>Ga0209725_1002230_pt1 | contig 10537 bp, 12 predicted proteins | sample I18A1metaG_FD_184145 | JGI IMG/M metagenome (GOLD analysis project Ga0209725, IMG submission 184145) | Lake sediment bacterial and archeal communities from Gulf of Boni, Indonesia to study Microbial Dark Matter (Phase II) - ​I18A1 metaG... | ecosystem: Environmental > Aquatic > Freshwater > Lake... | reverse complement strand
AGCGTTAATGCTGAAGGGACTAGGAATATCGCTGAAGCTTGCGAAATCGGTGGTGCCAAGCTGGTTTACATATCCACCGACTATGTTTTCGACGGTAGGAAAGGATTTTACGCTGAGGACGATGAGGCGAATCCTGTCAACTACTATGGGGTTACGAAGCTGAAGGGCGAGGAATTTGTCAAAGAGATCTGTAGGGATTTCGTTATCGCCAGGACGAGTGTTTTGTACGGTTGGCATCCGAGTAGGGCGAATTTCGCCACTTGGGTCGTCGACTCTCTTAGGGATAGTAAGTCGATAAATGTGGTTAATGATCATTTCAATTCTCCAACGCTTGCTGATGATTTGGCTGGAATGATTCTGAGAATGATGGAAATGAATGTGAGTGGAGTTTACCATGCAGCCGGAAGCGAAAGAGTAAGCCGCTACGATTTCGCGGTCAAGTTAGCGGAGATATTTGAATTGGACAAAAGGCTTGTTACGCCTGCCAGCATGAATGACCTCAAGGTTTGGGTTGCTGAGAGACCTAGAGACTCATCGCTCTCAGTAGACAAAATTCGTAGAGAGTTTGGAGTTTCTCCTTTGAACTTGAATGAAGCTTTGAAGAGAATGAGACGTGAAGAGCAGGCTTTTCATCCTATGCAATCAAAGTGATGCTCGCCGCGTTGTGATCACGAGTTATCTTATGAGATTGCGACGAGGAACGCAGAGCAATCTCTCTCTGAGTGAATAGAGCGCTTCAAGGTGTCTTCTGTTGCGTGGTGCGGGGTCCCCCTCCCCTATGGGGTGGAAAGCTTTTATTTGGGTTTTTTTTCTTGTTTTGGGTTGGAATCGGGGTTTTTTAGTGGGGTGAAACGGTATGGAAGGGGTTGAAGTGGTGTATAGGGGTGTGGTTGGGAGTGGGAGGAGGGTAACGATACCGAGGATTTACGTTTCGACTTATGAGCTTTGGGAGGGTAGCGTGGTCGATGTGACTTTGTATGATGAGAGTCTTGGAAGTTCGAGTTTCTTGGCGAGGATTCAGCAGGGTTTCAGGATTCAGATTCCAAGGATTGAGTATGACGAGCTTGAGTTGAAACCGGGTAGCGTTGTGAAGGTTCATTTGGAGAAGATCGAGAAGGGAAAGGAGTCGGCGACATCCCGAGAGTAAGACCTTAACAGTGCATAGGCTGGAAGAAGCTAAAAGGTTCACAGCTGAATTGAGAGAGGATGAGTAGTATCTTGTGATTCAGAAAGGATGAATATGCGTTTCCGTGTTTACGCGAGAAGGATATGATTGAAGAAGATTAGTTTCAGAGTCAATGATCACAGGCCTAGAGATACGAGCGGTAAGGCGACGATTGTAGCGAGAGCGACCTCCTTTCCGCGGTGTGTGAACTTGATTTTTGGCGACTGCGTTAGTTGTTGGCAGTGAGGTGTTCTCTATGAATTCGGATTAGGGCGAAAGTGTTAAGCACTTTTCGTCTCTAAGAATGTAGGAGTTGCATAATTCTTCCTTAGAGAGCAGTAATGGGATTGAGTTGATGTGTAGGATTAGAGTTGGAGTTGCCAGCCTGAGGTGCGGTCCCGATTGGCATTGCATCAAGTGAAGGCATATGATGGAGCGCTAGTAATCGTTCCCGATGAAGTCATCGATCATATAGTAAGGAAGCATCCGGAGATGCTCTCGCTCGCAGGTTTCACGAAGGAGCGATTGATCTCGTCCATAGCCCAAACGTTGGAGAAGCCTACCGAGGTGTATACGGATGTTCGTCGCTCAAAATATTTCTTGAAGAAGCTGGACGATCTATATCTGAATGTCATCGTTGTTAGGGGTAGGGCTAAGACAACATATTCAATTGGTGCGAGAACTTAGGCTAGAATGGGGAAGATGAAGTGGCTACATCGTCTCTACTGAAGCTAGACATAGACGGGTTGCTGGGGAAGGTGGAGCGTCTCACTGGAACCAAGTTACCTAGGGAAGTTGTTGAGGTTACTTTGGAGCCCAGCCTTAACACGCTATGCGTACGATTCAAGAAACCGGTCAGTGAGGAGTTAGGTGAACCTGCGCACCCGCAGATCCATCTATTCAAAGATAAGGGTACCGATGAGATAACGGCTGTTGAGCTTTTAGATATAGATGAGCTGCTCAAGGAAACGTAGCGGCCAGCTGCTTTAGGACCCCGTGCAGCCTTGATAGATTGCGTATGGGACCATTCTTCTTAACAGTTGCTAAGAAAATACGATACGAGTCTTCCTAGACTATGTCGCTTCCTAAATGATTAGCGAAGGCAGAAGTAATTGCGTGAGCGTTCAGAACAAGTTTAGTTGAGCGATCATGTTTTGAAAAGCGTGAGCTTAATCATTCCGCTATGTTCTCAGTGAGTTCGTAGCGGTAGCCTAGTATCTCTTATGAATTCCTGTCACGTCTATACTCGAGATGACGAGCTGTGTCTTTCTCGGCCACCATCATCTCATGTTCGGTCGCTTCATAATCTGGACGGCTGAAGCTGCTGGATTCGAAAGGCGAGACTTAACCAAGATGCCTCGCGACTCATCCTTGTGTGTAGATAAGGCTAAGCATGAATTGAAGGTGAGTCTTCTAGATGTTCGCGAAGGCTTACATAGGATGCGACGAGGCTATGCAGACAGAGCGCCATAGTCTTTAGTGAGAGCTACGATCCTGAGTTGACTTAGGGATTGTGCTTGGTATAGGTGCAATTGCTTTGATAGGCAAACTATGGAACGGGTAGTCGGTCGATTCGATCCGACTGTATTCTCGTGCAGGTTTAGAGTCAAGTGTTTTCGCTTGTTAAGCTCGCTCTGAAGCGTTCTGTGAGGCCAATGCTATGGGCATTTGGGAGGTTTCAGCCGGATATCGAGGAAATCTTTATCATAGAAGAGCAGGCCGATCAGCGTTGACCGCGGATTTGTTTGCTCTTGTACCAGTCCAAGAGCTTTTTCAACCCTTCCTTCAAGGAATGCTTGGGCGTGTACCCTAGGACTTTCCTCGCTTTGGCGATGTCTCCGCAACTGTGTCTAACATCTCCCAATCGGCTTTCAGTGTAGATCGGATTTGGAGGTGCCGCATCCATCACCTCCGCCAGTATGTCCGCCAACTCGTTTATCCTCGTAGCGTGTCCAGTTGCTATGTTGAATGCTTGACCTGCTGCTTCCTTGGAGTTCAAGGCAAGTATGTGAGCATCAACCACATCCTCAATATAGGTGAAGTCTCTCGTCTGCTCCCCGTCGCCGTAAACGATCGGCGGCTCTTTTCTCGATAGTCGCTCAATGAATTTGACTATTACGCTGGCATATTCTCCTGGTCTCTGTCTTGGCCCGTACGCGTTGAACAGACGTAAAGATACTGTTTCAAGTCCGTGAGCTTCATAGAACGCTTTGAGGTAGCCTTCAGCCGATACCTTGCTTGCAGCGTAAGGAGAGAGGGGTGAAGGGGATAGACTCTCGCTTTGAGGCGAGACCTCAGCGTTCCCGTAAATAGCGCAGGAGGAGGCATAGACTACTCTCTTCACATTGGAATTCAGACAGGCTGTAAGAATATTCGATGAGCCTTTGACATTCACATCGCGTGCAAGCACAGGGTCTTGTATCGTCAGAGGAACGCTTACAATAGCCGCCTCATGGAAGACGGCATCTACATCCCTAACCAGAGTCTTAACTAGAGCGAGATCTCTGATATCGCCTTTAACAAAACGAAAATTCTTGTTCCCTACGTGAAGGGAAAGATTCTCCTCTTGCCCTGAGAAGAGGTTGTCTAGCACTGTAACCTCTAGACCGTTGAGAAGCAATCTGTCTACAAGATGACTGCCGATGAATCCGGCTCCACCGGTTACCAGAGTTCTCGAATAGCTTCTCAACAGGATCACATTCCACGACAACAACTATCGGGCTGTATTCTTATGAATCTGTTTTCTCCGACGATCAGTTTACAGCTCTTGTGCGCTTCAACGGATCGTCCTGCTTCGCCGGATGAGACCGTTTTTTAACTTGGAAGTCGACTATAATGGATTTACGAAATGGCCAAGATCGATCCCGATGTGAGAGCCTTCGCAAAGTATTCCTAGCTCCCTCCGTACTACGGTACTGGAGTTTGATCGAAGGATTCTCTGCGGACCGTTCTTTCTAGTTATCGACGGCTCAGATATTCTTGTTCGCAAGTCACACTGTTAGATCGGATATTTTGACAGTTGAGATCTCACTCAAGTCCTCGAAGTGTTTCTCCTCATCCAAGGTTACGACGGGCACTTTCTCTTTGTTTGATAGACGTAGTGCCAACGCGGCTGAGGAGAGGTCTCCCCACGGCTTATCTCTATACTTGAGCTTCAACGCTCCGAGATTTATGGTTGTCATCTCGTCTTGAATTACGTTAATGTGCGCGTAGGCTGAACGAACGACGATTCCTGGATCTACATCCCTTTCTAGAAGTTCGGGTGTTGCTTCCTTTATTTCGGATATGACTCCGTATGCTTCTGAGAGGTTGTTGGGATGGATGAAGATTTCAAGCTCTCTCCTCTCATGTTTGAGGACGACCTTCCTCGCAACGTCGGATCCCTTCTCTTTGGTGAAGAGTAGAATGAAGGGGCCCGCGTCGAAGACGACCCTTCTCAACCTTCTCTTTTCTCCGCAAGCCGCTTCTCCAGTTCAAGCTGCCTTTCGCTCTCAGCTTTGGTTTCCGACGCTCGCTGTCTGAGCAGAATCTTCGAGGCCTTCGTTCTACCGAGGAAGCCAAACAGCTCTGAGAGCGGAGGTACTCTCTCCAGTAGGATTCTATTCTCATCCAGGGGTGTTAACGTCAGTTCAACTCCTGTGTCAATTCGAAGATTTTCTCTGAGATCTTTAGGGATCACGACTTGACCTTTAGCCGACACCCTCGTCCTATATTTCGAAGCTTGCAAGTTCAGTTACCTGTCTTACCGTTGGCCGATCTCCGATTTAAATCTTACCCATCGAGTTAGTTCGAGAAAGTCTTACCTGAGAACGCCTGGTAGGAGGTTAATATCTCTTCTTGATCCATTAAGATGTTCCATGAATAATGAAGTACTCAAGCAAGTTGAAAATCTTCTCTAGTCTAGTCGATGTGGAAGATGTTGCGATCAATTCCGCAGGGGACTATATGGCGGCCGCGAATGATTTTGCAGCGTCCTACGTGTACTTCTTCGATAACAAGGGTAACTCGTTGTGGAACCCACCGTATCGGTTTGACATGCCGGTCTCCTCGATCTCGATCTCTTCCGACGGCGGAACCCTAGCAGTAGGAACGGGAGGGGTTTATTCAGACTACCTCTTCAACACAGGATACCCTATGAAGCCTGTTCCAACGGATAAGCTGGCTCTGCTTTCGCCTTGGATAGGAATAGCCTTCGCAGCCGTAGCAGTGACAGTCCTCGCCGCGAAAAGAAGACGCAAGACGTAAACGCTCTTTCTTTTTTTCTTTTCGTGCGACCATCGTAATTTGAATTATGAATTTTTGTTATTGTGTGTGTCCCTTGGTGCAGACGACGAAAAAATCATCGCGCCACGTTCGCTACGCTCGCAAGATCGAGAGAAACAGGTGCTAAAAAAAGAAGCTCGATTTGCTTAGGGTTTACGTCCTCTCGTCGCTTTCAGTGGATAAGATTCGGAGAGGGCTTGGAGTTTCACCTTTGGGCTTGAATGAAGCCTTGAAGAGGATGAAACGTGATGAGAAATCATCAGCTTGACTATTGATGAAATTTGTCGCATCTATACCTTGCGATTCAGTCAACCTTCGAAGGATCGCATACACGTTAACCTTCTTGAAGCGTCTTAGGTTTAAGGAGTTTTCTGATTGCTTCGGTGGTGCTCCATACCTTGATTATGCCCTCGTTCCGTATCTTGTCAAAATGTCTATCGTTTGTTATTAGGGTGGAGTTTGTCTGTAGGCATGTGGCTGCATGAAGTATATCTGCCTTGTCTGGAGTCTTTAGGTATGTCTTGCAGATCTTCCTGTAGTTCTCTGAGACGTTCACTATTCTCGTCTTTGCGAAGAGGCTTCCCACGATCATGGTAGCGGTCGGGGATTTCAATAACTCTGCGTAACGGAGCATCTCCTCTGCTAGGATGCTGTTTCCGACGAGCGCAACGTCTTGGTCATCGATAATCTTCACTAGGAGCCTCAGGGTTTCAGTCTGCTTCTTAGGGTCTCTTACGGCTGCTATGAACACGTTGCTGTCAAGTAAGAAGGTCTGGGTAGTTGGCTCTGATCTTCTCATCGATCTCTTTCCTAACCGTTTGGACTATGGAATCTACATCTTTCCCAGCTAACTCTTCTTCGAGTTTCCGAGCGATCTCTTCGACATCGAGCTTTTGGAGAAGTAGTTGTCCATGGCCCCTCCTCGTGAGGATGAACTTGGTCTTCTCCTTAATCCCTAGCTCTAGGCGCAGATTCTTGGGGATTACAATCCTGCCCGACCTGTCTGAGACGACTACTTGTGCCATCTAAACCACCATTGAATCTTGATGGTAAAATGGCATTTAAGCTTTTCCTCCATCTGGATCGATATTGTCAAGACAATGGTCTACGAGTTGTTTCTAGCGCCTCTTTATATGCCTATGCAGGTTAGGTCTCCCAAGATGGCGTTTGTAAGGAGACTGTTCTCTCAAGCCAGGATTGGACTGTTGAAAGGAGATTCAAGATAGTCTGGTCACTAGCAGCTGTCACATTCTATATAGATGGAGTGGCTGTCGGGGTACATACTCAAGGGATACCGCAAGGCCTGATGAATTTCTTCTTTGAGGCAGGAAGACAAGGAGAAATTACCACGGATGACGCGTCTGTGTTTTTGAGAAGAGATAGCTTCACATGACGGAATTGTTGTTTGAATGAATGAAGCGGTTCAATGTGTCGTCTTGCTTGGGCAGTAGAAACCGTTTTCTAATCCGGAAGTTGACTATGATGGAATATATGGGTTGATGCTGTCTTGGAGGTTGTGGTCACTTCAGCTCCGGGTCGTGCTTGCCTTTTTGGAGTGTGAGGTTCGGCTTAGCTGCCGCTTCACCCAAAGATCATATGGATTGGAACTGGGGCCCGGTCATACCTTATGCGACTGAAGCTTTCAGAAGTTACGCTAAGGTTAGGTTGAGGCTTGATAACGAGGTTTCTGTCAGGTCTTATGAGCCCTATGATGTTGAAGACAGGTATGGCTTGAAGGATCCTCTGACATATGAAGGGGGAGATTTGGACTATGTCCGGGCTGTGATTAACACCTTCAGGAAGATGAAATACAGCCTTCAAGGTGTGGATATCGAATTGAAGACGACCATCCCGGTTGGAACAGGGCTATCGTCTTCTGCAGCCCTCTGCGTTTCTGTGGCACACGCGGTAAGTCTTGCTTGCCGGTTTAACTTGGACGCCGTTGAGCTGGCGAATATCGCGTACGTGGCTGAGGCTAAAGAGGTTAAGACTGGTTGCGGCCAGATGGACCCGCATTCTTCAGCGCAAGGCAGCTTATGCTATATCGACTGTTCTACTGAGCCTCCTAGGAGGATAGAGCGTTTGGAGTTGAGGAAGCCTTTTCCAATTGTCATAGGTGATACTGGGGTCCCTAGAAAGGCGAGTAGGGTTCTCCATTGGCTCGGCAGGAAGGTTAGGGAGAAGGACCCGGATATGCTTGAGGGCGTTAGAAAGATAACCGATCTTGTGAATGAGGCTTTGCGCGAACTCAAGAAGCCTGACTGGAGCCCTCAGAGGATAGGCGGATACATGAATGAGAACCAGAGGCTTCTGAGAGAGTATCTTCGTGTCTCAACCTTCGAGATCGAGGAGTTGATCTACGCCGCTTTGAAGGCTGGGGCTTTGGGTGCGAAGCTTACCGGTGCTGGAGGAGGAGGATGCATAATAGCCTTTACGAGTCCTGAGGATCAATCGAGGGTTGCGAAGTCGATTGAGGAGGCTGGCGGGAGGGTGTATCTAACGGATATCGCGAATGAGGGTGCTCGAATTGAGGATACCAAGGTTTTCGGTGATATCAGATATCCCTTCGGACATATGTAGATCTCATCCAAGTCTGTTTCTAAGAAGCTTGATATTCTCGGTTACAGTTTCGTACGGTGCACTAATTTCCAGGACGACCGGTATTCGCAGTCTTGTTTCAAGCGTCTCCTCCAGCTTTCTGATTATGCGTTGATTCACTTCATTCTCAAGATAGCCGCTGTGATCCCATGGCGGCGGGCCTCCTGGTTTCAGGAAGCTGATGTGTATCTCTCGGATGTCCAGATTGTCCAGTTTGAGCTCGTCCAGTTTCCTCTTGAGAAAGAGTTCACAGTTGACTGCTGCGTGTCCCAAGTCAAGGAGCAGAGGAAAGATCTTGTTGATCTCTTCCAGCTCATTGTCTGTCATGCCCATTGCCGGAGACTCTTCATTCCAGCCGTAAATATTCTCGATGATAATCTTCTCAGCGCCAGCGATCTTACGCTGAAAGGCTCTGAGATTTTCAATCCCTTCTTCAGCGGTTATCCTATCTGTCACCTTAAATTCTCTTGGCCCAGGAATCTCTCCTAACAGTCCTGCATGGATGCTGTAGAGCTGGTAGTTGATTCCTAAACTTTCGGCTCTACTCATCATTTTGGCGGCCATCTCCGCTGCTTCGACGGGTCGACGGCAGGGATTCAGCATGAAGTTCAGTTCCGCATTCTTCAAGAATGGTAGACAGTGGATCGTTTGAAAAGCAGACGTTCCGAGTTGATCGATTATCCGCTGTGAATCCTCGATGTTTGAGATGCCTAACTCAAAGAAGTCTAATTGTTGTTCTTCATTGAGTTTCTCGAGATCAAGGAGAGTATGGCCTGTTGTCGACATTCCTAGCTTCAATGATCTGTTCGCTCCTGTGTACACGATCAGCAGAGACTATTTCGTTAAAGTTCGTTTGTAACTTTCTTTGAGAGCTTGCCAGTAAGTCTCTGGGTTTCCTATGTCGATCTTCACTTCGCCCCTTTTCAGTTGGACAGCGTAGACTTTTCGGTTATGGGCTACTAGGGATTGGATTGCGTCTGTCAATTGGATTTCCCCGCCTTTTCCGGGTTTCGTTCTAGCCAGTTCTTCGAAGATTCTTGGGGTGAATGCATAGATCGGCACTACCGCGAGCCTTGATGGAGGTCTCTCAGGTTTCTCTTCTATCCTCTTGACTTGATAGAGTCCTGATTCTATCGCTTCGCCTTTGATTACTCCGTATTTTCTCGGGTCTTCCATTTCTTCAACGAGGAACGTAGCATCTGACCCAAGTTTACTATGCGCCTCGATCAACCGTTTGAGGTGAAGTCCGCCTTCTGAGATGACGTAGGTGTCTCCTGCGTGGGTGAGAAATTCCTCTTGGCCTATGAATAGCCGGCCTCGAAGAACAGCTTCACCGAATCCTTTAGGCTCAGGCTGGTTCAACCAGACTATTGTGGAATCGTCCAGCCTTCCATAGAATCCTTCGAGATCTCGGAAAGATGAAAACTTGTTCTTATTTCTTAAACTATTTGTGAAGTCGTAGTCTTGTGTGAAATGGTCCTCGATTGCCCTCTTCCCTCTTCCTATAATGAAGCAAAATCGGCGTAAACCTAGGTCGTGGAGCTGCTCGAAGATCAGCTGTAATAATGGTTTGAGTTGGCTTCGGTTGTCTCCGTCTAGGCTGAAGATCGGTAGCATCTCTTTAGGCTGCTCCTTGGTTGCGGGAAGCAGCCTAGTTCCCAGCCCAGCAGCAGACACTATCGCTTTATTCAACATAGAACGCAATCATTCCGTTAGGCTATCAGTGAGTTCGCAGCATTGGCCTAATATCTCTTTTGAATCCATTATGTTCACGAAGACGGGCGGAGGCTCTTTTGCTGATTCGGCAAAGGCAATAAGCATCTTGAAGATTGGAAGTCGTTTTCTAAGCCTATGAGTGGTTAGGATGGAAAACGGTGAACCCTTCCTAATGATTATATACGTGCTTATTCGCTAGTTTCAAGGACGGTGTTAACCCTTTGAGTTATAGTAGAATTCTGGTCACTGGTGGAGCTGGGTTCATTGGTAGTCACGTTGTGGATAGGTTGGTGGAGAAGGGTCTTCGAGTTAGGATTCTCGATAATCTTGAACCTCAAGTTCATGCTTCGAAGGCTCCTGATTATCTGGATCCTGAGGCTGAGTTCGTGAAGGGAGATATTAGGGACCCCAACGATTTGAGGAAGGCGTTGAGTGGGGTTGACGCGGTTGTTCATGAAGCTGCGCTTGTGGGTGTGAATCAGTCTCAAGCTTTTGTCGAGAGGTATACCTCTGTGAACGATCTTGGGACTGCGATGTTGTGGCAGGTGATCAAGGACGAGCGTCTGCCGATCAAGAAGGTTGTTGTCGCGAGTAGCTGCGCGGTGTATGGAGAAGGCGCGTACGTCTGCGGGGAGCACGGAGAGGTCTACCCTGAGGAGAGGGATATGAGCCAGTTGTTGGCTAGGGATTGGGATGTGAAATGTCCTATATGCGGTCGGAAGGTTCAGCCGACGAGGACGAAGGAGAGTAAGCCTTGCAATGTTTCAAGCATCTATGCTTTGAATAAGCTGTTTC
>Ga0209725_1002227_pt1 | contig 10538 bp, 10 predicted proteins | sample I18A1metaG_FD_184145 | JGI IMG/M metagenome (GOLD analysis project Ga0209725, IMG submission 184145) | Lake sediment bacterial and archeal communities from Gulf of Boni, Indonesia to study Microbial Dark Matter (Phase II) - ​I18A1 metaG... | ecosystem: Environmental > Aquatic > Freshwater > Lake... | reverse complement strand
CTTCAAGTATGACGTTCATGTGGCTGTCGCAGTCAATCATTCTTCCTCGAAACTCGACGTCATTCTTGAGCCTAATAGTAACGTCGCTGTTCAGCTTCTTGACCAAGAGGTTCAGCGGCTTCTTCGATGGTTCCACTTGGATCCCTTCAAACGTTCACACGTCCCCTGGGTCTCTATAAAAGGCTTTCAGGTCGAAAAAGCCCTATCTAAAAGGTACTTGTCGCCATCGATTGGGTCGATCGACGAGACAAGATGGTTTCTCTCCAGCTCCTGCAACGCCAAATCCAAAGCCTCCTTCCTCACACCAACGCCCCCATGACCACGTCAGGTGTCCGACCCGGCCAAACACGAAGCAACGAGAGAATCGACTCCTCAACCACATTCAGCAACAGTCGCCCCCTAGCCAAGGAGACTCCATTGATCCGCGACTAAGGTAGGAGAGCCCCAGAAGAGGACCCGAAGAGAACGCTGAAAATGCTCAACTCATCCCTCTGACTCCACGAAACGCGATGATGATGGCGCAACCGTACGCAATACCCCGCAAGCACTATATAGACAGCAAAGAGATACACGCCTTCTGATCGAGGGAGGTTAGTCTAGCTGAATGCCTCCAGAATGCTAATAGTATCTCTCCTAATCGGATCCATTGTCGCTGGATTCACCCAAAGATTACCAACAGACAAGGCTTCGGCAGCGATAACGAGCTATTCAACTTGGACTTCAACGTACTACTCTTACTGGACTAGCGCAAGGACCTCGACTCAATCAATGAGGACTACTGTTTCAACCCTCACTCAGACAAGCATGGAAGGCCCTTACCTGAAGATTGCAGGCAAGTTTGACTATTGGTATGAGACAACTAGTGGGTACAATCAAGTAGTCGAACTGACAGTCAGGGGAGACATCACGAATCTGTTGAGTGCACCTGTCCAGAAGGGAAAGATCATTTTGAATGTAAGGAACTTAGAGGGAACGGTAACAGAGGAAGCTCTAGCGCCTTTTTGGGAGCTAAAGGTCGGAGAAACCATCAAGATTAACCAAGGAGTCCCTTTGACAAAAGCCTTCTACAAAGACAAGATAAAGATCGAATTCGTTCGAGCAGAGATCAATGTCAGCGGACTTGTAACGGACGTTCCGATTGCTACCTACACTTTGTTCGCAACGCAGACCGAGGCCTTGGTTAGAACCTACACTAGTACGTACATAACGACAGGGATATACGAAATACAGCAACCTTTCATTTTTGGAGCGACAGAGATCTTGGCAGTAGTGATTCTGGTTGGCGTTCTTGTTGTGGTTCTAGCTTATATGAAGCTCAGAGCAGCAGGGAGGGTCAGTCCACAAGATCAGCAAGCTTTCGTACAGGGGCGCGTGTGCTCTGGTTGCGGTACTACGCTTGAGGCCAATGAGGACTTTTGTCCAAATTGTGGCAGGAAATGGGGGTGAAGTGGGATACGCCGCGATCTAAGTCACGACGACTTGCCTATTCGACGGTGCGTGAGAAGCCCATGAAAAGCAAAACCATTCTGCTTCTTGTTATGCTCCTGACTATTTCTGGACTCTTTGACCGTTCGGTCCGTGCAGGACTAGACGCAAAGATTGTCGCGTCGCGGACTGTTAGCGTGAATGTAAAGTTGGTTTTCTTGGGCATTGGCGAGAGCGATGTGGATTTGCAGTATATGTCGTGGAGTGAGAACCTTCCTAGGACAATTAGTACACAAGTCATCATCGGCGGAAAAGACATTGGCGTCACCTCAAACGTCAAGTACCGCTTTTCTTTTGCACCGAGCAGCTTCAAGGAGAGACTGTTGGCATATCTCGGCTCGATAGCAGAGACTAGTACCTTGAACAATCCTTCCTTCGTATACTATGAAAAGCCATACGGCCGTTGGGTCCAGAAGTACATGGATGTAGGGTCAACTCAGTATGACGCGAATAAGGTCGAGATGTGGCTGAAGCAGAATAGTGATGGTTACGGGGGGACTGCTTCTGACGGGTGGACCTTGATGTTCATGTACCTACCCGAACTTCCCTCAGCCAACTACGAAACTATGAAGGAATATTGGAAGCAAGATATCACCATAAAGACAACTGATGTGCATCCACACTACTACTCAGTAGCCGCAGTGGACGAGGATCTCGGGTACAGTCTCCGATACAGGCAATTCATGACTGCCTATGGGAACCGGGATAGGTTCTGGTTTGTAGACCTAAGTGCTGGCCCATCCTTCTGGTCTTGGAAACAAACTATTCCCCTTCAAGTAGCGCTGAAGGATCAAGAAATCAAGCTGGGATCAACATACGGTAGGAAGTGGTTGACGGAGTACATAGCTGACTATGCTTGGGGAGCAGTGATGAACTTCATCGTGCCATCTGCAACCTACTACCCATCGTATACAGCTTGCTACAATTTCGTTGTCAACCTATTCGACGACAGGACTGATGAAGAGCGGGCGAAGGTTCCGATAGAGAAGACGGTCAATCCCTCGAAGATTAAAGAAGCTTTCATCGATCTAGTACCTTACGCAAAGACTGATGTGCAAATAAGCTTCAAGAAGACCGAAGACTTTCCGGTTCTTCGAGAAACTATACGAAATAGTGCCGAGAAGTTGGATGATGCCGCCTTCCAAGATAGCATTAACGTAATCGATGTAAGACCTGTTTACTACTTTCTTCAGAATAATCTCGCTAGCCTCATTTCATCTATCAAGAAGGATGAAGCTGAAGTCACCGTCCCGATCTTCGCATTCGCCTTCAGGGAGAAGTCTCTTTTCTCGTACAGCTACAAATGGGATCACAGCAAAAGCGATCCAGAGAGACCGGCACTTCTGGGCATCTCCTTTGAGGATATGGCGCTCGTTGGCCTCAATCAATGGTACTTCACACGTGGAGACGAAGTGGGACAGAAAGGTAAGGGCCTAGGCTTCACTCAGACAATTGTCCATGAAGCAGGGCATATGATTGGGTTGACGCATACTCACAGATATGATGACCTAGGAGATTTCTGTTACTCCGCGATGGGATACTTCACTAATGACTATCGGTTTGGTCAATCGGACAAAGATTTCATCCGACGCGTTCACACTGACCAGTTGATTCTGAAAGCAACTGCCAGTCTACAGGAGGCGAGGCTCAAGTTAGAGAGTAGAGTAGAGTCAGTCGATCTCAAAGTCTCCATTGACAGTCTCTCTGACGAGTTGGCGATGATCGAGTCCGAATGTGACAGGCTGGGCTATACTGAGGCGGTTTGGAAGGCGTTTGAAGCGAAGCAAAAATCTCTCAACATTCTTTTGCAGTCGGAAAACCTGCCTGAAGCCACGGTTCCCTTGCGTGAACAGATTCAAACGCTCACAAGACTCTTGCTGGTGACTGTCATATGTGGCATTACAACAAGTCTATTTGTAGGCTTCATTGTTGCTAGGAGAAGATACCGGACTGAAATGCGAAGGCTGAAGGAACTGTCCAAAGTTAGGCCGCCTCCTTTCACATGCTCAGGTTGCGGCACCATGTTGGAAATTGGCGAAGACTATTGTCCACGCTGCGGGAGGAAAAAGAAGTGATTTCGGTAGTATATCTGCATCGCCTCCCCACGTTCGGGTTTGGTATCTTTTGAAGGGAGTATGCTTGAACGTCACTAGGTTACTGGTAATATCGCTCCTGATTGTCTCCATCGTTGTAGGGTTTAGATCAGCTTCGCCGATGGAACCGGCCTTGGGGGCCGTCACAAGCTATTTGACAATAACTGCTTGCTCAACATGGACCACAACATGGTATTACAGCGGGTACGTCACAACGACTTCAACGAGATACAGAACGACGGCTGAGATCACTGATCGACTGGAGCAAATAGCTCTTGGCGGACCCTACGTGAATGTTAGTGGAACGTGGAGAGCAAGTTCTGGAGTGGTAATGATGGATGTGACAATCACGAACTTGATGAATATCGACATCCAGTCAGGCGGCCTCCGGTTTAGAATCTATGGCGTAGGAACGCCTTGGCAGGTCGGTTCGACAGACGTAGACATGGCTTTTGGCGCCATACCTCCTATGAGGTCGACTACGCTCAAATATCAGACAAGCATAATCGGTGTGTCAAGCCAATCGGAAATTGTCCTTACGTGGGTTGCCATCAATCTCTATGGTGTCAAAACAATCGTAAAGACAATTCCCCTGGAGACATACACATATACGAGGACGGTTGCTGAAACCCACGCGAGAATCTATAGCGAGACATACACGACAACGGTCACACACATGTTTCAAGAGTATGAAGTAGGCGGACCACTAACCAGTTTGATCAGCATCTTCTCCAACCCGATAAGTTGGGTTCTTCTCACAATTGGCGGAGTGGCAGTCCTTTTGGTCCTTTTGTTTCCGGGAAAGAGAAAAGCTGCGAAGCCACTGCCCAAGATGGTGCCGATAGTCGCAGAACAGCGAATCTGCTCTGGTTGCGGATCCCTACTGGAAGTCGACGAAGATTATTGTCCCAGTTGCGGAATGAAATGGAAATGAGCCAGTACTACGAGCCCAAGGACATAGTCGGGAAGGCCGTCTATGATGGTAAGGGACGGAAGATCGGAGAGGTAGAGAAGGTCGTATTTCTGAAAGATGGAAAGGGAGCCATGATTCTTAGGCATACCAACAAGATCATACTAATGGAAATGGTGCAAGGTGTAGCAGAAATTATCCTCATACCTCCGATAGAAGAGAAAGAACTTCTACCGCCTACTCGACCCAGTCAGCCTCAAGTGGCTCCCGCGCGACAGCTCACAGATGTATCGGCGCCTCGTTCAACCACGCAGATCTGTCCAAAATGCATGTACGGCAATAAGCTGACGGCTAGCTTCTGTGTCAAGTGTGGCACAAAACTCGCAGTTCAGGAAGTCGGATAGCCCATGTGAATGCGTCTGACCAGACTGCGGAGGGAAATTGGAGAAGCATGGGTTGATCCTGTTTGAAGAATGCTTGCTGGCAGAAAGGAAAGAGAAATGACATCATCAGAATAGCACTGGCTTCGTTACTAGTTGGCTCCGTCGTTCTATGCTTGGCGGAAAGATCGCCACCGAGCTCTACATCAGATCTCTTTCAGATCACCTCGACGTATACGACAGTCAGAACGTCTCTATCTGTCATGGAGTCTTACTCAACTCAATACGACATCCGTAAGACGACTGTTACAGAGACTCTGACCCAGAGTGGCGACCTGCCAGAAGGAATGAAGGGCCCCTACCTCAAGATCGAGTCAAGTTGGGTGCCGCAGGACTATTCATTGCGGTATGAGGTGAAGATCACTAATCTGATGGGCCGGCTTGTCCTGAACGGAACCATGCTTTGGGTGACCTTTGCTGCCTCTGCGCCTACGCCAACCGGGATTCCAGGAGAAGAGATCAGACTGAGTTTTGGATCAATTGGCGCTGGCGATCTCGCATCCCTGAAAGGAATAATCCCTGTGGTCAGAAAATACAACCCTGCTCTTGACAAAGTGGTTTTCATGTGGGCAAAACTCACCTGTGTCGGCCCCATTGACGTTGCGACTGCCGTGCGGACCTATACCCAAACGATGACTTCGACAGCGCTACAGACTCTTCTTACGAGCGCGGTGATCCTCTACTTTGGGGTGACAGAGACTGCCTTGCTGATTTTTATCGCGGTTGGAGTAGGGATAGTCATCTATGTCAGCGCAAGGAGAAGGCCCACGATTTCAAGACCACTAATCAAACCGACAACACGCATCTGTCGTGGATGTCGCAGCCCACTCGAGACAGGTGAAGAATACTGTCCAAACTGCGGAAGAAAATGGGAATGAACTCCAAGTACTGTGAGTCAATGGATCGGGTTAACAGAAACCAGTTGCTTGTCACATGGCTCTTGGCTAGTACAATAATCGTGAGTTTCACACGCATGCTCTCGCCAGAGAACATATTCGGAGCAACCACCAGTTACTCAACAGTTGTGAGTTCTTCTACCTGGGTATCAACAATATTTGCAACTACTTTCACCACAACAACTCTAACGAAGTACAAAGTAACAACCGATGTAACAGACCAACTCATCCAATATGAGCTGTCTGGACCGTACATACAAATCACGGCAGTCTGGAAAGAAACTGAGTACCGAACAGCAGAGATCGATGCTACAGTCAAGAACTTGATGAAGTGTGATATTCGCTCAGGCCACATGCGCTACAGGATAGAGTCTAGCGCTCGATATATGATTGCAGAGGTTGACTTCGGTCCAGTATCCGCAAGCGAGTCTGTCCGAGTCGTACAACGGTTCCCTATTCCGGAGATCCGTCTGTCCTGGGGAGTCTATCTTGAAAGAGCTGAGATAAGGTTGAACCGGGTGGAATACGTAGTGCTTGCCGTTCCAATTGAAACTCTCACCCAGATTGACCGGCGGGTGGACGTGCACACTGAAGGCAGGGTCGAAGTATACACGACAACGATTGCTTACACAGTGGAAGAAGTACCACCTAATGTGAACACGCGATTCTTGCTTGTTCCGGTTCTTGGCATCGCTGCTTTGTCTCTGGCAGCTCTCCTTGTGAAAACGAGAAAGCGTCTAGCCAACCTGACTTTGAAAAGCCGACGCACACGGTGCCCATGTGCCAGTTGCGGTACTTCACTTCTCGAAGACGAGGATTACTGTCCTAAGTGCGGTATGAAGGGAGAATGAGTAAACCGCCAGTTACTCAAGGGTTGTGAGTTCTTCCACCTAACCTTTGTCTTTCGCCACACTCAGAACAATATTCGGCGTCGGCGGGAAGCTGGAAACCGCATTTGACGCAACGTTTCACACTGGTCAGCGATACTTCTTCTTGCGTCTCTGCCAATAGTCGAGTCTTCTTTCTTGACAGGAGAAGCAAAACGACACCCACAGCGATTGACAGAGCGACAGCTACCGCTGCCAGTACCGTTACCCATTCGACCTTGACCATCTCTGTATAGGTTGTTGTGATTATCGTGCTGACGGTTGATTTCAGGGTCGTTGCAGCAGTCTCTGTTATTGTGAGTGACTGAGCTGTTGTCGATACAGTGGTTGTCTGAGTTGTTGCCACGTATGGCACGACTTTGAGTATGGCCGTGTCCTCTAGGTAGGCGTTTTGGTGACCCGCCCCGCCTGCGATGAGGTGAACGACCCAGAGCTTTACTTGATACGAGTCGACCTTGGGAGGTTTCCATGCCATCGTGACCGGAAAGTCCTCAGGTCGAAGGCCAAACACATAGAAGCCCTGCCAATCCCATCTTTCAAACGCCTTCTGAAATACGAGAAGGCCCCGTGAGTCATAGATGTAGATATCCAAGCGATGATCGTGCTGCTTGCAACTTTCACTCCCTATGGAGATTGTGATGTTAACGGTCTCTCCAAGGGAACACACGGGCTTGTCAACTGTAAGATAGAGTGAGCGATCAGCAACTGCGTAGATCGGTACACTCAGACAGAGAAGCGTTGATAATGAAAGTAGAATGAGCAGCAGTCTGCTGATCATAATCTGCGCTTCCTTTGGCTTGAATATGCATACACGACGGTAGCAACAATGATCCCAGCCACTACGACGGTCAAAACTAGAAGCTCAACAGACAAGGCGATGACCCTTGTTGTCACCGTTTGAACGTTCGTCACTGTTTGGATAGTGGTCTGAGTGACAGGCTGAGGCGCACGAAATGGAACGGATGTTGATGACTGAGCTTCTGCTTGATCGGCCTTGACACGTACTGTAATCGGATGGCTTCCCGAAGACCTTGCGTAGATCATCCAGCTGACTCGCCAAGATGATCCGCCCTCTAGGGAGGATCTTTGGAAGATCATTGGCTCTGAGACAACAAACAGGTCTGCGGGCAGATCCAATCTCACGACCAGATTGAATGCGTCGAGATCACCCAAATTCGCGATGGTCGCGGAAAACTCTGTTCGATTGACGAATTCTACATGATCCTGTTGCACAGCAAGCTTCACCGGATTACAGCGTTTCAGTGAAACATTCCTGAAATACACGGAGGCCACGTAGGGAGCGAATATGTAGAATCCAAGTTCAAGAGCAAGCTTCACTTTCTTCACTGAATACGTCTGATTACGCCCGACCCTACTGTAAAACAAGCCGCTCAAGTCGATTCTGACTGTCTGAAATTCAGGAAACCCTCTCGAGAATTCCTCATGACGTTTGCCCACAATAGCAAATTCCTCCGCCCTTCCTTGCTGGTCGGTAACATAGTAGGTAACCACGGAACGAGCATATGAAGCGGGAGAAGCCACAACCCGGAATACTGTGCAGATGTCGTAACTCAATTCAAGGAAAAGCGAAAGATCCTGCCTCTCAACCGTCTGCGAGATGCTGCCGTAGCGGTCTATCCTCACGTAACCTTGCTCCAGATAGACCAAGCCCTCACTTGTCCATCCCCGTAATCCATTAACAAAGTTACCGTTCGCAAGAAGTTCGTAAGGCGCACCAGACGTACAACAAACAACGGACGACAGGCTTGCTGCGACACACAAGCATATTATGAGGGCTCTGTTAAGCAACCTCATCCCCCAACAATGCCGCTGATCCCGGCGATATCTTGGAACGAAATGATTTCTTCTTCATTGTCCTTGAAAACTAAACAGTAAAGACTTGAGACCCACGTAGCTGGCTCCCTCCTGCGCACTAATCCGGAATACCCCGGAAGTATTATATCTGCATTGCTTCCTCACCCTCGGGTTTGATATCTTCTGAAGGGAGTCTGCTTGAACGTCACTAGGTCGCTAGTCTTGTCGCTCGTGATTGTCTCCGTCGTTGTAAGGTGAGCTATCATGCAAGGGTGCGAATAAGGATGGACGTCATCGGACGGCAGAGCATAGAGCCTCAGGCGCAGGCCTTATTGACTTTCATCGGTGATTACCTAGCCCTTTCGGGATATCAGCTCTATACTACTTCAACTACACCGACTATAGTAGTGTCGGTTGATGTAGATCAGGATCCCCCCCGATCTACGGCTAACACTTTCACCCAGCCCATTTAGAGGCGGAAAAATCAGTCTGTATAAGGCACTGATTTTTCAGGTTAGCTAGGGGGTGTTCACGCTTTCTGGCGCCGCCTCAGAACTCTTTTCGCCTACTGCGATCCAGTCCTTAAGATCATCATCGTCTACGAACTCTCTAAGGCGAACAGAGGCTCTCCCTATGTATCCCAGTACTTCATCTGCCTTAACGTTTTTCTTGACAAACGAAAGAACAATTTGCGCCGAATCTCCAGCGACCCGCCCAAGTTCGCAAAGAGTTCTTCTCATCTCAGGCATGTTTCCCAGCATAGTGAAGGACAGGACTCGGTCAAAGCTCGCAGATTTGAAGGGAAGGTTGTCTGCGTCAGCACAGATGAGGTCAACATTGTCTGCCAGTCCAGCTCTTTTCCGCGCTAGTTTGAGCATGGCCCTGGAATAGTCTACTCCAACGAAGAATCCGCCTTGTCCAGACAGCAGGCTTAGCAAGGTTGCCGTGCCGCATCCACAATCTAGAACCATCTTGCCCGACATGCCGCTAAGGTATCGGGAACAACGCTTGTACTTCTTCATCTGTTCTTCGCTGTAGAGTCGGTCATACGTGTCGGTTCCCGTTTCGTACCCGACCAGAGCGCGCCTCTTTTGGCTCCAATATTCATTGCTTGTGTTGTTGCTCATGGTCCTTTCTACTTCTTCCGAAAGAATTCACTGATCTTCCTCGTCTCTTGTTGCGCCAGAACTTCCGAGCACTTCTGCGGAGATATCGCCTTGAACTCAAGGTTCATCGAGGCGAGCAACCCTTGAGTGCCTTTCTTCAATTCAGGGGCAGCAATGATCCCTCTCAGGCCTCGACCAATGTTCTTTCTGATCGAGTTCATGTACCTGTTTAGTTGGAGTGCGGATTCTCTCCCCGCAGGGTTGCGCTTTATTTCCACGACAACAAAGTTACCCTTCGAATCTTCTCCAACGATGTCCGTGAAGCCAGCCTCTCCAAGGTTCTTCTCTGAACCTATTGGACGGAATCCCTCCTCCACCAACTCTGGTCTAGCAAGAATTGCGTCCTTCATCTGCTCCTCAGAAACATAGAGACTGAAATCTCCTCTGTCAACCAGATCGTAGGAGTCCACTGACAGTATTCGATCGAAGAAAAGTGAAAGAGTCTCCTTCTGCTGAGTCCTCGCAGCGACGATCGACAAGCCTTTTGCCCCTACTTCTACTCGAAACATGCATTTCGAGGGCTGCCAGTTGACCGGTTCGTAGCCTGAAGGCCTATGAACTAGCACCGACCCGTCGCGCTTCACTATCAGAACCCTTTGTCCCCAGTCAAGTGTGGAGGAGGCTCTCCCCTTATACTCGACGCGGCAATTCCCCACCAATATGAGAAGCCTTTGGGCAGACAGCGATCGCCTGACTACGGAGGCTGCCTCTTCCAAAGCTGGGTCCCTGATCGAAATTGGATGCGAGGACCTCTGATCTGACAATGCTCGCTGCCCACACTGAACTCGCTGGGCATGCAAATAGTCTTTCCGATCCGCTTGTTGAGAAGAGACGCACTATTTCTTA
>Ga0209725_1002226_pt1 | contig 10540 bp, 7 predicted proteins | sample I18A1metaG_FD_184145 | JGI IMG/M metagenome (GOLD analysis project Ga0209725, IMG submission 184145) | Lake sediment bacterial and archeal communities from Gulf of Boni, Indonesia to study Microbial Dark Matter (Phase II) - ​I18A1 metaG... | ecosystem: Environmental > Aquatic > Freshwater > Lake... | reverse complement strand
GACTGCTCCGAGCAGGTCAGGTGGGATTTTAGCGGTGATCTTCTGGATAGGCTCGAGCAGACATGGATCCCCAGACAGGAACGCTGCGAAGAACGCTCGTCGAGTCATAGGCATCATCTGTGCTGGTCCCCTGTGAACCGGGTCCTCGTGCAATGAAATGTCCACTAGCTTCACCTTGACGCCTCTTATGTGCTCGTATGCCAATGGGCCCTCTCCGAGTGACCATCTATAGCCCGCTATGACCATGTCCTTCGCTTCTTGCACGTACTGAGCTCCCTTGATCACATCGATCAGCATATTGGAGCCCTCGTCGACGCTCCAGACACCTCTAGCCTCGTCGGCCTCCCAGTCCTTATCCCGAAGAATCCTTGCCAGAGCGTGACGATCCATATACTCGCCGATCTGCCCTGTCCTTATCATATCGACAATTTCCTGGGAAAGAGGTTCGACCTGGATCTGGATGCGGTTGTGCCTGTTCGGCGACCTGCCTTCAAATGGACCGGCAGGCTTCCTAATGCTCTCTCGATATATCACGATCGGCTTCGAGGTTATTATCTCAAGGCCTGTCTTGGTGATCAAGGTGTTGGCTATCTCGAGGTGCAGGGTGCCCATACCAGAGATCAAGTATTCCCCTGTCTCTTCGTTGATCGTGGTGACCAGGTTCGGATCTTCGATTGAGAGTTTCTTGAGCGTATCCACGAGCTTCGGAAGATCACGGCTATACTTCGGTTCAACCGCAATGGTAACCACAGGCTCAGTCACGTAGTGGACTGCCTCGAAAGGCGAAATGCCCCTTGAGCTTCCTAATGTTTCTCCAGCCCTCGCCGCCTCTAGGCCAAGCAGAGCAGGAATATTGCCTGCGGTTATTTCGCCGATAACCTCTCTGTAGGGCCCCATGTAGATGCAGACTTGCTGAATTCGTCCTTCGCTCTTCGCGCCGACCAGGTGCACAGTCTGTCCTTCCTTGATGGTGCCTGAGAAGAGACGACCGGTCGCGACGACTCCTGCTTGCGGATCAACTACTATGTTTGTTACACACATGACTATGGGCCCAGTGTCATCGCAGTTCACCATCGCCTGACCGAACTCCGAGTTCACGTCCCCTTTCCAGATCTTCGGTATCCGATACTTCTGAGCCTCATGAGGCGGAGACATCGCATCCACGGCCATATCCAATATGGCCTCGTTCAGCGGGCTTTTCTCCTTCAGCTCCTCAGCCCTGTCGTTTACATATGCGTTGAAAACATCGGAGAACTTGACTCCCCGATTCCTTGCGATGGCGCTTGTGAATCCCCATCGATCTTTCGCTGAACCCATGGCAACGGTATTGGTGGCGAAGTTGACTTTCCACTTTTCACGGAATTCCGGCTCAGCGTACAGCTCGATCAGCCCGTTGAAGTCCTTTATTATTCGAGCAATCTTGTCCTGTATCTGATCGGAGGTCAGCTTCAACTCCTTGATCAAACGATCGATCTTGTTCACATAGAGAACCGGCCTAACCCTCTCCTCAACTGCCTGCCGTGTAACCGTCTCAGTCTGAACCATGACCTCCTCAACAGCATCCACCACAACGACCGCTCCGTCAATAGCTCTCAGCGACCGGGTCACTCTGCCAGAAAAATCAACGTGACCGGGCGTGTCTATAAGGTTGATGACGTATGGGACATTGTCCTTCTCGTGAAGGAGGCTGACGTTCGCAGCCTTTATCGTCATCTGCCTCTTCTGCTCTTCCTCCATGAAGTCCAGTGCAAGAGCGGTTCCAGCCACGGAAGGAGACAGCAATCCTGACGAGGCGAGCAAGGAGTCTGACATTGTGGTCTTGCCGTGATCCACGTGAGCGATAATGCCAATATCTTCCGGAGGTAGTCTCTCAGCTACATCTTTCGGATCTGGTTCTTATTGGCGATTATCTTGAGGATCTCGCCCGTTGTCTTGTACCTTGGCAATGTTATTCCTCCGACCCTGTCACGAAAGGCTAAGTGCTTGATTGCTGCATGTCTTTTATGCATTATGGTGCACGAAGAGACCGAAAAACCAGTTCTCGGGACCGAGTGCAACCATCAGAAAGGAGTTGACTCAGAAGAAACAAGCGCAGTCCCGAACTATCCATGACAACGTGAGGAACAGAAACATGGGCGTCAACCTAACCCCCATCATCAAATGGAGAAACCTAACCCTAAAGGATCTGTCGGGCAGAATCCTCGCAGTTGACGCCAACAACGCCATGCATCAATTCCTTTCAATTACCCGAATGCCTGACGGCTCACCCTTCACAGACCCTTCCGGAACAGTGACTTCTCACCTAATCGGCCTGCTCTTCCGTTCCACCAGGCTGATCTCCGATTTCTCGATTAGATTGGCCTTCATATTCGATGGACAACCACCGGGGTTGAAACGCCTTGAGATAGAGAAACGGAAGGCAGCCAGAGAAAGAGCTGAAACGGAACGAGATGAAGCGCTCAGAAAAGGCGATCTACACACAGCATTCTCCAGGGCGGTCATGACCGGGCGTTTGACAAGGAAAATGATCGACGATGCCAAGCAACTGCTTCGATACCTGGGCATACCTTATGTGCAAGCTCCGGGGGAGGCTGAGGCCCAAGCTGCGTATATGGCAGCAAAAGGCCGTGTATGGGCTGCAAACAGCCAGGACTACGATTCAATCCTCTTCGGGGCCCCTCGCCTGGTCAGATATGTGACAATTCAAGGAAAAGAGTACTTGCCCAGCAAGGGAACTTCACGCCCACTGAAACCCCAACTGATCGAAGCTGAAGATCTCATGTCAACCCTAGGCCTATCAAGAGAGCAGCTCATCGACACCGCAATCCTAGTCGGAACAGACTTCAACAAAGGAATCACTGGGATCGGACCGAAGACGGCTCTTAGACTGCTTCAGAAACATGGAGCCATCGAGAACCTTCCCGAAGAGATCAGAAGCAGAGCCTCGGACAAATTCCGGGAAACAAGAGAAATCTTCCTAAACCCCTCGGTCACCGACCAGTTCTCAATCGCATCAGGCCCTCTGCAAGAAAAGGAGCTGTATGAGTTCCTCTGCAATCAGAAGAATTTCGCAAAGCGCAAAGTTGCCATCGCCATAGGGAGGATGATGAGAGCTCACGCTCAATCAAACCTGCTTCAGTGGGCAGAGAGAAGATAGAGAAGAATGGAGACAGCTTTTCGGACTTTTGCTGAGCTCTGCAAAGCTCTCGAGGAAACCTCAAAGAGAACAGAGAAGATTGAGAAACTGACGAATTTTCTGAAGGAACTGAATCACGACGAGATTGGACCTGCCGTCAGAATGATATCGGGCAGAGTCTTCTCAGATGCGGATGAAAGAGTGCTCGATGTCAGTGGAGCAACGATATGGAAAATCCTTCGAAAACAGAAGCAGCGACAGACCTCTCTTCTCTCACAACCTTTGACCATAGCCGAGGTGCAGAGAAGCTTCTCAGAGATGGCGAACATTTCGGGAGCCAGGTCAAGAAGCAGGAAAGAAGGCATCCTTGAGAGCCTGCTCGGCCAAGCCAGCTCACTCGAAGCAGAATACGTCATACGAGTACTCCATGGTGAGATGAGAATAGGCGTCGTCGAGGGAGTGATGCTCGACGCGATAGCCAAGGCCTCGGGAACAGACAACGATCTGGTCAGGAGAGCCTTGATGATGATCGGAGACATAGGAGAAGTGACCCATCTTGCCCTCGCCGGCGGACCCGACGCGCTCAAGCAGGCCAGCATCACTCTTTTCCGACCAGTGAGACTGATGATGGCTGAAATGGCCTACGATATCTCGGAAGCTTTGAAAGAACACAGATCAGGCACAGCCTTCGAATACAAGTTCGATGGAGCCAGAATACAGATTCACAAGCAGGAAAACAAAGTCAAGGTATTCAGCAGACGACTAACAGATGTGACCGAAAGTGTTCCAGATGTCGTTGAAATCGTCCGAGACAAGATTCGCGCGAACGAGGCTCTGCTAGACGGCGAGGCAGTCGCAATTGGCCAAAACATGAAGCCTCTGCCTTTTCAAGAGTTGATGAGACGTCTCAGAAGAGAACGTGAAATACCCAGACTCGTCAAAGAGATCCCTCTCCGACTGTACGTCTTCGACATCCTATACATGGACGGAAAGCAACTCGTCGATCTAAGCTACGAGAAAAGAGGGAAGATCCTTTCCACAATATCCCCTGAAGAGATCCTGACAGAGAGACTTGTCTCAAGGAATCCGGAGGAAATCCAAGCCTTTCTGGATAAGGCCGTCAGCGCTGGACACGAAGGTCTCATGGCAAAAGCCCTAGACAGCCCCTACTTGCTGGGAGCCAGAGGAAAGAACTGGTTCAAGATCAAACCCTCGGACAAACTCGACTTGGTGATTGTGGCAGCGGACTGGGGATATGGAAGAAGATCGGGATGGCTAAGCAACTATCACCTTGCAGCCCAAGATGAAAACACAGGAGAATACCTCGAAGTTGGAAAAACCTTCAAGGGACTGACCGATGACGAATTCCGGCGGATGACAAAGAAACTAGGGGATCTGAAGACATCAGAGAACAAGTACACGGTTCACGTCAGACCGGAATTGGTCGTGGAGGTCGCCTACAACGAGATTCAAAGAAGCCCACACTACAAATCTGGTCTGGCACTCCGGTTCGCCAGGATAACGAGAATTCGTGAAGACAAGAGTCCAGAAAATGCGGACACCATAGAGAGGATGAGAACTCTCTTCGAAAAGCAATTCGAACACAAAGCGAAGCTGAATGAGCTGCCAAGGTGACGTAGATCTGAAAGTCACAGTTCTCTTCAGTGGAGGAAAGGACAGCTGCCTAGCGACATGGTACGCAATACATCAAGGATGGAAGATCACCAGTCTCCTCGTCATGATCCCGCCCAGCGCCGATTCGTACATGTTCCACTACCCAGCAGTCAAATGGGCACACCTTCAAGGAGAAGCAATCGGAATCCCAGCAACATCAAGCGCAGCCCCTTCGGGCAAGAGCGCTGAACTCGAAGACTTGCAGACTTCTCTATCTATCCTGAAGAACCAAGGTGTCGACGGTCTCGTCTCAGGAGCGGTTGCGAGCGGATACCAGAAGAGAAAGATCGACGCAATCTGCGAAACACTTGGCATAATCAGCTATGCCCCTCTCTGGAACAAAGACCCTGAACTCCTCCTCAAAGAAACTCTTGACCTCGGATTCGAGACCTATGTTGCGGGCGTTTCGGCGCTTGGATTCGACGAGAGCTGGCTAGGAAGAAGAATCGACGAGAAGACGATCTCAGAACTCAAAAGCATTCATCGGAAGACAGGCATTCATCTCAGCGGAGAAGGAGGCGAGTACGAAACCTTTGTCACAGATGCATGCTTCTTTGGGAAGAGAATAGAACTCACGAGAACCTCTAAACGTTGGACGGGCTCCTCAGGCCACCTGATCATAGAGGACGCAAAGCTATCCAGTAAGCGCTAGAGCAGCCCTAGAAGCCTCGTCCATGACCTTCTCCTCATCAAGCGCGAGCAGCCTCCCATTCAACATGAGGGGCTTTCCTGCCACAATCGTAGAGTCCACATTCATTCCATGTGCCGCGTATACGAGGTCTGAGACTACTGTATTTCCGCCGTGTATCGGCACCAGATTTGGAGACTTCAAGTCCACGAGAATGAGATCGGCCTCTTTTCCCACCTCAATACTACCCACTCTGCTCTCAAGGCCGAGCGCCCGTGCACCTTCGATCGTAGCAAGATCGAGAACCTGCTGCGCCGGCAACACCGTCGGATCCCAAGAATGGGCCTTGTGCACCAGCGCGCATATTTTCATCGTATCAAACATATCGAGACAGTTGTTGCTTGCAGCTCCATCTGTCCCAAGCGACACTGTGACATTACGCGAGACCATTTCTCGAACTGGAGCAACTCCTCCCCCAGCCAGCTTCATGTTCGACACCGGGCAGTGCGAAACCTTGACCCTGTTCTTCGCATACAGTTCAACTTCCTTACCAGTCAGGAAGACGCTGTGGACTGCCACCAGCCTGGGAGAGAGGAACCCTATCTTCTCAAGATACTCAACTTCGCTCATCCCTTTCTCTTTCTCGAATTGCGCCTGCTCATGTCTCGTCTCGGCGATATGCGTATGGATCGGGATTCCTTCCCTTTCAGCCACCTCCTTTGCCCAAAGCAGCGAATCCTCTGAACATGTGTTCGGCGCATGAGGACCCATGGCAAAGCCAACACGTCTGCTCCCCAACGCCTTGATAGCGTCCAAGGCCTCTTGAGTCATCTTTCTCTGAGTCTCTGATCGCTTCGAATCGAATAGGTCAATCATTGCGTGAGAAAGAATCGCTCGCAGGCCCGCTTCTTCAACTGCTCTCGCCACATCTCCAAGAAAGAAGTACATGTCCATGAAACAGGTTGTGCCAGTCCTGATCATCTCAAGGCAGCCCAGCAAGGCCCCATGATAGCATACTTCACCCGTCAGTCTCCGCTCCAGCGGCCATATCTTAGTCTCTAACCACTCCTGGAGCCGCATATCATCCGCGAATCCTCTCATGAGAGACATCGAGAGATGAGTGTGAGTATTGATTAGCCCAGGAAGCAAAACCTTCCCTGACCCATCCACCACGTATTCGGCATCGTGCTCCGAATCTCCAATCTTGACGATCCTACCATCCTCCACGCGAACCGAACAGTCTCTCAGAATCTCTCTGGACGGGCTCTGAGTAACAACCCAGTCACAATCGCGGATGACAATAGACATCCCTGACCCTCTTGGACAAGAAATGAGATTTTTCTAGATAAGCATTCGTGAAGAAATCATACCAAAGGCGAGCCTGACCAGCGTCCAGTTCTCAAATCGAGCTTGGAGCGAGCAGGGTTCCTCAAGCTTACCTTGCCGTGATAGGGTACACGCCCAACGGGACGTTCCTGTACCGGAAGACGCTGAGATCTGCAGGGCACTGGCCTGGCGCGTCAACGATTACTATCTCTTCCCCTATCTCCTCATATACTGCCCTGAAATGGGTCTTAGATTTGGTGACTATGATATCGAAATCGCCAGGTTTGCGGCCGAACTGAGTAATTGGGTCTTCGTCAATTAGTGAGGCGCCAAACGTGGTAAGTTGAAGCCAGATCCCATTCGCCTGCACGATGGCAGTCGGCCCGTGATCTATCGGAAGACCTTTGCGCATCGGACCCGTGCCCAAGTACTTCCCCTCGCCGACCCATAGGACCCTCCCCCTGACTCTGACTGGGCCTCCGTCACGCCATCCGGTGCCTGCACCAACGTTAACCTCCACAGTCTTGTCCACGCCTGCCTCATGACAGATCTTCACGGCCTTGGGATCCTTCATCAAGGGCATAGCCGCGTTCTGAACGTTCTGTGCGAGAAGCTCCTTGAGTACAAAGGTGGTGTCATTTGTCCGGTCAGCATGATCCAGTATCACAATTGGTTTTGATGCGCGCTCAGCCCTTCTCACGGCATACGCGATCCCGTCATGAACGCTGTACAGATTCTCTCCTCTCGTCAAACCCTCACGATTATCCAATGCCAGCTTCGCCAAATCATCGGTGATTTCGCGCGCGAGAGCAGGATCATTGTCAGTCACAGCAACCGTGGACATCCCGACTTGGTGAACATCTGACCAAGCGAATCCAAAAAAGGCTGACACATCTACAACCCCAGAGCGTTCCTCCCATTCCCGCAGCCTCGATATGATGTCCCTAGCAGGACTCGTGCCAGTAGCGCTGAAGACGCTGGGAACAACCAAATTTGGCTTCGCAATCGCCACGGTAGGCTTGATCTCACGCCTGAGTGAAGCCATCATAGTTCTTGCCGCTCGACGCCCCGTCTCACCCGCATCAACATGGGGACTACTCTGAAAACCGAAAACGGCAGTGGCCTCACCAAGGATGGCAGGATCCAAGTTGCCGTGAAGATCCATACCCACCATGATCAGCATCCTAGTACCCACAACGCTCCTGATATCTCGAAGAACATGAGTCTCACTATCCTGCAGGCTCTCAGTCACCATCGCTCCATGAAGAAAGAGCAATATGCCGTCCAGCCTGTTGGCCTCCTTGGCAAATTCTCGTTTCATCTTCTCTACGTAGAAGTCATAGACTGTATCGGAAACGGTGGCTGTGGCGCCACCCGATGCCTCGCATACAGGGAAGAGCTCGAAGCCTTCTCTCTCGCACACGTCTATGAACCCGCCAACTGCCGTGTTGGTTCCTCGCCTTCTTTCGATGACTTCGGAGCCATGGAGCGCTTCTCTCTCGAAATCCTGGAGAGAGGTGAGGCCTGGCCAGAAAGTCACGGTTTCATGCTCTAGCCCAGCAATGCCTAGTCGCATATTATCATACAACCAACAGAGTGGGAGAGCATGGTTGTTTTTCGATTTGATATATGCCTTTCGAACGATCCGGCTTGGAGGAAAATTCTGAAGCAGTCTTCTCTCGCAAGCGGCGAATCAGAAAGAGAGGAATATCCTCAAAGGCGAACCTACATTCTTGTACCATGTTAGTCCATCGGCGCAAACAAGCTCACAATGGCTGTTGACTGGTCACCGAAGCGCACAGTCGAGCGCGCCAACCAGAAAAATCGCTCAGAAGGCCTCAACTGTGGCATGTCGCGCTCTTAATTCGCCTTCAGTCCTGCCTAGTCTCCGCATGAGTTCAACGATCAGACTGTCAAAGAAGATTGTAGCAGATATCTCGAACAGGGTTCCCAGCGGGGCGAGGGACTCGTGCTCTCCAACTATCTGCCTAAGAAAGAAGTCTTTCTGCTTGGCGGCTTTCGATTTTGCTTTGATGTGAACCACCTGATCAGCTATCCTCGCCAATGACGATCCGGGTCTTGCGGTGACTGCAATAATAAAAGCACCCACCTTCTTCGCAATCTTCGCGGAAGTTACGGGAAGCACTGTAGCTCCTGACCCAGAGATAGCTATCACGATATCGTTCCTTCCAATTGCTGGAGTGATTGTCTCTCCTAGGACATGAACATCGTACCCCAAGTGCATGAGTCTCATTGCGAAGGAGCGCCCAACAAGGCCGCTTCTACCGGTGCCAATTATCAAGACTTTCTTCTTCATTCCATCCAGAAGGACGTTGATCATCTTCTCGATCTGGTCAGCCGGTATCGTGCGGATGGATTCACCGGTATCCTTGAGAATCTCGTCCGCGGCATCTCTGAACGCTAGTAGCCCCATACTAGTTGCCTAAGATATCCGTAGGCACACTGAATCCCTTTTTATTCTTCCGGTCGGAGGGTTGCTTGGCGCCCCGCAATACGAGAATCTCGGTAGGGCCGATCAAGAAGAGCGGCTACCTTCTGTGCCCTAGCTTTTCCGATTCCTCCTCGCAAAGCCAACTCGGATCGCGACGCCTCAAAAACCCGTCTAACAGTTCCAAATCGCTCCAGAAGCTGTGATCCCAGTTTCGGTCCTATCATCGGTAGACTCCCAAGAATAAGCAGTTGGGCCTGAGTCTCTGTGGATATTCTCGGCTTCTTCACAATGAACGGCAAGTATCCAGGTTTCCTCCGTGAAAGCTGAGAAGCATAGGTGAAGATCAGCTCCGCAGTCTGCTCCACGTCCGGAGTGAAGAACGGCCGAATCTCATATCGCATAACCAAGGAGATCATTGATCCCCAGTAGACTCTTGGGCGAGAAACTTCCCGCAGATGTGTCGCAAGATCTCCTTCAACGATCATGATTGGATCTGCATAGGACTCGATCAGTCTGCCGGCCTGTTCGAAGAGTCTTCCGGAGAAGAGTGATGACGAGAAATCTTCAATGGTCTTCCTCTCGATGGCCCTTTCCCCTATCACGTAGTCCGCGATGTCTAGGAGCCGGAACTCCACTCTCGCCCCCAGGTTCTTCAGAATGCTGGGAATGCCGGAAGGTTTCTCTCTTGTGTCCACAACCACTCTTGGGGATGACAGTTGTTCCACACCAAGCCTGTAATATGTACGACTTGCATCAAAAACTTGATTGAGAGAGATAGGCTCTGGAACCCATTCCTCATTTTTCCCAGAGCAGTCTCATTACTCGTCTTAGACGGTCTGTGATTAGGTTGAACGAGCGGTGGATACGTTGAATAGCCGAGTAGAAGTGGACAGGGCCGTACACCGGAGATAGCTTTGATCCAGCGAGGCTCTCACAGGCGAATAGAGCAGATCGGGCAGGCATACAACCCGATAGGCACTTGTTGCAAGCTTGAAGAACCATGGCCTCGGCTCCCAACGCGGCCTTTCTTCAACGCGAGCTCCGGCAATCTGACCACAGTTGTGGCCACAAGGGGGTAATCCGTTCAATTCCAGTATAGAACGACTAAAAAAGTGGCGAGGGTGATAGCACCTTTCTCTCCCCCTGCTGGCACGGCTCCCGGGATGAATACGAAATGGTTGGGATTCAGCGTTTCGGTTTTGATTTGAGCCTTTACTTTGAGCCTCATCTGAGCCAAAGAGCGTTACGCCGATGTATGGACAGGTGTATACACCCCCCTACCCCCTCCCCGATATTCCATCACAAGACCGATTGAGGCCAGAAA
>Ga0209725_1002224_pt1 | contig 10554 bp, 8 predicted proteins | sample I18A1metaG_FD_184145 | JGI IMG/M metagenome (GOLD analysis project Ga0209725, IMG submission 184145) | Lake sediment bacterial and archeal communities from Gulf of Boni, Indonesia to study Microbial Dark Matter (Phase II) - ​I18A1 metaG... | ecosystem: Environmental > Aquatic > Freshwater > Lake... | reverse complement strand
TGTTGATGAAAGCTTTCTTGCCAGGCAGTTATGCCACCTTATATAAGGAAGGTTTGCGAACCCGGTAAACCCCCTCGATATATAAGGCCTTTTAAAGCCCGGACTAGTGGTTCTGTTGCGTAATGCTGGCATTTCGGACCAGTGTTGCATGTGTGAATGGATGAAAAGTCTCTAGTCTGGTGCATGGAATTCTCTGCGGTTGGTAAGCCCGAGAACCACATGACCGATATCGGTCGGGTGTGTGAATGGGCAAACTTCTGGAGCGGCCCCTTGAATGCGCCAAGCGCGCGAATAGGTGACTGCCGCGTTCAAGCCAACCAAGAAAGGAACGGAGGTGAAATCGCGATGGCAGTCTACGTTGGGATAGACGTCCACAAACGCTACTGCCAAGCAGCCCTCATGAGCGAACAAGGACAGATAACACACCAACTCAGATTCGACAACAGCCAACAAGGAGCAGCCAGCCTAATCGACCTCGCAAGAAGCGTTGACCCACACATCAAAGCAGTCGTCGAACCTTCCGCAAACTTCTGGATTCGAATCTACGACAAACTCCAAGATGAAGGAGTCGAGGTGAAGCTCAGCAACCCCCTGAGGACAAAAGCCATAGCTGAAGCACGAATCAAAACAGATCGAATAGACGCCAAAACCCTAGCCCAACTGCTGAGAGGCGATCTTGTGGCTGAAAGCTACGTCCCAAGCAGAAAGAACCGAGAACGCAGAGCCCTAATCAGACATCGCGCCAGCCTGATGCGCATGCGGGTGGACATCAAGAATCGAATCCACGCCGTACTCGACAAACATGAACTCACCCACAACTACACAGACCTGTTCGGTAAACAAGGCCTAGAATGGCTTCACAGCCTCCAACTCTCAACCCCAGATCACGAGATCCTCCAATCCAGCCTACAAGTCGTCGAGACACTCAGCGAACAGATCCGGTCCATGGACATTCACATCGCCAAAGACGCCACAAACGAGGAGAAAGCTAAGCTTCTCATGACCATGCCTGGAGTCGATTACTACGCAGCCATGGTCCTACTATCCGAGATTGGAGACGTACACCGCTTCAGTTCAGATGAAAAACTAGTCAGTTGGGTAGGCTTAGCGCCTCAGGTTCATCAATCAGGCGACTCGAATTGGACAGGTCACATAACCAGGAAAGGTTCCAAGCGAGCACGTTGGATTCTCGGTCAATGCGCTCAATCCGCAAGACAACACGACCCAAGGATGAGAGAGTTCTACGAACGGATCGAACGGAAGCATGGATCGCAGAAAGCTATCGTCGCCGTCGCCAGGAAGATGTTGGCGATAATGTACGTGATGCTTATCAGAAACGAACCGTACCGCGGAGAGAATCCTGAGCTGACGGACAGAAAACATAAACGACTCGACATGTTAGTTGACAGTGCTTGAGCGCCACGCAGAAGACCACCGCGGAGACGCATGCATAGTCTCCAGACTTTTCATAGGTGTGTGGGTCTCGTGGTGCGAGCGTCGTAATTTGAACTCCTCGGGGGAAGCAAGGTCTTATCTAGCAGTCTCTTTCCACGACCTTACCGCTTCTTCGTAATGCCTATGAATTGTGCGGTAGCCCAGCTCGACGGAGATTTTGCTTAGCGCCCTTTCCCTTTTCTCGAGCGTCGCTTGACGGAAGCTTCTCCTCACAGCTTCGATCGGTTTGCCCCTAACTTCGATCTCATCTAGGTTGATCGTTCCAAGCCGCTTTTCGGATGCCAATCTCAGATGCTCGATTGAGGATGGATCGATGCCCATGACGGCTGCGGCGCAAGCGTCCGTTGAGACAACGTTGTTCCCGGCGATCATTACTCCAAGTTTCACAGGATCTCCCTTGAAGGGGCCCTCTCCTTCCATCCCTATTGTGCCGTCGATTATGCTTAGACGAGGTTTGAGAGCTGAAGCTATATCCACTATGACATGGTCCAGCCTTGGATGGTAACGCGACTTCTTTCTCTCAGGGAGTATGCCGAAAAGCACTTTCATGCCAAGGGTGACAGCGGTACTTATGTGTGTCTTCATGACGGGCATCGCGATAATGGCATCTGCATAGGCCACCGTCTTGTTCACGTTCAGACTCTTGAGCGCGTATCCGTCAGGAACATCGATCTTCACCGTATCCCCTCGGGATAGATTGATCACCTCAGCACCATGTTTCATGGCAACCTCGCCGATCTTGGTCTCCGGCAACATCACATCGGCCGTATACATGCAAGAATCAGCATCACCCAGGGAAACTGCCACATTCATGCCGCTCAGAAGCTTTACCATCGACGCGACAACTGCCGTGTTGGTGAAGCTGCCTGGCTTTCCAGGGACGCCTCCACACACGTTAGGTTTTATGAAAACCCTTTGGCCCTCTTTCACATACAGGTTCAAGCCGCCAAGTAGCTCGACCGCTTCCCTGACCATTGCTTCAGGATCGTTTCCCTTGACGATTGAGACTAGAGACAAGCTACTGGAACTCACCTCCTTTCAGATCTTCTTCATTTTCTGGGGATTCTTGTCATCGCGCCCCTCCTCACGCTCTTGCAGCCGTGGAAAGCAGGGAACGCAGAACAGGCAGACCGTGAGATCTCAGAGAACTACACGCCATGTCGCTCGCTCAGGATTTGAGACTTTGGGTCCTGCTTCGAACTCCGCGACTAGGATTAGCAAGACGGGTTGTTAGGCGATTTGGGTGCTCAAGGCATCCAAGCCTAAGAGAGGTCTACGCGTCTTGCACTCACCACCACATTTGCAGGGCCTCTTCTAGGAGTTGAAGAGACAAAGCGAAACCGCCTGCCGCGCTCCGCCAGCATTTACAATCATTCCTGTAATGCTGTTCAGAGTTTCTCCTCACCAATGGTAGCAGCTGGTCTACTGTGCGCGCCTAAGGGCGATCCGCCACCCAGTGCAGTTTCCACACCAAGAAAATCGACGGGTCAAATCCTGACATGCACACCAACACACACAAAACTGATCGGTTCAAATTTCGTCGCTCGCCAGTCGAGTCATGTTCAGGGTCCCGAGCTAAGGGGTATGTCTGTTGTTCTGTGCTTGCTTTTCGTGTGTGCGCACTAATAAGACCAGAATCGGAGGGGCATCTTTCTTGCGAAGTATCGATCCATAATGCGCTGGGGCGCTCCCTACACTTCATCTGAGCGCCGAATGAAGTCTACACGATTGTGTATTCGTCAATGTAGAGTGCGATCGCTTTGCTGGTGAAGATTTCCGTGTCCTTCTGGGTGGCTTGTCCTTCAGGCGATGCGAAGGCTCTCTTCATGCTTTCGCGATCGTCGAACCAGAGTTCAACGACACCATGATAGTCAGGCTTCCTATTCGGAGGAGGCCTGACAACGTTCACAATATACTTCCTGACCCCAGGCATCTTCTTCGCTAGAGGGGCGTGTACATCCAACCAGTACTTTGCAAACTCGTCGTCCCTTAGTGTGTCTTTCTTTCTCAGTAGAACCATCAACTTGAACATGGAGGCTACCTGAACTGCTTATTTCATCTGGAAACATTAAGTTGGCTCTTGAGTAAGGTTTGTGTCACCGACTTGGAGTCAAGATTTTTCTCTCCTACTATGGGATCATGTGGTCAGCGCGTCTGTTCCCGGCTTGAGAATCAATCTACGACCTGCTAGCGCAAACATCAATATTCCAGAGCGAATAAACCATGAGAACCGGCGGATCGAATGCCAGGTACGATTGTTCTCTGGCAGCATGAGGTCTTTCCCGACCAGACGGTCAAGATCGACCTACCTCTGACAAACAAGATCGATCATGAGGACGTGAAGTCGGACCTAGGCTTGCCCGAATATGTCGATTTGAGCTACTTTCAACTCCGGAAAGCAGCAATCATCCTCTGGGGCTGCAAACATGCCCACGAACTTCATGAGATGTACCCTGATATTCTCAGGAAGAAGATTTCCAGTAAGCCGATTCGCGTCCTACTCTTTGGTGGAGCCGGCGTGAAGATGTGTTGCCCATCTGCCAACGTCCAGGGTTCGCCCCTTAACCGAACCATAAATGACGTTGACTGCTTGGTGAGTAGGGAACATTGTAAAGAGCTGAAGAATCTCCTCCTTTCACTCGGCGATATCGCCGGGACGATGTATTTTCACTTCGTCACGCCTTACGAAGAGAGGTACAACACAATCCGAGTCGAAAGGTTGCTGCTAAGGACCTTCAACAGTTTCTTGGAGGACGGGAGCCCCAGGGTAGGCCTGATGGATATTCTTTCGAATCAGGTCGAAATGAGACATACCGTTGACATGAGAGACGATCTTAGAGAGCGCGAAAGAGCCGCATACGTCATTAGTCCGCATAACCTGCTGCTAACGAAACTGCAGTACATCCTAGATCTTCCGAAGGAGGAAACGTTGCCGAAACTCGAGAAGTACGATGAGATGTACAGAATACTGCCATACGAGCACTTCGATCAAAGCAGAGCTCTCATCGGGATGGAGACGAAGGACTTCTTGGACAGCGCTTGTCTGCTATTGGATCACGAATTTGGGGCTGATGCAGGTCAGGTCGACCTCGTTGTGATGAGGAAGAAGCTGAGAGACGACAAGTTTAGACTGACGGTGAGACTGAATCTCCAAAACATGCTCCACAACCTGGGAAGGCTCAGAAAACTTGGAGTTACAGATTCGGACTTGGGAATCATACAATCTAGGGCAGAACGCATACTGAACGAACTGCCGAGGACGGACCACGTTTGGTCTAAACCCTGGTGGAATACTGATGTGGAAACACCTGAAACAGGGCTCCCATGAGATCCGCTGGGCTCAGCCAAAGGTGGTAAAATAGTTCCTAATACCGTTCTTGTCCAAGTTGACCACAGCGCCCAGGAGTATGCCTTGCCCGTACGAGCTCCCAGGATTGATGCAGACCGTCCGGCCAATCTGGCAGTCACCGTTGCTCTCATGTATATGCCCATGCAGACCCAACAGTGGCTGATAGCGCTTTATCGCATCCCTCACTGAAATACTGCCGACCGGGATTGTCGTACGCCCGCCATACTTCGGTCTGAGGTTCTCGTCGAGTTCAGGTGCTTCGTCCAGCTGAGACCCATATGGAGGCGCATGAAAATTGAAAATGCAGTTTCGCATGTCGCGGACCTCGGATACGAGCACCTCGATCCTCTTATGCATCTGTTCCTCTGAGCACTCCCTGAAGGTCTTCCACGGAGTCGGGTTCGTCCATCCGAGACTGATCATCTCATGGTCGCTATCTACCATGACCAAGCGCTCCGCGGCGAGTGTGACGGACTCTGACCTCTCGATGATCTTGTCGATTTCTGGGTGATCATCGTTTCCTGGGCATACAAAGCACTTCACTCTCTTCCCCCTCAATCTTTCATCCGCGGTCTTCATCCACCCCTCAATGGCACGCAGCATCAGATCTTTAAACAGCCTATCGACTCTCTCAGGATTGGCTTCGAGCTCTTCCATCTCCTTGGGGCTTGTGAGATATGGATAGTAGCCGGCCACTCCAATCATCTTCTTGAGTTGTTCTACCTCATCCTTGCTCGTCATGACCTCCTTGTGATCTAGAAAAGTCGCTCTGTACGTTCCATCTTCTTCCTCTACAATCGGGACAACCGCTTTACCCGTCATGTCGCCTCCTAGAATAATGACGCCCGCATCGTAGTATTCACTTGCGTTAAGGAACTTGATCCAGCCCCGATCGGAGCCGTGAACGTCGGTCGCGAAGAAAATTCTCGTCAAGGTATGACAACAGCCATAAATATCATGTAACTATAAAATCGTTCACGAGGAAAATTCTCGTTGTCTCAAGAAGAAAGACCTCTGTTTCTGAGAAAGGCAACAGGGCTGGTTAGGGCATGGTCTTCCTTCGATGCTTTCATCTATGCATTCTTCTCGGTGAATATCGTGACGCTAGGTCTCTACGGCTACTCGTTCGGGGCCTTTTGGCCCAGCTCAAATCTCATACCCGCGATAATCGTCAGCACCTTCTTGATAGTCTTCTTGGTTATCACGTATGCGATGCTCATCTCCGCCATGCCGCGAGCAGGCGGAGACTACGTTTGGCAAACCAGGATCCTTGGCGGATTGATAGGGTTCGTCGCTTCAATCAATGGTTGGATCACGTGTCTCTGGCTTTGGGGCCCAATCTATGGAAATATGGTTCAAGTGCAAATTGTCGCACCTCTCCTCCTGACGCTCGGCTATATAGACGCGGCCCTATGGTGGACGACTGCAAACGGAATCTTTCTCGGAACTTTCATCACCTGTGTGTTCGTCTCCATAATCGTAGGACTAGGCATGAGGTGGTATGCGAGAATCCAGAAGGCATGCTTCTACGTTGGCGTAGTAGGCCTAGTATCGTTCATGATCGTACTGGCGCTTGGCTCTCAGACTGCATTCAGGACGGCCTTCGATTCCTTCGTACAGATTACTTTCGGTTATCCAAACGCGTACGCTGATACAATTGCTCTTGCGGTCTCCGAGGGCTATGCGCACACTCCATTCGAAGTCAGCTTGATGAACTTCTCCGCTGCGGGAGCATTGATTCCTCTGGTCGCCTTCTACAACCTCTGGCCCAACTGGGGCGCGACATTGTATGGGGAGGTGAAGGGAGCGAGCGACTACAAGAGGAATCTGAAACAGATGATGTGGGCGAACATCCTTGCCGGAGTAGGTGGCATAGCAGTCCTAGTCCTAATATTCGGAACCTTTGGATACGAGTTCTATCAGACCTCGAACTACGCCTATTGGATGCAATTGTACGGGGGAAGCGCCCCACCGCTGCCTATCTACCCTCACGGCCCCCTCCTTGCAGGGCTCGTCTTCAACAACCCTGCACTCACGCTCTGGCTGATAATCTCCATGTCCTTCTGGTTCTGGGGCTGGGCTGGAACGCTCTTCCTATCCTCGACCAGGGCGATGTTTGCAATGGCCTTCGACAGGACTCTTCCCGCTTGGGTTGGTCATATATCCACGAGATTCGGAGCGCCGGTGAACACAATTATCGTCATGTTCGGAGCGACAATGTTCCTAGGAACACTATACTCCTATGTTCCCGGCGTGGCTGTTATTTTCTTGGACGCTGTTCTCGCGATCGCCGCGATGTACTTCATTACATGCATAGCTGCAGCCGTCTTTCCGTACAGCAGGAAGAAACTCTTCGAGGCTTCGCCCATCGCAAAATACAAGATCGGCGGAGTGCCAGTTGTGACTATTAGCGGCGCAATCACCGCGGTCTTCCTATTCTACCTCTTAGTGTTGTGGGCTATAGATCCTGCCTATGGAGTTAACAACCCCATCTCGGCGATGTACTTGGGGGCAACCTACATCGGGTCAGCCATCCTGTATCTTGCGATGAAAGCTTACAGAAAGAAGCAGGGTATCGATATCAACAAGATCTACGGAGAAATCCCCTCAGAATAGATCCTCAACTCCCTTCCTCTTCTTTTTAAGCTCTTGAAAACGATCAGCGACAGCTGTGGAACGAGAAGCAGGCGGGCAGGATCGATGGAGGACATCCCACGAAGAGAACTGCCACCTGAGTGGGGCGGGATCATACCCTCGCAGTGTTTCTTGGAGCAAGCAAAGAAGATCGCTGAACTGGCCGACCGAAGCGGCATCATTCTCAGGGTCATGGGGGGCGTTGCCATAAGGCTTCACTGTACGGGATTCGAGGATTTCGCCCAAAAGCTTGCCAGGCTCGGAGAAGGAACACAAGAGTTCAGCGACTTGGACTTCATGTGCTACGGCCGATATCGAGACAAGGTGAAGGGCTTTCTCAAGGAGAGCTTCAACTATACGCGGCGTAAAACGACTCTATCGTCTGCTGTATCAGGTAGAGACATCTACTTCCACCCAAAAATGTGGTGGTTTACTGACATCTTCTTCGACGAGCTGAGAGTGGCAAACCACCCCATTGACTTCCGAGGGCGTCTCGAGCTGGATTCTCCTACGATAACGGTTACAGATCTGCTCCTCGAAAAACTGCAGATGTGGGAGGTCTTTGGTGCCAAAGACATAAAGGATGTTATGTTGTTGCTGCGTGCTCATGATGTCGGAGAAAGAGAAGAAGAAATCGTCAACGCAAAGTATGCCGCAAAGCTTCTGGCAAGAGATTGGGGATTCTACCATACCGTCACCACCAATCTGAAGAGAATAACAGATCTCCTTCAGAACTCGGCGAAGTGGGCCAATCGTCACACGCTCCTTAGATTCCTGCTAGATATCTCCGAAGAGGAGAAGGCAGATCTAGTGTCAAAAGCGTCAAAGATCTTGGACTACGCGGACAAAGAGTCGAAAAGTTTCGGCTGGAAGATGAGAGCAAGGATAGGCACCAAACAGACATGGTATAACCCTGTAGAATCCGAGGAGACGGGTCCAGCATTCGGAGTTTGGCGGCTTAGAGAAGTGTTCCCCGACGAGGAATAGCCCGAAGCGAGCCGTCACTCATCTCGTCTTGCAGAGCTTGCTTCTGGGCTGGCAGGAGCCATGTTATTCTGAAGATCGGATGCTTCGAGTCAGGTAGGTGTATGGGTCCAAGTTCGATCCAATGGAACCGCACACGGAGCGTCTTCTAAGCGAGTTCTGCGATTAGAAGAGCTCTTAGGACCTTCGCATTTGCCTGAGCCAAGGCGCTAGCGACGGCTTCAGGTTTAATATCTATGCTGGCCCCCACACTACTTCGCTAGGTAGGATCGATGATAGAGCCATACTCCATTCAGTTGCCAATGATGATCGAGTTCGGAGGAGGCGTGAGCGCCAAAGTTGGAGAGTACGCTAGACGACTGGGCAAGACTGCATTCATAGTAACGGACAAAGGAGTTGCTCACGCCGGGATCCTTGCTGGCGTAGAAGACTCTCTAAGCAAAGTTGGAATCGATCGGATCGTCTTCGACGAGGTGATTCCGAATCCTAATGACACCCTCGTGGAGAAAGTGGCGGCTTACTTGAAGGTGCAGAAGTGCGATCTCGTCGTAGCTGTCGGCGGCGGGAGCTCTATGGACACGGCTAAGGCCATAGCCCTTCTGGCGACTAACCCGGGTAGGACAGCAGACTACGTACTTGCGGACTTTAGCGATCTCGGCAAGATCAAGACACACCCGCTACCTCTAATCACGGTTCCAACCACAGCCGGCACCGGTAGCGAGGTTGACTTCTGGGCGGTTATCACGATCGCAGATAGGCGGATGAAATTTAGCATCGGCCAGGGGCCAATGTACCCTAATGGGCCTTACCTCGGGGCTACCGTTTGCCTAGTTGATCCTCTCCTCACCTTGGGCCTTCCTCCCAAGCTCACCGCTTCGACAGGCATAGATGCGTTATCTCATGCAGTCGAGACCTACGTGGCGAAAGGAACGAATCCGTTTGTAGAAGCGCTTGCACTTAGATCGATTGAACTCATCGCGAGATATCTTCGAACGGCCTACTCTGAGGGGAGCAATGTGGAAGCAAGGGAGAGCATGATGCTCGCATCCCACCTTGCCGGCATATGCGAGAACTTCGCTAACTGTGGTGGAATCCATTCTCTCGCAGAAGCGACTGGCGGTATACGGGGCGATATAGCTCACGGAGATGCAATCGCTGTCTACTTCCCGCATGTCATGCTGTATAACCTGCCAGATGCTGAAGCGAAATTCGCAAAGATCGCTACTGTGATGGGCGAGGAGAGGAGAGGTCTTTCGCTTGGCGAGGCCGCCGAGAAGGCGATCGGATGCGTGAGGAAACTGATTGAGGATCTGAAGATGCCCACGAACCTGAGAAGCCTGGGGATCACCGAGAAAGAGCTTCCGGCAATAGCCGAGAGAGCGACGTGGGACATGTGCACCTCCGGCAATCCACGCGCGATTGGTGGAGATCAGTTCCTAGCCATTGCGAAGAAAGCGCTGGGTGAAACGTAGTATCTGGGAAGTCCCCGCTCGGTTGGTTCATGCATCGATTCGACTGGTGTCTGATGAGCGAACCTGATCCCTTCGTCTCGAATTGTGAGCCTAGAGTGAAAGGAGAGATTTGCGCGACGTAGACTCAGGTGATGCTCTGCTGTTTCCGTCAAGAGGTATTGTGGCGCTGCTTCTTGCCTCTGTTTCCTTCGGCTCTAGTGCCATCTTCATCAGATACGCTACGGAGGCCTCAGCGATCTCCTTGACATTGTTCCGCCTCTCCATTGCTGCTTTGGGCATGGTGTTGTTTGCTCTCTCGCGACGTACCCTCCGACTCCCTACAAAGCGAGATCTTGTGCTCGTCGCGTTTTCGGGGATGGTGCTTACGTTGCACTTTGTTGGATTTATTTTCGCGGTAAAAGAGACGACAGTTGCGAACGCTACGTTCCTCGTCAACACAAGTCCAGTAATGCTGGCCGTTCTTTCTCCTATCATTATTAGAGAGCGCACCTCTTCTCGGGAAGGACTGGCTGTTGTAGTTGCAACTCTCGGTGTGATGCTTGTCGCGTACGGGGGAAATGGATTCCGAGCCTTTGGATACGGTGATCTATCTGCTTTGATGGCAGCGTTATTCGTAGCATTGTACTCGCTTACAGGACGCCGTCTTCGAACGAGCGGAAT
>Ga0209725_1002223_pt1 | contig 10556 bp, 11 predicted proteins | sample I18A1metaG_FD_184145 | JGI IMG/M metagenome (GOLD analysis project Ga0209725, IMG submission 184145) | Lake sediment bacterial and archeal communities from Gulf of Boni, Indonesia to study Microbial Dark Matter (Phase II) - ​I18A1 metaG... | ecosystem: Environmental > Aquatic > Freshwater > Lake... | reverse complement strand
TACTTTAATCTTACTATTAAGTCTCAATAGCGCCGGTTGTTTGACATTTTCACCTCAGGCGCCGGAATTGTCGCCACCTGCCGAGCAAGCTAATACTCATGACTCAAGTGCTCCCATTAATCCTGGCTGGACTCCACCGGCGCAGGGAGACGAGTCCAGTCAACCTACCTTAGCTATTCCGGAGATTGTCAGGAAGGCGACTCCGAGTGTCGTTGCCATTCAGACAGAGGTAATAACCTATGATATATTCTTTCAGCCAGTACCTCAGCAGGGTGCTGGCACCGGCATTATCATAGATAGCCAGGGTTATGTGGTTACAAATTATCATGTAGTTGAAAATGCTGAGAATATACGAGTTACCTTGACAGACAGCAGGACTTTCTCTGCTGTTAAAGTTAGAGGAGATCCATGGACAGATTTAGCTGTCATTCAGATAGATGCTAAAGACTTGCCCAAAGCTGAAATTGGACGCTCTGATACTCTTGTTGTTGGTGAAGGCGTTGTAGCTATTGGTAATGCCTTAGCTTTAGAAGGTGGTCCTACGGTTACCTCAGGCATTGTAAGCTACTTAGGACGTTCCATACAAGAACCAAATGGTACTGTCATCTATGACCTTATCCAGACTGACGCCGCTATTAATCCTGGTAATAGCGGAGGACCACTTTTAAATATGGCAGGGCAGGTTATAGGTATTAACACTGCCATAGCTGCTGAAGCTGAAAATATTGGCTTTGCGATAAGTATTTCCCCGGCTTTACCTATTATAGAGCAATTGATTCGGGAAGGACGCATTATTCGCCCTTGGCTGGGTGTAACCTTTTATCCAACACAAGACGGTGTTGTCCTCACCTATGTTGACCCGAGTAGCCCCGCTGACAAAGCTGGTCTCCGAGTAGGGGATATCATTGCCCAGTTTGCTGGGCAAAAGATATCAACCACTGAAGAATTAAGACAGGCTATCATCTCCAGTAAAATTGGAGAAAAAGTAGAGATAGTCTTTATAAGAGATGGCAGAGAGCACAAAACTACGGCAGTATTGGTAGAAAGCCCACCACGATAGGACTTGAAATCTATAGCCTTTTTATGCCAAAGACTACTTTACTACCGTTAATGGTGAAAGTATCAGAATAAATTCCTGCTTCGGGGCTACTTTCAATGAGTTCTCGAGACAGGGTCTCTTGTTTGATGTAGTCGGCGAACTTTTCTATCACCCTTCTTATCCCAATTTCACCCCAATAATAAGTTACAATGTAGTCAGCAATATCAAATCCCGCAGCTCGACGCATTGTCTGAAGGCGACGTACTACCTCTCTTGCTGTTCCTTCAGCTATTAATTCTGGCGGCAGCTCTATATTTGCCGCTACCCAGTGCTCTTCATCGCTGGCTGAAACATAACCGGGTTCATCAATAGGGTATTCCTTATCACTGAATTCAACTTCTTTAACGTTAATTTCATCAACAATCTGGTGAGCAAGCCTACTCAGAGCCTCCTTTTCTTTTTCTGATTTTACTTTAATTATTGCTTTAACCAGTGGCTGACGAACTTTAATTCCTGCCTGACTACGAGCAGCTCTACCCAAACTTGATATCTTCATTACTAACTTCGTGTCTGCCATGAGCAGCTTATCAATCTGGCTTTGGTCAGCCACTGGGAAATCAGTCAAATGGACACTCTGTAGAGCTTCGGAGGAAATGGAGCGCACAAGGTTTTGATAAAGCTCTTCAGCAATAAAAGGAGTGAAAGGGGCAAGGAGTTTACATAGAATGACCAAACATTGATACAGTGTAGTATAAGCTGCCATTTTGTCGGCATCATTTTCACTTTTCCAGAATCGGCGTCGACTCCGTCTCACGTACCAGTTTGACAGATTATCAACAAAATCGCTAATCCTTCGTGCTGCTGTAGTTGGGTCATAATTGTCTAAAGCTTCTGTCACTTGCTCGATTAGATAATTAAGTTCGGAAAGGATCCATTTATCTAAATCGGAAAGGGATGTGGCCATCTCTAATCTGGGCTCAAAACGGTCAATGTTGGCGTAGATGATGAAGAAAGAATAAGTGTTCCACAAAGTGAGCAGGAAGTTTCTCACCGCCTCCGTTACTATTTCTTCAGAAAAACGCCGCACGTTTCCTGGCGGTGATGAGGTAAAGAAATACCACCTTAATGCGTCAGCGCCGTAGCGATTGGTAATTTGCCGCGGTTCTACTACATTTCCCTTAGCTTTGCTCATCTTTTCACCTTGAGCATCGAGGACATGTCCGAGGCAGATAACGTTCTTGAAACAGGGACGACCAAAGAGTAATGTAGATAAGGCATGAAGACTGTAAAACCAGCCTCGTGTTTGGTCAACAGCTTCACAAACAAAATCTGCTGGGAAACTTTCGCTAAACATATCCTCGTTTTCTAAGGGATAATGCCATTGAGCAAAAGGCATAGCTCCAGAATCAAACCAGCAGTCAATTACTTCTGCCTGCCGTCTCATTTCACCGCCGCAGTGAGAGCAGGCAAAAGTTATACCATCTATGAAGGGTCGGTGCAGGTCCAGAGATTCTACCCATCCTTTAAGGTTTGGTTTTGATTTCAGTTCTCCTATACTTCCGATACATTCATAGCTGTTGCAGCTTAAACAATTCCATATATTAAGAGGCGTTCCCCAGTAGCGTTCCCGGGAGAAAGCCCAGTCTACATTACTCTCCAACCAATCACCAAAACGGCCGTACTTAATATGCTCAGGATACCAGTTAATTTCAGTGTTTCCTTTAATAAGCTCTTTCTTGAGAGCAGTGGTTCTGATATGCCACGTTCTTTTGGCGTAATACAAAAGTGGTGTGTCACAGCGCCAGCAGAAGGGATAAGTGTGGATAATTCGCTCACTCCGTAAAAGTAGTCCTCGAGCTTTAAGGTCGTCGAGAATTGGAGGGTCAGCCTCTTTAACAAACTTACCAGCAAAGGGATAGTTACCGGTAATTCTACCCTCCAAGTCTACAGGTTGAACGAAGTCTAATCCTTCCACCCCTCCAATTTCAAAGTCCACCTCGCCAAAAGCTGGAGCAACATGCACAATCCCGGTTCCTTCATCTAACGAAACAAAGTCGCCAGTTATCACTGGGTATCTTAAGTCTGCTTGTGCCGGCTGGATAATAAAAATCTCGTAAAGTTTTTGGCTGGTATTAGGATTGAAACGCCGTCTTTCTATACCGAAATGGTGAGGGTTGAATAAAGGCTCGTAGTTAACACTGAGGTCTTTCCCTGAGACTGTGGCAATTTGTTTATAGCCTTCGGCTTTAACCTTATTAACTAAGGCTGCAGCCAAAATTAAATAATCTTCCTTTTCTTCTAGAATCGCATAGTCAGCTTGAGGTGATACTGCTAGAGCTGTGTTTCCTGGTAGAGTCCATGGCGTTGTGGTCCAGGCAAGGAGAAAAATGGGTTTAATTAATGGATCGGGGCGAAAAATGCGATGGAGCTTCGTACGTTTTTTCAAGGAATTTGGGTCAACTTTGAACTTTACATAAATTGAAGGGTCATTAGTATCATCTTTATATCCTAGAGCTACTTCATGGGAGCTAAGGGAGGTACCACAACGGGGGCAATGGGGTGTAACTTTGTATCCTTGATAAATTAGTTTTTTGTCCCATAATCGCCTTATTGCCCACCAGCATGATTCAATATAGCTATTGTCTAAGGTCATGTAAGGATGCTCTAAATCTAACCAAAAGCCAATGCGTTCTGTCATTGCTTCCCAGTCTTTAAGATAGTGAAAAACGCTTTCCCGGCAGCGAGCATTAAACTGGGCTACGCCGTATTCTTCAATTTGAGCTTTAGTGGTAAAACCGAGTATCTTCTCTATTTCCAACTCGACAGGTAACCCATGAGTGTCCCATCCAGCCTTACGTGGGGCGCAGTAACCCCGCATTGCTTTATAGCGTGACATAACATCTTTAAAGGCTCGAGACAGTGTATGGTGTATTCCGGGGCTACCGTTAGCTGTAGGTGGACCTTCGTACAATATGAAACGAGGTGCGCTAATACGTAGGGATATGCTCTTTTCAAAAATCTTATTCTCTTTCCAAAAGTGGAGGATATGTTCTTCTACTTCCGGAAAAGTTGGCTTTGTTGTTACCGGTTTAAACATATTTATTTTTTCTTCAACAAGATGACTACCTTTCGTCCCTCACCTTCACCAGTGCTTTGTGTAGAGACGTCAGGATGATTAGCCAGAGCTAAATGGATAATACGCCTTTCATTCGCTGGCATTGGCTCTAAGGTCATTGACCGTCGACTTGTCTTTACTTTCTCTGCCAAGCGCAATGCTAAGCTCTGCAAAGCTTCATGTCGACGTTTCTTATATCCAGCAACATCGATAGTTAGAGGTAACCAGGCTTTGAGTTGTTCAGCTACTATTAGTCTGACTATGTACTGTAAGCAAGCTAAAGTCTGCCCACGCCTACCAATGAGAATACCCAAATCCTCTCCTTCAATATTCAAAGACACGGGAAGATCATTCTTAGACACTTGGACTTCAGCAGTTATGCCCATTAGCTGTAACAATATTTTTAGTGTTTCTTGAGCAACCTTACTAATGTCAGCCCTTGGTTTCCCTTTATCTAAAAGTTTTACTTTTATTTTGGCTTCCCCACCCTTTAAACCTAAAATACCTGCTTTACCTTTCTTCAAAACTTCTATTTCCACCTGATCACGGCTAACACCGAGGTGTTCTAGTGCTTCTCGAACGGCTTCCTCTACTGTTCTTGCGCTTATCTCTAATTCTTCCATGATTTAGCCCCTTCTCCCAAATTGCACTGCTGACTGAATTTGGTCACGTTTTTCGCTTTTTCCGGTTGTCTTGTGCCTTGCCCTTTTTAACTGCTGGGGCTGGCTTTGTTGATGGACCAAATAAATAGCCCCAGCCACCACTAATGAAATACTGGATTATGATGCCAACAATATTGGAAACTACCCAATAAAGGGATAGACCACTGGGGAATTGTAGAGCGAATAAACCAAACATTAGTGGCATCATCAGCAAGGTCATGTTGCTCATAGATTGTTGCCTTGGGTCAGCCGCTGGCGCAGTAACCATCTTCTGTTGTACATACATTGATGCGGCTACCAGAATTGTTAAGATAAGCAGACTGTCAGGCTGCCCTAAATTGAGCCACAGAAATTTGTCTTTTAAGGGCACTGCCTCGTGCACTACTTGCCAAGAATAAAGGTGCTGGGACAGACTAATCAAATCTTCTGGTGTTGCTGCTATAGCCCGCATAATAGACTGGTAGAGAGCTATCCATACTGGAAATTGCACTAACATTGGCCACAAACAACCCAATGGATTAATACCAGCTTCTCTGTAGAGCTTCATCATCTCCTGTTGAAGCTTGACCTTATCCTTAGCATATTTCCTTTGAATTTCCTGGAGTTTTGGCTGCATAACCTGAAGTGCTTTAGTGGATTGAAGCTGTCGTAAAGTTAGGGGTAATGTTATTAACCTTACCACAATAGTCAGGATAATAATTGCCAGTCCAAAGCTGCCAAATAATACACCTGACAAGGCAATTAGACTGTTAAGCATTGGGTTAAGAATGATGGTATACCAAATTTCCACGGTTCAAATTCCCATTGTATTTATCATTTTAGAATCCTTCAAAACCGGAGATAGTTAACTTTCCTTAACGGCTAAATGAAATTTCCAGATGATTTCTCCTTCTGGTATTTTCACCGCATAAAGATAACGATTTTTAGCATGAACATACACTATTCCTTCTTTTTGATACAGTGGTGCCATAACTTGGCTCTTTAAAGAAATAGTGTTCACTATCTCTGAAGTATGAACATTAATCATGTATAGATTACCTATTTCTGAGGCTACTACAACAAAGTCATCCACTAAAACTGGTGAAGAAACGATGGGGTCACCAATTTCGCGCTCCCATAATTTATCACCAGTTTCAATTTTTAAGGCGTAGATCTTACCATCCAGGCAACCAGCATAAGCAATGCCATCACTAACCAAAGGGCATGCCCAGAACCAGTTCTCACCTTTGAACTTCCATTTTTCCTTCCCCTCCAAGATACAATAGAGATACCCATCAAAAGCGCCAAAAAGGACATTATTTTCCCAAACTACTGGTGGTGAAGCAATAGCCGCCGGCACTTGGAAGTGCCATAATTCTTTGCCTTCATCGCTGGATAGCGCATAGAGTTTACCGTCAAAGCTGCTTGCAAGAATAACCTTGTCTTTTACTGCCGGTGCTGCCCATACTTTACCTCTCGTAGGGAAATGCCACTGTAAATCGCCAGTAGTCGCGTCTAAAGCATAAATCCCTTTGGAATCTCCAAAATAGAGAGCGTTGTTGACTATAACGACGTCTCCCACGATATTACCAACGTTCTTACCAGCTTGCTTAGGGTATATCCATTCTCCTTTTACTCCTACTGGAAAGTCTTTTTCCTCCAACCGTGCTGTCGTATTTAGTGCGTAGATTTTGCCAAGATAAGTTCCTACATACACGAGTTCTCCAGCTACTACAGGGGTTCCATAAATAGTTTGAATAGGTGACGGGGCACATGCAAAACCACATGGGAAGCCAGTTGCAGACCCTTCTCTTGGTGGGGAAAATACCCATTCCTCTTGGGCTGGGAAAGGCAGGTTTTGACTTCGGGCTGAGGGGTTGAGAGCCAAGACTTTACCTTCCATAGAGCCAACATATACATTGTCACCGTAGGGTTTTGCGCCGGACCAGCCTCGTGAAGCTGGGGCAGCGCAACCAGAGATGACGAGGAGAAAGCAAATAGCAATAATCCAAAGAGATGAAGTCTTACTCAACGACGTTTGAAGAGCCTAGCCTGTAATCTGTATCTAACCAATTTACTTATCTAATACCTCAAAAATCGAGAAATCAACCTTTCCCCCTTGAGATTTTATGGTACCGGGTCATAGCCACCTCGCGACCAAGGGTTACACCGAACTAAGCGTTTTGCACCAAGCCAACAACCCTTAACCATACCGTATTTCTGGATAGCTTCGTAGGTGTAATGAGAACAACTTGGGATAAAGCGACACGATGAGGGGGTAACTTGAGATACGGTAGACTGATATAACCTAATTAACCCTAAGGTTAACTGTTTCATTCCTTTTGTTTAATTTAGCTCGAGTCAGTAAATTTTCCACAGTCCGTTTCAGTTGGTGATAGGTTGTTTCACCGGCTTCACGTCGGGCTATAAAAACTATGTCCCAACCTGGGTTTATCTCTGATTTATGGACTATCTCCCTGAGCCATCTACGGACACTGTTGCGGACAACTGCTTTACCAACTTCTCTCCCTACTGAGAAACCAAAACGACTTATTTCCAATCCGTTGGCTAACACCTTCATTATCATCAACTTGTCATGCCACCTTTTACCGTGCTCATAGACAATTAAATATTGTTTTCGTTTTCTTAAGGTGGTAATTTCATTCACAAGCTTTTTACGGAACCTTTAAGTAGTAGCTAGGCTAAGCAACGGTTAGCTGCCACCGGCCTTTAAGCTGCCTCGATTTTAATACTGTCTGCCCTCCTCGGGTTGCTTTTCGGGCGCGGTACCCGTGCTTACGCAATCTTGGGACCCTTTTTGGTTGATAAGTTCTTTTTGGCATTTGATATCTCTCGGGTTCTTTAGAGAGTCGGTTTCATATAGAAAGTAGTTTCATTTAATCTTACTTAAGGAGCCACAATTCTAGGTGACTTTATCTTCTCTGGCAGGGGAGTAACCTGTCTTTTGAATATGGGTTGTGGTATAGGGTAATAACGCCAGATGGCGGGCTCTTTTTATTGCCAGAGCCAAACGCCGCTGATGCTTAGCACAAGCACTACTTCGACGCCTAGTTGCAATTCGTCCATCATCGGTTATATAACGGCTTAACTTGGAAACGTCCTTATAATCTATTACCTTTATTTTCTCAGTGCAAAATGGGCAAACCCTTGGCTTAGGAATGAATCGTTGCCCACTTCCTCTTCTCGTTTTTGTCCTTTTTATACCTTGTGCCATTCTGTAATCACCCTTGCCTTAAATACACTAAGATTGTTGACTACCTTATCATCAGACTGGATTAAATTTCTGTAGGGCTTAGAAGGGTAAATCTTCAGGCTCAATTTCCTCACTGGTTGACTCAGGAGGCAGGGGAGCCAAAGCCTGTCGGTCCAGAAACAATACCCGATTTGCTACCACTTCAACTCGTGACCGTTTTTGCCCATCTTGTCCCTCCCAGGTGCGAGTGCGTAGTCTACCCTCCACATAAACTCGCTGTCCTTTAGTCAGAAACTGGTTGCAGCTTTCGGCTAATTTGCTCCAGGCAATGACAGTAAACCATTCTGTTTCTTGTTTGCGTTCACCATCAGGGGCAGTATAGACTCTATTTGTAGCCACGCGGAAAGAAGTTACTGGATTGCCATTTGGGGTAAACCGCATCTCGGGATCGGTACCGACGTTTCCAATAAGAAATACCTTGTTCAGGCTTGCCATATTCTTAAGACTTTTCTCCTTCGGGTGTCCTTACCAGCAGATGCCTTATCACCTCATTAGATAGATGCAAATTGGCTTTTATTTCCTTGGTTACTTTTGGTTCAAGTTTAAAACGGGTCAAAATATAGTTCCCTTCCAAGTACTGACCAATAGGATAAGCTAACTTTCTACGCCCCCATTGACTTACTTCGGTAACACTGCCCCCTTTACTGGTTATGAAACCTGTTACTTTATCCAGCACCTTAGGTATCTCTTCGTCTATTACCTTGGGGTTCACAATAACTACTAATTCATAATCATGCATTCTATTCTCTCAATCTGAATTGAATCAAAAGTCGGCTCATTATAGCACAATAGGAAAAAGGCAAACAACCTCTGCATGCAGACTATTTAGACAATTTAATATTAAACCCTTCTTGTTAGTTCTGGTCAATCTATAATTTGCTCCAGCTCAAAGCGGTAACTTTCAATCACCGGATTAGCCAGGAGCTTGTGGCACATTTCTTGGATTTGCTTGTGGGCTTCGCTTAAGTCGTTTTGATCTATGCGAATTTCCATATATTTACCAGCACGGACACTGGTAACGGTGGTAAAACCCAAGTTGTGGAGAGCTCCTCTAATGGTCAGCCCTTGGGGATCATTAACTGTGGGTTTGAGAGTGACATAAACTTTAGCTATATACAACTTCAGTCTCCCAATTAAATTGGTTAGGCGGAGGCGAAAGTCACTGCAGGGAATCGCGTTATCAAAGTGATTTAATTCTTAACCTCTCCCCTGTTAAACGATGAAAGGCATCTCGATACCTGATGGATGTTTGTTCAATTACTTCCGTAGGTAATTCTGGTGCTGGTGGCTCCTTATTCCAACCTGAAGCTATCAGCCAGTCCCGCACGGGTTGTTTATCAAAACTCGGTTGGGAACCACCGACGGTATATTGGCTGGCATCCCAAAAACGGCTGGAGTCGGGAGTTAGCAACTCGTCAATGAGAATAAGCTTATTGTTGATAAGACCAAACTCAAATTTGGTATCAGCAATAATAATGCCGCTGTTCTGTGCATAGTTCTTAGCGTAGTTGTAAAGAGTTAGGCTCCTTTCCTCAAGTTCCTCAGCTAAGATTTCACCCACCATTTTTTTTAACTCTTTCTTGGTCAAGGGTTTATCGTGTCCTTGTTCTGCTTTAGTAGTAGGCGTGAAAAAAGGTTGGGGGAGTTCTTGGCTTTCTTTTAACCCATGAGGCATGGGGGTAAAGGCTACTGTCCCATTTTCTCTATACTCTGCCCAAGCTGAGCCAGAAAGATAGCCCCGGACAACGCATTCCACAGGTAGACGTTTGGCTCTGTTAACAATCATGGAGCGTCCAAGCAAATATTCTGGGCAAGCATTGGGAAGGATAAACGGATAGACATGATTTGGGTCATCAACTACTTTTATAAAGTGATTAGGCACAAGCCGAGATGTTTTTTCAAACCAGAAAGCCGAAAGTTGGTTAAGTACCAGACCCTTGTCTGGGATGGTACAAGGTAGGACAACATCAAATGCAGAAATACGGTCAGTAGCCACTATGAGAAGCTTGTCACCAAGTTCATAAGTATCCCGCACTTTACCGCGGTGGAATAATGGCAAGGATAAATTTGTCTCAAATAAAACCATTTCCGTACCTCTCACAGTGCTTTTGGAGCAAGCTCACCAGCTTCTACTACTTCGCGTTTCTTCTTGGGGGTGAGCCCAAGGCGATTAAATATCTTGTCTACGTATTTTAGGTAGTAATTGTAATTGAAAAGAGATTCTAACTGGTCAGGTGGTAGGTAAGCTATCACCTCTGGGTCAGCTTTAAGCAATACTAAGAAGTTAGTACCTTCTTGCCAGGCTTTCATGGAATGGCGTTGGACTAAAGCGTAGGCTTTTTGTCGCTCCATCCCCTTCTCAATCAAAGACAGAAGTACTCTTTGAGAGAAGACCAAGCCATGAGTAATATCTAAGTTGCGTCGCATATTCTCAGGATAGACCTGAAGTCCCTTCATGACTGAAGTGAATAAGTTAAGGATATAATC
>Ga0209725_1002222_pt1 | contig 10556 bp, 10 predicted proteins | sample I18A1metaG_FD_184145 | JGI IMG/M metagenome (GOLD analysis project Ga0209725, IMG submission 184145) | Lake sediment bacterial and archeal communities from Gulf of Boni, Indonesia to study Microbial Dark Matter (Phase II) - ​I18A1 metaG... | ecosystem: Environmental > Aquatic > Freshwater > Lake... | reverse complement strand
CCTGAGAACCCACTTAACTGCGGAGCATGCGGCTATTCGAGTTGCGCAGAGTTCATAAAGGCTGAGAAGAGACAGGGAGAGGACTTCACAGGGCCGGTTTGCATCTTCGAAGCTATGGACTTAGGCATAGCGGTTGCATCTGCTGCAAAGACAGCGAGCGAAATGAACATCGATAATAGAGTCATGTATACTGTGGGCGCCGCGGCGAAAGCATTGCGGATCTTGGACGCAGACATAATCATCGGAATACCGTTGTCAACTGCTGGGAAGAACATATACTTCGATAGAAGATAGCTTGGAGTTCGAAAGTTAGCTGAAGAATCGACCGCTAACTTCAGCATAGACCGAAGGCAAATGTAACATAAGAATATGCGTAAATGAAGAGTAGAATCCCTTTTTGAAACTCTGTCATCTGAAGCGGCAGCTGTCTAGGATACGTATCTCTCGATCTTGACAGCTTCCTTCCTAGCTTCCTCCAGGATCTCCGCCGGGGTGTCTGGCAAGATCAAGTAACGTATGTACTTCATAGTTGTCTCGAGATACTTGATCTGTCGATTAATGAATTCAAGCGGCTCCTTCAATCCACGGATCGTGATGAGATGCGCCTCACGTTTATAAAGCCATTATTTAGAAATTCGACAGGTCGAAGATCGATACAGTCGCAGAACGACATATTCTAGGAAAAGTTCTCGCGAACAACTTTTAAGCTACATTCGACTTGAAGCACACTTCGAAAATATGGTACGATCTACAGTGGTTGTATCGTTATTCGAAGAGTTTCCAAAAGCTTATGAAAGCAATTGTTTAGGAGCGATCGATATACGATTTGAATCAAGAAAAAGAAGTGGAGGTTTGCGTTTAGGTTTTGATCAGTTCAGCTTGTATCGGTATGTTATGAGGTCTAGCCTCCAGTAGACTCCGCAAGGGTCTCTGAAGACTCCGTTCATTTCCATGAAACACCCTTCTTGCGTCGGCCTCTTGTCCAATGTGTGGAGAATGAAGTAGGCTCTATGCCCAGCTTCGTCAACAGCCCATCCTTGATAGTATCCTTCATTACTATTCTTGTTGTATGCGCCTCTCCACCATTCACGGAGGACCGTGTATTCGCGGTCATCGATCACTATCTTTCCCCACGTCACTTTGAAGAGGACCATGTCTCGATGGAACTCTGTGATTTGGCATCTGAGTTCGACTGAGGCTGGCACCTTTACGACCTTGCCCTCGATTGTCTTGACGATGTACACATCGCCGACTTTGGCGTTAGTAGTCAAAGGATCAGCGAAGACCGGTATAACGACTAGAGCAAGCATTAGGAGAGCAGTTGAAGCCAAGAGGACTTTCCTTTTTGCGATCATTCCTTTTTTCACCGTGAAGAAGTAGCTGATATTCAAGGTAAGTCCGTTGCGAATCTTTGTTAAAGAATAATGTTCATGAACAAGGTTCCGCAAAAAAGACTTAAATCGAGCATTCAGTCTTTAGAGTTCTCCGGCAATTTCTTGGAAGCCAAGCAGGAAAATGGAGAGGAGAGAATGGTTCTAGGCTGTGTTCTACTCTGCTGCGAATCTGGGAAGATTAAGAGCGTTGTGGAAGAGGTCAAGAAAGTCAAGGGAGTTAAGAGAGCGTTCAGTGTTCACGGTCGATGGGATGCGGTTGCGGAAGTAGAGGCTGCGGACATCAAGGCGCTTGGAGAAATGGCTATGAAGCTTCACGGAGTCTCAGGGGTTAGAGCTACCGAGACTCTCGTTGGTTTCTAGGAGGCTTGAAGATGCAAGCTTGTGTCCTAATTAGAGTTGTTCCTCCGAAAGGCCCCGCTGTCTTGGAAGCTGTAAAGAAAATCCCTGAGGTCAAGAGCGCCTACTTTGTCTTTGGAAGATACGATATCGTCGCATTCGCTGAAGCACCAACATACGATGCCCTCAGCAGATTATCAAACAAGCTACATGCAATTGCAGGAACTAAGAGCACCGAAACTCTGTTAGAAGGCTAATAGAGCATCAGCGAATCTCCAGAACCCCCTCATTTTTTGTCAAAAACTAAGCGTGAAATTGAGCGTAGCTCTTCGCAAAAACTTGCGGAAGGCTGGCACCTCAGTCAAGATTCTGACTGCGTCATGGAAGCGTCGATGAAGAATGTTAGATTTATTTTTGATTGGTCTAATATTTAGTACCGAAGCCATTTTGCGATGTAAGTGATCGAATTTTGAAAAACATAGGCGTGGTTACGAGCGGCGGAGATGCGCCCGGAATGAACGCTGCAATCCGAGGCGTTGTCCGCATTGCACATTCAAAGAGTTTTCAAGTTATAGGTTTTGAGAGGGGCTGGGAAGGCTTGTTAACAAATACTTTTAGACGGTTAACACCCCGCTCCGTTAGCGGAATAATACAGCTCGGCGGCACATTCCTTCACACATCGAGATGCCCAGAATTTCGAAAGAAAGAGGGGGTTAAGAAAGCAGCTGAAACTCTCGCCCTAAACAAAGTCGATGGTCTAATCGTCATCGGCGGCGACGGCTCCTTCAGAGGAGGTTTAGAACTAAGCGAAGAAACCGACGCACTAATAGTCTGCGTTCCCGCAACAATTGATAACGACATCTATGGAACGGAGGAAACGATAGGCTTCGATACAGCTGTGAATACAGCGCTCGCCGAAATTGACAAAATACGAGACACAGCAATTTCTCTTGAAAGAATCTTCATAGTTGAAGTTATGGGACGAACAAGGGGCTTCATAGCCTTAACCGTAGGAGTCACCGCGGGAGCTGAGACAATCCTAGTTCCAGAAGTAGAGTATGAAAAGGAAGAAATCTTTAGAGCGGTAAAAGAAGATAGAGCCAAAGGAAAAAAGTCAGACATAATCGTGGCAGCTGAAGGAATTGGAGACACCCGTGAACTCGCAAGAGAAATCGAAAAGAACACGGGAGCAGAAGTTAGGCTTAGCATCGTAGGCTACGCTCAGAGAGGGGGGAGCCCCACCGCTAGAAGTAGGCTTTTGGCCGGCTTATTCGCAAACAAAGCGGTGGAACTATTATCTGAAGGACAGGGAAGCAGAGTAGTTGGGCTGCAGAATTGCGGGATAACGAGCATAGAGCTTGAAGAATCATGCAAAACCGAGAAACCTCTGGACTTAAGCCTACTAAAGCTAGCAAGAATATTAGCAACGTAGTCATCCTTTCACCTATTCGTAATGCTCACTTACGTCATCCGTTTCCCTTGACCCAAACGACTTTTCAGCATGAGCTATTCGAAAATTCAGAAAACGGACGGCGCGATTTAGGAGCTTGACCCGTAAAGGTAAGGCCGAGACAATTGACAGCCAAGCTAGAAGTCAAAAAGCGTGCATAAGTATCCTAGGCAGATGGTTAGAGAGCAGATAATTTTCAAGCATCAAGGTTGAGAGGGGAAAATTCAATAAATTGATTGGAGTTTGAGCGTAATAGCTTGTTCAGAATGTTTAAACAACGTTTGGAGGTAATACCGAAACGAGAAGAATAGAGTTTTCCTATGACGGCGCATTGATTCCTCAAAAGGATATTCTTGAAACGGCAGAAAAACTGAAACCTGAAATCAAAAACATGCTGAGTGCCGCTTCTAAGGGCTATGATGATGACAGAGCCTCGATAAACCTACCTTATGATAAAGATATGTTGAGTAAAGTTAGACAAGCTGTGGAAGACAAGTCTCAGCTAAATCCGGAATATCTTATCGTTATCGGTATTGGAGGGAGCAATTTAGGAACGATGGCTGTTCAGGAGGCTGTTCTCGGGAAGTTCTACAACCAATTAGATCCTAATGTAAAGGTACTTTATGCCGATACGGTTGATTCGGATCTTGTTAATGCCATAGTTAAGATGGTTGAGCCTACGTTAGAAAGAGATTGCAATATAATACTAAATGTGGTAAGTAAGTCGGGAACCACAACAGAAACGGCGGCAAATCTTGAGGTAATCATAGACTCATTAAGAAGACACAGGAAAGAATATGGAAATTATGTTGTTGTCACTACAGATGAAGATTCAAAACTATGGAATCTTGCTCTGAAGGAAGGTTTTAGTGTTCTTAAAATACCGAAAAAGGTCGGTGGAAGGTATTCTGTTTTTTCTCCCGTCGGTCTGTTTCCCCTTGGGTTGCTAGGAATAGACATTGAGCGTCTATTGGATGGAGCGAGATCCATGAGAGATGCCTGTATTAACGTAGATATTGAGCAGAATCTTGCAGCGTTAGGTGCGGCTATACAATATCAGCATTACAAGAGTGGAAAGAATATTACTGATCTATTCCTGTTCTCGAATGATTTAGAGTCTGTCGGCAAGTGGTGTAGACAATTAATCGCTGAAAGCCTAGGCAAGGAATTTAATAAGAAAGGGGAAAGACTGAACGTAGGCGTCACCCCGACTGTTTCGATTGGCTCCACGGATTTACATTCGATGGCACAACTCTATCTGGGAGGCCCTTATGATAAGTTCACAACATTTGTAAGGGTTGAGAATAACAGTTCACAAATAAATGTGCCAAGGCTAGAAGGATACTCTGAACTTGTTTCCGGGATACAAGGAAGAAGTTTGAAGGATATAATGGATGCGATACTTGAAGGGGCCAAGAGGGCTTTTAGAAAGGGTGGAAGGCCGTTTTTTGAAATAACGCTGCCGGACAAATCAGAGCATTCCATAGGACAGTTCCTACAGTTCAAGATGATAGAAACCATTTACCTTGCATACTTATTGGACGTAAATCCTTTCGACCAACCAAATGTTGAAAGCTACAAAAGGGAAACCAGAAAGATCTTGGCGAGAAAAAAGAAACATTAGCCTGCTCATAAGTCGCTGAACTATGTCGGATGATCAAAGAATTTCGCCTCCCTCTACTATATTGGACGCTAGAAAGGTGATGGCGTCGCCAAATACCAAACGAAATGAAGTTAGTAGGTGCAAGAACGGATGAGCATCTTTAGGGCGTACGACATAAGAGGTATTTACAGCAGGGACTTAACGGACGAGATAATGAAGAAAATCGGCATGGCCGTTGGAACTTATAATCCCGGTAGCTTTACAGTTGGAAGGGATTTTAGGGAGCATGGCGCCAAGCTTGAGAAGGCGTTTGTTTCGGGACTTACAAAGACTGGGTCGAATGCGTATTTGATCGGAACCTGCCCAGCAGGTATCTGCGTTTTTGCAAACTGGAAACTGGAAAATGACATAGCCGCGTATATAACAGCGTCCCATCTGCCAGCGGAGTGGAATGGTGTCAAGTTCTTTCATCAAGATGGGGTCGGATTCTTTCAACATGAGAATAAGAAACTGGAGGAGATGCAGGCCTTGGGAAACTTCAGAAAGGGGGAGGGATCCGTCAAAGACGTGAAAGACATTGAAGAAGAGTACATGAATTTCATAGCAGAGAGAATACAGCCGGAGAGGATAAGAGTTGTTGTTGATTTCGGGAATGGCGCCGCATGTCTAATAGTTCCGAAGATACTGAAGAAACTTAATGTTGAGGCCGAATTCCTCTTCGATTGGCCTGACTCAAGTTTCTCAAATAGAGACCCTGAACCGAAACCTGAATCTTTAAGGGCTCTCTGCAGGAAGGTTGCGGAGGAAGGAGCTGACCTTGGAATAGCATTCGATAGCGACGGCGATAGAGCGGTATATGTTGACGAAAAGGGTAGAGTCGTAATGACTGAACAGAGCGCGATTCTCTTCATAAGAGACATAATGAAGACTAGAATAGGCCCGGTTGTCGCCAATATCGAATGCTCAAGCCTCATAGAAGATGAGGTCAAAGAATATGGTGAAACCGTCTTTCGCATACCAGTTGGCCACACATACTTGGTGCAGGAAACGAAGAAACATAACGCTGTCTTCGGAATCGAGAAGTCTGGGCACATCTGCGTGCCGAAGTTCTTCTGGTTCGATGACGCTGTAATAAACAGCATGTACATGATAGAGATAGTATCGAAGATGGGCAAGAAGATCTCAGAAGTCTTGAAAGAGATGCCGACTGGGCTCTTCGAGAGGATCGAGATAGGCTGCTCTGATGAAATAAAATTTGAAGTTGTGGATAATATAAAAGAGAAAGCGACTGAAAATTATGAGAATATAAATACAATCGATGGCGTCAGAATCGATTTTCCTGATTCCTGGGCATTAATCAGAGCATCAAACACATCGCCGAAACTTCGACTCTCCATAGAAGCGAAAGATAAGAAAAGGCTGAAAGAACTGAAAAGAGAAATGATGACCCTTATAAACAGCGTTTTGAGAAGATCTGCAATATGAATATAACAACCTTGCTCTATCAGGTTTAGATACGATTCTCCAGTTGTAATTCGCTCCATGCTGTTTGCAGTCAACATCAACGTGTGTAGTTTTTCTCCCACGGAAAATAATTCTTTGTAGGGTCAAGCCAGAGTTATAGGTAATGCATAGTTTGGACCGCGGCTTAGCTCATCTATTTCATAGGTTAACAGATGGCTTGCCTGTCAGCCTAGTGTCAACCTGTACATCAACTTGAATTCCTTCTCTTACGGCGCCAGTTACAACACAGTAGTTTTCGAATATCTCCAAGCACTTTCTTACTTTATGTTGATCAGCAGAGTCGGCTGTCTCCGGCTTTATCCTAACATTTATCTTAGTTACCCTCCAGTATCCTTCTTTGTTTCGTTCAATGCTAGGTTCTGCCTCTGCCCTGACCCCCTTCACTTCAATCTTCGATTTTCTGAGGCAGAATGCTAGACTGGCGCTGAGGCAGTTTGCTACAGCTGCTGCCAGGACCCTTGAAGCGTTTGGACCGGAGAGTTTTCCAAGGGGAGCCGGCTCATCCATAATAAGCGTAGTATTTGCATCTGGAAATGTTATTTTGAAGAGATAATCTCTCATCAGCTCAGCCACTACCTTAGGCTTCACTCCTCCCTCAGACAATCTTGCTCACCTCAACGCTTTCTTGACAACTATCTTCAGAACAAGCATCAACGTGTATTTATCCGCTATATCTTTCTTAAGGTTGAATGCTGATCAAATCCTCATCTGAAGGGATGAAGCATGGGCAAAACTCCTGAAGGTCAGCTTAAGCCGACTCTAGGGCTCTACGACGCCACGGCGATAGGCATAGGCGCCATCATTGGCGCAGGCATATTCGTCGTGACAGGCATAGCTGCTGGTCTTGCCGGCCCGGCGCTCGTAATTTCAATGGTGGTTGCAGCATTCGTTTCTCTGTTCACCGCGCTGAGTTTTGTGGAGTTGACTGCATGGCTTCCTACGGAGGGCGGCGTCTACGAGTATGCCTCTAGGCTTTTCTCACCTTTCGCAGGTTTCCTCGCTGGCTGGATGTGGGTTGTTTCATACATCTTTGTGGGTCCAGCTGTTTCGCTTGCTTTTTCATACTATTTTACCGCTTTAGTACCGATCGTCGATTCAAGATTGGTTGCAGCGGTTATATGCGTCGTGTTCACTCTGCTCAATTACGCTGGTATTCGCCATTCAGCAGCTTTCAACAATATGCTCGTTTTAGCGAAGGTACTGATCCTGCTAGTCTTTTCTGCGGTCGGGCTTTTCTATCTGAAGGCGTCAAACTTCACTCCGTTCATGACCTCTGCAACAGGTGTTTTCTACGGCGCTTACTTCATTTTCTTCGCTTACAGCGGTTTTGCGAGAATAGCTGTTCTCGCTGAGGAAGTTAAGGACGCTAAACGTGTTGTTCCAAGATCGATAGTCCTTGCGCTGTTAACGTCAACGGCTATCTACCTTCTGGTCGGCGTAGTTGCCGTCGGTCTTATCGGCGCCGAGAATCTCGGAAAGTCAAAGTCGCCTCTCGCTGAAGCAATAAGCGCGGTCGGCAGTCCAGCGCTAACATACGTTGTTTCCCTCGGCGGATTGCTTGCCACCGCAAGCGTCTTGCTTACCTCGATTTTAGGAGTCTCCCGTATGGCCTTCGCCATGGCTAGGAATGGGGATTTACCGTCAGTGTTAAGCAAACTGCACTCGCGATACGGCACTCCTTACTACTCGATCTTAATAGTCGGCTCCATTATGATAGTGCTTACAGTATCTGCTGACTTGACAGGAGTTGTAGCCGTCAGCACCTTCGCTTCACTCTTCTACTACGCGCTGGCAAATGTTTCAGCTCTTAGGCTGAAAGCCGACGTGAGAGTTTATCCAAAAATTCTGCCGGCTGTAGGATTGGCAACGTGCTTGATTCTTATGGCCTTTGTACAACCCTCGGCGTTAGCGATAGGCGCGGTATGTCTTGCAACAGGCGCGATCTATTACATGATTAAGTCTACGTCTTGGAAGATGTGAAGTTGCATCGACCCTATGGCAAAGTTTGAAAACCTGAGCGTGGTTAAGTTCGAGAAGGTGGATGGTTGAATTTCTACTTCTGAGCGTTCTTTGATCTGACAACTTGCTTGACTGTTTCAATTATAATGACGAATAATGTTGCCTCGCCGAGGCATGTCCCCGACTCCTATCGCAATACTTGAGCTAACTCGGCAGCCATTACTACTTTTTCATTTCTAAATTGTTCAACTGCTCGAGGGCTAGGGCCAGAGCGTGTGTACCCAGTTTGCCTTTTCCTTGCGCTATAAGCGCTATATAGAGCTGGTGAGCTAGAGCCAAGCCCGGTAATGCGAGCCTCATCCGTCGAGCTTCCTCTAAAGCGATTTCCATGTCTTTTACGAAGTGCTCTACGAAGAATCCTGGGTCGAAGTCTCTCCTAACGATTCGAGGTCCTAGATTGTTGATTGACCAGCATCCTGCGGCGCCCGAACCTATAGCCGAGATAACCTCGTCGAGGTCCAGTCCTGCCTTATACCCGTAAAGAAGGCTCTCGACCACTCCGATCATGGTTGTGGCGATCAGTATCTGATTACACATCTTGGTATGCTGACCAGCGCCAGTTGGCCCCATATAGGCAATATTTCTTCCCATCAGTTGGAATAGAGGGCGAAGATGTTCAACCACATCTTCATCTCCTCCGATCATAATCGAAAGTTTGGCTTCACGAGCGCCGACATCTCCTCCTGAGACAGGAGCATCAACGGCATAGACACCCTTCTCCTTCGCTTTATGGTAGATTTCTCGAGCAAGAGACGGCTGACTTGTAGTCATATCGACTACTATGGAGTTCTTCTTGGCTCCAGCGAGGATTCCATACTCTCCGAAGTAGACATCATAAACGTCTTTCGGGTAGCCTACGATAGTGAAGGTTACGTCCGATTTGTCCACGACTTCCCGAGGCGACTGAGCCCAAGTAGCGCCCTTCGTGAGGAGCTCCTCAGCTTTCGATTTCGTTCTGTTGTAAACCGAGATTTTGTAACCTGCATCTAGGATATGCCTGCACATAGATTTTCCCATGACACCTGTTCCAATCCAGCCTACATGGATTGAATCGGGAGAAACCTTTGGGAGACTGGTCATTCTAGACTCTCCAAGCATCTTGTCCGTTTTGCCTACATTAGACTTATTAGTTTTTTCCGGCGGAAGTTGCGTTCTAGAAAATGCAGCTACAAGATGTCCATTTGCAGGAGTAGACACGCCGATATGCGCGACGCTTTCATGTAGAGGCGCAGTACAGACTTGCCCCACTTCGAATAGCATTCGAGCTACGCTCATTCGCTATTGTGATCAGCGAAGCTCTGAACATGATAGGTATGCAGAGTCTACTTTGGAGTTTTCTCGACTTGATCGGTTGTAGAGTCATCTGGTTTGGGCTTCACTTTGAACTCAAGCCATCTCTTGAGAGCCTTAATATTCTCTTCATGCTTGGTTCTTCTAAGCTCATCGACTCTCAGCCCTTTCTTCCTAGCTTCTGAGATGGTCAATCCGCAGTCCCTCAACTCGCCGGCTGAAAAACCTCTTCCTTTCCGAAGTCTAACGAGTCCACGGGTTCTTCTAGCAACAACAGCCTCAGTGGAATACTTCTCTTCAACGGTATCTAGCAAGCTCATCATTTTTCATCCCTCTTATCCCTTCGGAAGCGTTATTCTCTTACAATTCTATAGGCTTGTTAATGAAATCGTATTGCCTCTCCGCTGAACATTCAATTATGAGTCTTTATTTCTCGACCTTTGAAGGCGGCCCTTCTATACTCGCATCTCCTCTCACAGATCTGGCATTCTTGAAATTGCTCTTCAGTATCGCCCATCACGCCAGAGACAGACTTCCTAGGGATCATAATATAGGATTCGTTCAACCTCACGCCTGTGAAATTCTCAACTTCCTCAGCGCCCAGAACGTCGAAGAGAACCTTCTGCTCCTTTATATCCCAGTAGGCCGTGTCTCCAGGGCTGAACCTGGATAGCCGTTCTCCTCCATCAGGTCGAAAGTCTTTTTGAAGAATATCGGACACTTGACGTAATGCGTATGTCCCAACACAATCCATTATAAAAGATTTGGAAAGTTCCTTAGGTCCCAGCTCAGTGACCCTCCTCTCCAAGGCTGGGCCTATCGTCGCCACGTAGACCGCTATCTCAGGTGTACACTTAAACTTCTCCGCTAGAAGTTCACTTTCGAAGACGCTTCCTTCTTCAAGAACCAATCGACCATCTTTGACCTCGGATATTTTCAC
>Ga0209725_1002221_pt1 | contig 10557 bp, 16 predicted proteins | sample I18A1metaG_FD_184145 | JGI IMG/M metagenome (GOLD analysis project Ga0209725, IMG submission 184145) | Lake sediment bacterial and archeal communities from Gulf of Boni, Indonesia to study Microbial Dark Matter (Phase II) - ​I18A1 metaG... | ecosystem: Environmental > Aquatic > Freshwater > Lake... | reverse complement strand
TAATCATTTATAAGCGCCTTGGAAGCCTACACAGGCGCTCTGCCAAAAGTAACCAAGAGTAGTACGACGGAAGGTCATGCGCGTCATGGAGGTTGAGATCCTCGAGGAAAGAGGGGACTCGCTCAGGTTCATCCTGCGGGACAGCTTCCCCGCATTCGCCAACGCCATTCGGCGAGCGATGCTTGCCGACATCCCTGTCATGGCCATCGAGGACGTGATCTTTGTCGAGAACACCTCCGTCATGTACGACGAAATTCTTGCGCATCGACTCGGGCTCGTTCCTTTGAGGACCAACTTGGACGCCTTCGTTCCCCGTGAAGAATGCGATTGCAAGAGTGACATGGGCTGCCCGAAGTGTACAGCGTCCTTCGTGCTTGAGGCTGAGGCAGGCGACGAGGTCGTTACTGTCTACTCTGGCGACCTGAAACCGGGGACAGAGATCGTCCCAGCGTCAGATAGGATACCGATCGTGAAACTTGCACCAAGACAGAAGATAAGGCTCGAAGCGTATGCGCGTCTGGGAAGGGGCTCAGAGCACGCGAAGTGGCAGGCAGCCTCGGTAGCCGCGTACAAGTACATGCCGAAGATCACGCTGCGGCCTGAGAATCTCTCCAACCCAGAGGAGATTGTCAAGTGCTGCCCCACACGGGTGTATGGTTCCGACGCTTCTCAGAAGATTTTCGTCAAGAATGAGCTCAACTGTACTTTGTGCATGGCTTGTGTCGAGCAAGCGCGTCCCTTGGATCACCGGAAACCCGCGCCGGTCGAGGTCAAGGGTGACGATACGAGTTTCCTGTTCCAGATCGAATCCACTGGCTCACTTCCGCCGAGGAGAATCTTGAAGGAGGCGGCGGCGGTTCTCCGAAAGAAAGCCGAGGCAATGAGTGTCCTAGCCGAAACCGAGCAGAAATAGTAGGCGGCGGATGATGCGGAGAAGAATCACGAATCCCGAACTGAACAATACGATTGCACTCCTGAAGAGGAAGGGAAGGCAGAACAAGTCTGCGATTTGGCTGCGCGTAGCAGAACTCCTCGGAAAGCCGAAACGATCTAGAATCGCTGTGAACGTGAGCAGGGTGGCACGGAACACCAAGAAGGGCGACATAGTCGTGGTTCCCGGCAAAGTCTTGGCAGCAGGATCAATCGGCCACCCAATTCACGTTGGCGCGTTCAAGTTCTCTCAGACCGCAAAGGCCAAGATCGAGAGAGCGGGCGGATCATGCGTCAGTCTAGGCAAGCTGGCAGATGAGCACCCCAAGGGGAGCAAACTCAGAATCCTTCGGTGATGAGAGAATGTCGAAGGAACCTATCATCGTCGACGCCTCCAACTTGATACTGGGACGAGTCGCAAGCTTCGCCGCCAAGCGTGCTCTTCAGGGAGATGAGGTAGTGGTCTACAATGCCGAGAATGCGGTCATCTCCGGAACTAAGGCCAACATCGTCGAAGAGGCAAAACGGAGACTGAGGACAAGAACTTTAGCGGCTCAGTACAAGGCTCCAACACATCCAAGAAAGCCCGACACGTACGTGCGCCGTGTGATTCGCGGCATGCTGCCGCGAAAGAAGCCGAAAGGACGCGCCGCTTTCAGACGGATTCGCGTCTACATCGGGACGCCCGAAGAGTACCGCGACAAGTCTACCGTGAAGATACCCGGCGCGGAGGCTTCAAAGCTTCGATGCAAACACATCACAGTAGGTGAACTCTCTGACGAGATAGGAGGGCCCTTCAAAGCATGAGTGAGCGAAAGAGGATAATTCTGGTCACAGGAAAGAGGAAGACCGCGATCGCCCGGGCTGTCATCAAGCCGGGCCACGGCAACGTAACGGTGAACGAGTTCCCAGTAACCAATATCGCCCCTGAGCTTGCTCGGGCAAGAATTTCCGAGCCGTTGATTCTGGCGGGCGACCGAGTGAACGCTGTGGACGTGCGAGTCAAGGTGCGCGGAGGCGGGGTCATGGGGCAAGCTGAGGCTGCCCGAATGGCGATCGCACGTGCTCTCGTGGAGTGGTCTAGAAGCGCTGAACTTCGAAGGGTCTTCACAAGCTTCGATAGGACGATGCTCGCAGGAGACCCTAGAAGGAAGGAGCCGAAGAAGTTCGGAGGCCCCGGCGCAAGACGCAAGAGGCAGAAATCCTACCGCTGATCCGGGCGAGTTGACATCACGATGATAATTCCTGTCCGATGCTTCACCTGCGGCAAGGTCATCGGCGATCGCTGGGAGGAGTTTGCCCGTCGGACTGGGCAAGGAGAGAACCCCGGCAAGGTACTCGACGAGCTGGGCATGAAACGCTACTGCTGTAGAAGGATGTTCATATCTCACGTAGAAGTGATTGACGAGTTCCTCAAGTACCCCGAGGTCGCTGCGCGTAAGCACAGCCAGTTTCAGTAGGCTTCAGTTTTGGCAGCCCCGGTCAAGATCACTGGGATCGCGGCTCGCAAAGTCCTCGACAGCCGCGGCGAACCTACCATCCAAGTGGACTTGTTCAGCAAGAGCCTGATGGCACGCGCGGCCGCACCGTCAGGAAAAAGCCGAGGCAAGTGGGAGGTTCAGCCGTTCCCTGACGGCGGAGTTGATGAAGCCGTAGAACGCGTCAGGAAGCTCTTGGCTCCTGAACTGTCAGGCATGAACGCGGACCGTCAACAGCAGATCGATGAGAAGCTTCACGAGGTGGACGGAACCGAACGCTTCAGCAAGATCGGCGGGAACACTGCATACGCTGTCTCATTGGCTGCCGCGTTGCTGTCCTCAACGGTTCAGAAGAAGCCGCTGTATCAGAAGCTCGCCGGTTCCGGGAAGGTCAGGATTTCGCTGCCTCTCGGAAATGTGGTGGGCGGCGGGGCACACGCGAAAGGCAAACGAACCGACATACAGGAGTTCCTAGTGGTGCCGACGAAGGCCACGTCGGCGTTTCAGGCAGCGGAGGCCAACGTGAAGGTTCACTCTGAGATTGCACGGCTCGCCGTGCAGAAAGGGTCAACGATGATCGGGAAAGGAGACGAAGGCGGCTATGTTCTTGACTTGTCGACCGAGCAGACGCTCGACTTGATCGATGAAGCTTGTAGAACTGTCTCACTCGCGACGGGGGCTGACATTAGAATCGGCCTCGATGTCGCAGCCTCAAGCCTTTGGGACGAGAAGGAGCAATCGTACGTGTACAAGCGAGACGCGAAAAGACTCAGCGAAGGCGAGCAGATTGAATTCATCCTTGGCCTGATCGAGCGGTACAAGCTTGTCTACGTTGAAGACCCGCTTCATGAAGACGCGTTTGAAGCGTTTGCGGAGTTGCATAAGAAGGCGGGAGGCGCTCTGATCTGTGGAGATGATCTTCTCGTGACGAACACGGCTAGGATCCAGCAGGCAATGAGGTACGGGTCGGCCAACGCGATCATAATCAAGACGAATCAGGTGGGAACACTCTCGGACTCGAGAAGAGCAGTCGAGAGGGCTCAGTCCGCAGGATACGTAACCGTCATGTCGCATCGATCAGGTGAAGTCTGCACTGGAGAACTCGCACAGCTGGCCGTCGGCCTGTCTTGCCCGATGATCAAGTGCGGCGTCGTAGGCGGCGAGCGCATCTCGAAGCTCAACGAGCTGATTAGGATAGAAGAGGACGCAGAGAAGAGGAAGATCCTCGCCGGTATGGCACGGATACCCGGCTAGTCTCGACGAACTGTTAAGAACACTGTCGGACGCCGGGTCCTACGATACGATGTATCTCATGATCGGGCGGTTCTGTGATCTTCGAATCGCTTCCACAAACCCCACTCTTCTGAACACAGGCACTAAGCCGGTGAAACCTTCAGACCCTGACAATCGTCTTCGCTTGGCCTCAACCGGATAGCCTTCGACAATCTTGGCGCGTTTTTTCTTCGCGTACTCTACGGCGGCGTTGAGTAACGAGGTCATGAGACCTTTCGATCTGAAAGGCTTGGCGACATAGAAGCAGACCACAGACCAGACGGGCTTATCGTCAATCTTCTTCAGCGTCGGGGACCGATCCAGCACAGGGAACGTCTCTCTGGGGGCAACGGAACACCAGCCAGCAGGTTCCCCGTCCGCATAAGCGAGCAGGCCTGGGACCTCGCCCGAGTCAACTATCTTCTTCATCATCATCTTGTTCTTCTGCCCCGTCTGCTCTGCAAACTCTGATCGTTTCAGTCTCCACCACATGCACCAGCAGCCGCCGCAAGCGCCGCGTGCGCCGAACAAGCGCTCAAAATCCCGCCACCGGTGAGATGTCAGGGGACGGAACTGCACGTTCCGCAAAGACGCTGGCCCAGAGGACAATTTCCCAATCAACCCAGACAATGCATCACGTCTTTCTTTTCAGCGATGCGGAATCTACGCGAGCCGTCCAGCACATTTCAGCACTCGGAGAGCGTTTAGCGTGAGCATCTCGTTAGGACCGTGCCGCCGCCAGTCAACAACCTCCACACTTGGCGCCCGCTTGCCGGGCGGCCGCCAATAGTAGCCTTCAGGCTGCCAACGGCCGTCTGGAAGACGTTTACTCTGGACGACATCTAGGGCCTCTTCTAGCCTCGAATCAGTCAGCTTCTCAAATCGCCCCAGAATCCTCAGTGCCTGAAGAATGTCGTAATGCCAGTACAGCGGATAGTGAAGTTGAAGCCACTCAGGATTTATGACTTCGCCAGTCTTGTCGGAGCGGAACAGTCGATGTTTGAGGAAGAATTCGGAAGCGCGGTCAGCGGCTTCTAACGCGTCCGCGTCACCAGTAATGCGGTGGTACTCTATCAGGCCCCAGAGAGGAGAGAGGCTCTCGTAGAACGAGGAATGGTGAGCGCCCTTGTCCTTGTCGCAATTCCATCCTCCGTCTGGCCACTGCCAGTCCACTAGCGACTCGGCAAGCTTTCTGACCCGCTGATCACCTGTCGCGCCCAGACGACTGCAAACGGCTAGCGCGTTTCCCTCCTGCGACGCGCACCGGCGAGTCAGGCCGTTGATTCTTCTAATTGCTCTACGGTGCGCGTCTCCACTGAGCCACCTTAGAACCTGACCTACAGCCGCAAGTGCTCGTTGCTCGCCCGCTGGAAACCCGAGCTCCACGAGCGATACAAGGCGCCAGTGCGCGCCACCCCACTTCTGATACGCGTGTACACCGAACCCACCGTCCGGCTGCTGCCCAGCAAGCAACGCGCGAACCCGTGGGCCATCAGGAATCTGCTTTCGTGCTGACTGCGCTTCGTGCGAGTCGACCGGTTCTCCAAGGACCTCAGTGAGGGTCAGGTACCGTATCGACGGATCTTCCGACCGGAGAAGCCATTGGATTGCGGGGTCATTCTGGTCCATGTCACTCGCCTGTCTTAGGACAGATGAAGATGTGATTGGTCCTGCCGTTCACGATTCCCATCTTCGCGTGGTCAGATCAGTTTCAGGATCTGATCTACAATCTGATCCGGGTCAGCGCTCGGATCATCGTTCACGATGTCTTTGAGGAGATTTCTCGACCTATAGAAGTCGACGACGGGTTCAGACGCCTCTCGGTAGACTCTGAGGCGTTCGCGAATGACCTCGGGCTGATCATCCACGCGTCTGAACAGTCCGCCACCGCACTTGTCACATTTTCCAGGAACCTTCGGTTTCAGAGTCCTCTCATTGTAGATGGCTCCGCAAGATTTGCATTGTAGCCTCGCTGACAACCTGTCAACGATTATCTTGTCCGGAACGTTGAGGTTTACGACGACATCGACCTTCGTGATCTTCTCGAGTTGTGTGGCCTGCCCGACGGTTCTTGGATAGCCTTCGAGGATGAAGCCTCTGGACAGCTCCGAGGCTAGGCGTTTCTTCAGTATCTCCGTGACGATCTCGTCCGGCACGAGCCTGCCCGAGCTGCTGTACTTCTCAATCATTCTTCCTAGGGGCGTCTGATTGCGTATCTCCTCCCTGACGAGGTCGCCAGTGGAAATGTGTGGAACGCCGAGCCTTTTCTCGAGCCTAGACGCGTACGTTCCCTTTCCAGACCCCGGCGGTCCGAATATCACGATCTTCAACGGCTCGACCTGCCTACTTTCACTTTAGAAGCGTCTCTTCAAGAGCCTGGTTTGCGCGCAATAAGTCGTGCTCCATGTTATACACGTGGAACGAGAAGCGGACACCGTTGAAGCGCTGCGAGACGATGACGCCGCGCTTGACAAGCTCGGCGGCAACGGCTGATTGGTCGCGGCCTTTGAACCTGAAAGAGGCTATGCTTGCGTGAGAGTTCTTGTCCTCAGGTGTCAGAAGGGTCGCCTCGGACAGACGGCGGTTGTTTTTTGTCATACCGATGATTTTCTCAGTGAGGGATAGGACGCGATCGGTCACATTCTGGTAGCCGATTTCCCTCAGATACCGCATGGACTTCGCTAGTCCGACGGACGAGGCGTAATTCATTGTGCTGTACTCGAATTTTCTTGCGTCGCTCGCCAAGGTGAATTCGGTCGCGTCCAATTCGAACGGAGTGGCGGTGCTACGCCAGCCGACAAAGGGCGGCCTGAGTCTCTCTACGAGTTCTCGCCTGAGATAGAATATGGCGGCACCGAAAGGACCCAGCAGCCCCTTGTACCCTGCCGCGACCAGCGCGTCAATTCTGTCCCTGTGTACGTCTATGGGCACGAGCCCAGCGGACTGCGTCGCGTCTACGATGAGGAGGGCACCGTGCGAGTGCGCTAATTCGGAAAGCCATCTAAGGTCAAACCTCTGGCCAGTGCCGTACTCTACGTGGCTGATGGAGATCACGGCCGTCTGGTCGTCGACAAGTTTCTCCAACTCGCCCTCGTCTACAAGGCCGTCATGGTTCTTGGCAAGGCGCACCTTGATGCTCGTCTCTTGGCTGAGTCGTGTCCAAGGGTACACGACGCTCGGAAAATCCGCGTCAGTGCTCACAACATTGGCGTTCGACTTGAGACCCAGGGACCAAGCGAAGGAGCATAAGCCCTCGGAGGCGCTGGACAACACAGCGACTTCTCCCCGATCTGCACCAAGGAGAGATGCCGCCTCGCTTCTCGCATCCTCAAGCGCCTGTGTTTCCGCTTCCTCATCGAAACCAATCGTCCCTCTCGACGCGATTTCCCCTTGAAACTCGATCATCCGGTCTACCGCCGGCTGAGGCATCAAAGAGATAGACGCCGAGTTCAGATAGGTGACGCGACGCGCTGTGGGAAAATCATCCAGATTCAGCCGCAACATCAGCGTTCCAGAGCGAGAAGCCGCCATTCACCATTTTAGTCTACCGTAGCCTCGGAATCGGTGCGACAGCGGTGAACGCTTCAGGATTAAGCGTATGGCCAGCATGAAACTTGCACGACTAGGTCGTTAGGAAATCGGCTTGCCCCCTAGTTACTGAGCGATGAGAAAACGAACGTCGAGCAGGGGTGCGATGACGCAAAGCATTTTGCAGCGCAAGCGCTGCCGCGATGGCAAGTAAGGGGTTCGCGCAGAACCTCTCAGGACTATTGTTGCATACGCGCACGCAGAAAGGAGAGATCTCTTCTCATGCTCCTGAGGCCTACATGCTCGTTTGCGGCAGCGATCCACTAGGACCCCCTGCAACTATGGGCCTGGTTTGCTTAACACAAGCAAATCGGCAGGAGTACATCTTTCCATCAGCAAGATCGGGACTCAGAGAATGATCAGGATGTCAAGATCGTTGCGCAGTTCGCACAGTGCTGTCAATAGGTAGCTTACAGCGTGACGCGCTGGATCAGTGTGTGCGGTGATTCGGCGCGATGGCATACTTGATGCTCAGAGGCAAGATCCGAGACTATAGCACATGGAGGTCAGTGTTCGACGAACGTAGGGCGATACGAAAGGCTGCCGGCTCCAAAGGAGATCGTGTCTTCCGAAATGCCGACAGCCCGAACGAACTGGTGATCCTCCTTGAGTGGGATGATTTGAAGAAGGCTCGCGAGTTTGCGCAGTCAGATGATTTGAAGAAAGCCCAAGAGCGAGCGGGCGTCTCTGGTAAGCCAGAGGTATACTTCCTCGAGGATGCTGAGAAACCGTCTACCTAGCCTGAACACACGAGCTGAGATACAGACCCATCCAAGGCGGTCCAGACGCGAGGCGTTGGAGCTGTTGTCCGGGAGGCGACTTGACTAGTGCTGTACCACGTCTTGCACGTGCATTGGCCTAACCTCCATGCACATTGGTCTACTTTCTAGGGTTCTCGGACCTTCCGCCGCCTTCCCTCACTCCGGAGCTTGTGTGTGGGTTTCGTGCTCCGTGACGACGACTCCACTTTCCTTTTCTGAAGTGGCCGCTCCTCAATCAGCAGGTAAGCCCAGGCAGGTGTGCGCCAGTTACGGCCCAGGATGGTGGAAAGAAACCTCTAGGGCATCCTGAACAACAACGAGAAGAAGGGATTTCATCGACTCTTGGACAGGGGATTGTCTAGGCCTGAGGTTCCGTTCAAGCAGTGAGGTAACTACAGCTTCAGCGCTCTAACTACCTCATCGGCGGATTTGTAGGTTCCGTCTGGAAGGTTCTGTTCGATCCATTCTCTGTCGGCCTTGGGCATTTCCGCCATGCTGACGCATGCAGCGATGATCTCACTCTTCTTCGACGGGTACTTGATGTGTTGGATGTGCCTTTCGATGAATGCTTTCACTACTGCGGGCATAATATCGCCTCCACCCAGAATATGCAAGAGGGGGACTATCGCTCTTGGCGTTTCAATTTTGAAAGTGAGCAAAATTCGTTCTTGATCTTTCTGGAAAGATGCTCCTCTGAAAAGATACGTTTCTTTCGCAGTCTTGAATAGCGTATACTCAGAAGCAGTGCGTTCTCGTAAATGCAATGTTTTCGGGTGCGCGCAAGAGGCACCATTCAGAACGTAGTTCCAGTACGTAAACCGTAGTTTCTAACAGGATCGGTACGATCAAGGTACGAGAAACAGCCTCAAGGTAGCTGGCCTGCCTTGAGCCATGCAAAAGAGATGTAGTGTCTCGTTGCCGCTTTCACCAAATGTAGGCGACAGAATTCGGGTGGGCGTCGATTAGTGAATGCACGGATCGGCCGTGGGGCTACAGTCTTTATTCTCGAAAGTAAGTGCCTTGCGCTATGGAACCCTCAACTGGATACGCGCGATTTCAGCAAGTCCGCCGAGTAGTTCATTTTTCTGCTTAGGTGCAAGTTCTCCCAGATCCCGATCCTCATCGGAGAAGTGTTTCTTCTCCTCGGCCTCCGTCGCCTGCAAGTTCTCTGTAGCCAGCGCCATGGCCTTTTCGTGTTCGCTTATCGGACTGGACTCTACCAGTTCAACACGCATTTCCGTTTCTTGGATTGACGGAAAGCTTGGGAAGATTTCCTCAGCCGAAGAACTCCTTCGGCTCCACAGCAATCTCATAGCTCTTAGGGCTAAAGCGGAGCTTCGCCTTCGATACTTCGGCGAGCCACAGTCTTCCAGCCTCGTTTAGCCACTCGTACTTGTTGACGTGAAAGATGTATAGTAGGGACGCGTCTTGTGGTAGATATGGGCCTTCTATCCTTCCGCCAAGCTTCTCTTGAATTCTGGAATGAATCGCTTCTAGTTTCCTCAGGTCAGCCTGGAGATCTTCCCCCTCGTAATCCATCTTCGAAAGGATTATCATTTCAAGAGCTGCCTCGCTCGTACGTTTCCTAAGGGACTCAGCTCATATTAGAGCCTGTTGAGGACAATTTCACAATACAGTTCCATTTCGGCTTTCATCTGGGAAAATCTTTCATGGCCATGATTTGACTTGTTGAAAGGTCAAAGTGGATATTGTCCTCTCAACATCTTGCTGGCAAGGGAAATGGCCATGAGCACATTGAAAATTGCTCTAGAACACGCCAAGAAGCACGTTGAATACCCTACGTCTAGGAAGGCCCTTGTCGAGGCCTGCAACAACTTCTCGGATATCTCACCTGAAGAGAGAGAATGGTTCAGTAGGAATCTTCCTGAAAGGAACTACAAGGAGCCGAGCGAGGTCTTCAAGGCCCTGCTGGACTCCGTTTGAAGAGCCGCAGGAAGATCCGCACGTCCTTGTGCTAGTGCAAGGCTGACGTACGGGACATAGAATATCCCCATCTTTTTTTTACGCTATTGTTCACTTCTTGCCAGGATGCAGTACCACACCGACAACGATCGGTGACAGCAAGTAGGTCAGCAACACGTACGGCCACATGTACCCCGCGAATATGTTCCAGCCAACCAAGATCTCCTCGACCGGGCGGCCTAAGGCAAAGCTCCCCAGCCACTCGAATGCCAACGTCAAGCCCAGCCACAGGATCCCAACATGGATCAGGTCCTTGGTCTCGTAGTGCTTGACATATTTGAGCAGAAGATATGCGAAGATGGAGATGTAGACAATTCGGGTAGACATGCCGATCTGATGCGCTGTTAGCACTCCCCATCTTGGTTCGTAGATGAGGTTCATGAGGACAAAGAAGTTGAAACCCGAAACCAAGATCTCCATCAACCAAACGCGAACCGCCGTCTTCAATAGAACAATGTTCACGTGCATGCCAGCTGCAACGCCGTTTTGTTCTACCCAAGTCGCCTTGTCTTGTGCATGATAGTTGTTTCATCCCAATTGCAGTA
>Ga0209725_1002220_pt1 | contig 10557 bp, 11 predicted proteins | sample I18A1metaG_FD_184145 | JGI IMG/M metagenome (GOLD analysis project Ga0209725, IMG submission 184145) | Lake sediment bacterial and archeal communities from Gulf of Boni, Indonesia to study Microbial Dark Matter (Phase II) - ​I18A1 metaG... | ecosystem: Environmental > Aquatic > Freshwater > Lake... | reverse complement strand
CCAGGTTCCTCGCCACCCTATCCCATACATTATCGTGATGTCATTGCCGCTGCCGAGCAAACCTCCAAAAGCCATAATCACCACGAAGTCCCGACGAGTAAAGCTGATCGATTGAGGAACGCTGGCGATAGCGACTCCTGTAGCTCGATCCACCTACTCAAATGTATTCGCAGCAGTATTGACGCGGAAATAGACTGGCGTTGTTCCATTTCGCTGCATACCCACCCATCGCCACCACTGACTTACCAGTGACGAGAAGCCTGCCCTTATCGGTGCCCGTCTGAGTCACCCAGGATGGGTTAGTGTCGAAGCCCTGATACTGCGGCTTATAGCATAACCCGTAGAGAATCCCAGCGGATAAAGAATCGCATGCGGCATATTGGCTTCGGGACGGATCTGCGCTAATGAAGTACGCCTGCCATGCCGAGGCATCTGTGACGAGAGGAAAAACTCTCAGTTAATCTATCTCCGGAGGACAATAGGTAGCAGGGGACGAGAGGTTGGAGAGAAGCGAGAGCCTAATGAAGGATGCGGATGACTTTCTCGGCGCTGCAAAGGACCTTTTGGCCACTGGCAGATGGGCGAAGGTTTGCTTCAACTGTCAGCAAGCTGCCGAACTAGCCTTGAAGGCAGCACTTAACGTCCTGGGCCTGGAGATCAAGGGGCACGATCTCTCTCTTCTCGTAAGTGAACTGGGAAATTACGAACCAAGTGTCAGTGCTCTTCATGACATTGCGAAAAGACTGGACCAGTACTATATCCCCACTAGGTACGCGAATGCCTTCCATTCTGGTTCAGCGATGGAACACTTCACTCAGGCGCAAGCTAATGAAGCCGTCCAGCAAGCAGAGCGCATATTGGAGGTCTGCAAGGCTATTGTTGCCAAAAGAAAGACTTAGGGCTGAAGCCCAAGAAGCTGTAGGTCTCCTAGTCGAGCGTGCTAAACCCCTCAAACCAAGGGCCATCATTCTATTCGGCAGTTACGCCAGAGGCGACTTCACGGAGAGCAGTGACATAGACCTATGCCTAATCGCAGACAACATGCCAGACGACGAGTTGGCTAGGCGTACGTTGCCGGATATGCAAGGAATACCAAAGGTCAGGGTCATGGGTTTCCTTCCGGATGAGTTCCTTGAGTATCTCAGGGACATGAGGTTTCTTGCATTCGACATAGTAGCGGAAGGCATACCGATCTGCGACGATGGCCTCTATCGCAAGATTCGGGAAGCGTTCGACGACCTTGTTCAGGAACACGGGTTAACGAAGCTGCCGCACGGCTGGCGAATCTCTAAGCCATGATATACGCCTACAGCTGGAGGTATTGTTCCAAAGAGAACGCGAAGAGAATCCTACAAGTCTTCAAGAAGACGCCGTCAGATCGACGAGCAGTATGGACGCTATTGCGCCGTTCGGCTTAGAGACATCTAACCATTATCCTTCTTCTCGGGCTTGTATCTATCAGACATCTCCTTGAACCGGATCCTAGCTGTCTGAATGAAGCCCCTGTCAAAAGGGGTCTTTCCTTCGTGTAGTGCTTCTAATGCCCTGGGATTACAGTTCTCGATCAATGTAAGAAATCCATCGGGTGTAACCTACAGGGAGTATTCCAGAGTAGTTGATATTGTTAGAAAGCACCTGACTCAGCTTGAAGCGAAACCAGAACATGCCGTGAAGAAGTGCGACCCTGAGCTAATAGTCTTGATCATCCAGCTCCACGAGAGATTCAAGGAGAAGATCTTTGTCTCGGCAAAGGACAAGGTGCTGTTAAGGATGTTGAAATCTTTCAGCAGTAGAGTGGAAGACGAAGTGTCTTCGGATGATCAAGCCATCCGACCTGATGGTTCCTTTCGAAGATGCGTTAAGCCTTCTGACAAGAGCAGGTTCCATAGCGTCAGACTACGGTTAGACCGAAAACTTTCGTGGCAAGATTTAAGGGCTTGGCTCAGTCATTAGTACTGGAAGAATCAGCTTGGTAAGACAGAAACGACTTCTAAGCGACGGCAAGAGAGCACGTAGATTCCTGTTGGCCGTTGCCCTAGCAGCCATGTTTATCTCAGCGTTACCTCCTGCTTCCAAAGCGCCGTTCATCACTGCACCAACCGTAGACCTTGTGACCTCATCAAACATCGCTGGCGCAACTAACGCCGTCTACACATTCCACGCGGAAAACCGCGACTCGGTAGAGAGCGTATCAGCCCTTCACATACGAGTACCAGCCGGATACTCTATCAACGCCACCTACCTAACGAACCTGGCAGGCATCGTAGTTATGACGGGCGTCTACGGTCGTATCGGAAGACCCCCCTCTGGAACCGGCCGTATTGTGACAACAGCGATCCCAGGCAGGTTCGACGTCTACTCTGACAGTGTGCTAAGGCTGACATCTACGATAGTTGCACCGACTGCAACGACTCCTGGAGACATCGGTGCGTTGCTTGCGGTATTGAATAGCGGCTACTATGCCGATTTCAACACTATACCTGGATTCTTTATCAACCCGTCAGCTCCTGGAGTCTACGTTTGGGGACCTAACACAGCTACACCCACGGCCGGCACGACTGTAGCTATGAACCCAAGATCTGGCTTCACGAATGAGGTCGCGATAGCGGCATCCAATTTCCTGACAACTGTCTTCACAAATACGTCGTGCACCCTAGGCTTCATGTTGACGGGCAATATCTACGATGACTCAGGGATGGGATTCATCTATGCGCATAGAAGCCCACCAAAACTCATCTTCCCCAAGACAGACACGAGCAAAGTATCGCCGACCGGCCAGCCTACATGGTCGGGCTACACGCATCTTGTCACAGTTGGAGGGCGCAACGCGAACCCGACAACCAGGTACTATGAGGATAATGGTTTGGCGCTGCTCAGGGCGGTAGTGAACTTGAATGGAACCATCTCGATCATGCGCGGCAGCAATGCCACGTTGAATGTGGCGTTGTCATCAGTCACCCAGAGCAACGACTACTTCACTCTGCAGGTCTTCGCCGAAGGGACGCATAAAGTGATAGTCGTCTGGGGCATAACCGAATATGGGACATATGCAAGCGGCATATACTTTGACGGCATATTCTTGAGCACGCTCGCTCAAGGCTGGTACATAGTGCGATGGCAAGACCTAAACGGCAATGGAATACCAGACTACGCAGGCGAATTCTCAGTAGTAGCAAGCGGAATCTAGGCTGTGACACGCAAAATGCGTCGCTCAGACACAGCACCTTTTGATCTGGTTTCGAACCCTGTTGAATTCAAATCTCGCCGCGTCCACCCAACATGTCCTGTTTGACACATGTTGTTCCATTTCAGGCCTAGCTCCATTTCCTAGCTACAGAATCAAGAAGATCGCTTGACATATGTCTTACAATCAGGGAGACTCGATTTCGATAGTGCGTTGAGGCTCCCCTCCTTTCGATGCGGATAATAGTCGGTGTGACGCAACTCTGAGCGTAGATTGTTCAGTTTGCGCTATGCTAGGGGGAGTGATTGGCAATTATGAAAAAGACCGCAGAGAAACTGGGGAGGGCGGTGCTTCTAGGAGTACTGGTGGTTGGACTTCTGCTGATGAGTGCGTGGATAGGACGGTCCGCAGCAACACCTGCTGCTACACAACAGGCGGAGTTGGTTCTCATGAATGGCAAGATAATAACTGTCGATTCCAAAGATACAATCGCCCAGGCCGTTGCTGTTAGGGAAGGAAACATTGTAAGAGTCGGAAAGAATGAAGATGTGAAAGCCCTCATCGGTCAACAAACAAAAGTATTGGACCTAAAAGGGAAGACTGTTACCCCTGGCCTGATAGATACCCACAACCACATCGCCGCCGGCATTGTACAGCTTCCAAAATATTTTCTAGATCTCATGCCAGGAAAGGTCCAGTCGATCTCCGACATCGTCAAGCTCGTTGCCAAGAAAGCGGAGGAGACACCCAAGGGAGAATGGATACAGGGCAACGGGTGGTGGATTCCAGCGTTGAAGGAAAAGCGATGGCCGACGAGGCACGACCTAGACCCGGTTTCCCCAAACCACCCCGTCTATTTGATCGACATGAGTGGTTGGTACGGTTGCGTCAACAGCTACGCGCTGAAGGTTTCTGGCATAACAGAGAAGACACCAGATCCTCCGGGAGGTGTCTTAGACAGAGACGCTACTGGAAACCTTACTGGTGTCCTGCTCAACCATGCAGCGATGTGGCTGATAAAAAGGCCAGCTTGGACGATCGAACAATTCGAAGAGGCCATCAAGTATGGCATTCAGCTATTTCTGGCAGAAGGAGTCACAAGCATCTATGACAACAACATCGCAAACGAGCTGGCTCTTGAAGCCTATCAAAGGCTGGACAGTCGCGGTGAGCTGCGGGCACGCATGAATCTTTACTGGCTGTGCACTACAGAGACTGGAGCCAGACGAAGCCTAGCATTCATCAAGCCATTCGAAGGGACCATGGCGAAGTTCAAGGGCTGGAAGCTGCAGACGGACGGAGCAGGCGCAACCGCTCTGACATATGAGCCGTATGAAGGAATGAAAACCCACACAGTGGCCGCCGTAGCACCCGGGGAACTGAAGAGAATGGTGAGTATGCTTCACAGGTCAGGTCTTCAGCTCTCTATTCACGTCGTAGGCGACAAAGCATTGGATGTAACTCTGGATGCGTATGAGGCTGCGCTCAAGGAGAACCCTCGACCGGATCACCGCCATAGACTCGAACACATAACGGTCTCGCCTAAGCCAGGAGCCCTAGAGCGCGTGAAAAGCCTTGGCCTTGTCATCAACATACAGCCAACGCTATTCTGGTGCTGCGACATGCTCTTCAGGATGATAGGCAGCGAACGATCGCAAATGTCAACCCCTGCAAAGACAGTCATGGACATGGGTATACCGGTAGCTCTTGGCAGCGACTATCCTTGCACCCCCGACACGCGCCCCCAACGAACACTATGGGTCGCCCTAACTAGGCAGACAATGTATGGCACAGTCATCGGCCCACAGGAGCGCGTCACCATGAGAGAGGCTCTATGGCTCCACACAACGGGCTCAGCCTACGCTGCCCACGAGGAGAATGTCAAAGGCTCCATCGAAGAAGGAAAACTGGGAGACATGGTAGTCTGGTCACATGACATGTACTCAATGCCAACCAATCAGCTACTGGACCTGAAGGCGGAAATCACGATTGTAGGTGGCAGAATAGTCTACGAAAGAGAGGAACCGTTGACGACATCAGGGGCGACACCAACAACCAGAATTACCTTCGAGGTTACGACCTGGCTTATCATCATAGTAGCGGTTGGGGTTCCTGTGGCAGCTGCTTTGCTATGGCTTCAGAGAAGAGCCGGAGCATCGCCTCGCCTTGGAAAATCTGAAAATGACTGATAGGATATTCAACGGTTGCATATGCGGTTGCGATATCAACATACAACTACAACAAGGCAGACTACTTTGTGGTGCAGGTCTACGTGGATGGGTCGAGGACCGTGTTCTCGATGTGGGGAATAGCTGAAACCGGAACCTACGCTAGCGGCGTCTACTTCGACGCAGTCTTCCCGACAATAAACACGCTCACTAACACGTGGTACATAGCTCACTGGCAGGACCTGAACGGGAACAGTGTGCCAGACTACCCAACAAAGTTCGCGATGACGGCAAGCAGAACCTAGTACATGAAAGTGAGCTTTATGCGTGGGCTCAGGGATGGTAGACTAGGATTGGCAGGTCTTCAGACATTCTTGTTGGTCTTGCTGATCAGTTTCAGTTCCGTAGCTATCCATGGAAACTTCGCATCGGGCGTGAAGCGATACGAAGGACGAATGATTGACGCACACGCCCACGTGCTTCAATGGTCATGGGATTGGAGTAGCGATTGGGGTAGTACTTGGATGACGCAAACCATGAACAAGTATCGAGCTGCCGGAGTCGATAGGGTGATCTTCTTCGACGGATACGGTGCGTTAGTGGCCCGTAATTCGAGACCAAACGAGATCATACCATCTCGTTATGTCTATTGGATGAATCAGACTAGCAGTATCAGTGACGTTGATACCGCCATCAGGCTTGGCTTCCCTTGGATAGGCGAGGCTCTTCTCAGACATTGGAGCGACACAACTACACCTGCTGATGACCCAGTGGCTTTGCAGATCTATGACCTGTGCGCCAAGTATCGAACTCCCATCACTATTCATCAAGATTCTTGCTCTTCGAGTGGTGCTTACCTGGAATTGGAGAGGGCGATGTATCGTAGCCGTCAGACTATCTTCATTTTTCACGGGTGGTGGCGTGATCCCAAGATTCTAAATCTGGAGAGTCTGATCCTGAAGCATCCTAACCTTTATGTGGAGCTTGCAGGTCAACTGGAAGCGATGGGTCCAGGGAACCAACAAACTTTCCTTGGTGGAACTCCCAGCGATGCATTTGCATACTCTAACGGAACCATAAGAGAGGACTGGCGTAGCCTCTTCGAGAAGTATCCGGACAGGATCATCAACGGCTTCGACCTCTTCACAGAATCAGCGTTCGCCGTACAGAATATCACGCTTCGCGTCAATTACTGGAGGAATCTGCTAGGTCAAATAGACCAGCAAGCCGCAGAGAAGATTGCCTACAAGAATGTGGAGAACCTACTCGCACAGCGCACAGCAACGACAATTGGCACAACCGCATACAATGCTTTCTATTCTTCAGCTACGTTGGGTTTCGAGACGACGGGAAACATTTTCGACGACTCAGGCATCGGCTTCATGTGTGGGCACCGGGCACCCGTCAAACTTCTGTTCACGAAGTTCGACGCGTCAAGAGTCAACTCCTCAACGGGGCAGCCGATCTTCAACGGTTATCAGAACCTAGTCACGGTCGGGGGACGGAACGCAAACCCTACGACCAAGTTCTATGAGGATGATCGGTTGGCGCCGCTTAAGGCAGTGGTAAACACGAATGGTACTCTCTCAATCCTACATGGGAACACCGTCAGACTGAATCTGGCATTCGCGTCGCTCACGAGTAGCAATGATTACTTCATCCTGGAATCGGTCAATGATGCCGGACACATAGTGATTATCATGTGGGGTATTACTCAATACGGAACCTACGCCAGCGGCATATACTTCGACGGTATATTTCCGACCTTAAGCACACTCACCCAAGGCTGGCATATTGTGCGGTGGCAGGATCTGAACGGCAACTGTTTCCCAGACTATCCAAGCGAGTTCACCGCAGTTGCAAGTGGATAATAGACACAATAGGGGACCCAATACGAGTAAGACCGAAGACAGACCTGTGACCGGTCTGCTTGCTTCGACGGCCACCTCTTAGCGCCGTGTACTACACTGCGCTCAAACCTTGAAGCACCGAGTGTCTGGCGTCTTCTCTCTTTGAGTAGGAACGGACCTTGTTTTCGATAGAGGTGGGCTATCAGAACCACAAGAGGTGTCAGTAAGATAGTTATGCTGTCCGTTCTTATGGCAGATCTCCTTCAGAGGCTGCAAGGTCAAAAGGTTAATAGAGCGTTAAGGTTAAACAGTCTACCGCAGGCATATGTGGATTCCAAGATGGTTGGGCGAATGCTACTCTAAGCTATTCGCCCATTTCGGGCAGGAAACATTCACCTTTCAGCAGGCAAGAGAACTCCTTAATGCTAATGAGAACAAGTTAGCGGTTGCCTTCAGCAAGCTACATTCCAAGAGAATCTTGTTGATCCTTGATCATGGAAGGCCGAGGCTGTACAGGATGCTGAACCCCGAGAACTTCATCCTGATAACTTCTGAGGCCATCAGGAATCTGGAGAAGATTCCTCAGGAAAGATACCTGAAGCTTACATGCGACTGCTTTCGAAAGACCTCTGAAACATTGAACGTAGAGTCCTTCGCCGTCTATGGATCGGTAGCCAGAGGGAGTGCTACAGTCAACAGTGACGTAGACGTACTGCTCATCTCCGAAGATCTGAGTGGAAGTCTGGGTTCAAGGATAGGGCAGTTGTATAATGTGGAAGAGGCTCTTCAGCAAGAGTTGGAATGGCTCAGAAAGAACAAGATTCATGCAGGTTTCAGTTTCTATCCCCTAAGGAAGTGTGAAGCTCAGAGATTACCAAACCTTTTCCTGGACTTGACAGATGACGCCGTCGTACTCTACGACAGGAACCGTTTTCTTGAGAGAACACTGCTAGAACTCAAGATGAAACTGTTGAAGCTCGGCGCAAGAAGAGTCTTCATTGATAAGGAAAAATGGTATTGGGACCTGAAGCCAGACTACAAGTTCGGTGACATAGTTGCAGTTGCTTAAGGTCGCCAAATCCTACTTACGCCAAGCCTCGGCAAGGCTGGAAGATGCCAAGGAAGCCTACCCCAGAACCAATTATCCATACGCGGTCCGACTGAGCCAAGAATGCGTCGAACTATCCCTAAAGGCCGTCCTGAAAGCCGTCGGAATAGAATATCCAAAAATACACGATGTATCAGACATCCTCGCAGAGGTCAGCGAAAGATTTCCAGAGTGGTTCAAAGCAGAGATCAGTTATCTACGCGAATCGTCAGGAATCCTCCTCAAGAAAAGGGAGCCCAGCCTCTACGGAGGCGAGGAAGCTTTCCTCTCCCCAGACGAAGTTATCAACAAGAACGATGCGGAAGACGCAATCATAAGAGCTGAGAAGACATACCAGCTTTGTAAGAAGCTTCTGACCGAGCTTGAATATTGAGTAGTTGGGCCTTCTCGATCCGCCTTTTTGGATCTAATGCACTGATATCGCCCTGAATCACTAAGTTGGCAGGCTGTCCATTTCTGGTAGGAAATGCATTCCAAATCAAGACTCTGTCATTGTTCGTATCCGCCACAGCACATCGCGGAGTCATATCGCGTCAGTTCGGATTACCCAAAAGCCTATGAGTCTTCCTTGATCTCATTCGCCATGTGAGGAGACAGAAATGAGCGAACAACAAGAGAAAACAGAGTCAGAAGAGAAGAAGAAAGCGGATGGACAGAATGAGAAGCTTACAGAGATCTACGAGATGGAAGGTATCGCGGGCCACTTCTACCTCACCGAGAACGGAGAGTTCAAATGGATTCCATCATCCAAAGCTTGCGGCTGCATAGAGGACACGAAGAGAATCCTAGAAGTCCTCAAGATGATGCCGTCAGATCGACGAGCAGTATGGACGCAAAGACTCGATCTCGAAGAAGCAAAGACAACCTGCCCAGTCATGTGCAAGGAAGCAGTTCGATGATCTCTGCGCCGCTTACAGCAAACAACCCACCAACAGGAAACCTGACGAAAAAAGAGAAGCGGGTGAATCTTCGAATGAGTGAATATGAGCAGACATACGAACGCAGTTGCATATGGCATTTGATGAATTGGCGCATGCCCTAGCCTGAATCTTCAACGGTGCATTACAAGTTCGATCACGTAACGCAGGAGTCGGGCAGAGTCAGTTGGGGCTGCTGTGAGAGATTGTTGAAAATCTGTTCAGCACGAGCAATAGTGTATTTGCGATAGGAAGGAAAGCGCGAAGCAGTTTAGAATTGGGTGCGGGTGCGATTCGTGTTGCAGCTAGATACCTTTTCGATATCGTAAACGTAAGCGTTCGAAACCTCATGCTTAGCGCATTGACCTTAGCAATATGATTTGCACGTCGTGTATCCTAGAATTCTGAGAGCATAATTTATTCCCAGACGATCTGATTCAGTACACGCTTCTTCAACCATTCCATGATCTCCCTGATGTAGAAAGAGGAGAAGGTTAGGTTCCGCTATCGAATTCATGCTAACCCAAGCGACCTTACTGGTCCCTGTGGCTGGGGCACGAGGATTCAAACCTAAGAATGAGGGATTTTTCCTGATTTTGTCCTGATTTTCTCCGTAAGGGAGGAAATGTCCTTAAATCTCGCCTTGTTTTGAATGAGCCGCGATGGCCCCCTGGGAGGGGTCCCACATGAGCCATGTCCTGTTGAGAAGCGGAGATGCGTTCAAGTGATATATCACCTATCCGGGGCAGACCGCCGAGATGATTTAATCACTGGGCCTTTCGAGGTGGCGTTGGCTTGAGGAGGACACACTTCACATGCCCACTCTGCGGTCGAAGAGCGGCCGATTGCTTTCTCAGCAGAGAATTCTCTGTCGCGTTTTGGGTTCAAGAATTCGGCTGGTTCAGAGGTCAACCGAGGCCGACAATGAGTTGGAAGAGGATAACGGATGGATCTATGGCCCAGCCTCTCCGCTCGGCCCTTATCCGCAAACTTGCGGCTGTGGCAGCGCGCTTCGGATACAGGCTTGAGCCGCTCCAGATGGGGGTGTCGCTCATCCCAAGAGCGGACATCTCGGTATCCCAAGAAGGCGGCCTGATTTCCGTGATAACGAAACCGGAGGTGAGGAGAAATTGAGTGAGGAAAAGGTGGCGGTTGAGGTAGAGCCAGAGGTCTGCTTCGGGCCTGAGTGCGTGAAGGTCGTCTGGCGGAAGGGCGAAATAGTGGACGTCATCGTATCGAAGCAATGCCCCGTGGAACTAAAGGATAAGGCGAAGCAGGCGGCTCAAGAGCTGCTCGATGGCAAGATCAAGATGCGCTACACGGTCGAGGA
>Ga0209725_1002217_pt1 | contig 10571 bp, 7 predicted proteins | sample I18A1metaG_FD_184145 | JGI IMG/M metagenome (GOLD analysis project Ga0209725, IMG submission 184145) | Lake sediment bacterial and archeal communities from Gulf of Boni, Indonesia to study Microbial Dark Matter (Phase II) - ​I18A1 metaG... | ecosystem: Environmental > Aquatic > Freshwater > Lake... | reverse complement strand
CCTGCGCGGCAGCGAGAACCTGTACATAGATTTGGGCTATGGCACAGCAGAAATGATGTGCCTGCGGGAGATGATCCACGACTTTGAGGTGCGCGAACTCGAAATGTGGGCCAAAACCGATGTAGATGGCATCTCTTTCATGGACGACTGGGGCACGCAGAAAGCGCTGCTCATCTCGCCGCAGATGTGGCGGGAACTGTTCAAACCCTTCTACGCCGAGTACTGCCGCATCATCCATGACGCGGGCAAATTCGTCTTCTTTCACTCCGATGGCCACATCACGGACATCATCCCCGATCTGATCAAGATCGGCGTGGACGCGCTCAACTCGCAGCTCTTCTGCCAGGACATCGAGGAGATCGGGCGGCGCTTCAAAGGGCAAATCACCTTCTGGGGGGAGATAGACCGCCAGAACATTCTCCCCTTTGGCACGGTGGAAGAGGTGAAGCAGGCCGTGCACCGCGTGCGCCGCTCTCTCGATGACGGGCGCGGCGGCGTCATCGCTGAGTGCGAATGGGGCATCGGCGTCCCCAAGGAGAACATCACCGCCGTATTTGAAGCCTGGCTGGAATAGTCGCAATGTCCTGTAGTCGCACCTTTTACAGGTGCGCCTTTACGGACATCTTCGGGAGGAACTACACCATGAAGAAAATGACTTGTAAAGAGCGCACCTTGAGCGCGCTCAACCATGCCCAGCCGGATCGTGTGCCCTGCGACTATTTCGGCACGCCGGAGATTGAATCGGCACTCATGGCGCATTTCCAGGTCAAGGCCCATAACGAGTTGCTAAATGCTCTCGGTACCGACATCCGCACGGTGATGCCAGAATACGTTGGGCCGCCGCTCAGAACCTTCCCTGACGGCTCCTACGAGGACATCTGGGGCGTCATTCGCAGCCCGCTGCCTAACGAATACGGCGAATATGCGGAGCCAAGCTATTTGCCCTTTGCCAAGATGGAAACCCTGGAAGATGTGGAATCCTATCGCTGGCCGAGCACCGATTGGTATGACTATTCGACGATCCTAGAGCAGTGCCGCGCCTTCGAGGGCTACGCGATTGCTACGGGCGGCTTTGGCTTCATGGATCTCATCAATGGCACCGCCTTTGGCCGCGGCGTGCAACAGGTGCTCTATGACATCGCCCTGGATGACCCCACTGGCCGTGCCCTCCGCGAAAAGCGCGCTAGGTTCTATCTGGAGTTCACTGAGAGAATACTGGATGCTGGCCGCGGCATGATAGATATCCTGATGATGGGCGATGATTATGGCACGCAGCGAGGGCTGCTGATGAGTCCCGCCACCTGGGACAGGCTTTTCCGCCCGCACATGAAGGCCATGGTTGACCTGGCGCACTCCTATCGTTGCCGGGTCATTCACCACAGTTGCGGCAGCACGCGCCAACTCTTCCCCCGTTACATTGAACTTGGCCTGGATTGCCTGCAAACGATCCAATCGCAGGCCTGGGGCATGGATCCTTATGAGTTGAAGGCTGTATATGGAGACCGTATCTCCTTCCATGGCAGCATAGATGTGCAGGGTCCCCTGCAGCGCATGACCCCGCTTCAGGTTCGCGCCTACGTGCGCGAACGCATCGAGATCATGGGCAAGGGGGGCGGCTTCATCTGCTCGCCATCTCACAACATCCAGCCGGACACCCCTGTGGAAAACGTGTTGGCCATGTACTGCGAGATCGCCCTCGGCTAGCAACGGGAACCAGGGCTGGGCGACATCTCGCTTCTACGGCTGGTTACATATCGAACGGGAGGCGAAATAGTTATGGCGGCTACTCGAAACTGGGCTTACGTGGATCCGAAGACCGTGCCACATATCGTGGTGCCCCCGCCCGGCCCCAAATCGGTGGACTATCACCATCGCGCGAGCAAGTTCATGAAGGGATATTCCTCGCAGGTGAGGCTTTTCCCTGTCGTCTGGGAAAAGGGCCACGGCGTCACGCTCACCGATGTGGACGGCAACACTTATATTGACTTTTCCTCCGGCATCTACGTGACAGGATTGGGACATTGCCATCCCAAGATCACCAAGGCCGTACAGAAGGCAGCAGGGACGCTCATGAATTGCCATGACTTTACCACGCCGCTCAAGACGCGGCTGCTGGAAAAGATCAACGAGGTCGCACTGGGCGAGGGAGCAAAGAGGCTCAATGGGGTGCAGTTGTATGATAGTGGCACGACCGCCGTCGAGGCCGGGTTGCGGGCCTGCCGCGCGGCGACGGGCCGTTTCGAGTTCATCTCCTTCCACCGCGATTTCCACGGCAAGACGCTGGGCGCGGTCAGTTTAGCCCGCGTGGATCGCACACAAGGGATGCGCGCCCCCGGCTTTTTCTTGGTTCCCCGCGCCTATTGCTACCGTTGCACCTTCAAGATGAGATACCCCGAATGCAACATTTACTGCGCGGACTATATCCGCACTGTCATCGCTGAGGAGACCTCTGGCCAACTGGCGGCCATCGTGCTGGAGCCAGTACAGGGCTGGGCAGGCTCCATCATCCCTCCTGATGGCTGGATGCAGAAGCTACGCGCTATCTGCGACGAGTACAAGATGCTGCTCTTTGCCGATGAGGTGCTCACCTGTATGGGGCGTACTGGCAAGATGTTCGGCATGGAAAACTGGAACACTGTGCCCGATGTCATGACGCTCGGCAAAGGCTTCGGCAACGGCTTCCCGGTGACGGCGATGCTCCTGGCCGAAGGATACAAAGACAACCTGGAAAAGATCAGCGCCAGCACCTCCTACGGCGGCAACCCCATGGCCTGTGCGGCGGCCCTGGCCTCCATCGAAGTGATCCAGGAGGAGGACATCTGTAAGCGCTCCAAGCACCTGGGCGACATCCTGCTCAAACGCATGAAAGAGATGGAGGCACGCCACCCTATCATCGGCGAAGCAAGGGGCATCGGCTGCCTGCTCGGCCTGGAGTTGGTTAAGGACAAAGAGACTCGCCAGCCTTTTACGGAAGCGGGCAACCTGGTTTATCAGAAGGCTTTCCGCAAGGGGTTGGCCTGGGTTCCCGCCGGACACATCCTGCGCCTCTCCCCGCCGATGGTCATGGAGCCGGAGCTTGGCCTCAAGGCTATGGACATCATTGAGGAATCCATCGCCGAGGTGGAAAAAGAATTCGGCTACGCTTAGTTCTGGGGAAAAAGACCACCACGAAGAGCACGAAGAACATGAAGAGGGAATATATATTTCGTGACCTTCGTGTTCTTCGTGGCCAGTTTTTCATTGGGGAGGAAGTGACGGGGCGATGAGCAAGAGAAAGATCATCCGTTTCGGCATCATCGGCTGTGGCCTGATGGGCCGCGAGTTCGCCAGCGCCGCTGCCCGCTGGTGTCATCTGACCGATCTTGATGCCGAGCCGCAAATCGTTGCTATCTGCAACCGCAGCCCGGAGAAATTCGACTGGTTCCAGCGCAGTTTCGATACCATCCATCTGGCGACCAGCGATTACCGCGAGTTGCTGGCCGATGATGGCGTGGATGCGGTCTACTGCGCTCTGCCTCATAACCTCCACGCCGAAGTTTACACCGCCACGCTCAATGCGGGCAAGCACCTCCTGGGGGAGAAGCCTTTCGGCATAGACCTGGCGGCGAACCAGCAGATCATGCAGGCTGTCCGCGCCCATCCCGAACTCCTCGTCCGCTGCTCCTCCGAGTTTCCTTATTTCCCTGGCGCACAGAAGATCGTGCAGTTTATCCGCGAAGGGCGCTTTGGGCAGATCATGGAGGTCCACGCCGGCCTCTGGCACAGCAGTGACCTGAACCCGCATAAGCCGATAAACTGGAAGCGAATGGTCGAGATCAATGGAGAGTACGGCTGCCTGGGTGACTTGGGGATGCACGTGGTGCACATCCCCTTCCGCTTCGGCTGGTTCCCTAAGAACGTGCGCGCGTTTCTCTCCAAAATCATCGCTCAGCGGCCCGACGGCAAGGGGAACATCGTCCCCTGCAAGACGTGGGACAATGCCACCCTGGCTTGTGAGGTGGAGACGGGCGACCAGCGTTTCCCGATGTTCCTTTCCACCAAGCGCATCGCCCCCGGCGAGGTCAACACCTGGTTCATTCGCATCCTGGGCACACGCTTCTCCGCCGAGTTCTCCACCAAAGAGCTGCGCACGCTCAAGATGCTCTCCTACACGCCCGGCGGCGAGCAATCCTGGCAGCACACCGACCTCGGTTACGAATCGGTCTATCGCACGATCACCGGCCCGATCTTTGAATTTGGTTTCAGCGATGTCATCTTGCAGATGATAGCTGCTTTCTGCGACGAGTTGGCGCATGGGCCGAACGTGCCTTTTCCCTGTGCCACGCCGGAAGAGGCCGCGCTCAGCCATCGCCTTTTCACTGCTGCTTTGGAATCTCAGCGCACTGGCCAGGTCATCAACCTGGCGGATGTGGCGTGAACCAGAAATACGTCCAAAACTGTATGGCCATGCACGAACTTGACGAAAATGGGAACCGCGGAGATTGACAGTTGTCGAAAATCGTGCTATAATCTCTCATCACTATCCACTCTACTCTCATCTCGACCGCCAGCGTACCGATGTGGGGATAATTGGACAGATCAGATTGCAGGACAGAAAGGAGCAGAAAAATGACTGAAGAGAAAAAACTGAACAGGCGCACCTTTTTGAGGGTCTCGGCATTCACCCTCATTGCTGCTGCACTACAAGCCTGTGCGCCGAGCACGGCTACGCCGAAACCCGTTGTGCAGCCGACCAAGCCGCCAGCGCCAACCGCTACTCCGACCAAGCCGCCAGCGCCAACTGCTACTCCGACCAAGGCCGGGCCGGTCAAGGGTGGCACCTTCACCGACGTCTCCTTCGCCGACGCGCAGACCATGCAACCTCTCCTCGCCAGCGACACCGCTTCCTTTGCCTACATTGATCTAGTTTACGGGTACCTCTTGCGGCGCGACCCGAAGACTCTGGCACTCGTCGGCGACATGGCGGAAAGTTACATCTTCTCTGAGGATGGCATGACGCTCACGGTCAAGCTGCGTAAGAACCTGAAGTGGAGCGATGGCAAGCCGATCACCGCCGCCGATTTCCAGTTCACCTGGGACAAGATGATGGATGAGAAGGTGAACTATGTCTATCGCGCGCCACGCAAGGAGAACTATGAGTCCATGACCGCGATAGACGACTATACGCTGGTCTTCAAGCTCAAGCGTATCTTCTGCCCGGCTATTGACTATGCCAACATCCAGCCCATTCCCAAACACGTCTTTGAGAACCTGGACATCAACCAGAATGACTTTAACACCAAGCCGACGGTCTTTTCCGGGCCATTCAGGCTGCAGGAATGGGTCAAGGACAGCCATGCCATCTTTGTGGCCAGCGACAGTTTCCACCGCGGCCGGCCCAACCTGGACAAGTACATCTATAAGATCGTCAAGGACAACACCGTGGCCACGGCCATGTTCAAGACGCAGGAGGTGGATATTTGCACCCCCGACCCGGTGGACTGGGCCGAGATCAAGGCCCTGCCCCATGCCCAGGGCTTCGAGTACTATGTCATCGGTGCGGGCTGGGTCTATATCGGCTTCAAGCTGGACCATCCCTTCTTCAGTGATGTGCGCGTGCGCCAGGCCCTTTCACATGCCCTTGACAAGCAAAAACTGATCGAGAAGATCCGCCTCGGCTTCGCCCGCCCGCAGTATTCCTTCATCCATGGCGCGAACTGGGCCTATACTGACGATCTTCCCAAGTACGAGTTCAACCCGGAGAAGGCCAAGTCGCTATTGAAGGAGGCTGGCTGGACACCAGGCGCCGATGGCATCCTGACGAAGGATGGCAAGCCCTTCAAGGTACGCATCTTTTACAACGCGGGCAACAAGCAGCGCGAGCAGATCGCTACCATCGCCCAGCAGTATTTCAAGGATGTGGGTGTCTCGATCGAGATCCAATCCGAGGAGTGGAACGCCTACCTGGACCGCATACGTAAGACCAGGGATTTCGAGATGTTCATCCTGGGTTGGGCGGGCGGCGCTGACCCCCACGGCCAGGCGAATATCTGGAGCACCGGCAAGGCGCAGAACTATATCGCCTACTCTAACCCCACCGTGGACAAGCTCTTTGAGGAAGCTGCGGCCGTTAAAGGATGCCAGCAGGAAGACCGCAAGAAGATCTATGTTGAGCTGCAGAGAATCATTGCGCAGGACGCCGGCTACATCTTCCTCTTTACAAACCAGAACCTGGTGGCAGTGCACAATCGCATGGTAGTCAACCCGGTGACACCGCTGGGCATCGGCTACGACCTCCAGGATTGGTACTCCAAGACGGGCAAATAGACGACACAGCGCAACTCGCGTATCTGAGACAGTGATTCACCACAGAGAACACGGAGAACACAGAGAACGGAAAATCTAAACCTCTGTGATCTCTGTGGCCTCTGTGGTGAACAAACAGCATGTTTTCCCTCTCTTGGGGCGGGGGTTACATGAACCGCTATATCATCCGCCGCATTTTGCAGGCGGTGCCAGTCTTTTTCGCCATCACAGTCCTGTACTTTATCCTCCTGAACGCGATTCCGGGCGGGCCACTCAAGGCGTATATGGACAACCCGGAGATGCGCGAGGAGGATGTTTTGCGTCTGGAGCGCAACCTCGGCCTGCATGAGCCGCCGCCTGTGCGTTATGTCAAATGGCTGTGGGCCGCCCTACGCCTTGACCTGGGCCGCTCCTATTTCACGCATCGCCCGGTCATCGAGATGATCGCCGAGCGGCTGCCGGCGACGCTGCAACTGAACGTGGCCAGCCTGCTATTGGGCGTGCTCGTCGGCGTCCCGCTGGGCGTGAATACGGCGCTGCGACGCGCCAGCGCCTTTGACAATAGCGTGCGTGTGGCGGTGGTGTTGGTCAACGCCGCGCCGAGCTGGTGGATCGGCCTGTTGGCGATTGTGGCCGTCGCCAATATCTATACCGCCACGGGCGTGCGCCTCTTTCCCATGGGTGGCCTCTACAACCTGGAGACGGGCGGCCATAACATCCTCGATCGGCTCTGGCATCTAGCCCTGCCCGCGCTTATCGCCGCCACCGGCGGCTGGGTGACCTATACGCGCTTCCTGCGTTCGGAGGTGCTGGAGGTCATCCGCCAGGACTATGTGCGGACGGCCTATGCCAAGGGCCTCCGCCAACGCGCCGTGCTCTATCGCCACATCCTGCGCAACGCCTTGATCCCAGTCGTCACCCTGTCCAGCGGATTGCTGGCCGGGCTGATCGGCGGGGCGGCCATCTACGAGCAGGTCTTTTCCTGGCCGGGCATCGGGCGGTTGACGCTGGACGCGGCTTTCAAGCGCGACTATCCAGTGATGCTGGGCGTCTTTTTCATCTCCACTGTCCTGGTGATCATCAGCTATATTCTGGCCGACATCGCCTATAGCTGGGTGGATCCCCGGGTACGGTACGATTAAAGTTCATTGCTGGCCGGTAGGACTGCGGAGGTTGTTTTGGCGACCGTTGTTGCCAACGAATCGAACCGGCTTTTGCGACCGCCTGAGAGCTACTGGCAAACCGCCTGGCGGCGTTTCCGCGCCGACAGGGTCTCGATGATCGCCAGCGGCGTCTTTCTCTTTGTCTGCCTGGTCGCGCTCTGCGCCCCCCTGGTCTCGCGCTATGTCACCCGTTACGATCCCAACCGCGTGGTGTTGGACGATAACTACCAGCGCCCCGGCGCCCGCCATTGGTTCGGCACCGATGAATATGGCCGCGACTACTTCACGCGCACCGTGCACGCCGGGCGCGTCTCGCTGACCATCGCCTTTGCCGTGACCGTGATCAATCTCAGCATCGGCGTGTTGCTCGGATTGGCGGGAGGGTTTTACGGCGGGCGCTTCGACGATCTGCTGCAAAACATGATCTTTGTCATGATCACCATCCCCCGGCTTTATCTGCTCATTATCCTCGGCGCGTTCATCAAGTGGGACATGTGGTCATTGGCCTTTTTCCTGGGCATCACCAGTTGGATGGGCGCCAGCCGTCAGGTGCGCGGGCTGGTGCTCTCGGTCAAGCAACGCGACTATGTGCTGGCGGCGCGTTGCCTGGGCGCTACCAACTGGCGCATCATGTGGCGACACGTCCTGCCCAACGTCCTCTCCGTCGTGTTGGTGATCATGGGTTCGGACATCGCCGGAGCTATCTTTATCGAGTCGGCGCTCAGCTTTCTCGGCTTTGGCATCGCCCCACCGACGGCGACCTGGGGCAATATGCTGACCAATGCCCTAGCCTACACCTTCCGCAACCCCTGGCTGGTGATCTTTCCCGGCTTGATGATCGCCATCACCACTCTCTGCGTCCTGCTGGTGGCCGATGGGCTGCGGGATGCATTAGATCCTCGGCTGCGCTGAACACGGCGGCGAAGAACGCGCCTCAGAGTAACACAAAGCAAGTCGGTGAAAACCATCGGCTGTGGGGTAGGTTGCGGGATTACTCGCCAAACACCTGTGCTGTGAAGCTGTAGAGCGCTGCATCCCCGGTGCGCCAGGCATCCTCCGGCAGCCCCGCCTTCCGGCACACGCCAGCGAGGAAGGCGGCTCGATCCCACCCCTGTTCCGGCGCGACCTGCGGCAAGAGCAGACCCGAACGTTGTCCCTTGCGGATATACAGGCCGTGCGTCCCCACCTGGATCTCCTCGACGTTTTGGATGCGCTGCATAGGTGATAGGACGGAAATCTCGATGATAATCTCGTCCAGCTCACGAGCGGAGAGGGGGGAGAAGCGCGGGTCTTCGGTAGCAGCCGATACAGCGGCAGCTTGCACCGTCAGGTAAAGGGGATCACGCGCCAAGATGTGGCCGATGCAGCCGCGCAACTCTCCCCTTTTCTTCAGCGTGACGAAAGCTCCGCTCGGTTGCAGGAGCTTGGGATTCCGGATTGATAGCGAAGGGGTGGGCTTGCTCTGAAGACGCGCTGCGATGGCTTGGCGGGCGATCTTGAGCAGTTCGGTTTTCTCCTCCGCACTGAGGTCAACGGGTTCCCACCGCCAGAACACCACTGCACCATATCCTACCACCCCTGACCGCGTTCCCGTGTCGGTGTCACCGGAGTTCATATAGGCCAGTGTCGTAGCCTGGTTAGCACCCACTTTGCGGGCGTACATCATCGCCGCCATCACCGGTCCCAGGCCGCAGAGCGTGCAGGCCAGGTTGGATACCCCCTCGCCCATGCAGGCCCGATCTTCCTGCTGTACTTTTTCCGCGTCCAGGCTTTCGATAGCCGCCAGCATCCGTCCATCAATGCGGTTGGCATCTTGGTAGGTGGGGTAATGGCTCATATCGGAACTGGCGACGACAAGGGCCTTTCGATCCACCAGGACCTCTGCCAGGGCATCGCTCAGGATGCGGCAATTCTCCAGGGTGGATGCACCGACGACGATCGGCACGATCTTGAAATTCTCCAGGATTCTTTGCAGGAAAGGAAGCTCGACCTCAATAGAGTGTTCCTGACGATGCGATTCGGGGTCGAAGACGATTCGTTTATGAGCGGCGAGCAAACGTTGCGCCAGTTCCGTGTCAACGGACACTTCGCCCAGGGGAGTGGCGAAAGAGCCTTCGGCATAGACCGAGATGTCGCGGAAACGTGCACTGGTATGATTGGTTCCCAGCAGGACAACCACATCGTAATGCTGCCCCTCGATCTGTTTGAAAGCGTAGGCGGCCACCTGTCCTGAGTAGATATAACCCGCATGAGGGGCGATGAGGGCTACGGGCCGCCCAGCGGAGCGAGACGCGCGCGCCAGATAGCTATCTACCAGCCGCTCCAGTTCGTTGGGATCGGCTGGGTAGAACTTGCCAGCGACGACCGGCTGGCGTACCGCCAAGGCTTGGGCTGGCGTCTTGGCCTCCCCGACTGCCTGCTTGGGGATGACGGTCGCCTCTCGCGTTTCACCGCGCGGCAGGCTCGGTGAGGGGCGCGCGCACGCGCCGAGCAACATAGCGCTGCAAAGAATAAGCGATATCCACCGCTCTTTTCGTTTCACAATATCCTTACCCCTATCTTCGTCACGCAATAGCTAAAGGCTGAAAGTTGATCGCTGGCCGCTCCTATCGCCAAATCCCCACGATGGGGTAGCCGCAGAATTCGCAATTCCCCTGCCTGACGTGGTTACCCACCACCGAAAAGCCCATCCGTTGGATGAGGAGTTGCCCGCAACGAGGGCAATAGGTGTTGTTCCCCTCGTGGCCGGGCACATTGCCGACATAAGTGTAATGGATCCCTGCCTTCTTGGCGATAGCGTAGGCTGCCTCCAGCGTCTCCACAGGCGTCATTGGCAGATGCTGCAATTTATACATCGGATGGAAGCGGGTGAAATGAACGGGCACGTCAGGCCCCAGATGATCTATAATCCACTGGCAAAGACCACGCAACTCCTCAGCTTTATCGTTCAATGTGGGCACGACCAGGTTAACGATCTCGAGATGGATTCCGCTCTCGCGGATAATCTTCATCGCTTCCAAGACCGGGCCAAGCGTGCCTTGACAGACTCGCTCATAGAACGTCTCCGAGAACCCTTTGAAGTCTACCTTGATAGCATCTACGGCGGCGCACAAAGTCCGCAAA
>Ga0209725_1002215_pt1 | contig 10575 bp, 10 predicted proteins | sample I18A1metaG_FD_184145 | JGI IMG/M metagenome (GOLD analysis project Ga0209725, IMG submission 184145) | Lake sediment bacterial and archeal communities from Gulf of Boni, Indonesia to study Microbial Dark Matter (Phase II) - ​I18A1 metaG... | ecosystem: Environmental > Aquatic > Freshwater > Lake... | reverse complement strand
TAGCACCGGCGAACTTCAACTAACTGCGATTGGGCCGGTCGTCTAGCTTGGTTAGGACATCTGCCTGACACGCAGAAGGTCGAGAGTTCAAGTCTCTCCCGGCCCACCTAAATTATTAAGTGAATCCTTAAATATTAGAGCCCCTTTTCTGTACTTGAGGGAAAATGAAGGCCAAGTACGCTTATCTGCTCGAGGATGAGGATGTCAAAAGGTGGTTCGAGAATCTAGCCGTCAGGTCCATACTCACAGCCACTGTTTATCTAAGGACTCTAGGATCCTATTGTGAATTGAATAGAACTGATCCGAAGGCCATACTCAAAGTCGCAAACACTAAGGCCTTCAGAGACAATTTCTCAGATTTCGTTAGGAAGCTGGAGAGGAGTGGCAAGGCAGGTTCCTATATAGTCAGATTCAAGAAGGTTCTTCACTCTTGGTTCGCTTACAACGGCTTGAATGTCAGACTTAAGGTCAATATCGCTGGGGAGTACGATACCCCGACCATAGCTGATGAAAGGATTCCGAGCAGAGAGGAACTTGACAGAATCATCAGGATGGCCACGCCTAGAGGCAGAGTCCCCATAGTCTTGATGGCCCTTTCAGGACTGAGACCGGAGAGCCTAGGCAACTATGCTGGTACAGACGGTCTGAAACTCGGGGACCTCGTGGAGGCCAAAATAGAAGGTGGCAAAGTGGAGTTCACAAAAATGCCGACCATGCTTGTGGTCAGGAAGGGCTTGAGCAAAAGTAGGCATCAATACTTCACATTCATTCCTGAACAGGGAGTTACCTACATCAAAGAATATTTGGAGGAAAGGACTAAGCGTGGCGAAGAACTTGGTAGAGATTCCCCTCTTCTAGGTTTTGATGCCCGTGGCTTCAAGAAGAACCGGTATTTGAGAACAACCCTGGTGACCAGAGATGTCAAGGAAGCGATCTTGAAAGCCGGCTTCAACTGGAGGCCTTACGTGCTCAGAGCCTATTTCGATACGAATATGATCATAGCTGAATCCAAAGGCAAAATATCCCATCCATATCTGCAGTTCATGATGGGTCATAAAGGTGACGTTGAGGCTAGATACTCAACGAACAAAGGCGTTCTACCACCTGACATGATAGGGGATATGCGTAAAGCCTACATGGAATGCGAATCGTTTCTGAGCACTGTAACCCAACCTCTAGAGCAGGCCAGCATTGTGAAGGAGTCTAAGATCGAAGCCTTGAAGAGCATCGCGAAAAGCCTGCTCGGCATAGATCTGCTAGAAGTCAAGGTTGCGAAGGAGAGGGAGCTCAAAAGGGACCTGAGTAAGGATGAGGAGATCGCGTTATTCGAGGACGAGATTAAGAAGATTCGGAGCGGCGAGAAGGATCCGCAAGTCATAGTCGCTGAAGAAGATTTGGAGAAGCATCTTGCTGAAGGATGGCAGTTTGTAACTGTTTTACCCTCAAAAAGGATACTTGTCAAGAGAGCAAACTAGCTGAATAAGTGTACCAGCTACCTTGAATTATTCAAGACAGGATAATCAGACTGAGTAAGTGACATCATTTGAGCTTCGACGCTCATCGTTCGAAGCGATTCCGCCCGTAGTGAAAAAATCTGTACATGAATTCATGTATCAAGAAAGTAGATTGGCTAGTTTCTCGACCAACTTCTCCTTTATATCATAAGCTTGCTTGTTGAAGAGGATTATCAACTGGTTTGCAACTTGCTTGTAAGGATCGACACATTGACTTACAGCATAGTCCAAAAATTCATGGTGCAGAGTTTTCATGGCGGCTTCGAAGCTTGAAGAATAGATGTATATTACATCATCCTTAATCTCTCCATCCAAGTTGGAATCCTGTTTCGGAGTCCAAACAACCTTAAGCTCATGACCTTGACCTAGAAGGCTTTGAAGCCTCTTCAACTCCCTACTCAGCTTGGCCTCGTCCATGTGTTTCATATAATCACCTTGTAGCCAGCGGGCTCTTTTCCACAGACTTGGCAGATGTAATCGCCCGTTTTTCTGATAGGTTCCCAATGGATGGTCCCAGCTTTCGACATTTCCTGATAATGGTATTTCGGGTTCACCCAGCAAGCGTGGCAGACGTAAACGGCATTGCTAAGTTCAACGTGCAATGGTTCTTTCAATGTACTGGAGAAGAAGCCTGGATGATGGGTCCTCCAGTCTTCTTCCTGCGACGACGAGCCAGAAACGACCAGGTCGGAATCCGATCTGGCGTCTGTTTTCTGACTGGAATCAAGCGTGTTTTTGCCTGTTCTAGCCAGATCCTCAGAATGGAATAGAGAGGATATTGACTCCACTCTGATGCCAGTAATGGGATCCATTAGGACATGGGTAGGTGTCTTCCTCCAATCTGAGCTGAGGTTCTGGCTTTTCAGCCAGTTTTCGTGCCTGATTTTCATCTCACAGATCGGAATCTGATCTATTCCGAGTTGATTTCTATCTGATATCTTTAAAGAGTAGAGCTTCAGTCCATGAGCTCCCCTCTCTTCCTCGACCAGAAATCCTTTCAGTTGAAGGGCTCTGAGGTATTTCTGGCAACTAGCATCAGATTTCCCTGTAATTTCATGTAGAGTCTTGGTTGAGATCTGTTTTTCATCGTCTGCAAGTTCTTTGCACCACTCAAGGATTCTGACGTCTCTCCCAGTTGTGTCCGTAAAGGTTTCTTTGATCGCGGTCGATCCGATTCTACAAGCAATCCAGAAGTCTTCAGGCGAAGAGACTACGACCTTTCTACCGTCTTTGTCTAGAATTACAAGTCTTTGTCTGTAGAAGAGTCTGGCGATGCCTTTAATCAAGGAGATGAGTTTGTCGGTATCCCTTCTGACTCTAGGTTCCTTCTCGTCGAGTAAAGATGCGAGGATCGTAGCGTATGGAATAACAACATCTTTTGGAGCTTCCTCTTCAGCTATGGCGAAAGCTGCTTGAATAATTTCTCTGTCTCTCGTAAAATCAGGCTTCTCGCTTGGAAGCTTCTCAGCATCCTGTAGCTTCGAGTCCCTCACTCTCTTATTCTGGTCCTTTGAATCGTCAACTCTGAGAACCCAGATTCTGTTTTGAAGTTCCTGTGGAACAACAAGCTCCGTTGAGGTCAATATGACATTTTCAATCTCAGTCTCAATCTCTTCAGTCTTGAACTTCTTTGGGTTCTCGGGATCTGAGACTGTTGAGAGAACCTTCAGCTTTCCTTCGCTGATTACAAGCTTGATGTCGTATTCAGCTGTCGATTCCTCCCCTGTCTTCATAGCTTTTCTCTCAGCAAGGTAGAGAGTTCTCAGGGTTCCTCCTAGGTATCTTATCGACTTATCTGTGAGTCCGGTAATCTTCTTCCACCAGTCTCTTGGGAAAAGGGATAGCGCTGAGTCTACAAGCGTATTTTTGCCGGCTGAGGTTTCACCTTGCACTTCTAGGCTCTGCTTAGCGAAATTTAGGATTGGTAGAAGGACTCTGTTCTCATCTTCGCCTTGAACAACTCCTTGCGCATTGTGGATTCTATGGAGTAGAGCAGGGTCTTCAAGAAGCTTCTCAGCCTCCAGTTGGATCTCCTGATCAATCGTCTCAGTTGTAGTCTCTTTGACTTTACCTAGTATGCCTTCAGCCTGCTCTGGTCCTAAGATTGAAATCAGTTCTTCCCTGAGTTTTGAAATGCCCGCTGTCTTGTTCGGGGTTTTCTTGTAGGTGTCCGTGAGTGCAGTGAGCCTATCCTTCAATTCGGAGTCATTTGCGATTGTGCATATGGCTTTAACAATTCGCCCCGCATCCTTGAGGTTCAAACCTCTTTTTAGGAGGAAACCACTGAGCCAGAGGCTGAGATTGTGCCTGTGCTGAACAGTCCATATGTCGGAGAATGTCTTTATGATCTGCCAGTGCTGTTTTAGGAACTTCAGGTTCTTAGTAAGGTTATTTAAGTTTCCGGCGCTGAGCGTTGCGATTTCCATCTTTTCGATGTCAAATAGCCAAGTGTACTCAATGCCGGATGGGTGAACAGAGGGAGGGCAGACAACGTACTTGTCATGCACCTTAAGCTCGAAGGCACCTGGCAACTCTACATTCTCCATTTGTGCGGATTCTGGGAGCCTCATGTACACATGGCAGCCCTTAGAGGGTCTGCCGACCCAAGTCCTGAGCTCTTCTCGCTTTTGCTCAAAAAACAGATGGTAGTATCTGTCGTCATCGATGTCGAGAATAGCTACGCCGTTTACTCCAGCGACTACTCCGATGTTTGTGTGCGCAACGCTCTTGTGTTTGAACCATGTTTCAAGCTCTTTGATCGTAGGTTGTCTCGAGTAGTAGGGTTTCTGAGTTGGCTTTCCTTCACCATCTAATGACCCAACAGCCTCCAACAGAATGAAGTTGGGCTCCTTTCCTTTGGGAGCGAGGGGGATAACACTCAAGCCCTTACCAACATAGAATCTAGCCCTATCGAAAAGAGTCTGGACATTTTTGCCATCGGAGGTCATCGCTCAGGTCACCACCCAGTCAATGGTCTCCACTTGAGGGCTCGCTTGCTTCAACACCATAAAGTCCACTCAAACTTCTCCAACATGCCTTACCCCCGAACAGTTTTTCCTCCAGTTGGTCCCAGCTCTTCCAAGCCTTGAGCCTGCCTCTGGCGCTCGCCCCGATCTTTAGAATATCATGGAATATTATGTCGCCTAGTGCTGTACTGCATTTATCACAGACAGGTATCAGAGATCCCAAAGGCATAACTCTGACAGTTCTACGTGGACAGAAACGGCATTTGGGCTTCCAATGTCTAACAAACTTCTTGTGGGAAACCTTTACCACATTTAAACCTCCTTTTGCTTGATCTTCAAGTATGTCGACAGGGCCTCTCCTACTAGCTGCGACTTTGACTTGCCAGTTTTAGCAGACAGTATGTCCAAAGTTTCCAGTTGATCAGGGTCCAGCATAATGGTCGCATGAATTTTTCTTTTCATTTCCAACGCCTCGAGGAGTCCCATGTGGACACGCTTATATGTGTCCTGACGCTACACTGCTTACAGGTGTAAGCATATGTGGTTGGTAGGCAAGGGCGCGGAGATTCTGAAGTATATTGCTGAGAAAGATAGACCTTGCACTGAGTACGATCTCAGGAAGAGGAAGGAGTGGAGCAGTCGAACTGTTTGGAAACAGTTGCGAAGACTCAGGGGAAACAAACTCGTAAAGAGAACTAAGCAAGGATACGAAGTGACCGATTGGGGGTTCTGCGCCCTCATTCCGGCCTTAAAAGGCTCGAAGTGGAGAGAGATCCTAGAAATAGCAGTCAGAAAATATCCAGGTGGAGAGGCTGACAAAATCTTCGGCGGGATGCTGAGGAAGAGAAGAAAAGTCGATATGGAGAAAATAGTGGAGGGGTTCCTGAAGAAACCTAACATCTTTCTGCTATGTCGAACAAATACGGAGGGCAAAATCACTTGGGCGTATCCATATTGGCCTGCCATAGACCTTGAGACGGGTCGGTTCAATGTAAGAGTACTGAAGAAGACTCATGGCAAATGGCAGGAAATCAAGCTCTATCTACTGGAGGAAGAAAAGAAGGCACTAAGACCTTAAGAAATCCACTATTCTTAAGGGAAAGGTAAAGTACCCCACCGGCCTGTTGACTGGACAAGCCCAGAATCGAATCCTACAAAGATCGCTTACATCAGTACCTTAGACGACGAGGAAGCGATTCAGACTGTAATGTTCGCCCATACAGTTGGTCTAGTTCGGGACGTCTGGCCTGACGGTCAGTTCCACCAGTCCTCACGAAAACCCCATGCTCCAACAAGACGTAGGGCGTATTCTCGCCTGCTGGCACATCGACAAGAAAGACTGCTTTTCCATCTACATCGACCTTTGAAATCTTGGCTTCCATTCTCGGATCGAATCTTGGAGGCTTCGATTACTACATCGGTCTTTGTCTCCCTTTCGTAGAGATAGAAACCTTTGCTGTCAACATCGTCTCCTTCCTTTGACCGGATGTGAGCGACGACTTCTATAGGCGCCTTCTCCGTGGAAAACTCCGCAGTTCCCTCTTTTATCAGTAGGTCTTCGGGGTGAAACTTCATTCCATCTTCTGTAGCACAGTAGAACTTTGCTCGCAAGTTCTCCTCACTCAGCTCACGCAACTCTATACTGAAGGAGATTTCCTGGTCCTTAATGCGCAATTCCCGGATTCTGGCTCTAAAGCCGGGAATGAGGATGACTATTCTACAGTCTATTCCGGTAGCATACTGTAAGTCATAGAAAGTAGCGGCAGCCGAATACCCGTCAGGATATAGAGGCAAACCCAGCTTGGCCAGATGGTGTTGTGGAAAATTGCCTCTGGAATCAGAGTCGACACCAATGCAATAGTAAGCAGAGGGCCATAAAGGACGAACATACCCCAGTTTCTCCAAATAAACCACCCCACTTTTCGGCGCGCGCTAGAGATAAACCTCGTCTTCGGTTAAAAGGATCCGTTTTGAATTCTTAGGATCCGTTTTGGATGCTATGGACTTATCCAGTTCACCATCTTAGATCACGGCAGGAGGTCTATGCCGAAAATGCCAAGGAGAGATCCAAGTTTCGGCAATCTGCTCAGAACAATGTCAAGAAGAGGTTTCTTTGAAACGCTAGAATTCATAGCGCAGAACCAACCTGTGAACTACTCGACAATCAAGGAATACGACACAAAGAACAGGATTGTTGCAAGCCGAGGATCGGTTACTAAAATTATCAGCTGCCTTGGCGAAATAGGGGCGATCAAGAGGACCGTAATTGACTCCAAGCCCATAAGGACGCTCTACGCGGCAACAGAGAAAGGTCACAGACTACTGAGTAAACTTCAAGAAATCAGAGAAATTGCCGGCTCACAGGATCCCGCATAGTCCTCTGTAAGGTCTTGGCATGCCGTCAACAAAGAAGGTTGATTCCTCAACGCGCGCGCTACAGTCATCATGGGGGCGCCGCAGACTTTCTAACCCAATGAGAAACAAACCGATGAAGGAAATCGACAGGTCCCCGATCGTCCTGGCCGACGGCTTCGTTTTGGAAGTTGAGTTCATTGCTCAATCGGTAGAACGGGTCAATAATAAGTTTCGGCAGCTCAAGTTGAAGACGAAAAAAATGGCGCTGAACGTGTTTGAGGTAATTGACTTTCGGATGATCAGCGGACTCATTGGTGAAGCCCTCGTCTCTGACATGAGCGATAACCATAAGGGACTTGAGAGGAATCCAAACATAGACGGCTACCCTGACTTGTTGAACGCTTCAAAGCCCAAATACCGTCTAGACATCGAACGATGGAAGGCCGGCGACCTAAAGGCATTCATCAAGTATCCCTATGGTGGAATAGAGATCAAAAACACATTCGGGACGAAAAAGGCTAAGACCAACTTAGCGCAAGGCCAAACACGATTGGGAAAGATCAACAGCAAATTAGATTGGAAGGCGCATCACAGATACACAAACAATTTATTGGCATTGTTCAGCGACTTCATAGACGGTTGTCCGCAGATCGTTGCCGTGATGTTTTCGGATAGCCTTTCTGAGTCGGATTGGAAGGAGAAGCAAAACCCAAGGGAGAACAGTACGATGACATCGTTTTCGGTAATTGAACAGTCCGGCTGGGAAAAACTTAGGTCAGGAATGAGGCTTTGTCGCGATGACCCTCGATATCTCTCCTTTTTTGGTTTGGAGGCATCAAGATGACCATGAGTTCATCCGGGTATCTCGAAAAAGAACCTATCTCCTACACGGGCAAGGAGACAGGGAAAAAAATCATTATATCACCTGCTGATGTCATAAAGATCGTCATCAGAGCCAACAGTTACTTACATACGCTTGATGATCTCTTCAGTGAGCTAAATTTCGGCATCTATAGAACACTTGGACAGCGGAATCTCAGTGGCTTCATCGGGGAGGTTTTTGCCAGCTTTTTTGCACTTGAAATTGATGGTTTCGTGACCAATCCGCATGCAGACGGTCGACCAGATCTGCTCGATGTCTCATCAAAAGAGGCACTTGAGCACTTCCGTTTGAAATGTTTTGATCAATCAGACGATGGTGTGTTAACTCCAAACAGGTCATATTTGGCTCCGTTCAAATACGGTGGTATTGAATCAAAGTCGACCATTGGAAATCCTGTCAGCAATTACAGAGCCCGACTTCAGAGGGAGCTAGGAAAGAGTGAGTTTTTCGTGGGGTTACCCCGAGTCAACTATCTCAATTCAATTACATTTTGGGGGCATCATACGGGCTGTGAAAACCTGATAGGATTGTACTACGACTATTGCGATGAACTCGGCGGTACCCCTCAGATTATGGCTGTAATGCACGCAGAGCTTGTTCCTGCTGAAGATTGGAGCAAGGTTAGTATCGGTAAAACCGGGTCCAAGAAAACAAGCAACACCTCGTTGAGCTTAAGCGGACGCGAAAAAATCCTGAAAAATCCCGTGGTGGTCCGAAAACATCCGGTATATCTGAGCAAGCTGCGTCAGATTGGGCTCAAGATATAGGGAGTTATGTTTACGATCTAGGTTGGTGTATCGGTGTAGAGTTTCATGTCTCGACGAATTTGCTTTAGAACAGTTTGAGTTGCATCGGTCCCAAGCGGCCCTCAGTTATATTGATGATTTTCTTCGCGATGAAATCAATTAACTTTGGCGGGACGCTCTCACCAATAACCTGAGCGATAAGACTGGTCGGGACCGGTCTTCCATTCACTGCCCAGTGGTAGTCGTAGTCAGCAATCGTTTGAATAACAAGAGCCTCGTATGCTGACAGAACTCTGTTTTGATCAGGGTGAATTTTGTTGTCAGAGGCCTCAAAAAATAAGTTCTGTGTAAGAGTTCGTGAGGGCTCATCCCACTTCATTCGTCGATATGCGGAATGGAACCCGCTGATTAGTCGCCGTTCTTTTGTTTTCGGATCGATAATGGTCGGCCTCGGAAGAAGATGACCGCATTTTCTACAATAAATCGGAGTATCTTTGTTAGACTGCCATCGGCCGTTCTGAAACTTGTCCACGTGTAATTCGTTGTATTGAAACATACAGTCGGCGTTAACGCACTGATTGTTGTATGCACTGTCCCCCTCCTTTGTGTTTGAGACCCACCAGTACTTTTCAGGTTTCATTATCCTTACATAGTGCATCGGGTGAAAGGAGGGGCACGACTCTTTACCTGCAACAGAGTCTAATGGAGGGAAAGAACCGATAACATCACGAAGTGTGGGCGGTCTGGTCTTTTCGTGTTTTGGGAAAAGGGTCCCGTTGGAGTTAAAATACTGTTTTCCATTTTCGTTTCTAGTGAACAGGGTAATGAGACGCTTACGAATTTGAGGAATACCATAGTCTGAGCACTTCAAGACATCTCCGCTTCCGCTGTAATCATCGCCGAGCCTTGTTGATATATAGTCCAAAATTTTAACATGGCCATCTTCGGTTCGGATTACGATGTCCTTCATCCTAGGCACATTTTCAAATAAGACCCATTGCGGTCTTAATGAACAGATGACATCCATTGCTGGTATGATAAGCCTGTTGCGCACATCCTCCTTTGGGCGGTGCCCCACTCTAATCTCGGCTTTTAACTTACCCCATCCGTTACTCGACATGCCCTGACATGGAGGCGTCGCATAGACCAGAAATAGTTCATCTTGGCCGACTGAATCAGTCACAAATCGCGCGATATCTTCTTTTAGTTCCCCGATGTCACCCTCGAACATACGAGTCTGGGGATGGTTCTCACGGTACAAGTTACATCGGTTCGTAAGAATTTCATTGGCAGCGATTACATCGATTCCATTGCGGATTAAACCTAGTTCGCCAATTCCGGCGGATGAAAATAGACTAACTGCTTTGGGCGCTTGCAAGATTAGTCGTCTTGCGTCCTGTTTACTTTAAGAGTTCTGAAACGGTGCTTGCGATTGCTCGGCCAAGCAGCGGAGGGACAGCGTTTCCAATTTGGCCACAGATCTGAGTGATAGATCCTTTGAATATAAATGAATCATCGAATGATTGGATTCGAGCAGCCTCGCGGGGCGTAATGGTCCGATCTTGAGTTGGATGAATACACTTACTAGATGCTGGGCTTTGAAACTTTACAGTAATGGTTGTACATGGATCATTTCCGCTCAATCTGGAATAACAGGAACTGAAGCCGCTCGTAATGAGATGTTTCGGAATGAAGCCGATATTCTCACCTGCATGTTTAATGACCTCAAGCATCTTATCGCTGTGATTAGCTGCCTTGTGCAGAGTTAGCTTGGTACACCCTGACCTTCGATCTCGTTGGTAAGGGGTTTCAGGCTCTCGGTCATATTCGTGCGCTTCTTGTCCACTGCTAAGAGGAGGGAGGTCGCTAATGGCATCGTTTACGGAGAGAGCCTTGGGATGGTTTGTGTCGGCCAACATATATCGGCCCTTATCCTTGTGGCCGATAACCTTCCCTGAGAAATAATGTGTGGGAGCAGGGAAACGCACCGCGCTCTTATCTCGCGTAGCAATCATGATGAACCGCTCCCGTTTCTGTGGCACCCCATAGCTTGCTGCGTTCAGTATCCTCCAGTCTACATCGTATCCGAGAGATTCAAAGCGGTCGAGAAT
>Ga0209725_1002214_pt1 | contig 10576 bp, 11 predicted proteins | sample I18A1metaG_FD_184145 | JGI IMG/M metagenome (GOLD analysis project Ga0209725, IMG submission 184145) | Lake sediment bacterial and archeal communities from Gulf of Boni, Indonesia to study Microbial Dark Matter (Phase II) - ​I18A1 metaG... | ecosystem: Environmental > Aquatic > Freshwater > Lake... | reverse complement strand
TCTGAGATCAAGCGGTCAAGAGCTCCTACACAACAAGACTCGAACCGATTCGCTGGGAAAGTACAGTTCATCAATGGTTAGGGTACTGTCCAAATTCGGATTTGGAGCCCCGAGCGGGATTCGAACTGCAACTTCGGAACCCTACCCTAGAGAGGTGGAAAGCAGACTGATTAACGCTTCTGTTCAGGGCTCAACTAACTCTTGGACACTTTGCTTGATAGCGGTGCCTGTCAACTTTCTCCGAACCCGCTAAGCCTATTTTGACAAGTAACTCTCCAGACGCTCTTGTTTCTCTCGTTCTTTCATCGGCGTCTTGGCGATCTTCACGATTTCCTTTGGATCTATCCTCTTCCTTCTCTTATTAGCTTCCCAGAAAGCCTCCATGTTCTTGAAGAATATGAACCTCCAGCCTTCGTTTGCCACACGGTCTTTCAACAATTCAGAGCTGATCTTTCTGTGCAGTAGCCTTTCTCTTTCTTCTGGAAGGACAAGTATTCTAGTGGTGCCGTGTTCTGTTGGAATGTTAGAACAGCGGTTGAATGCCTCCGTTATCACTGTGGTATATTCGACCTCGAAGGCGTAGACGATCTCATTATCTCGAACCCAAAGAATGTCTGTCTGTTTCAGAAAGTCTATCGCTTGGGATGACAGACCTAGAGAGTCAAGGCTGTTGAGATCGCACCAAGTAGACAACTTCTTTTCTTCATAGACATTTCCTTGTTCTTTCTGACCTATCCAAACCTTACACCCGACTTTCTTTCCTATTTCGGCGAGAATCACTATCATTCTACTGTGTTCTTTCTCTCTCTGTATTGCCTTCGGCTTCAGTTGCCACTTTCCCTCTTTGACCTGCTCTCCGTACTCTTGAAGAATCATCTTGATGCTTGCAGGATCAGGCGTCAGCGCGTTTGTGTACTTGATGTATATGCTTTGGAGAATATCGTCGAATGTCGCTATCTTTCTATGGAGAATCTCGTAGATGCTTTCTTCAACTCGGTCTCGCAGGGGAAGTTGCAGGTGGTACTTACTAGGGTTCTTGAACCACCACCCTTCTCCTTGGATGAACACAAACTCAGTATCTCTGTTTTCAGCAAGTATCTTGGCAATGTTGTCGGGGTTTAATCCGAAGAAGTGATACCCCAACTTCCTCAGCTCCTGATAGATCATGGTGTGGCCTTTGAGGATGTCTGAGACCGGTGTCGGCTGGCCCCTCTCCGCCAGTATCTTCTTGATTGATTCCAAGATTATCTTCTTGGCTCTAGCTTCATCGACCTCTCGCTCCTCACTGATAGAGGTCGGTGTCTCAGGCTTTCTAAACCTGAGGTAGTAGTCGCCTATTGCACTACCATACGGTTGTAGAAGTGCCTTTGCTGATGCTCTGGCCGGTGGCTGGTAGGTTATCCTTTCAAGTTCAAAACCTGAGAACAGTACTGCTCTTATTATGGAGTTGTAGATCTTCACATCTGTACTGTGAAACGTGACAGTTAGGTATTTGCCCGGCTTCACGACCCTGTATATCTCTCTGAAGGCGACGTGGAGTCTATTGTGGTAGTACTCGAAGTCTTTTCCTTGCTGTTTGTTGATTGTGACTTCCTCTCGCCACCAACTTAGGTCGAATCTAGGATCCCCCTCTCTCCCTCTTAGCCAAGCTAGCCACAAGGTACTGAGTTCAAAGTATTGTATATCGCCTCCATATGGCGGGTCAGTGAACGCATAATCGATCTTGTCGTTTGGAATGAAGGACAAGTCTAGGGCAGAGTGCGTCGAGATCAAGATGTTTGCGTCTTTTTCAAGTTCTTGGAAGGATCTGGCCTCTTTGAAGTAGGCAATCGTTGCGTTTGAATCTTCTTTTCCTTTCAACTTTCCTTGTTTTCCGTTGAAAGCGCTGTCAAACAGTATCCAGACATTTGATTCCATGAACTCTGGCGGTATCCAATACCTGTGAACAGGCCAGAAAGAACTATACGGCCGGGTCGGCCTGACCGGAGTCATCAGGCTCGCAAGATGCACCATTGAGGTGAAGTTGAACTTGAAGAAGTCTCGCATGTCTCCGCTCGGAAGGGATTCTATTGCGTCATATAGGATGGAGAGAGCGAGCAGATTTCTCTTGGTGAATAGGTGCGGAATGCCTTCGACTCCCTTGATGTGGGTGCCTTCTTTGTACTCACTGCCATCAGGATACTGCAATGCGTCTTTCGGATACCATAAGGAGATCTCTTTTTCACAAATCTCTTTGATGGCTGCAATGTCAATGTTCGTAGGCTTCTTCTTTCGCCTTTTCTTACAATGAGGACAGTACAATCGGATTTCTTTGGGTCTGTCCTCTCCGCTCTTCCAAATGGAGCAGATGATCTTTGCTTTTCCTCGACAACTTGGACAGTTGGTTCTGTAGAGATCCATGATGGCCGTGGAACACTGTTTCTTGATACGTTCGAACGAGCTGCGGAGTGCGTCCAAATTCATTGGAGCGGCTGTCATTTTTGTTATGAAGGTTGCGACGGGGTTAAGATCTACTGCGATTGCCTTTCTCCCTAGCTTCAGTGCTTCGATTGCGGTTACGCCGCTTCCTGCAAAGGGGTCGAGTACCATGTTACCATCTGAGGAGTAGTGTTCTATGTATTCCGACACCACGTTGTGGGGTTTCCTAGCCCAGAACCTATGCATGAGGTGTCTGGCCGGATGGCCTCTCGCAAGCAGAGCGTGATTCAAATGAGATTGATTTGCAGTACCCATGTTCTTCCCTTACACAATGAGTGCCTCAATTCCCTCTTGTTGCTAACCTAAGTAGTCTTTCTTTGATTTCGTCTTCATAAACGTCAGATAGTCTCTTGAAGAAGAGCAAGGGCAGAATGTAGTCTTTGAACTTCGGGGCATCTACAGGTCCTCTTATGTTACAGGCCGCGGCAAGTTCTTGGAGACTGAGCTTTCCAACAGAGAGCTCTTCTTGCATGCTCACTATAGCGTCCCCCCTTGCTTCAATGCACGCTGACTCTCATCGTGCCCTCTCTCTCAGAGCATGGGGAATTGATGAAATAAGGCCAGCGGTTCGATTTAGAAGTTTAGCTGTCCTTTCAGAAGTCCCCTAGCGTCCTTCCTTTTCACGTTTCTTGGCACGTATACTCTCACATGATTTGTCTACAGCATGTTTAACGCATGGAACTGTTTATCGTCAGATCAGGTACGGCCTACTCTCTCAAAAACCTAACCCATGGCCAAGCTGGAATGCAAGCAGAAAGAGATAGACCGTTCGTAGGAACTTACGTTGGAAGACTGTCAGCAGATTTAGAGATGATGGGTTTCAACGGCGGCGTCTTCCAACATCAGGGAGTGTGCACCTCGATGAAGTCTGTCGTGAATGCGCTGTGAGCTGAGGTTATTCTACAGGCCAAGTCAAGTCTCGACTTGTCAAGGCATTAGGTTCGATTAGCCCGTTTAAACGAACATGTTAAGAATGGCGGATGTGCAAAGCACTGACACTCACTACAGCTTAGCTGTGGAAAAGGCTTAAGTGTAGACTGGAAATCTAGTACCTCCCATACTAAGCTTTAGGCAACCGGATTACGGAGGAACGAGTTTGTCCCGCGCTGCCGAATCCACGTTTATATCCCCCGGTTGCGAATCTCAAGGTGAAAATGAGAGTGAATGTAAATCCACTGATTGAAATTGCTGTTGGGGCCACCGTTTACGCACTAGTAGGAGTATATGGCGATTCCCTGCAAAGCGTCTATAAGGTGGTTGTATTGGCAGGACAGATTGCTGGAATCGTCTCCTGTGTCATCGGGACTGCAGGGATCATCCAGAAACGTGCTTCAAACTGGTTCAAGAGTGAGGTAGTATCGCCGATGGGAGACGAAATAAGAAAGGCAATAAGAGACGGAGTAGGACCTGTGGCAACTTCGGTGGAGCTCCAGACTTTTACGATAGGGAGGCTAGTGGCAGGGAAACCTGTAGCAGAAATGGCCAAAGAAATAGAGAACACCCAGAGAGAGCTAGAGACACTCAGAGCGGCGCTCAATAGGAGTAAGCTGAAGGTTTAGCGCAACGAGTCTCTGCAAATACCTCGATGCGACATTCTGAAATCCGCATATATTCTCAGACCCTGAAGAGTTGTTTGCACATGCGTGTCTCTGGCTGGAATTGAGCCGAAGCGCTTAGCTTCTATGAACGCACAGGGTTGACCCATTATTCTGAGTGTTACGTCGGCATAGCCAGCGCCGAACGATCTAGCTCAATCTAGTTGATTCATTCATCTGAAGCGCAGAGTTCCATACTCTACTGTGTTCCAGTACGCAGCCAAGAGCGTAATTACAGCTGTTATGCCAGGTGCTGTGAAGTCTACAGTTGACAGAGGCTGGTTCCTGTGTCAAAGTCGGTTGATGACCGTCTTGCGACGAACTGTCAACAGTGGCTTGAGGAAGTCAACGTATGGCTCCCACGATCACTGATAGAGACACGCAATTCCCTGAGGAAGAAATGGGCTCACTTACGATGTTTGGCTGCTCCAACCATCAGGGATTGCCATTTGTTCTGAAGTAGTGATTCCGGAAACTGATTATCAAGAGCTAGGAAACTGTGTCGTCAGAACCGTCGAAATCCTCTCTATCACCGTCTTGATCTCATTGTCTATTTCCGCAACAGTCATCTCTCTAGCCACTTCTCTGCCGACGGCCACCTTCCAGCCAGCAAAGTCTTTTTTCCTAGTGTGAAGCAGCTCCTGTATTGCCTTATCCCGCGGGGACACGTACAACTTCTTCTTGTCATTTTCATCAAGCTCGATGGCGTAGATTCTTGATATCGCCCCGTTCAAGGCACGTTCATGATAGTACTCCTCTATTGATCCCTTCTTCAATAGAAAGAGGTTTTCTCCCTCTCTCAGTGCGTCTCCGACTTTCTTTGCTTCTTTTTGCGCGTCTTTGTCAAGAACCATGAAGAGTGGAATTCCGGTCGATTTCGCGACATCAAGCCAAACTGCCAGATGGTATACTCCATTGTCTTTTCCATGTAGAGGTATTATTGACAGGCCCAGTCTTCCAAAAGTCGGCCTTATCTTTTCTCCAAGAATCTCCAATACAACTTTATCGGTCTCTCCTTCTACGAAAACAATACCATTTGCAAAGAAAATATCGCTGGGTCTTATGCCTAGTTCGTCGAGTACTCCGGCCAATTGTTCAGGCTGTTCGATTCTTGCGGCCTGCGTTTCCTTTCCCTTTCTGCGCAATATCCACGTGTCCTTGGGCTGGCTGTAGTCTAGAAACACTGTTGAATGGGTTGAAATGAAGATCTGTTTCTTTAGTGACAGATGCGTCAAGACTTCAAATAGCCTTCTTGCTAGGCGAGGGTAAAGATGCATCTCTGGTTCTTCAAGGCCGAAGATGCCTTCCTCTATGCTGACTTGGTAGATTAGAGACAGGATACTCTGGTGCCCTCCCCCTTCCAGTGATATGGGTACACTCATGGCGCGCGCGCCAGCCTCCCTCATAGCTATTTGCCCAGACAACACTCGAACATCTTCAATCTCTGAGGACACCCTCGTCACATACTGTTCCACTTTGGCCCATCTATCAGTCTGAGGCTTGGAGAAGCCTCCGCCCAGAGCGGTAAGTTCTGCTATCTGCGCTTGCTGAATCAATGACATTCGATCCCCGAATCTTGCTGACGCGCCCACTTGGTCTCTAGCAGAGGGAATAACCTTGAAGCTACCCTTGAACAACTCTGATACTGCTTGCAGTACTCTGCCCAGAACTTCGGTAGCGGGAGGTGTGACTCCCTGTTCTGGAGGTCCGACCGTAGGTGGGCTGACTTCGGGTTTTAGCTGTCCGTCCTTGATTATCTCTTTGTTATTCAGCAGAATGTCCTTAGTAACCCAGGTAGCTGAGGCTGGGTTTCCGGTTATCTGACGAACGACTACTAGAGTGTTGATGGCACCAGACTTGATACCCTCTTTGAGCTGCGTAGGTAAAACCCTCGTCAAATCCCCTTCGTCCAGCTCAACCTTAGCCTTGAACTCTATTGGGATGTCACACACCTGGTCGAACCATAAGTAATCACTGACTGCTCCAATGGCTCGCTGTGGTGCCGGATCGAATTCGCCGAAAAAGAGGGTCATTGCTTCTATGAGGTTGCTTTTGCCGGAGCTATTACCGCCAATGAAAACGGCGAGGTTTCCTATCTCTCGAATTGTTACATCACGTAGACTCCTGTAGTTTCTGGCTGTGAATTCTCTTAGCCAGAGCCCCATTTCTCTCCCCCGTTCTCAGAACCAGAATCACTACATCAACTATTAAAACAGGACGCGCCATAGTCATTGCGACCGAGGCAAAATCTACCCTAGTTGCCAGTCCGCTTCCCTTCCTACTCAAGTCACCACAACCTCTCACACTGGGTTTCTCACGCCGCCAATAGCAACATTCTCCACACATGTAAGTGGTCAGCCAAGAGCCACAGCCTCCTTTGAAGAAGGGTACACCATTCGCGCCTTTCCACATGACGACGGTTCTAGTTCCCTATTCCAGTTTGGGTATTGCCTTACATTTGATCTCACACGCGTTAAGTCACGGTAGAAGTGATTTTGGATCTTCCGACAGCTCATCTACTCTCCAGTATCCTCTCGGAAACAGTGCGGAATCGTTCTTTGTCAAGCTCGCTCAGCTTCTTGGCCACCAGGCTGCGAACCTCTGAGTCATCGAGCAGAATGTTCAGGAGTTTGTCAGCGGCTTCACGCTTCTCCTCCACGACCAGTTCGCCCGGACTCAGCGGACACCCGCAACGCTGACAGAACCTTGAGGCGGTGGAACATCTTTCTTTGCATCTTGAACAAATTTGGATTGTAAACTCGGGTTCAGTTTTTTCTCTGTCCACGAGGCCATGCAAACGCAATATCTCTTTGTCTGCATCGTCTCCGTTCAGGTGCGAGTAGACATTGAGCATCTTGGTCCCAGGAGTCCAACCCATCAATGCAGGGAGTTTGCCTGGATTGTAGTCCTTTCTGAGCAGCTCAGTTGCTCGCGAATGTCGGAATATGTGTGGGTTCACGCCTTTTTTGACACCGGCCCTTTTCGCTAGATCCTGTAGTAGCATCCTTGCGGCAGAATAGTTCAGAGGCTTTTTCTTCCGACTGCGCCTATTCCTATCCATACAGGCGCATCTCTGTCTCTGTAGTACGGGTGAACATTGATCCATGTCATTAGCTCGGAACATGAAGCAACAATGCGAATCCTTCGAGTGCCTGTCTTCCCATTGACATTGAGCAGACCTCCGCGTTCGTCAAATGTAATATCTCTGATTCTGAGCCCCAGAATCTCGCCGATTCGACAACCACTTTCATAGAGAACTAGGACGAAGGCTCGATCTCTGTGGTTTCCAGCTTTCTCTGCCAGCTTGAGGATCTCCTGTTCGCTAAGTAACTTGTCTGCGGTCACTGTTGTCTTGTTCTTGACGGAGTACTTGATCCATTTGACTTCTGGTGGATACTCCTCCGTTCCTCTAAGCCACTTGTAGAACTTCTTCACAGTGACACAGTAGGTTTGATAGGTCCACTCAGCCATCCCACGCTTCTTTGCTTAGTTCATCATGTCAACAATCGAGTCCCTAGTGGCTTGATCGAATGGGATCTTGTGAAGCCTAGCCAGAACTGTCAGCTTCTGAAGGTAGAGCAGTTGTCTGTCAGCGCTCAGATTTTCTGCTCGACAAAATGCGATGAACTTCTGAGCATATGCCTTGTTGTCTTGGCAGATAGAGGGGTCTTGCTCAAGGTTTCGCAGAGCTAACTCAAACCTATGCTTGCGGTTGTGAATATCAATCGTGTCCGAGCCGCTGTCCATCTTGTCTCTATAGTAAAAATGGAAGGGATTTGAAGTAGAACTATGGAGCCCCGAGCGGGATTCGAACCCGCGAACTACGGCTGTCATTGCTGTTGGCCTACAAGGTTCGACCCATGACTTTTGGTCCGTCGCTGTGGCCAGGCTCAGCTATCGGGGCTTGAGGAAAATCGGTCCTTTGCCATATTTCTATCTTGTGCAGGCGAAGAGAGATTAGGAGCATTGATATGAACGGGCGGGCGTAATCGATCCGACCGAGCTAATGGTTGGGCGTAGCGTTGAGCGGGAAGGTTATCAGACCTGCGGAAGGAGAAGTCTTTGACATTGAGCTTGAGGAGGACTTCTTGGAGGCTAACAGGCGTCTTGCCGAGAAAGTTCGCAAGAGACTGGAAGAGAGTAAGGTCTTGGCGATTGATGTGATGGGCTCCATTGGTTCTGGCAAGACCTCTCTCATCGAGGCTGCAGTGGAGAGATTGAAGGGCAGATATCGAATGGCCATGATAGCAGGAGACGTGACCACAACGATCGACGCTGACAGGGTTGAGCGACATGGAGTTCCAACTATTCAGATCAACACTGGAAAAGAATGTCACCTAGACGCGAACCTTGTGGATAAGGCTCTGAGCAAGCTGAGCCTCAAGGAACTGGACGTACTGTTCATCGAGAACGTTGGGAACCTGATATGTCCAGGGGATTTTCCGATCGGGGCTCAAAAGCGAGTCGTAGTCGTCAGCGTGACTGAAGGACCCTATATGATAGTGAAGCACCCGTTGATATTTCAAGCAGCTGACGTAGCCGTAGTAAACAAGATCGACCTGGCGGGTGCGATGGGTGTTGATCCCGATGCTTTGGCGAGAGATGCCTCAAGGATCAATTCCAGGATCGTGGCCGTGAAGACCAGTGCGAAAAGTGGAGAGGGCATAGGAGACTTCACGAAAGCGCTAATGCTTGAGCGGTGATCGGCCTATTCGTTCCCAGTCCGAACTCTGATAGTTTTGACCGTGCACTCGTTGCCGTCGGTCACATCCGCCTCAGTAGAGCCGCATCTCGTACAAGTAAGAATGGGAATGGGAACCATCGAGTGGATTTCCTCTCCCAGATATTCGACGGGCCCTGTGTAACCGCACTTGGAGCATTGGATATGCACCCTCGTTGCGGCAATGGCGACCTCAGAGTCTTCCGCTAGGGTCCCTTTGGAGAGAACCTGGATGCAAAACCTGAGCTGCTCATGACTCAGAAACGTTAACTCCCCGACCTCAAGGTTGATCTTGAGTATCTTTGATGCCTTCTTCGATTCTGCAGTATCAAGAACCGCTTTGAGGATTCGTTCTGCCATTGCGAACTCGTGCAAATGTGTTCGACCTGCTTGTTTCACGTATCTTCAGATTTCAATGCTCTGAAGATCCTTCAATCCGATTCAGCCTTGTTCATACTCCCAAGAAGTCAGGCAACTCTTTGATACTGGGAATCACATCTGATCCTAGCGGGCTTGGACGCCCTGCGCCCCAAGACCCGGTCAGAACGCCGATAAATCTGACGCCTGAGTTTTTGGCGCATAATGAATCGACAGGATTGTCACCAACCATTACGGTCTCCTCTGATCCGACCTTCATTTTCTCCATAAGCGAGTAGACCTGAGTAGGGTCCGGTTTAGGCGTGGCACAGTCGTCTCTCGCAGCAACCTCGTCGATATATGCCGACAATCCCGTCGTCTTCAACACTTCATCAGCATACTTGCGGCAGCTTCTGGTGAGAATTCCTACATTCATGCCAGCGTCCTTCAGCCTTCTAAGAGCTTGAATGGCCCCGTCGATGGGCGTAGATTTGGAAACGTACTTCATCTCAGTGTCTGTCATGATTCTGTTGATCTCGTTCATGACTTCTGGAATAAGCGCGGACAGCGCATGCTTCTGCAGCGTCTCTACGGCCGAGCGCGTTATCTCATACGTCGGTTTTCTGCTGTCTATCTGTTCTGAGGATGGAAGTCTCTGCCTTAGGTAGTCCACTATCTTGGCTCTCATTTCAGGGAAGTTGATGCCAGAAGCCACTAGCGTGTGATCGAGATCAAGTATCACAGCCTTGACTGCCTTCATGCCCGGAGCGACATCCTAGCGCAGCAAATTCCAGATCGGAGATATAGCCCTTGACCCTCATTGCGGTTCCGTCTTCACAGAGAACGCGCCCTGGTCGCTTGAGATGGTTGCCTGTCTGAAGGGAAGGTGAGAGCTATTCCTGTCTCTTCGATTTGACATGCGATTTTCGGAGAACCTTCCCCGGCAGGGCTCCAGTATGCTTGCCCTTCTCGATGACAGTTGTGCCGTTGACGATTACGTATTCAATGCCTTCGGGATACTGATGTGGATCCGTGAATGTGGCTTTATCTTTGACGATCTCCGGGTCAAACACGACGATGTCAGCGCACATGCCTTCTTTGATAAGGCCCCGATCCTGTAGACCCAGCCTCTGCGCTGGCAGGGATGTCATCTTCCTTATCGCATCCTCGACCGTCAACAGTCCTTCATCCCGAACGTACTTGCCAAGCACACGCGGATATGTCCCGTAACTCCTTGGGTGAGGCTTCCCTCTGCCCAGGATGCCGTAGGGAGCCAGAGAGTATCCATCACTCCCGAACATCACCGCCGAATGCTTCATGACCGCCTTGACATCCTCACTCAACATGTTGAAGTTGACCACGGGGGTTTCTCCTTTCGCTTCGACTATGAGTTCAAGCATCGTTTCGACAGGGTCCTTCGATTTCA
>Ga0209725_1002213_pt1 | contig 10581 bp, 12 predicted proteins | sample I18A1metaG_FD_184145 | JGI IMG/M metagenome (GOLD analysis project Ga0209725, IMG submission 184145) | Lake sediment bacterial and archeal communities from Gulf of Boni, Indonesia to study Microbial Dark Matter (Phase II) - ​I18A1 metaG... | ecosystem: Environmental > Aquatic > Freshwater > Lake... | reverse complement strand
GTCTCCGTACCGCCTGAAACTCGCTTCCAAACTCTGATTCCCGCATAAACTACATAAGCCGTGGACTCACTCTTCGCAGCGTTTGCGCTTTGACCCGTCGTGCTCTGAGAAGTCGTCAGTTTTTCCGCGAGTAACCCGTTAACAGTCCACTCGTCGTCGCGAAAATAGCGGGTTTCCACTGTCTGCGCAATAATCGGCAAATGGCGTTTAAGGAGGCGTAGCGCCCGACGATTTCCGTTCACGACGATCTGCATCAGTAAGGATGCCCCTTCATACATGGCGCATGACTATTCAGAACATCTTGAATTTCTTGAAATTCGCGGCGGTTCCTTCGTCCATGATCGTAAAGGTAGAACATTCGCGTCGACAACGCGCGTAAAGGCTCAGTTAGATCCTTGCTTGATTCGACGCCCCAGACCCACCGTTTACCCGTGCCCCTCGGATTCCAAGGCGGATCAATCACATGGTATTTGCCACTGATCTTCGCCGCCCACCGTTCAGGAATGTTGAACGATTCGGTGTAGGCGGGACCAGAACCGTAAATCAGTTCACCATCGTCAACGGTCACGATGAAAGGTGTGAAAGTATAGGTTTCGGCGTAGTGCAGATAGGCGGCTGTCAATAATCCGCATCGCATAGACATTTCAAGACTATCAAAGTTTCCCGGCACAATTCGCTGCAATCGCTCATATTCAGTCAAGGCGATAGCGTTTTTTGGTCGAACATACTCGTGTCCCGACAAGCCTCCGCGCCGTGCCTCATCATATTTCTTCTGCATCACTGAAAGCCTGATCGACGTTGCGCCTTTTCGATACAGCGCCAAAGTGCGCACATTTCCCTGCAAAACTAGAAAAGAGCCGTCTGATTCTTCAACCGCCTTCGGAACAGTAGCGCTATTCAGAATCTCAGCTTGCTCTAGGCGGTCCGCCATAATGAGAGGTTGCGATAGGAGAATCTTCTCCACGGATACGTCTTGCGTCTTTTTCTCTTTGAAATGTTCCTTCTGCTTATCCTTAAATGTCTGACGATTATGGATGCCAACTAGATCGTTGAACCGTAGATGATCGTATAGAAAGCAAGCCGACCCCGGATTTTCCTGAGCATACTGACTGGGCGGTAAAGTGCACTCGTTGTTGTTGAATTCCGCAACAGCGGCCCGACAGGACGCCGGGCAACCATCGGGAATCGGAGTTCGCTTAACCAATCTAGCTCACTGTAAGTTGAAATCTTGCGATCCAAGTCTCCGTATTGGGCTTAGTTCCCTGAGCTGTGACCTTTCGGTTCAAGTTCTGTCCTGAATCATCTGCGGCGTTGACGATTGTTCCCTCATTCCAAGCGTAATTTGCATCCGTTAGACCGAACTCAGCCCTCAACTCCACGGTTTGTGCCGTACGCTGAGGATAACTGGTCATCATGGGTTTCCAAGTTTTATTGGTGGCAGCCTGTAGCCCCGTTTGCGTGGCTACTTCCGCCGCGTCACTATCTCCTACACCTATCCTAGCGTTTGCGTTATCCCACTTAGTCGGCGTCGCTAAACCGAAAATGAGGTCGAGAACGTTGTTGATGCCTTCGTTGAGTCCGAGGTTTCCTTCTGACACTACACTCTTGTAAGGCTTCAGTTTCCCTGCCAGATACGCTTTCCGCTGCTCATCCGTCAAAGCACCCTTGAACCTATCCGTGATGAACTTTGTCTTGATGTTCAGCCCTTCCTTAATTTCTTTCATTTTCTCACCTCTTCTTTATCACTCCGTAACGGAATGACTGTGACTTGCTCAATTCTTCTCTAAGAAAAGCGGTCAATGTTTTCCTCCTTTTCTTCGGCTCGTCACGTGAGCCACACGGTCAACGAATGACTATAAGAAAACTAAGACTTATTAGGCGGCGAATAGGACAGTTATCTCGGCAGATGTAGTGTAGGCTGGTCTAGCACGGCATGGTCCGGTTCCAGCAAACGCAGGGTTCAAATCCCTACCATCTGCCAAAAGAGGAATGAAGGATATGAGAACTGAACTACGCTTTCAGGCAAAGGCACAGACACTTGGGGAACCGCCTCAAGAGGATGTTGAAATAGAGATACGTGGCCAACCTGAACGTGTTGATGCTTGGGTTACTGAGATTCGCAAAACCATGAAATCAATGGAGATTATGCAGGGATACAAAGAGATTTGAAGAACATGATTGGTCTCGGTGTGGTCTATTCGATAGTCATGGAGGAAGCCATATGAAGCGAGTGAACCTTCCTTTGCCTGACGATGTTCATGCTAAGTTGAAGGCGAAAGCAGCCATACAAGGCAAGAAACTATACCCCTACATCATAGAAGTCCTAGCGAAGGAGGCGAAGAAATGAGGAAACATGTTTTCACGTTGACACTTCTATGCGTCGCAGTCATCGCCTTCCTCTCAGGCAGTTCGATTCGACAAGCACCGACATCAACGATAGTCTATGTTACGAAGACTGTGGAGTCAACGGTTTCCTACGTCAGTAGCATGACTGTCACTTCGACCCGTCTAACCACGATTTACCGCGCCACTACGTTTTGGTCTCCAATGATGACTTTCACTGGAACAGCAAGTCAGGTCACTAATCCGTTCACCGTGGCGGCATTTCCGTGGCGCATCATCTGGAAGTTTCAGACACCGGGCCCTAACTCGCTCTTCACATTCGATGTCTATGTGATTGAAGAGAGTGGACGAAGAATCATCGGCTCACTGCCAGGCTACAGTGATCATAAAGGAGACTCCGGCATTATGTATATTCATCAAAGCGGGGAATTTTGCATCAATGTCAATGCCGTGAATGCCATGTATTCATTGGTTGTAGAGGTTCCCAGCCACTAGGTCCTATGTGGCAAACCTTGGTGGAATCTCAAAGGCAATGGAGATTAATCCGTTCACTTGGCTTACATCGTATCTTTGCGGACGGCGTGAAGGATAGTAGGTGATTTTCGACACATCATCGTCGATTTCGGATAGAATTTGGCTGTGAGTTTTCGGCGGCAGAATGCGCCTATCTTGATCCGCTAGTTCAAGGCTAAGATCTTCGCCATCTTGGGACCAAGTGCGGCTGATTGAGTGGATCCGATAGGCACCGTTGACTCCAACCTTGTCAGATTTGACGGTTACAAGATCCCCTACGCTATATTGGTCCGCGTCATAGGTTTCTTTCGCGTCTAGAGATAGCGCATCAACGGGGTTCCTCAAGTAGTTCAGTAAAGCTTGCGCGTAATGCATCATAGTGTTGAGGGAGACTAAGTCTTGCTGCACCACGATTATATCATGTTGTCCGTACAGTCCTATGCTTTCCGTGTCTTGCTTTACGATTGCTAGTTGTTCTTTGCCTTCGCCTTGCCCAAAAACCATGATGTAGTTTGCGATGTCTAGTTCGCATGTTCGGGTTATTGAGTGAATGTTGACTGCTTCCTCGAATTTGATGGTTGAACTCTTATCTGTTCCTCGACTAGATTGAAAGTGAACTTTATTGTCTGTGTCAGCCCAGAAGAACCAGCCGATTGTTTCTGCGACTTTCATGCATGCTTGAAGCCGGTTCTCGCCTCTGAACTCGAAGGTCAGCGCTGTACCGTACTCGTTGATTGTGGCTTCTTGCAGAATTTGGTTGCCCGCCTGCAGATGTACTCCGAACTCGCAAATAGCCCATTGCGCTGTGTCTGATGCGGTAATGGTGATCTTCACGTATCGAACATTCTGTGCGGTGAAACATAGGTCGATTGTTGGGCGATGATCGGAAGTTCTACTGACTAGCTGAGTCCAATTCTCGTTGTCGGTGCTTACTTCGATCTTGTAGTTTCGAGCATATTTCGTCGGGTCCTGAAGTATGGTGATACGGCAGACATTAGATATGATGGCTCCGAGGTCGAGTTTGAACCATTGGTCTGCAGCTTGAGCGATGCCGCTACTCCACTCTGAGTCAAGGTCTCCGTCTAGAGCGTTGATTGCGCTCGCATTGTTTAGGCTCGCTGTCGCTGTTTTCCCTGAAAGAGTCACATAGAAATCGTCGAATATGCAGTGTAGGCCGCCTGAGATCAAGCCAGCTTTGCCCGTGTTCATTCCGCCGGGGATGGTTCCTGCAAGAAGTTTTTGGCCATCAAGGTAGGCGTAGGCAGTTGTCCCTTCCACTTTCAGCGCCATGCAGTATGTCGTTCCGTAGGACCAATCAAAGTTTAGAGCTGCGAGAACCGTTTCAACGCCACCGACGACTTTTGAGAGATAAAACCTTCTCGCGCTTGTAGTGGGATCGTACCCTAAGTATGCGACTATGTAATTGTTGGCGTCACTGTATCCGGCGATGAGTCCGCAGGCAACATTGGTCCAACTTGACTTATTGCCGAGGTAGTCTGAGAGAGGACAAGCATATGTTTTTGCAAGGTAGTTCGTCCAATTAGCTGCGCCCGTTGCTGTTGTGATGATTAGCATGTTCTTGGCGGCTTGATCATCCACTGCATCAAGCATTCCATTTTGAAGTGCAATCGTGCCACGGTTCGCGGAGAAGTTAAGATCGCCTCCAAAATCATCGATGAAGCTACAAGCTTCAATAGTTTGGCGTAGAAGGGCGCGAATCACATCAGCGGGCTCGGTATTCAGAAAAAGAGAGTCGCTTAGAAGTCTGTAACCTAGCTTCGCTCCGTAGTTTTGGCCAGCTATAACCATTTGTGTTCCAGTGTCGTCGCGTGAAAGTTCTCTTCTCTCGATTAGTCCTCTGAAAATCAAGAGTCCGTCGCGTTTCACTTGAACATCGTCCAAGAAGCCTATTGTGGGATCGACAGTGGGCAAGGTAGCTTCGAAGCTATCCAGTTCGGTCATCGGAGACTGCAATGAAAGGATGTCGGTGGTTTTCTCCACGCCCGCAACGGTCAGCGCGTAACTTGTCATTCTTCAACTTCTCGCTTATCGACTTGCTGGCTAGTTTTCAATACAGCGTCTATTTTGCGTCGCAGTTCAAACAATAGGCTAACTAAATCTTCAAACGAGGTGGGAAGATCTAGGACCCAGTCTTCGCCTGACTGGCTCCAACTCCACTTTTTCGCCGCAATCTTCAATGCGCGATTACCCAATCCGACCGATGGAGCCTGAACCGTAATCTTATCCCCAATGCCCGCAGCTGAAGCATCGATTACTCTCATAGTTGTGGGCATCAGTATTCGCTCCAATCGTCAGACGACCAATCCTCGGCTTGATCTTCCATGCCGCCAGGCGAATTTTCCGCAGCACCAGCGCCACTTCCCGCATCCACGCCAGCGCCGCCTGACTGTGCGGATGGTTTCTCAATCTCTTCTAGTTCTGGAAAATTCTCAATTAGTGTTTCATTGTCAACACTACTAGAAGTCGCTCTTTTCTGTTGTCCTAAACCGTGACCGGCAATGACGATTGTTCCGGCAACCATTGGATTCAAGACATCATGTTCGCGTTCAATTGAGAGAATGTCTACAGTTTCCTTGAACTTCACGGTTTCGCTCTTGTCGGTTCCTCTTGAAGCCTTGAATTTGAGCACTCCGTCTGCGTCAACCCATAGATGCCAGCCTAGAAGGTTTGCTACTTGCTTCATAGCTTGTAGTCGCGAACAACGATCAAAGCGAATAGTGATGCCTTCCCCGTAACTGTCAAGATCGACATTCGGGATACATAGCGGAGAGTAGTATTTTGATATTCGCATGTCATTGACGGTCCAGTGGTAGGGTGCTGAAGCCGTAATCGTAATTTTGAGGTAGCGAGCGGTGACTTCAGGAAAGCTCTCCGCAATGACGAAGTAGGGGAAATCAGTTTTTGAAACGATCTCTGTCCAATTCTCACCATCGGTTGAATGTTCAATTTTGAAGTTTCGAGCGAAGTTCACTTTATCTTGAATCAGGCGGATCTCACAGACTTGCTCGTTTGCTCCAAGGTCGAATTTCAAGTATTGTCCGGCTGCTTGGTTCTCTCCGTTTGTCCAAGATGTGCCATTAAGTGGATCGGTAACTATATCGTATCCTGAGCCAGTGTACGATTCACAGTAAGGACCGTTGATAGCACTTAACTTGAAGAATTCTACGGTTCCCTCCATCCATCCCTCAATCGGTTGTTGATAGCACCATAGTCCGATCTGTCCATCCGTTTGCAAGCTAGGATCAATTGTTCCAGATGCTGTAACAATTGAGTAGTAGCCCGGCTGTAGATCTGTCACTCTAGCGCGAAGTGTTGTTCCAGATAGCGAAACATCTAGTTGCCAAACGCCGTAAACAGGTGCACCGGGCCCCCCACTAGGTGTACTCCTGATGAATGTTTCCGCAAGCTGAGTCTCCACGCCATTTAGCACTTGATACAATGCAAGATACATGTCCTGATATGCCAAACATATCGAAGTTCTAATGCAGGCCGCAACGAAGTTCTGCTCATCTTTGTAGAGAACGAGATTTCCGAAGCGAGATTCACTGGGGTAATTTGTAACTGGGAACTGCTGTGTTCGAAAAAGAGAGTGAAGAATGAAGGGGTTCTCCACCTTCGGATCCAAGAGGAAATTCTCAAAATGCACTGGGTAAGGAAACTCAATCGAATGAAGGCGGAAATGGTAGCAATAAGCATTAGGACTGTGAAACCATTCATAATAATAAAGGTGGGACGCCCACCATTCTTCGTAGTCAGCATCGAACTGCCATATGTTCAGTGGAAGGTCTCCATACCATCCTCTGAATAGCAAGGTCGTCAATCTAAGAGATGGTCGGTTGAGAATGCGAATAATATCCTTCGGTTCGACATTTCTGAAAAGGTAGCTATCAAACATTCGGACAGCAAGATTCCTCGTCAAATCCCTTCCGGAAAGAGATTGCAAATAGCCTTCAGACGAGTAGGATTCCTCAATTTTCTCTACGACACCTTTGAACATGCCTTCGCTGTCGCGCTTTATTTGCAGAGCCGCACCTAGATTGATGAATGATTGTCGTTCAGGTAGGTCAAGGTTGAATGTTGCTAGTTCGCCTACCTTATCTTCGATTTCCACTTTTACCGGAGTGACGGGGCTATCCTCTACTTTGACTTCAACCTGCGTCAACTGTTCTTCAATCTCCGATAGGTTGCTACAAGGGCTCGCTCCATCCGTCGATTCATCAAGTCTACATCGACTTCACTGTTGATCTGATTGTACTGCGTGATCGGAATGGTTACGCGAGTAGGCAGTTCTCGTTGACCTAGCGGCAAAGGAATAACCGCCTCTTTCCTTCCGCCTTCACCTAGAATCGCGTGAATAGGACCACCAGTCACAATACCGCCATACTGCATCCTGGTATATTCGGCTAAGGGACAACCCGGTGCATGCCCAGATGTGCGCCCACAGAAAGAACATGGAGTACCGCCTCCTGTGGAAACGATGGGGCAGTAGGGAGCATGAGCTTGAGTCGCAATATTGCGTCCACAATACTGACAGATTGGTCCCGTTGTTGGCGTCGTTGGAGTAGTAGGTGTTGTTGGTGTGGTCGGCCTATATGTCGGCCCGCTTGGCGGTGGAGAAACGCCCGTCTGCGCTTTCTTCAGTTTTTCATATGCCTCTATTAGCTTCTCAATTGCCTTAACCGTAATAGAGCCATACTGCGTCCAATCCTTGAGCTGAATCTTTCCCTGTATGAGAGCTGTCCTAAACTCGTCAAGGCTCATTCCTGACTCTGAGATTGCACGCATCAGCGCCATGTATTCTTGCGTTGTCAGATCTGCGTCTTTGATCATATCTTGAAATGGCTTGTGAACCATAGTCCAACTAACATATGCTGTCCCAATAACAGCGACTAAAGAGCCAACTGCCAAGGATAAAGTGGTAACTGAAGCGGTAACCGTATCGAGCGCTACCGAAGCACTCGAACCAAAACCGGCCCAATCGACATTCTTCAATTGGAAGGCAAGCAGTTGAAAGTTTGTTTTCATGTCGAGAATGTTCTTGAGGAAGCTAGGTGCCTGAGCCGCGAATCCGATCATTTGGAGAACGTTCTGCTGCTGTGCCTGAGCCAGTTTCGCGGTTGCGTCTTGAAGTGCTTGCTGAGCCTTCACGGCTTCTGCGCTTTGAGGACCGAACTGAGCTAGCGTCGCATTATACTTCTCTTGTGCGTCTCTGACTTCTCGTTGAAGCTGGTTTGTCTTGATCTGGGCGATGTTATATTGCTCATACATGTGCTGCGCTTTGCTAACCGTGCTGGCGACACTTTGGAAGGCAGTTGCGGTCATCTGCAGAGTCTGCGTCTGATCTTGATATGCCAGCCGCATTGTCTTGAGTGCCCGGTTTTTCTCAACGATTTCCCTGCGAGTACGCTGAAACGCTTCACGGGTTTCGTCGCTCATCTTCCCTGAGCGCTGAATCTCCTGATTAACTTCCTTCAGAGTTTCAATAGCTTGCTCTCTAGCTCGAACAAGAACATCAACCGTATGCTGACTCATTCAAATAGCCTCCTCATGCCTTCAAGAACCAATTTCTCAATTTCTGGACCGCGAGCTTCCGCAGCAGCTCTCATGAAAGATTGTGCAGCCATTCTAGGCGTTCCATACTCAACGAAAGGCGCGTACGGTGCTTGCTTTCCTCCAGCTCGGACCAGTCGCTCCATTGGCTTGCCTGTTTCCTCAATTCGAATAGTGCTCTTCAAGTTCCCTGTACGAACCGGGACCAATGTTTCTGCGCTATCCTTAACCAGTTTCGCGCCTGAATCGATCAAAGCATCAAGTTCCTCAACTAGGCTCCGCTGCGCAGTCTCCAGCATTCTGAGAAATTTATCGATGCCTTGTACTTCGATTTCTACGGCGGCCATCTCTACTTTCTCCCTAGACGGTTGAGTGCAAGTCGAATGTAGTAGCGTTGCTGCAGCGGTGTTAACTCAAGGATTTCCCTAGGCCGGAAATATGGAGGATAGCAGGATAGAAGTTCAATCTCAAATGATTCAGGAGTATTCTTAACGAAAAAGGTCTATGGCTTCCGCTGAAGGTGATGAAAGATACCCAGAAAGCCGCAGGATGCGCGTAGCCAGCTTAGCACTTTCGCCGAAGCGAAGCTTTCCGCCGATCTCTTCCGTGCTAAGCGTTTCACCCATGATGGCGCGGCTGAAAAGGGCATGTTGAAACTTCACATGTCGAGGCGTGACTCCTATTTCTGGAATGTTCAGTCCAGCCGCTTCTTGGGCCTCAGCTATTTCTCCCTCGCCGAGAGCACGTATCTTGACCTGATACTTTGAACCATCAATCAATGTGACCGTGGCAATCTCAGTCTGTTGAGTACCTAGCAAGATAGCTTTGGTGAGTGGGGCAAGTCGCTTTGCTGCTTCAGTGTCACGTTTGACTTCGTCCTCCAATTTCTCCCAAAGCTTCTTCGCTCGTTCTTTTTCGGCTTCAACTCGTTCTTTTTCGGCTTCTGCTTGTTTCAGAAGCCTTCTTTCTTTCTCACTCAACTCTCTCTTTTCGCTCGTCTCTCTTCACCTCTTTAACTAGGAATAGGGGCCGAGTGCTCGGCAACTTGTAGATTAGCCGAGTCTCCGGCAGCTTCTGGCTAATGAAGTCAACTAGAGCCGCATAGTCGCGGAGCGGTCCGTGACATACAACTCCAAAGCTGAACTTCAGTCTTAACACTTCTACGTCTTCTCTTTGCTCCAAAACTATGTCTCCCCAAAAGAAAGGGAGGAATCTACACAGCGCTTACGCTGTAGCCTTCGCCTTCGAATTCGATACCCTCTATCACGACTCCGTTTTCTGCAGCGCGGTGGCGAATCCCTGAAAACAGCACATTGCTCAACGTGTGTACTGCGCCTGCGGCTAGTCCTTGCGGGTAGAATTTCACAGTTGCAAGCGGCGAACCGTCTTCCATTGCGGCCAAGATTGCCGTTGCATCTGCTTGAGTTAGGAATAGTTTCTCGGCGCTGCCAACATAGGCTAAGTGTCCCGGAGTGAGTGAGGGTACGCCATCGTTGCCCATGCCGTAGTGTCGATTAACTTCCCGTGTAACCACGAATTCGACATTTTGCATTACGCCAGAGGCGACTGTGGTGTTGCCGTACTTGAAGACTGCGACTAGGGTATTGACTACGTTAACCATTTTTCATGTTTCCTCCCAAAAGCGTGTGTGCCCGATATCGGGGGCCAACCGGTCAACGGAATGACTAGAAGCGGGTGAAGAATTCAACAATCGACATGAACATGCTGGCTAGCGGGTTCTTCCACCAATAGCCCGAACGAGTCTCATCACGAATCAGCAGAAAGGTTGTGATGGGAATCAGTTCAGGAATCTTGCCCTGCAGAAACCGTTTCAGCGGGCAGAAGAGACAATAGAAATGGAAGCGAGTAAGAGGCTTGCCGCCCCTGAAGATTTTGCAGACTTCATGACAAGGCTTCCCTTTCAACTCATCGGGAACATGAATGTACTGAAACATCTGCTTATCATCGAGCGTGACAAGGAAGTCGAAAGGACTATTCGCCTTGACAAGCCGGTACTGTTTGCCTTGAATCTTGAAGGCGGGGATGGGTTCGCGGCCCGTCAAAAGCACCATGTTGACGGGAATCTTGAATTGATGCGGCTTCAAGAATCAGGCTTCCTCACGGAAATCTTGAACCGAGAAACCACATTCTCGG
>Ga0209725_1002210_pt1 | contig 10589 bp, 15 predicted proteins | sample I18A1metaG_FD_184145 | JGI IMG/M metagenome (GOLD analysis project Ga0209725, IMG submission 184145) | Lake sediment bacterial and archeal communities from Gulf of Boni, Indonesia to study Microbial Dark Matter (Phase II) - ​I18A1 metaG... | ecosystem: Environmental > Aquatic > Freshwater > Lake... | reverse complement strand
ACCTCATTCACCTGTTTCGGAATCGAGTTATATTTGCCACTGAAGCTAGTGGCGGAACCATCTTCACTCAATCTTGTCCTCTATTGATTCCCAGCTCTAGTGATCTTTAATGGCGGGTCCGGAGGGAATTGAACCCTCGACCTTCGGGTTAAGAGCCTCAGCCTAGCCGTCAGGCTTCCAGCCTTCAGCCTAGACCGCTGCTCTACCTGACTGAGCCTTCCGGTCAGCGCTTCTACGCTTAACTTACGGACCCAGGAACCCGCCAGTAGAGCTTACACAACAGTTTTTCTAATAACTCTTTCTTTTCGTAGCCTTTCCATTTTGGCGAGTGCTCGCTGACTGTTACGCCGTTTAAGAAGTTTATCTTATCCGAGAAAATCTTGATGCTTTCTTTCTGTCGAATCACAACTGCCCGACCGTCAAAAACACATTTAATGCCGAGTCGCTTTAACATGTAACAATAGCTTCGAGCGAGTGATGGATGAGCGCACGCTATTCCAACGCTAGCTTTGAGATCGCCATCTCTTTCCCAAATTTTCACATATCCCTCAGCACTAGCTACGATCTGTAGAAACTCAGGCCATAGCTTTCTATTTTTCATTACAAAATAGGGAACCTTAACTGGCGGAAATAGTCTACTAGCGTATCGGCTTGGCTTGCACTTCCTGCATGATCCTACTGCTCTCCCCTTCAGAATAGGGCAAACTGGGTGAGAATTGCATGGACTCTTACGATAACTCGGCGAAAGGTTGAGCAGTAACTGTCCCAAGCTCTTCGAGATGATGAAACAGTCATACTTTCGCCGCTTACTGTGAAGGCGATGCGCGATCTTTCCTACAGTTTCCCTGAATGCATTCATTAGGATCGGAGACCTACTCGAGAAATGTATCACAGAAGTATGTGTCCTTCTTGACAGTCCTCCGTCAGAAAGAAGAAATGCAACAAGTCTCGCCAAGGGCTTTTTTCTAGCCCTTCTAATTGGAACTATCATTTGTTTTGCTCTTTCTTTGCCTCCTTCTACTTGGCCCCAGTTGGACCGAGCGATTTTGATTCGTATGTTCTTGAAATATTGTGGGAAAAGCCTTGCTAGCGTAATGAATGTGGAATATCGCAGAGACCTGTTCCCTTTAGCCCAGTGCTGAAGAGTGCTCACAGGAATATCAAGTCTCTGCGACAACTCGCGATGCGTGAGCCAGTATTCCGCACATATCTGCCGGAAGACGTTTCTTTGAATGTGAGGGCAAATTATGACGCGATTTTCCATGCTTTACTCTAATATAGAATATCGCAGACCAAGAAGATAGTTATTGCCACTGAGCTACGGACCCTGATTCACATGTTCTGGTAGATTTTTCTCGTATTAAATAATCTTTTGTAGATTCGATTGTAGCTACGTCTTCTGTTGTATTCGTTTGATTTCTGAGAGTTTTCGCATGTGTTCTTTCTCTTGGCGGATAATTTCGTTAATCGTTTCATGTTCTGACTCTGGAATAAAGTTCTTGATCTCATCGTAGAAGAGTATGGAGTCTTTCTCCAGTCCTATTGCTGTGTCGAGTGCTGCCGTATTGGTCTTGAGCTGGTTTGCGAGTAGTTGCCCGTATCTCTCTTTTGTGAATATGTTCTCTTCCGCCAAAGCCTTGACGTAGTTCAAGTATTCGCCCGGATAAGACTCGTAGATAGGCTTGAATTCTCCGATTCTCTGTTGGATCTCTCTAAATAAGTTCCTATGTTTTCTCTCCTCTCCTGCCAGAAACTCAAACGTTTCCTTGACTTGGAGGTTCTTCGTGGCATTCGCGAGTCGTGTGTAGAATTCTTCTCCATTCTCTTCGATCCTAATCGCTAATCCGACTATCTCTCTTGCTTCAAACAGCCTTGGCATTCCGCTCATTACCTCTTGCAGAGTGTGTTGACACTTGAGGCTATAAACAGTTTACTTATAAATACGCGAAGATTATCTCTCAGCGCCGTCACTATCCTTCTAAATCCAAATGCGCTATATCCATTGTATAGCTCATTGATGGTGGTTTGATGGCAGGTCAATTGAAGTTCATCGGACTGGGTTTGCATAGTGAGCTTGGGATATCCTTGCGCGGATTGGAGGAAGCCAAGGAAGCTGACTTGGTTCTTGCTGAATTCTATACGAGTTTGATGCCTGGGCTTTCATTACAGCGGCTAGAGAGGCTTCTGGGCAAACCTGTTAAGGTTCTATCTAGGTCGGATGTAGAAGAGAAGGCTGAGCAGACGGTTTTGAGTGAAGCCAGAACCAAGAGCGTAGCTTTTCTAGTCCCGGGAGACCCTATGGCAGCTACAACCCACTTGGATCTGAGGCTGCGAGCTGAGAAGGCTGGCATAAAGACCGGTATAGTCCATGGAGCTTCAGTAACATCCGCTGTTTCAAGCGTAGTTGGCCTGCAGAACTACAAGTTCGGTCGGACGGTGACGATTCCAATGGTTGAGGCAGGGATTATTCCTGAGTCGCCTTATGATTTCATCAAAGAGAATCTTGGTAGAGGGTTGCACACGCTCGTTCTACTCGACATAAAGGCGGAGGAGAAGACCTATATGACAATACCTCAAGCTCTCAAACAGCTTCTCGCATTAGAGGAGAAAAGAAGAGATAACGTCATAACGGACCAGACTCTCACTGTCGGTGTTGCTAGAGTCGGCGCAGAAGATATGAAGATCAAGGCAGGTAGAGTTGAACGCTTAAAGTCGTACGATTTCGGCGGTCCACCTCATTCTATAGTTATCCCGGGGAAATTGCATTTCATGGAGGCTGAGGCGTTGCAGATTCTCGCCGCTGCCGAGAGGAGTGATTTGGAACAGAATATCTAGGCGAGGCTTCTTGTATGACTGAGGATGCGAAAGAGCGTTCTAGACGGTACATAGCCGCTGTTGAAACTGCTCTATCGGAGTTGAAGCCGACAACGATGCCGGCGATTATTGCACGAAAGGATGTAGAACGAGTACTGGAGGTTGCGAAGAGATATCTTTCCGATTCTAAGTATTATGGTGAAATTAGAAAGGATGTTACCTCTCTAGCCTCAATCTCATATGCTGAAGGTCTTCTCGACGCGCTTAGATTTCTGAAACTGGGAGAATTCTCATGGCCTCAAGAGTTGAAGATGAAGAAGAACTCCACATTGTGAATAGTCTATTGTCAAGCCTAAGGCTGATCTTAAAGAGTCTTCGAAGGATATGTGAATATGTAAGCAACATAGCTGAAGTTGTCTTGAACCTTACTGCGGTCAAGCCGCAAGAACCATAACGACAGAAATCTGAAAACTCTTGAGTCTACGTTAAACTGGTGACTTGCTCCCACCCATAAATGGGTGTGGGTTTCTGGCAAACCTTGATAAACTCAGTGGTAAGACATTCTTATTTCAGATTGTGTAATTTCTATTGGCCTATTGGAGGAGATCGTGATGGCTAAAGCGAAAGTTGTTCTTGCGACTGGCGCGTTTGATCTCCTGCATTATGGGCATTACCGCTTCCTTGAAGAAGCGAAGAAATCTGGCGGAAGGAACTCGAAGCTCATAGTTATAATAGCTAGAGACAGGACGATTGAGAAGAGGAAAGGTAAGAAGTCTATTCTACCTGAGGATCAACGGAGAGCTCTTGTTGAAGCTCTTAAGCCGGTTGACCAAGCAGTTCTGGGTTATGAGAAGATGAATGTCGAAGCAGTGATAAAGAAGATCAAGCCCGATATAATCGCAGTCGGTTATGATCAAAGTGATATGCGGGAAACCCTTGAGGAAATCCTTAGGAAAGGCAAATATAGATTCAAAATTGTTCAGATCGGTAGATTCGGTCCAGCTGACTTGAACAGCTCCTCAAAGATCAAGAGAAGGGTCATTGAGGAGTGGAGATGAACACTCGAACCTTGACTGAATCTCCATCCTTCAGTCCCATTATCTCCCTCAAATTCTTGGCAGCTACTATCTCTAAGACATCCTCCCCGTAATGGCTCCTCAATGCGGTAACGACGGTTCCGTCAACCCTATCGTTCACCCTTGCCCTATAGCATTTGACTTGACCGAAGCTCCTCATCCCATTCATGAAGCCTTCTAATGTCATACATGGGTATGTTTCAAGGAGCGTTCTTTCTCTTCGACTTTTGTCCTGAACCTTCAAGTTCAATGTTCCAGGATATGGGTCGAACCCCAGCTTCTCAATGAACTGCCTTCTATAGCCCGGTTGGCTAACATAATATGCGCCTTCACCCAGTCCGCTGAAGACTTCCCCTTCTATCAAGACTTCTCTCTTAGGTTCTTCGAAGATTTTTTGAAGCGTCAAGTGCATCAAGTTCAGTTGTTCAGCGCCTTTAGGTGTGATCTGTATGAACTCTCCTCTTGTTGCTTTCATCCTCTTGATATGTCCGAGTTTCTCAAGCTCGATAAGATGCCTTGAAGCTGTCTGTTGAGAGAAGCCTAGTTTCTTAGCGATCTCGGTTGTTGTGCACTTTGCCTCCCCTACGCTTCCCGCTGCCTCCGCAATCTTGTACAATGTCATCAACAAGCTGGGTTTCATGGTTTCACTTCCAACCTCATCTTGACCGCAAGCTCATGCGCAACTCTCAAAGGTTCAGGACTGCCATTAATCGTGCAGTTTGAAGTTATTCTTAAAGCATCTTCAAGAGAGATTTTGTGGCCTATACTGATGTAGAGCGTTTTCCCGCTTCTACTAGTGGCGAGCACCGCGCCTATCACGTCTCCCTCCTCACCATAGAGAAAGCCTCCTTTGATCTCGCCGTAGAGTCTACTTTTAGCTACTCCGATAGTTGCTGAGTCGAGGAGGACCCCTACGTGGCTAGCTAGGCCGAACCTCCTTGGGTGGGCTATCCCTTGGCCGTCGACCAGATAGACGTCCGGCTTCAGCTTCAGCTTCTTAGCGGTCTTAACCATTATGGGCGCTTCTCTAAATGCGAGGAATCCTGGAATGTAGGGTGTCGTGACCTTCGTTGGAACAGTGATTGTTTCAAGTGTCTTCAAGGTCTTGTAGTCGAGTATCGCACAAGACCCTATCGCTTTATCGTCAAAATAGGCTACGTCGAGGCCTCCGATTCTCTCCAATCTGCTAGGAAGGAAGCTCGTCTTCTCAACCCTTTTGGAGAGCTTGTTCTGCAGTGCAATGGCTTTCTCTACAGAGAATTTGCGGAGAGTCTGCAAGTCTCTATTATTCCTTAATCCTCTCTTCCAAGCCTCTAATCGCTCTCTCGAGAGACATTCTTCTTATCTCGGTAACTACGTCTCCTCTAGTTATCTCCACCATCTTTCTCGCTACATCCATCTTTCTCCGGAACATCGGAATAATAGCTGCATGATCGAGTGAAATAAGGTCCTCATAGATGTTCTCCATTAGCTTGAGCATCTTCTCAGCTTCAACAGCCCTTCCTTTCCGGAGGAAGTTCAAGGCCATTCTCCGGAGTTCGCCGATGAAGTCCAGAAGTCCAAGAATATATGGAGTAGATTCTACACCTATCTTCTCGAGCGAAGGCAACTTTCCATCTTGAACTATGTGGAAGAGGAGCTTGGCTTCTGCGTACTCTTGGTACGCGACTACTACGTTTCCCGAATTCCTCAATTCAGGATTGCTCTTGAGGACTCGCTCAATCTTCTTGAGCGAGTTTTCAGCTTGATGAAGAGTCTCTTTAGCTTTCTTAAGGTCGCCTCTGTGCATCATTATGATTGCCATATCTGAAAGCCTAGTGGCAAGCCTCGAAACTTCAAGCATCTTCTCCCTGATTGAGTCATACTTCTCTAGATCAACCTGAACTTTTTCTAGATCTTTAGGCATCAAGCTCTGCACAACCGACTCTAAGCGTATAAAGCTAGTCGGTTCCTCGCATAAATTGTTTTGATAGGACCCTATCTTGCAAGACTTATCGGCTTCTGAAGCTTGCTGAGAAGGACGACTCTACTATCGCTTGACTCGGCGAGTATGTTGTAGCTTAGCTCATGCGCCAACTCGATAGAGAACTCCTTGATCTCTTCGTGGCTGGGCATATTCTCAAACCTGAGTCGTTGCCTCGAATAGCCTACGTACATATATGCCTTAGCCTCGACGTAAACGGGAGCCGCATTCTCGATGAGCTTTGCGTAGCCAGCTGCATTCTTCAGGTTGACTCCACGAACGAGCGTGAGCCTTACTACTGTAGGGTTCTTGAAGCTGGGGACCAAATCAAGCGTCTTCCCAACCTTCTCCCATGCATTTGGAGTGTGCGGCCTGCACGTCTTCAAGAACGTTTTCTCATCAGGTCCATAAAGAGAGACATAGAGCTGTGAAGGCTCAATCGAAAGCTTACTTAGCGTTTCAGGCATCGTTCCGTTAGTCACTAAGAACGTCGTGAAACCCCTTCTAGAGAACTCCTCTAGTAGAGCTTCGAGTTGAGGGAAAAGAGTCGGTTCTCCGTCCAAGCTCACTGCAGCATGCTTAGGGTTCAGTGCTTCTTGATATTTCTCTCCGCTCAGCCTTCCGGTTAAGACATGGTTCTTGTAGCCGCTCAAGATCTTTCTTTGAGCTCTTATACAGCCATCGACGATAGCCTTAGAGTCATCAATGTTAGGCGTATCCCATGCATCCCATCTTACGTCTATGTCCTCTGGCTGTATTCGCCAACAGAAGATACACCGCATATTGCATGCGAGCGTAGGCGTCATTTGTATGCAACGGTGGGTTTGAATGCCGTAGAAGAGCTGCTTGTAGCATATCCGGCCATAGACTAGGCTTTGATGCAGCCATCTACACTTCTTTACTGCTGAATGGCTGCCCACCAGCTGATATTTCTGTCGTCTGAAGACTTCCAACATGGTCTTCGGTAAGGCGTCCTGCATGGCCTCAAGCTCGGCTAGGTTTTACTTTCCTCCTAGATATGGACTTTATCCGCGGGAGCTGCGGGGACTATACTTTTCTTACGAAAAAACGTCTATAAACTCCAAAAAAAGGAATGGGGGGATTTAGGTCCAGAATCATCCTGTCGGTTGAGCTGGTGGCGGTGCTTCAGCAGGAGGCGGCGCAGGCGGAGGGGCGGGTGGCGCTACTTTCTTCACAGGCTTCTTCTTGACAGCTTTCTTTTTCACAGCTTTCTTCTTAGCTTTCTTCGGCAAATCTCACATCCTCTTACTTTTCTTGGGTTTCCTCGTGTTCTCAAAAATCTGATCTTATGGGAAGACCCTATAGAAAATGTGCATTCCAGAAATTTAAGAGTTCGTGTGGATTCTCATGGATGAAGGCGACTTCTCTCGCTGCTTCACCCGATTTCAGGCGTAGTCTTTGCGCTATCACTGCAGCCGTGGTTACCCTTAAGGTTCTATAGAGTGAAGCATTAACTAGATAGAGTGGAGTAGGTTCAAGTGCCGACTATAACCTTGCTATCAGATTTCGGCTTGAGAGACAGCTATGTGGCTCAAATGAAGGCTGTTATCCTATCCATATGCCGTAAAGCGACCATAGTCGACATAAGCCATCAAGTTGAGAGACACAACTTGAGAATGGGCGCCTTTATACTGGCTTCAGCCGCGCCCTACTTCCCCGACCGGACTATACACGTAGCGGTTGTAGATCCAAGCGTAGGTGGGAAGAGGAGGCCAATCTTGATAGAGACAAGCAGGAGCATCTATGTGGGCCCGGATAACGGCCTGCTCCTCCTAGCTGCGAAGAGTGATGAAATAAGGAAAGTCTACCATATAGTTGAAAGGCGGTTCATGGCGGAGCAGATTTCAGCTACGTTTCACGGTCGAGATATCTTCGCTCCAGTTGCCGCACACATAGCGAACGGAGTTGAACCGAGCAAGATTGGCAGAGTGGTAACTGATTTCGTGGTGCCGGGCTACTCTGAAGCTAGGATAGAGCGGGGGGCTGTCGATTGCGAAGTAGTGCACGTAGATGGATTCGGGAATGTAGTGACGAACCTTCATTCTAGGGACTTGGGTAAGACGGTTATGCGCTATGGGTCTGGATTCAAATTGAAACATAAGGGCAAGACTGTTAAGCTGAAGCTCTGCAGAACGTATTCAGACGTCCAAGTGGGCGCTCTATTAGGTTTAATCGGGAGCCACGGCTTCCTAGAGATAGCTATCAATCAAGGAAGTGCTGCTAAAAGACTTGCGGTAACTCAAGGGAGTAAGCTTAAGCTTTTCTAGTCGGAGTCTTTATGGCTCCGTACGGGTTTTACTGAACATCTAACTCGCAAGTCTCTTCAGAGCGGTCGAACCGCTGAAATCTATGGTTTCGCGCAGGGTTCGTGATGTTTGCGGCTTCTCTCTTATCTATCCAATCATTGAAATCAGGCTTTCTTGACCGAGCTCGGTTTATCGGTTTGGTTCAATTCTATAATTCTGTCTGGGCCATGTATCTTCATGATGAATCTTGCCACAGTCTTCGGCACAAGCTGCATCCAATTTTCATTAGCGAGTATTCTCCTTCGAATCTCCGTTGCTGAGTAGATATCTCTATCGAAGAACGGTACCCCCTCCACCTTGAAGCCAGCTTCTTTGAAGAGCCTTGATGTTAAAGGTTCATTCGTGAATACCTTATCGAAATTCGGCGTGTAAGCGCTTACGTGAGCTACCCAAACCTTATGAACATTAACGTCTGGAACAGGGATAGTGCAGTATACAGCTGGATCTATCTCGGCTCCATTTAATGCCAAGCGGATCATGGTTATTCTTTCGCCGGCTGTGAAAGGGTTCTCAAGCGTGTGGCTGTATTGAGCGCTACCGACCACAATAACGATTTCATTGGCTTTCTTCAGGATGTACTTGACGGCGTGAAGATGGCCGAGGTGAAACGGCTGGAATCGCCCGACGAATAAAACGGAAGAGACTTTCTTCTCCATAAAGTTCATCTGCCTTCAGATTTCCACAAACTCCTAAGCGAGACCCGGTCCCCTTCAAACTTTACGCCTTCTCTCTTCAATAGCTCAAACTTCACCTTTCTACCGAGAGTCTTTCCGATACTTGAGAGCCCATAGTTGCCAACATGTAGGGTCGAAGGCACAACCCTATGGCATGGAACGAAGAGAGGAAAAGGGTTATTAGCCATAGCATTGCCAACAGCCCTTGAAGCGCGTCTCTTCCTCAGCATCGATGCGACGCCACCGTAGGTCATGACGTAGCCTCTCGGTATGGATCTTACCAGTTCATACACTCTTCGAGTGAATCTTGGAGTTGTATTCAAATTAAGTTTGAGTTCAGTCGAGCCTCTACCAGAGTATATTTCGTTTAACGCCTTCAAAGCTCGAAGTGTGCTTTTGTCACTTCGAAGCCTTGCCTTTGCGTTTCTCGGGATATTACTTCTCACCTCTGCAATAGCTTTGTTCTTATTGGTGGGATGGAACCCTGAAGCCAATACCCTTCCTTTGCTATCCGTTGCGACAGTGAACCAAACGCCATTGAGCTTTCGAGAGTCCAAACTTATCAAAGCGCTAGCATCCAATTCCTTGATTAGGGTCAATAATCTAACTAAACTCTCGATTTAAGCTTAGGGATACTTCATGGATAGGATAGAGATCGACGGAAGCGTTCTAGAGGGCGGGGGCCAGATCCTCCGTATGTCAGTCGCTTTCTCAGCGGTGACAGGGAAGCCTATTCGAATATATAATATCCGAGCGAAACGTTCGCCTCCAGGCTTGAGAGCTCAACATATGAATGCTGTCCGAGCGTTGGCTCAATTGGCTCATGCCGATGTGGCAGGTCTAGCAATAGGCTCAAAAGAGGTTGAGTTCAATCCCGGTTCACATAAAGGAGGAAGCTTTAAGATAGATGTTGGAACAGCAGGCTCTGCAAGCCTGGTTCTTCAAGCTCTTATGCCTGTTATGTCTTTCTCGCCCTCGAAGACTTTTGTTGAGATAACGGGTGGAACGAACAATCCGATGGCTCCGGCGGTCGACTACTTGCAAGAAGTTCTCCTACCGGTGGTCTCGAAGATGGGATACAAGGGCTCGATCGATCTTCTTCGGAGAGGCTTCTATCCGAGAGGGCTAGGCGTTGTCAGAGCTGTAGTAGAACCGATCAAGATGTTCAAGCCGATTATATTAGAGAGGCTTGGTGAAATCGAAGAGGTTAGAGGGATCTCCTACAGTTCTAGGCTGCCCGCGCATATTGTTGAACGTATGGCTAGAAGCGCTGAGAGAGTCTTGACGGCAGCAGGCTACAAGAATGTGAAGATAGATTCTGAAGCCTTACAAGCGAATCAAGGAAGATGCGCAGCCGATCCTGGATGCGGAATAATCTTATTCGCGAAGTCGAAGCAAGGAGCAATACTTGGCGCTGACAGCTTAGGCGAGCTAGGAAAACCCGCGGAGAAAGTTGGAAGGGAGGCGGCTGAGGAACTTTTGAGACAGTTGGCGGCTGAGGCGCCTGTCGATAGACATCTCGCTGATCAACTTATCATCTATATGTCTCTCGCGGATGGAATGTCGAAGATCCGAACAAGCGAGCTCACTTTGCATGCCATCACAGGCATCCATCTCTCAGAGAAGATGATCGGCGTAAGGTTCAAGGTTGAAGGAGAAGAAGGGAGGCCGTCAACCATTGCATGCGAAGGAATAGGTCTGGAGAATACTCTCATCGAGGTTTGATGCCGAGGAA
>Ga0209725_1002209_pt1 | contig 10593 bp, 9 predicted proteins | sample I18A1metaG_FD_184145 | JGI IMG/M metagenome (GOLD analysis project Ga0209725, IMG submission 184145) | Lake sediment bacterial and archeal communities from Gulf of Boni, Indonesia to study Microbial Dark Matter (Phase II) - ​I18A1 metaG... | ecosystem: Environmental > Aquatic > Freshwater > Lake... | reverse complement strand
CTCCTGAATTCTTTGTCTCCGTATTTAAGCCGGAAAAATTTCAGGCACGCCAGTTTCCATGTGCCCGACATCACGATTTCGCATCGAGATAGGACGCAACTATGGGAGTCGCAGCCTTCCTCCTCATAAGCCTCAAGAATGCCTCGAAGCATCTGATCGTTTCAAGAGTGCATACGACCGGTTTGCTGTACAGCGATTGACGGCACGGAATATCCCTGACTGACTCGGCTCCCTACCTCGCAGAAGAGAGGTCCAACGCTCATAGATTGAGCACACCTTGAGATTGGTTCGTCGGAGCGGTCGGATATGTTTGGCGTCGTGCGAGGTGCACGCGCGCATGCAGGGAATCTCAGAAAGCCAACACTCTGCTACGCTCGTCTAGGAATTTCAGATTTTGGGTGCTGTTTCGAACATCAGAGGAGAGGAGTTGGGATCAGGGGTAGTTTTGTGTGTGCGCACCAAGGTAGCACACACTTTAGAAGGGAAATGCGGCGGCGAAGCGCCAATAGTCTCTGTGACAATAGCTCAAGTCGTAGGGTCCCATGTCATCTATACCACTTGGATCCTAACGATTAGAAGAGGATGTGGATTTGTTTTTCCCAGCCCTTCCTTTGATTCTATACAATTCATCGGTGGTCTTGGGATCTTTCGCCTTGTAGAAGAGCATTGGTCCGCGTTTGGTCTTGATCTTGACTATCTGAACCTGCGATGATGGGATCTGTACCTTCCGCTTGGTCTTCACGTTGAAGAAACTTATTCGGTCTTTAGGAAGCTCGTACCCGCGACGACCTTTACTACCCTTACTCATCGACTCACCTCCTCACTTTGTCCCTGCAACATGTCATCGTCAAAGGTTATAGCAGTACGCCACAGCCTAGTGGAAGTCACCCATAACGGGTTCATGTCGGAAGAAAGCCCGGGCCTGTCGTCTGGGTTGTACTCGTTGCCAAGTACCCATACGCGAGAGAAATTGAGTTCACCGGATCCGCCCTCCAAAGGTCGAAGCGTGCAAGCGTGCCATTTCTAGCTTTGCTCTAGGATCACGACCTTCTTTCCTAACTTGAACCTCTAGACGCTAACTGACGGTCTTCGACTTCACAGAACATGCTTTCGCCGTCGACCCAGCTACCGGTGTTCCAGCATCCTTGGGATGACTTGTTCTCGGCCTTGTGGGTATGACCGTATATCACCTTCGTTATCCTCGTGTTTGCACTGATTTCTCTGGACTGTCCTAGTTCCAGTTCTCTCAGAGGGAAGTTCCAACACGCTTAAAATGAGCGGACCTCTCGACTAGATCGTCGGGCCCGTAGTCTAGGCTATCTGAGTGTCCGGGTGTGACATCCAGGTAGGGGCAGCCAGGATTAGGACACAGTCGCACGCCTCGGTGTAGGCCTTCGGAATAGCTTGTGAGGAAAGCCTGGGGTCCAGGGTTCGAATCCCTGCGGGCCCGCCAGACATACCGTCATACACCCTCAAGATTTGTATGCGCTGGAGCATACATTCGCAGATTTGGGGTCCGTCAAAGATCATGCCCCACAGATGTTTCTCGGTCCACCTTAGCGCACATCTCGCAGAGTATTGCAGATGGCTCGCGATGAAGGAAGGCTGGCAAGTTGGAGACCTTGCACGGAATCTCATCTGTCTGGCAGCAGCTACAAACTTCCTAACGCTCAAGCGTCCTGACAGGTTCGAAGGGCTTAGGAAAATGGACGTACTAAGTCAAATCTCCGCATGTCTTGATGAGGCCCCCGGAACTTAACGACGCCACCATGGATCTAGACAGGACCGTGAAACGACTGTAATCGCACTCCATGTGCCACAGGGCTTCGCCAGAGTCCTTGCGTTCTATGCGCGGACGACGCATAGGACGCTGAACCACGCGTGCTCTCTATTACTGGAGCAAGGGCTCGTCATCTACCTCAAGGCTGAGAATGCATTACTCGACGCCGTACGTCTGCTCCACTCAACCTCTACGCCGCCGTCTAGCTGATGCTTCTAGGTTCTTCGAATTTCCCCGACGGTGTTCCCGTGGTCTAATACCAAATCTTTAATGCAGCTCACCTTCGAGCGAAGAATCATGCAGGCTTTGGATGGATTCCCGATCGAGCTGAGTCTTGAAGAGACGCTCGCGAGGCTGAATATAGACGAACGAAGAGCCGAGAAACTTCAGGCGAATATGATCTTCAAGACAGCTCTGTCCCTTATCCATCCTAGAGCAATCTACGGTCAATCATCGGTAACGAGCCGCAGCAAAGAAAAGGTCAGCATCGGAGGAGTCGATTTCACAAGCCGAATACTAACAAGGAACCTAGACGGAACAGACAGGGTGTTCCCGTACATCATAACCATCGGAGAAGCCTTAGAAGCTGAAGCGCGTGCATCTAAGAAAATCGCAGGTCAGCTTCTTCTTGACGAGCTTGGAAACTCCGCTCTAGATGCGTCTGTCAGCTATCTCCAGAGCCATATTTCACAGAAACAAAGGCTGAAGACGATCTCCCACATGAGCCCAGGACAGTTAGATTGGTCGATAAGCCAGCAGAAGCAACTATTCTCAATCTTCGACGATGTCGAGAACTTGATCGGGGTCAGGCTCACTGAAAGCCTGTTGATGATACCCCGAAAATCAGTCTCGGGCATCATGTTCCCAACAGAGATACCCTTCATTAGCTGCCAACTATGCCAGAGGCAAAACTGCTCTTCCAGAAGGGTTCCATACGATGAAGCCGTGAGCAAGGTATACATTTCAGACCAGCCAGAGGACTGACCATTCAGACACAACGCTGCGGATTTTGGCGAACAGAAGAGACTTGTGCGAGACCCGACGATAGGCAAGAGAGGTCTTGCCTCGCTCCAAAACCTAGCGTCCGGGAGACGAAGTTCTGCCGAGAGAAATGTCAAAGTGGCCGATGCTTACCGTCGCGGGAATACTAGTCATCATGTCCTACTGCGTCTTCACGTTCACGTCGCTTGCACTTTTCCCGGGACCGTTCAGTCCCGTCAACAACTGGCTAAGTGACTTGGGGAATTCAGGTTACAGCCCCAGAGGTGCGGCTTTCTACAACGTGGGTTGCGTCCTGACCGGGCTCGCGTTGTTCCCCTTCTTTGCTGGGGCACGCAAATGGTACACAAGCGAAAGGCGTAGAAAGACGCTGACAATGCTTACCCAAGTCTTCGGATTCATCGCTGCATTCGCATTGATGATGATCGGGGTCTTCTCGGAGGACTACGGGGAGCTACATGGATTGTGGTCAGATGTCTTCTTCGTTTTCAACTTCATAGTCTTGATCTTCGCAAACGTTTCGCTGATGACCCACTCGAAGTTCAAAAGACCTATCGGCTACTACGGCATTGTTGTGGCTGTCATCAACCTGCTCTTCGTCGCCTCTAGCAGCACGCCACTGCTCGAGTGGTTGACCGTCTTCACAGCGCTCGGGTACGTCGCATTGCTCTCGTACAACACGTTCAGAATGCCGGCGTAGACATCCCTGATTCATTCAGCGACTGATCCAGCTATTCCTCGACCAGTTCGAGCCAGTTCCCGTCAGGGTCCTTGATGAAAGCTATCTGATGCGTGCCGCCCTTCAGTTTGAAAGGTTCCATTGCTATGGTGGTGCCTTGTGCTCGGAGACGTTCTATCGCGTCTTTGAGCTTAACTGAAGCCAAGGCCACAACCACGGTTCCAATAGGGACGTTGACGTAGAAGATTGACCTCCACCCGAAAGCCTAGACGAGTATACCGCCGATGACTGGGCCTGACATCAGTCCAGCATAGACCGCCATTGCGTTGATGCCCAGCGCCTTGCCTCGTTCCCAGCTCTGAAACGATTCTGTCACGATAGCGGGGCTGTTGGAAGCGATGAAGGCTGCGCCAATACCCTGCACTGCTCGGAAGATGATCAGCTGGAGCCCTGTCGTGGATGCACCGCACAGGGCCGACCCTGCTGTGAAGACTATGAAGCCGAGTATGTAGCTGCGCCTCCGACCCTTGAGGTCAGCCAGCCTCCCTGCGTTGATCAGAAGCAGGGTCAAGACGAGGAGGTAGGCCAGAGGTATCCACACGATCGCTTCGAGACTCATCGTCATGGAAGACGCGATCGATGGGATTGCAATGGTCACTATGCTACCGTCAAGCGGCGCCATGAAGGCACCAATGGTCGTAATGAGGAGAACCGTCCACTTGTAACCCGATCCGATCCCAGGCTTCAAAATTGCGAATCTATGCTCCCGCTTGGCATTCACATTAGACTTGCAGATCACCCTAATGGAGTGGACGCTTTTCAAAAGTTAAATCGCCTGACAAGCGCTCCTGCTTGAGGTGGAAGACTCGCGTTGGATATCGACCAAATACGCTCGGAATTTCCTATCACAAAGAAATACACATACTTCGATCACGCAGCAGCCGGCCCACTACCGAATAGAGTAATGGAAGCCGCCAAGACGATGGTGGAAGAGAAGTGCGAGGGAGACCTCCACTGGGAATCCTGGGAGGATAGAGCCGAGGCAGCAAGGAACTCGATCGCGACTCTAATTGGAGCCAGCGTTGACGAGATCGCTCTCGTTCACAGCACATCTGAAGGTATAGCCCTCGTCGTGAACGGGTTGTCGTACGAGAAAGGGACGAACATCGTCACGTCTGACATGGAGTTCCCGTCGAACCTCTTCCCATGGCAAGCGCTCGCGAAACGCCAAGGCCTGGAGCTGAGGGTGGTCAGAAACCATGACGGGGAACTGCGAATGGAGGATTTCTCTGACGCGATCGACGCAAAGACGAGGGTCGTGGCCATCTCATACGTTCAGTACTCGAATGGGTTCAGGATCGACCTTCAGGAGCTTTCGAAGATCGCCCACGAAAATAATGCCCACATTGTCACTGACGCGGTCCAAGCCGTCGGCCAAATGCCGGTTGACGTGTCAAGGCTTGGGGTTGATTTTCTCGCAACAAGCGGATACAAGTGGCTGCTCTCACCAATCTCAACAGGCTTCTTCTACGCAAGACGGGACCTGTTTGAAGAGCTCTGGCCCACGATTGTAGGGTATCGTTCGGACGAGGAGCCCATGGAATTCGGCTTCAGAGAGTTTCGACCTGCACGAACCGCTCGGAGATACGAAGACGGCCAGCTCAAGTTTCCCGGCTTCGCAGGAATGAGTGAGGCGATCGACCTGTTGCAAGGCGTTGGACTCGACAATGTATGGCAGAGGATACTTTCTCTTGTCGACCGGCTCGCTGAGGGTGTCAAACGAAACACAAGCGTCCAAGTGAGATCGTCCTTGGACCAAGCTTCCAGATCCGGCATTGTGAACCTAGCGTGCCGGGATCCTGATTCAGTCGCCAGGCGGCTCCTGGAGCGTGGTGTGGTTCTGTCAGTCAGGGCGGGCGGCCTGAGGGTCTCTCCGCACTTTTACAACACGCACAATGAGATCGACAAGCTACTGTCAGAGCTCAGCGTTATCTAGACCGAAACGCTATCCGCCTTGTACCGAATCTCCACGAAGATGGATACTGAGCCTTCGATCTCACCGAGGGCCTCAGAGTTCTCTGGTATTCTGGTCATCTGAGTACGACCCTGACTGGGTCTACTTTGCGAAGGATCTGCAGTTCTCTCTTGGTTGGGATCTCGGTCGTTTTCGGAGTGGTCGGAATCAGTAAATCGAATCCCGTGTTCGACTTTACATCTTGCACTGAAACCCCTGGATGCAGGGAGAGAATGTTCATTCTCTTTGTTTCATCATCGAACCCCATGACTGCTAACTGAGTAACTACTCTGTAGGGTCCAGTCCCTGCCGGTAAGCCTGTCTCCTCCCGTTTTCCAGGGCCAGAGAGATAGCCGGGGGTTGTCAGAAAGTCGAGTCTCTGCACAAACCTCCGCCTATCATGCTGCATGAGGACGATAGTTTTCCAACAGAGGGAGCCAGCGTCGTTGCCACCCCCACTCCCAGGAAGGCGAGCCTTTGGACGATCGTATTCGCCGATGACCGTTGTGTTTATGTTGCCATAGCAGTCGATCTGCGCTGCTCCAAGGAAACCGTACTCTATGCAACCCATTTGCGCAATAGACATCGCATAGTCCATGCTGGTCGCCATTACGGCCCTATGGAAGGTTCGCGAGTCGCCTACGGACACTGGCAAAAGAGGGACTCTGGGTCCAATACCGCCGGCCTCAAAGATGATTAGAAGATTGGGAGCATGCGTTTTTTGGGCAAGCATTGCTGCGATGATTGGAAGGCCTGTTCCGACAAGCACGGCTCTATTATCTTCTAGGGTCCTCGCCGCGGCGACTGCCATTAGCTCTATGGGCAAGAATCTTTCAAGAGATCTCATGGATCATTTCACTTCGGCCCAGGGCGCCCTGAACTTGGCTCGCAACCTTTCAAGGTCTCTCAAATGTTTGAGCTTCTTTGCGCCTCCGATTCGTTTCAGATACCCCTTGAAATCGTCAACACCGAAAACGTAGTTCTCAAGATACTGCGAGACGCCTTCGTTGGTTCTTGACAGGCGTAACCACTCCGCCATGTGATCCTCGTCAAAGTAATAGAGACATGGCATATTGCCAGGATGACAGCCATAGGCGACATGGATGACAGCATCGACTAGGAAGAATGGGATCGAGGTTCTCCAAGGTTCCTTTCTGATCCTCTCCCCTGAGACGATCCGTTCTGTTGTAATGATTAGCCTTCGGGCTGCCCTGGCAAGCTCCAGATCTTCCACTACGATTCCATCGATCTGTGCGTTTCCATACTTGTCACATCGATGAACGTGTATTACTGCAACATCGGGATAGCAAGCAGGCACCAAACAGACGGGTTTGCCACTAAAAGGGTCGCGAACCGAGATGGCTGAGCTATAGGCATGAGTGTCGCTGCCGAGCATGACCCGGGTTGGGATGAAAGGAATACCCATTGCCGCGGCCTTGAATCGCCATTGGAACCCCGCGTTCGATATCTCGCCTGCAACTTTGACTTTTCCCTGCTCAACTGCACGGCGAGAAGCTGGCGACAATCCTCTCAGTTCATGTCCGAAAGAGTACGCGACCTCCACTTTGTCTACGCAACCAGCTGCAACGAGGATATCGATATCGTGAACGGCAGTCTTTCCTGCCATCGTGAGATTACTCTTCTTCTGTCTAACTATTTCATAGATAGCTGCCATTCCTACCCGGACGTGACCGAAGCCGCCTGAAGCAAGATAGGAGCCATCTGGAACAAACTTGCTGACAGCCTCAGCAACAGTCATACGCTTGTCTTCTAGGCTACGCATCTTATTCTGAGCAATCCATTGTCTCTGCTCGTCAGGATCATGCCAAGCTAGGAGTTCGCCATGTCCTCTACTCAGGATCTCCATCAATCGCTAACCACCTTGCCTTCAGAACATTGCAGGACGACTCTTCGACGCTGCTGTGTTGAGTATTTAGTGTTTCGAGGCGGTCTTTGATAGAAGCTTTTTTAGCGCATCTTGTGGTTCGCGCTGGCGTGCCTTGAGGGCCCCAGTAATGAGTGGAGCGCAGAAGATAGAATATCCGTCTCGTCTCAGGGAGATGCTCGAACGCGCGCTGAAGGACACGGAAGGATTCTGGGGGGAGGCTGCCAGTGAGCTACATTGGTTCAAGCCCTGGGATCGGGTTTTCGAGTGGAACTATCCCGATTTCAAATGGTTCGTCGGAGGCCTAGTCAATCTCTCCTACAATTCCGTGGACTATCATGTTCTCCAGAAAGGAAGAGCAGACAAGGCAGCGATCATTTGGGAGTCAGGAGAGACGGGTGAAAGCAGAGTACTGACGTACGGCCAGCTGCTGGACGATGTAAAGAGTTTCGCCGCGGCTCTGAGGGCTCTAGGCGTTGGGAAAGGCGACAGAGTCACAATCTACATGCCGATGGTTCCAGAAGCCGCCGTCGCCATGCTGGCCTGCACTAGAATCGGGGCTATACACTCTGTAGTCTTCGGAGGCTTCGGCGCTGCCGCTCTAGCTGAGAGGATGGTGGACGCAGGCTCCAAGATCCTCGTAACGACTGACGTAGCCTACAGGAGAGGAAGAGAGGTCAAGCTCAAAGAAGTTGTTGACGAGGCCCTTCAAACGCCCAGCCAAATTCAGAAGGTCGTGGTGCAGAAGAGAGCATCGAAGGAGCTGCAGATGAAGAGGGGAAGAGACATGTATTGGGAGGAGGCGTTCGAGGCAGGCAGGTCGGAGAAGACCGCCTTCGTCCCCGTAGAATCGAATGAGCTGGCCTTCATACTCCATACCTCAGGCACCACAGCCAAACCCAAGGGCACAGTACAGCCTCATGGTAGCTATCAGGTCTACATTCACGCCATGGGCAGATGGGTCTACGCTATGAGCGACCGCGATGTCTGGTGGTCCACGTCGGACGTCGGCTGGATCGTCGGTCACAGCTACGTTGTCTATGCACCGCTCCTCTTCGGCTGCTCGACAATCATGTACGAAGGCGTTCCGGACTACCCAGAGCCCGACATCTGGTGGCGGATAGTAGAGAAGCATCGCGTCACCAAGATGTGGATATCCCCCACCGGCGTGAGAGCCTTGATGAAGTACGGAGACGAGTATCCGGCCAAACACGACCTCAACTCAATCAATCTTGTCGTCTGCGCAGGCGAAGTACTGAACCCGCCAGCCTGGAAGTGGCTGCAGCAGAATGTACTGAAGGACAAGGTGCCTGTCATCGATCATATGTGGCAGACCGAGAGCAGCGGCCCTATGGTCGGGAACCCGGTCGGTATCGCTATGCTTCCCATTAAGCCGGGCTCGGCTACGATACCTTTGCCCGGGATCGATGCAGACATAGTAAACGAGCGGGGTGAGTCGCTCCCCGTCAACGCCAAGGGTAACTTCGTCTGTCTACGTCCGTTTCCCGGCTTAACACCAACGCTGTGGGGGGATCATGAGCGATACGTGAAAGACTACTGGCAGCGCATACCTCGTCGGTACTATACCGGTGACGCAGCGCTGAGGGATGAGGACGGATACATCTGGTTCCTGGGCAGAATGGATGAAGTCATCAAAATCGCTAGCCACCGGATCGGCACGATCGAGATCGAGAGCACCCTCATCAGTCACCCGGCCGTGGCGGAAGCAGCTGTAGTAGGCAAACCAGACCCCCTAAGAGGCGAAGTGGCGGCCGCTTTCGTTGTGCTCAAAGCCGGCTACGCTCCAAATGAGGAGTTAAAGCCGAAGCTCCGAGAGCTCGTGCAGAAGTCCATGGGCAAGATTGTTGTCCTTGACGAGATCGACTTCGTCGATATGCTTCCGAAGACGAGAAGCGGAAAGATCATGAGACGCCTCATAAGGGCAGTGATAACGGGGCAGCCCCTCGGCGACTACTCCACGATAGAGGACGAGGGATCAATAGAGGAGATAAGGAAAGCTGCTGAGGCGCTCATGGCCGGTCTCAAGAAGAGGTCTTGAATCTTCGAATGAAGGCTTGACATGAGCCATCCGCTATCTAGTGAGTCGCACAACCTCCTGCTGCAATCGCCTCTTTGCTGAGACAAGGGACTTGTGTCTTTCCGACTGCCGATTGAATATTTGGCGAAGAATGGAAGCCCGCATCCTGAGCAATCTCAGCGTCTCCCTCGGGGCAGGCGATCCTACGGACCTCTTGGATGCGACGGCGGCCTCGATAGTCACAGCGTGAGTCAGCTTGGCCTTTAGATCCTTTGGCTGATTTCCAAGCTTCGCCTGTACCTTCCGGAAAACGAGCTCTGGCCACAAGTCCGTCTGCTTCGCTCCGCTCTTGGAAAGCTCGTCTGCTGCTGATGCTACGATTTGGTGAGCGAGACGGAAAGGTATCTGGAGACAGGTCACCAAGATGTTAGCAGTTTCTGTGGCTGTGATCGTGGCGAGATCCACCCGGCCAATGTCCAGCGGTCTAACCTCTGTCCCAGAGAGTACAATGCGGAGGATCGCTGTTACTTCCTGCATTGCTCTGGACGAGACCCAGATCCTCGGCGTGATCTCCTGTAGGTCCAGGTTGTAACTTGTGGGAAGTGAGTGAAGAATTGTTGAGGCCTGGGATAGGGCCCCGATGGGGACTGCGCACTTTGCTCTGATGAGCTCGAGCACGTCGGGGTTCTTTTTCTGTGGCATGATGCTGCTCGTGAATGAGAGGTCCTTCGGCAGTTGTAGCTGATTCACTTCAGGAGTCATATAGAAGACAAAGTCCTCAGCGAGACGACTGATGTTGACGGCCAGCTGTGCCATATCAGCTAGAAACTCGACTACAAAGTCTCTGGAACCTACGGCACCCAGAGAGTTCTCAATGAGCCCATCGAATCCCAAGAGAGCCGCCACGACGCCGCGGTCGATGGGGATGCTAGTGCCGGCGAGAGCGCATGCACCCATCGGCGACAGATTAAGCCGAGCGTAGAACTCCTCGAGCCTTTCAAGATCGCGCAGGATTGCGTCATGAAACGCCATCAAATAGTGGCCGTAGGTTATCGGCTCAGCGGGTTGCAGGTGCGTCCTGCCGACAATGAATGTCTTGTAATGCTTTCTGATCTGCTTCTGGACGTCGACCAGAAGATCGATGAGTAGGTCGATGGTTTGGAGAACTTCACTCCTAAGACGCATGCGAATTGCGGTT
>Ga0209725_1002208_pt1 | contig 10596 bp, 8 predicted proteins | sample I18A1metaG_FD_184145 | JGI IMG/M metagenome (GOLD analysis project Ga0209725, IMG submission 184145) | Lake sediment bacterial and archeal communities from Gulf of Boni, Indonesia to study Microbial Dark Matter (Phase II) - ​I18A1 metaG... | ecosystem: Environmental > Aquatic > Freshwater > Lake... | reverse complement strand
GGTGACTCGCGCAGTTTCTTGGCTAAATACGAGACGGTGGGCGCATCGTCACTGGGTTCAGGTCTGGTTTCTTTCTCTTTTTCATCAAGTGAACCTTGAGGTTCCTTGTCTGTAAGCGCTTCTAAGATGCGAAGCCCGGTATAGTCCACCTTCATCTGGTAGAGTGCGAATTCCTTCCAGATCTTCTTTGCTTCCTCAAAGTCTTCTGGCTCAGCCCAAATAATCTTCTCTCCCTCCCTCTCGACGACTAGCCTTTTGAACATGTTCGCCTTTGCTACTGCCTGTAGAATACCAACGAAGAAGCTGTGTAAGGTTCGCTGCGGATCGGTTATGAAGTCGAATTCGAATGGAATTACAACTTTACACATATTCCCCTTCAGATCCTTGGTCATACATTTGACAACTTCAAATCCTGGAGGCACCTCTTTCCTGCTGACCCCGCGCCTCATTCTCTCGATCGTGAACTTTGCAACCTGCCGATCCAACTCCTCACTTTCGACGGGATTTACAACAAGGAAACGTCGCGTCAATTGTCCCTGTTCATCTCGGATCGGCGATACACTTGAGCACCATACAACTAGGTCGCCTTCAATGTTCAGGTCGATGAACTGCTGTTCATCAACGCTCCAAGCTCTCGGTTTAAGACGGTTCTGCGAAGTCAAAGATTTCAGTATGGGAATATGATCTTCAGTGGCGTCATCGATCAGAAGTATGCATTTATCGAATTTGACTCCGGCTTTCGCGGCATAATAGAAACTTTTGGGGCTCGGGTCATTTACATAGATTACATTCTCTCTAGGAATAAACTCTAAAGCAGTCTCAAAATGGTCAGTCTTCCCCTTCCCAGTTTTTCCAACACTCATCAAATGCAATTGATAAGCAAGTTCAGGTGACAGGGATGAGAGCCAATCAAGCTCCAATAAAACTTGGTCTCCCTTATGGCGGAGATTGCCAATCTTCACGACGTACGCGATCGGTTGCTCTTTTAGACGTTGAAGAGCTTCGGCTTTAACCTCCTCTGAAAACACGGTTTCCCTCTGTTCGGCAACGACGCCTTCTATCGGTTCAGCTTTGACCATTGTCTTCGCGAAGAGGGTACAATTCTCTCTGCCAGGACAGTACTCTTCGAGTTCGCCGCATCCGATATGATAGTTAGATCCATAGAGGCGCTCAACCTCGTCGAGGACCTTTCCCTCATTCTCAGCTGGATCGCAACGGCTGTTAAAGTCGAGGAGTAACCCTTTGCAGTCTTCTAGGCTCTTTCCAGCCATCTTGAAAGCTATGATCAGAGAGTATCGGGAGATGTTTCTTCTGCCCAGAGGGATGCTTGATTGAAACAGTTTCTGGATGCAAGGAAGATCCACTTGTAATGTTGTGAAGTCGGCAGCCTCAAATTTCTCCTTCCGTTCACCGATCCATTTCTCAATTCTCTTGACATGTTTCGAATACCAGTGCTCTGCTTCCGAAGAATGTCTAGAAATTATCGCCACTGTCACTCTAGGCTTGGTTGCCAACTCCCTAATCTTTTCAATTGTTAGGTTCTCGAGCTCCGATTTTGTGATGTGGATCTTATAGTAACCGCTAGCGTGTCTGGAGTTAGGTAGCCGCCACAGAGCGCGACAATGGTATATGCCTGTGTCTACTGTTTTCAGCCTGCATTGCTGGACGATCTCATCCGTCATGCTTTTCCAGATCTTTGGTAGAAGACTGCTGGGTTGAGCGTTGAAGACGTGACGGCTCAACATCAAATGAAAACCTTTTCCGCCGCTGAAGGCGATCCCTAAACTTTCCTCCGGAACCTTGAACCGACGGATAAGCTCATTCACAACTACAGCGCATTCTTTTTGGGCTCTACCTAAATCTTCGGGGGAGTCGAAATCCACATACCAGCCGGATAGAAGTGGGCCAAGATACGGGTCGGCCGATGCATATCGATAGATTGAGGTGTATGCTTCCTGACCTTCATGTTTTTCCCTTTCCCCGGGTAGATCCTTCAGCCTGATCATATAAGGCGGCGATTTTCTTTGGTCAGGAGTGCCAGCAACAAGCTCAATATACCATTCAGAATAGTCTTCGCTCATTGGGCATGACCCTGCCTCTTTTGGCATTCATCAGGTCTGCACCATCCCATGGATTCAGAGCTGCAAAAACACATGAAGTTCCCGCGCTGATCAGGCACCGAATATGGACACTTTGCCCGTTCCTTAACGCATCGAGTTCTCACAATCTTGAAGATGCGCCAGAGTTTGTTTTCAAGTTGCTCTTCGAGCGAAAGCTTGCATTGTAGGCACATGCGTGGACCGTTGGTTGATGGATCTGCAACGACCGAGTGGCGTTCGGGGCAATAGAGCACGCAGCTCTCCAAAACTAGCGCAACCCAGCTCGCGTGAGCACAAGCGGGCAGCTACAATTGCCCAGCGCCTCCGCGTTATACATGCAAATAATGTTGCCGCATTGGTCAAACAGCGCGTATCTGCATAAATCTTTAATGTCCAAGTTCGAACCTTCTCAAAAGCATTATTAACCGATACGTATGAAATTGACCGTACGGGTGAGCCGTACGCTGCTATTGCCAAGCCAGAGAGAATACCTGCGTTCAAGTATCTGGGAGAGAGGGAAGAGTTTCAAGGATCTAAGAAAACCGGCTGAAGCCAGAAGAGTGTACGAGTATAGGATTAGAAAGCGGTTGGATAGGCTTCCGGAACTCCTAGCTAATCTCTTTCAAGATATCTTTTTGGTGTTCAATTTCCTTCTGCAGGAAGACCGCTTAAAAGAGTTTGATGAGGTCTCTAAAAAGATTCGAGAGAAATTCAGAGGGAGAGGCGTTAGCCCCTTAGGGCTTGTAAGGCTATGCTTCAATATGAGTGAGGTGTTTGCGGAGTACTTTGAAGACCTACCTAGCGATTCTATCCGCGATCTGATACTACGCGTTAAAGAGAAGATGCTTATTGGAGATGTGCTTCGGGTGGCAGGCAGTTACAACATGCTAGTTGAACAAGTGAACAAGGACATTGAGAGGTTGAAGATGGATCATCCAGAGAGAGTGGTAATGGAACCGGAAGTGAAGGTGATGTACGATCTCTCAGAAGATCTCATCAAGGAGGAGCTGAATGGCACTAAACACTTTGTGGAGAGGGAAAAGTGGATACCGCTTTATTATCTTCGCCCCATGGACTTCACCGCTGAAGGAGACCTCTTCACTGGGCTCAAGAGGAGGCTTGTCGAATCTGAGCGGAGTAGGCAGCTGGACCGATTGGCCGACGAGCTTCATTTAGAAGGAATAGGCCAAAATTTATGGATATCTGGATTGGGATGGCTTGAAGATAGGAAGAGGCATCTGGAAATCTTCAGGTTCATCGCGGAGAATATAGAAAAGCCTGAAGCCGCTGTAAGTCGAGACGCTATCGAGGAAGAGACTGGATTGAATAGGAGGCGGGTCACCCGCATATGCAATCAACTTATCCGAGAGAAGCTGATCACAGAACCGAATACAGGTCGATATGAACTAACGAAATACGGCAAGTTTCAGGTTATCGCATGGGGCAGCCGACTCTTGAGAATGTAGTCCGTAGAGCCTTGAGTGAACGCTTCTTGAAGCGGGCTATGAAGCGATACTTCGAGTCTTCTCGCGAAAAACGAGAAAATAAGGGATCCCTTATTTTGTCGATTTTCACAAGAGGGTTACTCAATGTCACTTGAACGTAGAGCTCGAAAGATCAAGGAGACACTTGAGGCGAAAAAGAAGCGATTCAAATCATGCCATTTTCACTTGGGCCTCCTTGATTTTGACGTTGACGTCTCAATGTTGGTACCCTTTAAGACCGATTTGATGGGTAGTTCTTCCTCGGATACTGATTAAAGGCTTGAATTAGCTTGAAGAATCGTCCGGAACCATGGTTGGCTTGGCTACGACTCGAAGCGATTGATTGCTGAAAGTCGGTTCAATTAGTGTTTGGAATGTCGCAAATGCACTATCTCGGACATTGTGTGAAGTCTGAGCATAGCCTATCATGACTACGCAGGAACACAGGGGCAGATTTCTGCGGAGACCTGTCTGGTAAAGGGATTGGATTGTTTTTCAAGATGAGCGTCGAGTTCAGGGTTGGTAGAGCAGGAAGTCTAGCAAGCTAGTAACCAAATAGTCTCGTAACATTTTATCTTTCGGTTTGGCAAGTAATCTCTTGGTGATTCAATGGAAGAGGGAAAGGTTACTGAGCTGGTAAGAAGCCGACTGGAGCATGAAAGTTATCTCGTGGTCGAACAGTTCGAGGCTGGAGATAGCAAGATGGATTTGGCGGCTTTCAAGTGGCTTTCAGACTATGACATGGACTGTCTGGCAATCGAATGCAAAGGAGATCTGAAACCACAGGGAGCCTACCAAATCCTGATCGATCAAGTGAGTAGATATCAGAAACATTTCCCTAAAGTATTCTTGGCAGTATCTCGACCCGGCAAGTCCGAAAACCTCGATGCAATCAAATCTCTTTGTGCTATCCAAGGTGCGGGATTGTTTTGTGCTGACAGCGATCAAGCTACAATAGAGAAGGAACCTCCGGAAATCAATCCAAAATTTGACGAGGAAATCCATCTTCAAACTCGGGCCAGGGCAACCATGCTGCTAGCGTTTGTTGAAGTATTCGGAAAAGATGTCAATTTGAAGGCTCGCTGGTGCTCGACGAAAGGCAGTCTTCAATTCAACGCTTTCGTGGACAACTTGACATCGTCCATAATGTTCGGAATTAACGCAGAGGACGCGCGGAGGATCAATTTGGAACAGGTCAACAAAGAGAAATTACTCATTGGCGGCAAAGGACTCAAAAGTCCTATTTTTACAATCGTCCATGAGCGATATCGAGGAAGAGGCTTTAGAGTTAGAGAATTCAACATTAGAAAACGTCTTGACGAAGTCACCGAAGAAGACATAGAACATTTGAAACGCCTGTGTAAGGAAAGCCCCCATAACATTCACTTGGGCATTGGGGATAGGCTCTGGTCGTTTGACGAGGTTCTTTCGAAAAGCGAATACTCCGAACGGGTTAGGAAAGCTAGAGAGGCCCTTAAGAGCCTCTACAGACTTTTGAGCCCATAGCAGAACGTCTACTTGATCCTCAAATTCAAGCGAACACAATTTTCTACGACTATGCGCGTTGCGCCTACTCGCGCGTTGCTGGCATCTTAGATATCGCAGTCTTTAATTCGATAACCTCGATTGGGCATTCTTTCCAGTTGTGTTCCCAGCAAACGATTAGGTCGCATTGATTTGGGTCATGTTGATGATTCTTGAAGTCTAGGCTTTTGAATTCAAATTCTATGTCTACGGGCTCGTATTCCGTCTTCCCGATTTTTCTTCTGCCGAAGGCGTCTGGGAAGCCTTGCTGTATGCCTTCGATGTATTCTATGCCGAGTTCCTTGTGGTATTTTGCGAAGAGGAAGATTACTCCCTGTTCGTTTACGGGCTCATAGACCAAGTCAGGTATCTGGCTTCTAGGACCAACTATTCTCAGTTTCCTTCTCTTTGCTTCCACAGGAGGTCTTATGCCTGTCTTCAGAGCTTCCAAGCCTTTCTCGGTTATCTCATAGTGCCTTGGTTTGGCTTCTCGTATGCAGCCCCATCGAACTAGCGGAGCAAGACGACCAGCGGCGAGAGTCTTCGATAGCCCTAGTTTAGCTGAAAGCTCCCTGCTGGTTCTGGGGCTTTCTCTCAACTCATTGAGTATTGCCAAATATTCTTCGTCCATCTTCCCCATGGTTGGATGAATCTCCGTTCGAGTTTCTCTTTGAAGCTATGGTTGGCTAAGGAATAAAAGTGCTACTGTGCTACTTCCTCACCATGCTTTATCTCCAAAACATCAAAGTATCTTTGAAAAGGGTGCGGATGAACTGAGTAGAGATGTCAAGATCCTAGGACAGAGCAAGATAGGACCAAAATATCGAATTACACTCGTCAGGGATGTTGCAAAGAGACTACAGGTAAAAGAAGGAGACACAGTAGTTTTTACGGAAAATGAAAGGGGAGAAATAGTCCTGAAGACGATAAGCAAAGCAGAACTACTGAAGTTGATAAAGTGACAAGGGCCCTTCGAATCGTAATCTGTGGCAAAGGGCGCAGAAAGCTAATCTTTCAGCCGAAGTTCAAGCCTCTTTGACGGCTCTTCTTTGACTATCTTCTCTTTCTTCCTAGTAGGCTTTAAGAAACGGAATAGCTCTAACTGAGCCCTCTCTCAGGGACCAAAGGTCGCAAATGCATAAGCATAAGATTGTATGAATTGTCCGGTTGCCCTATGCTATTTCTTTCTACTAGACTGCTTATATAGCCAAGTTGACCGATTCACTTTTATTGATCGAGGTATGCAATATTTTGTGGATTCTTAGTTGGTCTCGTCCAGATCGAACTTTATCCTAGGCGACGAAGCAAGTCAGCCACCACAGGAAATCATTAAACTTCTGGAAGAATTTCGAACTGAGATTAATACATTCGAAGCCAAGAAGGAGATGCCATTTGCCCTATTTCAGGATGGAGCTAGCAAAGCATACTATACAGAATGTCACATTGGAGCTCGAGTCGCGGCTCCTCTCATAGACTTAGAGGCAGCGATAGATCCAGAACAGCAGGAAGAGTTCAGACTTCAGCGTAAGCTTCAGCCGAAAAATAGAGCGTTTATCAGAATGTGCACCGACGCCCTTCAATGTCGAGAATTCTCTGACCTCATGGCTGAATATGACACATCCTATCGACCGGATAAGCCATTGAAATTGCTAGGGGGACAACACCGTGCGGTAGCAATCCAGCGCGCTCTAGACAAGAAAGTTTCCCGTTATCATGGATTCAAAATCTACTTTGGCCTCACCCGAGAACAGAGAAGCGAAATCGCGCAGATCGCAAATACAAACATCGCGATATCATTAGATATTCTGGACCGAATCCAAGAAACAACAATGGGTCCAAATTTGAGAGATTTTTGTCATAAAGTCGGTTTGCTGAAAAAGAGAGAGGATTTTGCTGACAGAAAAAATCCTGAGGGAAAAATCACAGTTAGACTCGCAAGAACATTCTTGGTAAACTTTTTTGAAGGATTACGAAACAAAGGTGAGCTGGACGGCAACCTTTTCTATCCCGACGTTTGTAAAACAGGTTCCGAACTCGATCCAAAGTATGGAAGCCTAATAACAGATAGAGGGATTTGGAGTGACAAAAGACTTATTGAAGCAGGGCGCGAATTCGCCGTATTACACAAAGCCCAAGTGAAAGCAATCGAGAAAGATAAGAAGCTAAGGAAATACGTCGAGTTTCGAAATAAGGCTGTGTCAATGTCGGTTCTTGCCAGTTGGAGTCATGCTGCTGGTCTACTTCAAAGAGATACTGCACGACTTCAAAAGTTCTATTCGCTTCCGAAACTCAGCAAGACTGACCCTCTCAAGGCGCGTGACATGTCGGAGGCTAGGCACCATACCGACCCTGAAACATATCGAGGTCTAGGAACAAGAATGGACAGAAAAGATATAGGCAGGCTTGTGGAACTATGGCTTCAGTTCTCTAGATCTCAAGAAAGAACCATCACTCCGCAACTTATCGATTCGGCAATCAAGACCTATGAGGCGAACGTTTCCACTGAAGTGGCGCGAAAAGCCCAGAGAAGGGCTCGCGTTTGAATCTTTCGCGACTCACGAAAGACCTGCTAAAGGACGCCGCCTACTTCTACAGTAAACTAAAAGAAGCATCGGGCAAAGATGCTGCTACTGAGGCACGCTACTGTCGCGCTCTGATCTTCACTACTTGGAGTGCGTTAGAGGGATGGATAAATTGTGTATGCTCAGACTTCGCAACGCTTCCAGAGAGAAAGCTTTCCAAGTATGAGCGTGCTTTTCTGATGGAAAAGCGTATAGATATCGATGAGGACGGCCATCTAGGCATTTCTAGGCAAGACAGCTACCAAAAGATTCAGACGAAACTTTGTTACATATTGAGGAAATTTGGCAATTACTCCATCCCAAAGGATAGCAATCTGTGGCGCCAATTAAAGGAGGTGCAGAGAATCAGGCATTCCTTAGTTCATCCGAAGATAAGCGGGGTGAATTTCAAAATGGACGACCCGACAGCAAAGCTGTTCCTTGACGTAACTAGACAGACAATCCTTCTGTTAAGCAGTAAAATTTATCGGAAGAAAATCAAACTGCCAATCTGATATCTATTAACACTGAATTTGCATGTGTAAAGAGAATCGTCAGAAGGCTCCGATAGCTGGAGACGGGTTCTAACCTGAACCTGCTCAGGACTTGCTCACTACAGCTTGTGATAGACAGAGATGATCTTCCTTAGCGCTTCCTCCCATCCTGAATGGAAGGAAGCTATCTGAAAAGAATGCCCCAGGAGGACGGAAAATGGGGTTTACGACAAGTTCTTCATCTATGTACCGACTGAGATAGCGAGAGACGGATTATTTCCCTTTCATGAAGGGGATGAGGTGACCATAAGAATAGACTCCAAGAAGAAGCGTTTGATAGTTGAAAGAGTAAAGTAAGCTAGACTGAGAATTGATTTTGAATCTGAGTTTCGTCAAACCTTTATTGAAAGAAGGCTAAACAGTAGGACTAGCAACCGAGGTTGTCTGAAGATATGCTAGGAAAAAAGGGTCCAACACCTAGAGGTTTCGACTTCCTGGCAAGATGGTCTCAGGGTGCCTGGGCTGAGTCAAAGGTCATCGAAACAGTGAATGCTTCATCGGACCTTTTGGCGGTTCATTACGGACCTTCAAGAGGCGACCCAGTCAGCTATAATGAGTTTTCAGCTTGGAAGAAGTTTTTCGAAGAATATCGGCTGAAGTTGGAAGCTCGTGGCAAGAGGCCAGACATTCTGGTTTTCAAGAAGGATTTACTCCAAGCGACACGAGAAGATCTGAAGCTTATTGACCAGCTTCCAGATCTTGACGAACAAGACTCCGCAAAATTCGTCCGTTTGTCTAGCGCCGCCTTGGAGGTCGAAACTAGCCTCTGGAAGGCCAGGAAAGCTTTGCAATTTGGGAAGGAGTTAAGTTTCACTTTGAAGGAGGAAGATATGGACAGATTGAATCAATGGCAAGAAGCTCATCACAAGCCATTGTTCATAGTCCAAATGTTCTATGATAGCGCCTACATCATACCATACAGCAGAGTGAAACAGCTTATCTCAGAAGGTCTTGTGAAGAAGGCCGAGAAGGATCGCAAAACAGGAAAAGTAACCTATAATGTTCCTCTTTCTATGGGATCGGAGTTTGCCCTTCTGGTAGAAGCGCCCCTAGTAGAACCAAGAGTCCTGGAAAACGAGAAAGGGCTTGTTATGGCATACGTCGTATTCAACGGAGGCAGGTTCGAGCTCACCGAACAGGGGTTGGCTGTGCTTCGGTCGACTTAAGTCGACACCTTTTTATCCCTGATAGCACAAGTCAATAATTGCATGGAATTTGCAGTCTGTCGTCGTCTCGCTACGCAACCTCGTTTCTGAAACATCGGTCAAACTAGAACGGCAGATCAGGTCCAACATTTCGCAGAGCAAGAAACTCGAGGCTGAAATGTTAGACTGGGTTGAACGGCAGGGCCTAGGAAGAAAAGAGGATCGAATTCGCCTAGTTTCGAGGCAGGCCGTGTACAACTTAATTTTGAAGCTCATGCTGTATGAAATGTTGAGACAAGAACTGTCATTGGCACCAGTATCTATAGATTCGCTGGGAAAGCTGCAACAATTGTTCAAGACTGCTCATCAAAAAAGTGGAATGGAAGCTTTTGCAAACTCATTTCTCGATGAAATAGTGGAGGGTTGCAATGACGAACTCTCCAAGAATCTGTCCAATGTTGCTCGACTGGTTGAAAAAGTTGAGGAGAATAGGGCTGACTTTATCGGAAGAGTTTATGAGGATATTATTCCGGGAGAAGAGCGACGAAGACTGGGCGAGTTCTACACTCCTCGTGATATTGCTGAGTTCATGACTAGATGGGCTATTGTGGGCAAGAACGACAGAGTATCGGACCCGGCCTGTGGCTCAGCCACTTTCTTAGTCGAGTCACTATACCGATTAGTGGAACTGAAATGCTCTGCGGAAGAAGCTGTGAAAAACATCTATGGCATTGACATAAATCCACTAGCAATTCTCATGAGCACCGTCAACATGGTCGCGCGGGTCCCGGAGTCAACGCCTAATGTTTCTGTCTCGGATTTTCTAAGAATGACGAGGTGGGACAGAGAAAAGTTTCAAGCAATAGTATGTAACCCTCCCTACAGCAGACACCATGAACTTCCTCAGAATTACAAGGAACTTGTTGCGCGAACAATTGATGAGGAATGTGGCGAAAAGATAAGCAGACTATCAAGCATCTACGTTCACTTCTTCATTCATGCCGCCAGTTTTCTTGACGATGGCGGGAGAATGGCCTTTATTACTCCATCAGAGTTTCTAGACGTGGACTACGGGGTTGAGCTAAAAAGATTCCTACTAAAACCTTTCACCCTCCGATCTCTGATTCTATATTCAGAAGAGACACTGGTTTTTCCGGAAGCTCTCACCACGGCCTGCATTACGCTACTTGAGAAGAAAAAGCCAAGTCCGGAGCACAATGTGATTTTTG
>Ga0209725_1002207_pt1 | contig 10597 bp, 13 predicted proteins | sample I18A1metaG_FD_184145 | JGI IMG/M metagenome (GOLD analysis project Ga0209725, IMG submission 184145) | Lake sediment bacterial and archeal communities from Gulf of Boni, Indonesia to study Microbial Dark Matter (Phase II) - ​I18A1 metaG... | ecosystem: Environmental > Aquatic > Freshwater > Lake... | reverse complement strand
CCTGTCAAGACTGGTTTCGCTTCTGGCGGTCTTGGTGATGATTAATTGGGCGTAACGGCGCTCGTTATGGCTGGTGGTGAAGCCACTCGAATGAATTCCTCGACAGAGAAGCCGCTCCTCGAGGTCGGCGGCAAGTCGATGCTGGAGCGTGTTCTCGACGCCTTGAAGGAATCAGAAATGATTGACCGGATCCTCGTTGCCGTTAGCGAAAAGACTCCCCGGACAGCTGAGAGGGCGAGAGAATTGAACGCTGAGATTATCTCAACGCCCGGCGACGGCTACGAATCCGACATGAAATACGTCATCAAGAGGCTTGATTTGCACGACGTACTCATCGTATCAGCAGATCTTCCTTTCATCACAACTCACCTGGTCGATCATGCAATCGAGGAGTACAGGTCGTCAGGAAAGCCCGCCCTAGCGGTTATGATCCCGACTAGTATCTATGAGCAGCTTGGTTCCAAGCCACAATATGTCTTTGACTGTCAGGGAAGGAAATTGGCACCAGTCGGTATAAATATGGTCGACGGAACCAAGATCGATCAAGGTGAACTGGACCAGACTGTACTTGTGATGGAGTCCAAAGAGACCGCGCTTAACGTTAACACCCTCGAAGAGTTGGATGTTGCGAGAAAACTCTTCAGAGCTGCTGGAGGGTTCGAGAAGCATGAAAGCCACTAGAGAAAAGTCATCTTCTGCAAGAGGTTCAAGAACGCGCCGGCTAGCACGTATCTCGGTGTTCTCTGCGCTATCCGTCATTGGTTCCTTCATTCATCTTCCGGGTGCCGTACAGACTGTAAGCTTTGATTCATCCCCGGGCTTCTTCGCTGCCCTGTACTTCGGCCCGTTGGATGGGGCTGTCGTTAGTGCAATTGGACACATCGCCACGTCTATCATTAATGGGGTCCCGCTCGGGTTAGTGCACTTGCCCATCGCCTTCGGATTAGGAATTGCTGGCGCAGCTATAGGAATCGTTAACCGTGTTCATTCGTCAATGGGGTTCCTGCCGGCAATCGCGGTTGGAGTGGCAATCAACACAGGCTTGGTAGTCCTCGCTGTTCCAGTCCTAGGTTGGCCAGCCACGATCAGCTTCATCCCGTTCCTCCTTTTGGCGGCCGCGATAAACGGGGCAGTCGCTGCCGCGACTTACGTGGCGGTGAGAGGAAGACTCCGATCTTGAAGGGCCTACGAGAAGTTGGGATGATCAAGACTGCTAGGGATGTCCTGCTATTCAAGATCAGCAAGAGAACCATCATGGTTGTCAGCTGCGATTCAGCTGGTGGGATCGGTTCAAAACAACACGATGTTGTGAAGGTCGACCCCAAGACTATAGGCAGATTCACAGCAAGGGTCGCTTTGATGGAAGCACTGTCCGTCGGTGCCACACCACTCTGTCTTTCGAACACTCTCCCAGTTGAACCACAACGTACTGGCAAAGAGATCGTGAGAGGAATACGGGGGGAGCTGAAAGATTCCGGACTCAATCCGGGCATACCGATGGTTCAGAGTACGGAGAAGAACATACGAGTAAGCCAGACCGGGGTTGGTGTGACTGTCATCGGATTGGCTGACAAGGAATCCTTGAAGATTAGACGCTGTAAAGCTGGGGACGCCGTAGTGGCCATAGGGCTACCTCAAGTCGGCGCCGAAGTGATAACGGGCGAGAGAAGGCGGAGAATCGCCGATACAAGGGATGTCCGCAGACTCTTGGACCAACCTTTCGTGCATGAAGTTATTCCCGTTGGATCTCAGGGCATACTGCATGAAGCCCGAACCGTCGCTAGTGATTCCAATCTTGAGTTCAAGTTGAGACGCGATCTGAAGATCGATGTCGCAAAATCTGCTGGTCCCGGCACTACCATCCTCTGCGTGCTCGCCCAAGAAGACGCAGAGAAGCTCTCAGAGATATTTCCTAAGCCAGTAAATCCGATCGGCGCCCTAGCGTGAAGTCAGGAAGAATGGAAAGCTCTGTCTGCAGGTGCTCACAGCGCTCCTTAACAGTCGGAGGAGACGTGTAAGCCTGATCAGATATTCTAGTTACAAGATCTGTCCTTTTGCCACAACTACGCTGACTCGACATCGCGAGGCATATTCTCGCGAGAGCGCTCAAGACAAAGAAGTCAGGATAGCGGCGCAGAATCTCTCTGAGTAGGTTTTCACGCGTAGGCTCTCCTTTCTTCGCGCCTCAGCCCGCTGATACATACTTGAACCAGAGAACGATGAAGAGATGAATGATTCCGAAGACGAACAGTAGACAAGTCAGCACGATGTGAATCTTGAGCCACGGCTTGATTAGGTGAAGTCTGAGGGGATTTCGGCGTAGTTGTTCGCCCAGCAGACCGCTTATGAGGACCGCCAAGACCACCCAGGCAGCGAATCCTTGGACACCCGCGAGTCCAACTATCCCCCATGTCGGTTTGATGTAGGGAAACGGGTTGGCGTATCTGAAGCTCAAAGGAAAACCCGAATGTATCATCAACAGAATTGTGCCGGCTATGTCCAAGTAGCAGTGTCCTCGCAACCATGCACTCCTGCTACCGATGCCAATGCGCGGTACGCGCCTCATCGCCTTTCGCAGCGTGTAAAACTGTCCTGCGACTAGTAGGAGGGTTCCGAAGTAAGCGAGCTTGAACCCGATCGGCGAGCCCCCCTTTAGGATCCTCATGGTGAGGTCTTCAATCGCGTACGAAGGTATCTCTTGGAATACTTGCGGAAATCCCAAAGATAGAAAGAAGGTGACCGTCAGGGTCCCGACAGTCCATACCGATAGGAGAACAGATCCCCGAAGGGACCGCATCCTCACCGGCTCCTAGCTAGAGCCTATCTTGTCTTCAGACGGCCGATGGGGATTACATAGGCAGGTTTCTCGAAATCGGGCAGTCCCAAGAGCCTCTGAACCTCAGCGTCATGGAATGCGCCGATCACGACATTGCCCAAGCCAAGCGCGACTGCTTGTAGGTATACATTTTGAGCGGCATGCCCCGTCTCCTGCCAAACGTATCGCTCTCCTCTATCGCCATACTTGCGTGTGGTTCGCTCAAAGATCGCGGTGATCACGAAGTTCGCGGGCGCCGCGCCGACCCACTCCTGATTGAGAGCCGCCGCCATGAGCTGTGCGCTGAAGTCACCTCTGATCCTTTCGACCAGCCTGTGGTCTCTCGGTTCATAGTGGTAGATTCCAGCCTCCAGCCCTTCTACTCCGGAACTCCGCGTAACCATGTAGATCTCCAACGGGTAGGTTCCGCCGGCTGACGGCGCGGTTCGAAACCCGTACTGGGGCAGAGTGATTCCTTGCGCAGCCCAGAGTAGCTGCATGACCTCCTCGGAAGTCAGTGGACTATCGGCGTACTCCCTAACCGACCTACGCTTCGCAAGCGCTTCCTCCACTGACACAGCCCCTGAGGTTCTCGGGGAGGAAACAGCTTGGATTGTTTCAGCCATCTCAGCAGAATATGGGCTTGGTCGCTCGAACACACGTGACCCGTACAGCATCACTCCGACGGCTCCCGCAAAAGCGCCGGCAAGAAGGCCGATGAAAGACCTCCGTCCCAGTCTCGTTGAAGGCATGAAGAACACCTCAGATGTCCTATGACAAGGCGGTTCATATCTTGCGCGTCTTGAACTCCTTAGGCCAGCACGTTCAGCATTCCCGGATTGCTCGGTGCGGTCGAGTGTAGCCCACAGACCCTAGGGAATGGTTTCATGGATTTCATGGACTCCTCAGGACGGATAACTTGCATCTTCGAAGCGCTTTCCAAGAGTCTCTGGACCCGCTTGGAAGGCTGGTCCTGATGCGCCCGCGTGGAGGTAACACGATTGGAGATTTGGATGAATCATCGGGAGGGAGTTGGAGAGAAAGGCTCGGTTTCCAAATGCTCGCAGCTCGTCATGGGTCGCGAGAGAGAGCCGGATAGGTCGGTAGTCGATAGGCAATGGTCATCCAGCTCGTGTGCCGTTGGGTACGGGTCGTTCCGGCATAGCGAGTACGGGTGTCATACCATCAGCATATCCAATGTCGAACAACATTCCCTCTGAAACCTCACTCATCATCTCCCTAGGTTCAAGATTGACGACGAATAACGCCTGCTTTCCCTCAACTTCTTTGGGGTTTTTGCGTTCCTTCTTCATTCCAACCAAGATCTGCCTCCTGCGATCACCAAAATTGACTGTCAGCTTCACAAGTTTGTCTGATCTGATCACGTCTTCCACAAGCTCAATTGTCCCCACACGAACATCGACTTTATCGAGGAGATCAAGGGAGATGAAGGGTTTGACTGGCGCAGGTTTGATAGTTGTCATAGCCAGTCAGCCAATTCCAGCTTGTCTATGATAAAGGCTCATCGCGGCGTTTCCGGTCGAGACAAATGCACCCTCTTGCAACATCTTAAGGTCAAGCTTCGCGAAGTTAGCATTGGCTTGGAAGAATGTCCGCCACCAAATATGACTTCAATCTCTTGGTGTCGTGTCCTTGGGGCGGGTATGCCAGAGCGAAACGAGAGATAGCACGAATACTGGATGAGATCGGGGATAAACAGCCCAAGATTCAGATGACACTCGCGCGAGGAATCATTGGCCTTAGAACTACACTCGATCCGCGATCCGTGATCCGAGAAATCCGCTCGTTCTTCGAGAAAGATCCCTCGGTCATCCAGCATACATTGAAGTGGGTTCCTGTTGATCTGTGGACCGACTCTACCATCCAATCGATCAAGGAAGCAGTTGGCACCCTCAGAGGCCGCATCGAACCAGGCGAAGCATGGCGCATGACCGTCGAGAAACGGAGGTATACCTCCCTCCACAAAATGGACATAATCAGGGACGTTGCCGAACTCATCGATGAGAAGGTGGACCTAACAAATCCGAAGAAGATCCTTCGCATAGACATCATGGGACGTTATGCAGCAATCTCTGTCCTGAAACCTGAAGAGATATTCTCAGTAACGAAGGCCTACTCTCTGTGAAGGAATGTGTATCCCGAAACGGAAGCCATCTCTCCTGTCATTGGGAACAAGTCGTGCGTTTCACGTGACACTTCTGAGGATGTCTGAAGTCACTACGTTATATGCGTGTTACACGCATCCTCTCCCCGCTTGAGAACCTATGGATGACGAGAAGTTCGCAGCCGATCTTGAAGTTCTTCTGTCGAGGCTCGTTCCCGACAAGAGCGAACCAACCTTCACTAAACTAGACGACATTCGCGCAAAGCTTATCGAAATGCACCGTCGCAATCTCGTCAAGATCAATCACTCTGCTATGGAGATTATTTGCGCAAAGGATCTTATCTTGAAAGAGTATGATGTTGACGTGGAACATTCCCTCGACGAAACACTCGTCTGCGACGTTTTCGGAGTCAAGGGCGATGGAAGAGCGGTAGTTGAGATTGAGACTGGTTTTGTTCCTCCGGAGCACGCTCTAGATCCCACGACATATTACTCGGCTCGCGTTGCCAGCAAGATCGCTAGATACAGCAGATGTGCGCACAAATTCAGCCTCGCTTCCCCACTATATCAGCTTCTGCCCATCCCAGCTCTCTTCCTCAAGCCTCCTCGAGCGAGGACTGACAATGAGATGGAGGAAACGAAGAAGCTTTGCGACCGTTACTACAGAGATCCCCCCATAACCTTGCAAGAGATTGCGACTGCGAGGATCCACTCAGTCTTCTTGATAGATGTGGATAGCGGATACGTAAGGGAACTCGATCCAGAAAGCTACGGAGATTCCGTCTTGCGCAGCTGGGATGAAGTGAGAAGGTGACTGCCCAACTCTCGAGGCGGATGCGGCTTTCCCTTCACGGAGGATCCGCGATCTTTCCCTCTTTCCTCCGCGCTGGTTTTCCCTCACCCGGGCTTCGTGGAGTTTCTGCGGTTTCCCGCTAGCTTCACGTCACGCCACCCGAGCGCTCATCGATCCACATGGCGACCCAAGGCAAACCCTGGTTCGCAAGCCTGACCGACGAATCTACCCCTTTCTCGGTTGGGCAGCACATAACAATTGTCGTTTCTAGAATATCTAACTTTTGGTTCCATGAGAAATAGGCTTACTGCCGATGGACGCGTAGGCAGGGCGCGACAAGAGACCGTCTTGATGACTAGAAAACGGACTTGAAGGGAGTGCCCGCAAGGAGGTTCAAATTTCCTACGTTCACTCGTTTGAGGTGTTTCCTAGCTGCCTGATAGCATTCTTTGACTTGCTCGATCGGCGTAACGGGAAGGTCGCGCATCATAAAATGCGGAAAGAAGACAAGGAGAGAATATGGAATTGATTCATCGAGGCTAGCGATTGAACTTGAGATCTTATCGACCTCCTCAGCATCCACGTATCCAGGTACCATGAGAGTCGTCGCCGTCAGGACGGGAAGGTCTGGTCTTTCGTTGTAGAACCTCCCGTAAACCATCTTGAAGTTGGCGTAGGCAGACGAATTATCCACTCCGCTCAGCGCCAAGCTGAGATTGGGATTGAAACATTTTAAGTCGAACTTGATGTTGCCGCCACTCTTCAGGGCGATTTTGGCGGCGCGTTCGACAAGGCGTGGATTTCCGCAGCCGTTCCACTCAAAACATATCCTGAGAATCCTATCTTCAGGCGAAGCTTCTACCATACTCCTTGAAGCATTGATTGCGAATGGCAGCTGGGGTTCAGGAGATCCTCCAAAGAAACACCAGCATGATATTCTGTCGTTCTCAACTGTGCGGTTTACAAGCTGGTCGACAGTCGTTTCTTCCGCAACATCAAGCTCCTTGTGAGATATGTTCTGACAGAAGAGGCAGTTGAAGTTGCACGCATAGAAGAATAAGGCTAGGTTGTAGTATCCTGTTTCAGGTCCTTCTTGACAAGCGTATTTCGGATAACCTGCACCGGTGCCGGCGGGGCAAAACCAAGCCGCACAACAGTTCGTCACCTGCGGATCCAGATAGGCGTGAAGCAAAGCCTTCTCAAGAGAGACGGTTGAGACTAGTTTGCCTTGGACGTTCCTCCTGAGTCCACAGTACCCAACTTCCCCTTCGCCCATGCGACATTCGTGAGAGCAGATATTACAAGGAATCCCTCTGTTGCTGCGAGGGGGTTGTGCAGGCAATCCAAAGACTCGTCTCGCCTTCGCATGGCTCTCAATAATGAGCGGTCGAGAATGCTCGGGCTTCTCCCGAATACAGTCGGCACAAAGTCCTAGACTTTCTGCTACAAGTCGAGACTGCTTCCCGCAAAGCACACATCGACCTGTCATGGCAGGGCCTAGTCCAGTAGTATGAATCCTGGGCTCGTCCGACTATAAGTTGCCGATTCAAAACCAGAGAGGGATGAGATAGCATCGATTTAGTTTATTCAGCCAATCTTCCTCCGTTACATGGGAGGATGAAGCCTACGGCGACCTGCTCGGTGCCTTGCAAGCGAATGCCGCGTACTTCGATTTGACTTCGGCTCAATTTCTCTCTTCAACTCATTCAGGTCAGGTGCACTCTATCTAACGGCCACGTTCGCAATAGTTCGGGTGGGTGCGCTCATCCCTAGAAATCTCGCAGACAAGGACGGTTCAATCACGAGCTGTAAAGTTCGTGGCCTTTCTCCAAAGCGGTCATTCGCATTCTTGAAACATGTTCGGCTTCTCAGTTAGGTCCATAACAAGTGCTTGGGGCCCTTCTGAACATGTTTCCCTGTGATAGGTAATTGGAAATGACATGTGGGGCATCGCTGATTCTCGTCTAGATTGTATTCACTCAGACGCCAACCGTATCGGCGGATTAGCACCTTTTGACATTGTGGGCAGTAGGTGTTCTCGTAGGGATGGCCGTTGACGTTTCCGATGTAGGGGAAGAAGACACCCTCTTCTTTGGCAATGCGATAAGCGAGTTCTAGGGTTGCGACCTTCGTCTGAGAATTCTTGAATTTGTATGCGGGATAGTAACGTGTGAAATGAATTGGTGTCTCGACTCCGACCTCCTTTACGTGTCGTTGAACAAGTTGGCGGAGACATGTTTCATCATCGTTCACGTTTGTGACTACTAAGTTCACTATCTCGACATGCAGCCCAAGCTCCTTCGCTTTCTTGGCGTTTCTCCAGACCACCTCATCGCCACGTACGCCGTTACAATAGCGCTTGTAGGTTTCAGAGTTACCTTTCACATCGATCTTGATCCCGTCCAAACCATGATCGGCTAGATAGCGTAGAGCTTCAATCGTCATGTATCCATTTGAAACGAAGCAGCAATAGAGACCTCGTCGATGAGCAAACGTGAAAGCATCTGACACCCACTCAGCTAGAAGTGTGGGCTCTTGGAAGCTGGCGCATAGACCTTCATCACCGCGGTTTAGGGCCATCTGAACGATTTCTTCCGGTGAGCGGTACTGGGATTCCTGGGGATTAGGCGCTGTCTTAGACAATGAATAGTTCTGGCACCAAGTGCAGTCCAGATTGCATGACCACGTGGAGAACGTGAGGGAAGTCGATCCCGGCCAGTAATGAAAGAACGGCTTGATCTCAATCGGGCGGCTCTCGATAGCACTGAGGTTACCGTACACTAGTGTGTAGAGCTTCCCCGCCAAGTTTCCTCTGGCCTTGCATTCGCCTAGTTCACTTGGACGAAGGGCGCAGAGTCTTTCGCAAAGCCTGCATCGTACGGCTCCTCGAGCGAGAGTTTCGGAGAGGTGGGTTTCCCTCGTTGTGGGAAGTCGTCGAAACTTCTCAATACTCGAATCTGATAATCTTGCTCGCTCGGCCAAGCTTTGCTGGGTCCTCGTTTGATTTGGGTGCGTAACTCATCCAATAGCGTTTCCTTCACCCAAGCCTGATAGAATTCACAGCTGATTCGAAACGATCCAGCACACTGCGTTGGATTATATTACGCCTTAACCAGTAGACAGTGGGTATCATGATATCCAGAGAACAACTTGCCAGTATGATCGATCATGCTCTTCTGCACCCAAGCTTGACCGAGGCTGACATCAAGAATGGTTGCAGAAACGCTCTCAAGTACGGCTTCGCCAGTGTCGCGGTTAACCCTGCACATGTAGGTATTGCAGTGAAAGCTCTCGAAGGATCACGCGTGAAAGCTTGCAGTGTAGTATCGTTTCCGTTTGGGCTCTCGACGCCAGAAGTCAAGGCATATGAGACAAGAGTTGTGCTAGCACAAGGGGCTACAGAGATAGACATGGTGATGAATTTCAGTGCACTTCGCTCAGGTCTTCATGATATCGTGCTGAGTGACATCAGAAGCGTTGTGGATGAGTCGAGGCGAGTTGCCGGAACTGTTGCTGTAAAGGTGATTCTTGAGAACTGTTATCTTTCTGATGCAGAAAAGGAGCAAGCATGTCTCTTGGCAGTGGAAGCGGGAGCGGATTTCGTGAAAACGTCAACGGGCTTTGCCACAGGCGGAGCCACTGTTCATGATGTCCGACTGATGAGAAAGACTGTTGGCTCCAAGATCGGAGTAAAGGCGGCCGGAGGCATAAGAACTCTTAAACGAGCTCTTGAAATGGTACAAGCCGGAGCCAACAGAATCGGAACGAGCTCAAGCGTCTCAATAATTGAAGCTCTCGAAAGTTGATCTCCGGAGCTGATGAGTTGGGTATTCATACGATTATTCTTATGCGTTTCTTCTTCCTGATGAAGTCCTTAGCGAACCTGAGCAAAGCGGTATCCAAACGCACTAAGTCAAGGCGGTTGCCTTTTGCAAGTGCCTTCATGTCCTTGATCTTCAGTTTCTTCATGGCCGTTTGCACTAGCGGTGTCGGCTTAGGGTCTGCCTTGCTCCACGCTAGTCGCATATCCCTCAGGAAGATGGAAATGGTCGTTTCTCCAATCCCCTTCCCCAAAGCCTTGAGCCTGATCTCAAGATCTTCCGAATCTCTGGCTTGCTCATGAAGAAGATTCAAATCTCCTTTGTAGTGTTCTTTGAGATTGCCAAAGACCTCAAGCAGTTTGTCGGCCGTGCTGAAGTCATACCTAGTATAACCTCCTGCGTCAAGCAGTGAGACAAGCCCATCCCAGCCTGTATGCAGGATCATATCGGCCGATGAGACGCCCTTCTCCGCGAAGCATCTGTAAGTCTTCGTTGCAGACGACTCGCGAATCGGCTTGCTGTACAATATCGCCGCCAAGAACCACTTCGCTATTTCCTCGTTGCGCTTGCTCCCTAGATCAATGCCGAGGAGCTCAGAGTAGGGCTGTCCACGTTGCTTCACAAAGCTCTTCAGGTCAATGGCTTTCTGCCGCATACCAACCACTTTCGCAGATCCAATCATCCGTAGGCTTCATGTTTTCTCCTATGGAAATCTAATAACAAGTATCTATTGAAAACCATTCGTTTGATTCTTCCTGGAAGAGGCATTTGCCACGTCGTATCTCTAGGAAGAAACTCATCACAATAACAGCTGGAATCGGTGCAGCCGCGGTCGGACTTGGTTTAGGCTCCTTCAAGCTGGTGGAGCCAGTTAAACGTGAGGAGGATCGGCTGGAGGTTCAGGGGAGAGTTAATCCGCCTTCCCGAACCCTTTAGGAAGCATTTCTATCGAAGAAGCTATTCAACGCAGGAATATTGGCTAGGTTACTTCAAAGGTCCTACCTCCAATATCCTTGCTATTTCGCTTCATCTCCCTGTGAAAC
>Ga0209725_1002206_pt1 | contig 10599 bp, 15 predicted proteins | sample I18A1metaG_FD_184145 | JGI IMG/M metagenome (GOLD analysis project Ga0209725, IMG submission 184145) | Lake sediment bacterial and archeal communities from Gulf of Boni, Indonesia to study Microbial Dark Matter (Phase II) - ​I18A1 metaG... | ecosystem: Environmental > Aquatic > Freshwater > Lake... | reverse complement strand
CTGATACACCTGCGACTGCGTGAGGACCGCTCTGCGCTGAGATCCCTGAGACGGAGTGAGGACCGCTTTGGGCTGAGACTCCTGCCACTCCGAAGGTTCCAGAACTTCCATCAGTTCCTGATGGAACCGTGACCGAGAAAGCGCCTGGGGCATGATCATGAGCTGCTGCAGCAAAAGTTCCAGGCGCATGATCATGAGCCGCGGCTGCGAAGTTACCTGGGCTGTGAGCGTGGCCTTCTCCTGCGCCAGTCCATCTTTCGCCTGCTAGGGCTCCTTGATTGGCGATCTTGCCGACTGAGATCACGCATTGAGTTGGGCTGATAGATTCGACCGCTGCGACAAGCTGATCCAATCCTGAATTGTTGACTGAGACCAAGACGATGGGAGCCACTGCGAAAGCTGCAGGAAAAGTCACGGTGACTTTGCCATCAACGCCAGTCGTTGCCTGGCCTGCCTGAATCTTCTCAACTATTGCACCTGGGCCAGCTCCGCCGCCATATCCTCCTGCCCCTGCCTTGCTTGCCGACGCCCTCTCAAGCTCCTCAATCCTGTCCAGCATGTTGCCGAGTTGCTGGCCTAGAATCGGTCGTGTCTGCGGTCTCCACTTCGGGCTCATGTCCGCTCGAATCCTCTGCCTTTGATTGTCCATCCGCCTTTGCTGAGATGATAGCTCTCTTCCCTCATCAGCAGCTCAGCTCCTTCAAGACTGAACTTGTAAGCGACCGGGATGTCGACGCGGCCCAAGAGATACAAACAAAATTGTTGGTAGCCCGGGGGAGATTCGAAGTCGGGCTGTTGGTCTCCCGTCGGCAGGTTTCTCCTTCGAGCGGGATCCAGAGCCATCTAGTGGCCTTTCGGTCTGGCGCCATTGCTATGCCTGATCCAAGCGTCAAGCTGTTTGACCGCTACACCACCGGGCTACGCAAACTGTTGAAGAAGGCGGTGGCAGTAAAAACCTTGACGTTTGAGGCGGCACTGGTTGCGAAATCCTCTCGAGGAGGCGTCTCAGTATGATTCTGTTGGAGCACGCCCACAATGGCAAGTGACGACTCACGCGGTCAGTTCTGTGGGTTCGATTTCGTCGAGAGACCGGCAAGTTTCTCTTGGGAATCGATTCTTTCGCCGGCAATCATTCGTTTTTCGAGCTTACTAAACCTTAAAAGCAAAACGTATGCGTAGACAATTCTCACGCAACAAAATGGCGAATGAGCCTTAATCGTGGAGAAATCTGAAGTTAAGATGGGAAATTCCTCGACAGTTCACGGTGTGTTCCTTCCCAAGCGATTCTTCGTCACAAGCGGAGTGGCGACCAGCTCTGTTTCTCCTCTCAACGCTTTCGATGCAGCTTTGGCGAAAGCAAAGGTCGCTCAATGCAATCTGGTGAACGTCTCGTCAATTCTTCCAGCAGATGCCAAGTTCGTTGAGAATGAAGAGATCACACCGGGGACTATTACATTCGCTGTCATGGCGAGAATGGATGGTGATCCGGGCGAGACGATCGGAGCGGGTGTCGCTTGGGTTTGGGGGACGAGCCCGTTAGGCCAGCGTTATGGGATGGTCGCTGAAGCTCATGGGTACAAGGACAAGGAAGCCATCGACAAGGAACTGAAGTGGAAGCTTCAGGAGATGGCGAAGATAAGGGAACTCAACATCGAGAGCATCCAGACTCGCTCGGAGTTCCTCGAAGTCCCCAAGGGAAAATACGGTAGCGCTGTCGTCGCGCTTGTCTATTGCCCGTGGAGCGTTGAGGAGGCGAATCGATCTATATAGACTTTGGAGTTCTGGTCAGAGTCTCTAGGGAAGTCTTAAGACCAGTTCCCCTCGGTCCTCGGAGAGATCCGAAATGAGGCCGAGTGCACTCCAGGTGGCGACGGCTTCTCTCAACGCCGCCTTATACGCCGCCCTGGGTGCATTGTGGACTCTGTTTCCGGTGACAGTCTTTGGCGTAAGGTTCTGGCCGCAAGTCTTCGTTCCAGGCGCATTCGCCGTACTATTCGGCCCTTGGGTCGGCGGCGTCGGCGCCGCCGTCGGCATATTCGTCGCAGACGTCGTGTATGGCCATCATGACGCTGTGCTGAGTCTTCTGGTAGGAGTTCCAGCCAACTTCGTCTGCTTCTGCCTCATAGGGTATCTTTCCCGAAGACAGATCAGAACCAGAGCGAGGCTCTCATTGATCCTCATTGGCCTTGCCATTCCCGTCGTGATGGTCGCCTACGCATTATACGCGCTCTCCGGATCCACTGTTGCGATTCTTGTCGCCCTTGGTGTCTTGGTAATCACACTCGTTGCGATTCCTTATCTCGCCCGTTCACGTTGGGCTGAGGTTGAAGCGGCATCATCAATCGGACTGGGAATCGGCAGTGCGATTGTCGGCCTCGGAATAGTGACATACAGCTCGTTCTTCGTTATGCCACAAGTGCTAGGCTTGGGATCGGGACCCCTACCAGCTATCTTCGCGATCGGCGCTACACTCTGGACCTACATGTCGGAGATCCCATTCCTGTTGGCGATCACTCCACCAATAGTGAAGGCAGGCCAAGCTGCATTTCCGAGCCTTCGAGTAGGGCAAACCACCGCGAGCAAGAACACTAATGCCTGAAGCACACGCTTTCTCACCAGCCGGAATCAGCAGCTTCTTCGAGATCCGAGACAGGAGACCTGACGGGCAGCCCTTCAAGAATCCTGCAGAAGCTGGAGCAAGAGGTGGCGGTCTGGTAATATCTCGCGGAATATCGACCAGCGTGAACATAAGACCTGCCAAGAAGTCTCGCATCACCGTTCGAATCAACGGCAGTCCCGCTCCTCACGCAACAACTACAATCACAACAATCTCGAAGCTGTTTCAGCTCGCTCGCGAAGAATACTCAGCATCTGTCGAACATCGTGTACAGGTGCCGATAGGAGCAGGGTACGGCACCAGCGCTGCCGGTGCGCTTTCGGCCGCTCTCGCGTTCTCTGAAGCAGCAGATCTAGGCATGTCGATGAACCAGCTTGGCACTGTCGCTCACCTCGCCGAGATCTCGAACCGGACGGGGCTAGGTACTGTGGGCGCTCTTCTGACAGGAGGATTTGTCCTCACAAGGAAGAGCGGCGGTCCCGGAATTGCCGTGATCGATAGGCTGCGTGTTTCTCCCAAGATCAAGGTGTTCTCCGCGTGTGTCGGTCCTATCTCGACCAGAAGAGTCCTGCACTCGGCTGGCCTTCGAAAGAAGGTCAACCTGCTTGGTCGTTCGACATTGCGATCGATCTTAAGAGACCCTCGGTCTCGCAACTTCATGCGGGCATCACAGGCATTCGCTTTCGGATTGGGGCTGATGTCCTCTCAGACCGCCAAGCTGATCGAGCTGATGGAAAGTGCGGGGGCGATCGGAGCCACGCAGAATATGCTCGGTCAGGCTGTCCACGGAATTGCAGAAGAGGATGTGGCAGATGCTATCGCAGAGTTGGTCAAGAGACGGTTTCCCAGGGTTAAGGTATTCGCGTGCCAGCTGGATTTGGCAGGGGCTCGCCTCTCATGACCCATAGGGCGAGACCGTTCCCGCTAGTCGCCGTAGGAGGGACATTTGACGTACTTCACAGGGGCCACAAGATCCTCCTCAGAACCGCCTTTCGGGCTGGCGACAAAGTGCTGATCGGTCTCAGCCGGAACGGATTCGTCCAGAGCCTGAGGAAGGACCATCCCGTCGATCTATACCCAACGCGCAAGCGCGAGCTCGTTGCCTTCCTGAGGAAGGAGCGGCTCCTTGACAGAGCTGACATAATCCCCTTGGACGACGCTTACGGCCCAACGGTCAACGACTCAACGATCAACGCGCTCGTGGTAAGCCGCATGACGAAGAAGATGGCAGAGAGAATCAACATGATTCGGAGACGACGTGGACTGAAGCCACTTCCAGTGTTGACGATACAGATGGTCCTTGCGGAGGACTTCGAGCCGATCTCCTCAACCCGAATCAGATCGGGAGAGATCGACCGGGAGGGCTACTTGAGGGGCAATCGTTCATGTGGCCCAAAGGAGCCCGATCGCAAGTAGCCAAGCTCATCTGCGTTTTCGTCGGCGTTTCCGCCTGATTGGGAGTTCCCCAAATCTCTCAAGGTCCCTTTGGGAAGCCTTCTCCACAAGCACGCGTCGCCCATCTATCCTCACCCTCACCCGGATCATCCTCCCCACGAACGGGAACGCTGAGTCACATGTAAGCTTCGTCGGAAGGTAGATTCGCGGCGATTCGTACGTCTTCCCGTTTCTTCCTCTTTTTCGCGTCGCGACGTAATTCGCCAATGCTTCGAGCATTTTGATCACGGGGTCGTCCTTCGCATTCTACGTTCCACTCTAGCCCGCAGAGTGGAGAGGAATATGGAACGGACGCATAAATGGCTGATTTGGTTGCAGATGTCAACGTGAAGGGGTGAAGTTTGCGTTTTCTTAACAAGATTAAAGAGAGGTTTGGGACAGGTAGGTTGAGTTGTGAAGTGAGATGGGGAAGGTCAGCGTGTTCATGACAGGGTTGTCAGGAGAGCGGCTTTGGGATGTGGAGAGGGAGCTGCCGTCTCAGATTCAGATCGCGGTCAACATCAACATGCTCGGAATCGAAGAACAAGCTGACGGAACTCTGAATGCGCCGTTCGTGTTCACCGTGAACTTCACGCCTGCAATCGCGCAGATCAGCATCAAGGGGCGGGCGAAGATCCAAGGCGAGAGGGACGAGATACAGAAGGTCATACAGGAGCACAAGGAGAAGAAGACCCCGCCACCGTGGGCGGTTCAAACGGTCTACTTCAACGCGATGGCCGAAGCTATTCTGATCTCGAGAACGATCGGGATTCCGCCGCCTCTGCCTCCTCCTCCGACGCCTCCGGCAACGCAGACCTCGCCTAGGTCTGAAACACGTTACACCACGTAATCCAATAAATTGGAGCGTTCCGTAACAATCCAGAAAATTGGAGGACTCATCCACGGCTGCGCAGCCCTCGGACGACTATCAGGTTAGGCTCGCATCTGTGGAGTACCGGTCGCGTTCCTTGCAGAACTACATCACTTTCGGCGATATCGACCATGAGGTGGGAGAGCTCGATGCTAGGATTCGCGACCTGCCCGGGAGAATCCAAGAACTGCGCACACGGGGCTATGTCTTCAAGAGCTACCTTGAACGCAAAGCCGAGATCCTAGCTCAGCAGTGGGCCGATCTTCGTCAACGCGTGACAACGGAGGTTGACAAGCATGGTCACGAACTGCGTTCACAGGCTGACACATTGCTGCAACGTATGCCAACGTTGCGGCTCATTCGGAACATGAACGAGCTGGGGGCAATGGATTCCGCGGTGTCCAATCTTGAGAGCCGCGTCGACGGTGTCAAGCAGTCGATCAAAGGCCTGTACGGCGCTGTGAAAGAGAACATCGACCAGACGCACGAACAGGTCAATGACTTGTTCTGGGTGTTGGATCAAGCGGACGGAGCGGCCTTCACGCTCTATCCGGCAGAGGCAGTAGTTTCAGCTGTAAAGGCGCAATGGTTGACAGGAGAAAAGGAAGGGCCAAAGGGGATCTTCTACCTGACGGACGAGCGAGTGCTGTTCGAGCAGCGAGAGGAGATGGCGACCAAGAAGACACTGTTCATCACGAGAGAAAAGAAGAAGGTGCAGGAAGTGAAGTGGGAGGCTCCTCTCAGGCAAGTCACCTCTGCAAGAGCGCGCGAGCGTGGAGGCGCCTTTCTGGGAATCGGGAAGAAGGAAATGTTGGAGGTCGAGTTTGCACCTGACGCGGCGATTCCAAATGCGATGCTGAAGTTGGACGCTGACTCGGATCCGTGGCAAGGCTTGATCGGTCGGGTCAAGTCAGGAGACATCGCCGGCGAACGAACAACCCCCAAAGACAAGGCTGCGGTGGAAGCCGCACGTACCGCACCGACGAAATGTACGAATTGCGGAGCACTACTCACCCAGATAATCGTGAAAGGCATGACTGAGATCAAGTGTGAGTACTGCGGCGCTGTGATGCGTCTCTAGACCTGCGTGTGCAGAGACAGGTCCTCCCATGGGTTATGCAAGTTCGCCCTTCGGTATCTCCTGGATTCTCTCACGCCAGTAGCGTGCGATCATCTCAAGTCTGTTGGCGAACTTGTCGCTCAACTGGGCGGGCTCGTTTCTTCTGGCTCTGCTGAGAAGACCACTCTTCAGAAGTGACTGCCAAGTCTGGCTGAGAGTTCTTGCTGAACAGTGTCTCTCTTTGATGAGCCTTGGCGCGAGGTCCTTGTAGAGCTCAACCTTGCCTAGATGTCCGCGGCTCATTTCTCGGAAGATGGCTTCTGCCAGTTCTGCCTTTCTAGGGTTGTACGGGAACAGTATGCTGCAGAATACTCTGAGGTCACCGATGCTTGTTCTCTCAGCTTCTATTCTTGGGGTCACGAAACCGTGCTTCTTCATGTATTCTGCCCAATACTCCTTGTCCTTCTTCGTTTCTGGAATGGACAGCGGCAATTACCCCATTGTATAGAATGATCCCTAGTCGCATAAGCATTCCCTAATGGGGTAAATGGGGTCTGCTGCACTCCAAGCAATCGAGACTATCCGTCAGAACTCGCATTCAAGGCGTCGAATTACCCCACTCTAGATAATGTGCTTTTGCAATGCCGTTCTCCTCAAGGCGGCCTCCCACCCTTTGACAATAAATCGGCAGAGCCAACAATTGTGCGAAGGTGAATTCGATGCCAAGAGTCATTCACTTTGAGATTCCTGCGGACGATCCAACTCGAGCCGTCAAGTTCTACGAGAAGGTCTTCGGTTGGAGGATCACCAAATGGGAAGGTCCGATCGACTACTGGCTCGCTGCCACAGGGCCAGACGACAAGCCCGGCATCAACGGAGCGATCATGCCAAGGGCGGATCAACAGACCACGTGCAACACGATTGGTGTCACGTCAGTCGACGAATTCGTCAAGAAAATCGTCGATGCAGGGGGGAAGGCAGTCACGTCGAAGACACCTATTCCCGGTGTCGGATACTTCGCTTACTGCGCAGACACTGAAGGAAATGTCTTCGGGATCATACAAGAAGATCCGACAGCGCGCTGAGGATTCCTCTGGTGACTCCTCCCACGCATTGGCGTATTCCCACACCATTGTCCAGTTTGCCTGAACGTGACGAATTTCTTCAAAGAATGATGGCTTGGTTCGGGGTGCAATAATCTGCGATTCCGAGATGCTGCGGGTCGAAGGATTGGTCAGAACTCAGCGAAGTAGACGTTTGAGTCGTGACTTGACTAGCTTCCATGGCGAATCCATTTCTCTCTTGATTCGATGCACCCTTCGAGCGACATGAACCAGCAGGCGTCCCTTCTTCACGAACCAATCTTCGACATAGTATGTGTTGTCCAAGCAAGCAGCTGACATAATGTGCTTGAGTTCCGAAAACACGGTGGAACGGAATAGCTGGTAACCCGCGAGATACGAGAAGTAGCCATTTGCGCCCAAGAATAGGATCGGCAACACGTGCAGCTTGCCCAAGAAGATGAGTCGATTGTCTGAGCGAAGGAGTCCTCTACGTGACCTCTCGTACACGCAGACTGAGATTCGACATGGTATAGAAAGCATCTGACGGAAGAGCATTCCGAGGCCAGATTAGGTATTGACCCTTGTCAGTCTTAAGCACTATCTCGGCAACGGATACGGCCTCACGACTTCTCCGGTGCCAATGGTTTTGCGACTATCTCACGCACGTATAGGTCGAAGAAATTGTTCGAGTGGGCAGGGTTCACGACCAGCGCAGTATCCGCCCCGTTGCTCGTTCCTGCGATAGCAATGATCGGCCGGTCCATGGGGATCATGCCGGCGTCAGCCGCCATGACTGCAATCTCCACGCAGACCTTGGCTCCCTCTCCGAATATTCGCAGAGTATCTGCCATCAATTCAAGTGGTCCTATGGTATCACGTTTCATCCTGATTGCCCGCTCTATGCCTGAAAGTGCGTGGCTGGCGGTTAGGATCCTAGCTCCGCGAGACAGTATAACCTTCTCGCTCTCAGGTGCCATCTGCTGTGAACCCGGACCTTGGAAACCCGCGTGGTGTCTCACGATAACCAAGTCGAATCCTCTGAAGACCTCGCAGGCTTTCACTCCGGTTCGGCCTGTCGTTGAGGCCACAAGAATGCTCCGAATTCCAAGAGATTGAGCTCTCTCTTTGGCACGCGAGAGCGTTAGTTCGGTATTGACTTCTCCAGGCACTTCATGATACAACGTCCGCTCTTCTCTCATACGCTTGTTTCCCCAACCAGACGATATTGTCAAGCTTCTGACTTCGATAACCCTTTCGACCTGTCATCGGACTCTTAGATCTAGCATACTTGCACCGCATGGACTGTTGGCATGGGAAGCTTCTTGAATTGCCCATTGGGTGCTTGTCGCAACGACCATGTCAGACACGAGAAGGACAACAACGAGTCAGAAGGCGGATCGGCTCCGCCTTTCCAGACTGTCTAGAAGGAGACTCATCGACTTGCTCTACATTCAGATTCGCAACATCTGGCGAGTCGACGGGCTCTATTTCCTAGGCATTGAGAAGAGCTTTGGCACCGAAGCCGCCTCAAAGATCGATGAAAAATGCTGGAGGACCATGGGCAAGCTTGAGGCTCGTCAGCTCAAAGAACTCATGCAGCTCAAGAAATGGTCTGTTCCCAAGATCATGGAGGCTCTAGAGCTGACCGGTTGGGCGCTCGACCAGCGTGACAAGAAGATTGAGGTATCGAAAGATCGTGCCGTCTTTCGAGTCATCAGTTGCGGAACCCAGCTCACCAGGGTTGCGAAGGGGCTTGAAGTCTTTCCTTGCAGGCCCATTCGAGAGGGCTACCTTAGAGCATTTGCGGAGGAGCTGAATCCGAATATCAAGGTCAATTGCAGGCTGTGTCCTCCCGGACCGCGTCCCGACAACAAGTGGTGCGAATGGGAGTTCCTGTTCGCGAAGGGGGCAATCTGACACGAATCAGAACCCCTCACTCGTTCTCAAGAGCACAAGAATCCGCTCGGTCCACAGGTGACTTTGAACGGATCCCTTTCCCCCTCGCGCCTGTTCTCTTCATGAATTGCGAACCGTGAATCCGAAGCTCCCTGACGAAGACTTGAACGAGCAGTCATTCGGTCGGGCGATGGGGTCTGTCGAAGTCTTTGGCAAGATTCTCAGGACAAGGGCTAGATTTCTGGGCCTCGTTCCTTCCCTACCTCGGTGATGAGGCCCTTCTTAGTCCAGTACCAAGCAGGATAGGTCACGCTGAAAAGGAGGAGAAAGAAGACAGTCGGCCATCCGAGAAGGAAGTCCACAGCCCTCTCTGCAGGGGAGCTTGTGACCCGCAGATATGTCACCATGATGGACTGTACGATGTACGAGACCCCCCATACGACCGTAATTTGTCTCCACGCCAGCATGAAGTGAGGACTCTTGCTATACTTTGCTGCTAGCCTGCTTATGCTCTCCTTGTCCAGAAGAAGAAGGATCAGAGGAGCCCGCGTTATGAGCGAACCTAGGAAGAATAAGGCAACGATGAGGTCATCGATGCCCGGAAGCAGTGATGCGGCCAGCGCCGATGCGTGATGGTAGACCGCATACATAGATCCTGCTGTTTGCGTCGCGATCATGAAGAGAGTTATGAGAGGAAACACGCAGACCTGTCGCGCTACAGCGTAGTCGGCAAGAAAGAACAGGATGCACCAGCCAACCGCGAAGATCGTCCCGGTCATGGCATTATTGAACAGCTTGAAGATCAAGAGAACATTAACAGGCACGAAAAGCCCCAGCAGAAAGCCTTTCCAAGGTATTCGCAGAAGGCTGAACCGTATAGCGCGACATAGACTGAAATTACCTTTTGCGCTCACTGTCTAGTTGCACCTAGGCATTTGGATTCCGTTGTTCACAATGCGACGATACTCGAGGTGCTCTGCCCGGTATTCCATGATGGGATAACATTGGGGCTTACTTATTTGTGGTAGGTTTGACAAATCTTGCCATGAACTTGACCCCGGGTTCTGAGATTCCCGTACAGCTACGCAAGCTAGGTCGTGTGGGTGCTTCTATGCGACTTCTAATCTGCTTCTCACATTCGCTCTTCGACGCTTGCTGCAGGTCCTAATGAGCAGAACGCTTGGGTCCCAAAGGCTTGAGCCCTGTGTGGCCGGACAATGGATTCTCCGACAGGCCGAAAGCCAGTGGACCGGGCGTACACCACACTTTAGGTTCAGATTACCGCCGTTCTGTCAATCCTAGCAGGTCCCCACGGGCCCGCTACAGACTCTGTCCGAGTCCCATCCCTAGTTCAAATCCGCCGGTACCTGCTGGGTAGGCGAATTCTCGGATTCTCGGATAATTGAAAGATCAGCTCCCAAATCCAGCCTTTGAAGAAATAGTAACGGGCGAGGAGCAAAACCCTAATTCAAGCGGAATTTGAGGGCTAGTTACTCAGCAATGATGGAATTGCATGATGTCCGCGATCCGCTAATATGCCACGGTCAATCTTCCAGTATACGTGAAAGAACGTGCTACTCTGTGGCGGTGAGAGAGTCTGAAGAGTAGTTTGTGGGCTTCGCGGCGTACTCCGGAGTTGCTGGCCGAGGAAGTCAAC
>Ga0209725_1002205_pt1 | contig 10604 bp, 9 predicted proteins | sample I18A1metaG_FD_184145 | JGI IMG/M metagenome (GOLD analysis project Ga0209725, IMG submission 184145) | Lake sediment bacterial and archeal communities from Gulf of Boni, Indonesia to study Microbial Dark Matter (Phase II) - ​I18A1 metaG... | ecosystem: Environmental > Aquatic > Freshwater > Lake... | reverse complement strand
GATCAAGAAGGCGATGGGATGGAACAACAGGAAGACTGACAATATTCTGAAAAAAGCCGTTGAAGAGGGTTATCTTGAGAAGATTCAGAAGAATGGGGCTGTTATCTATCGTAGCAGAATGACGGATTACAGAGGGTACTTCGATGCGTTCGAATTCCTTCGGGAAGTCGATGAACGGTGTCGGAAAAACAATAAGTTTCAGAGCGTGGAACAGTATCTCTACAGCTATCTACCTTTCCATATTTTGGCATATGGAGTTCCCCCAATTGAGAAGCTCACGCCGTTAGAAGATGAGCTACTGTTTACTCTTTTCGCACGTATGAGTGCTGCATTCTTCGACTATGTTAGGTTCTGCAACGCTGTTGACGAACGGCAGGAGATGGAAAAGACCGAGGTCCTACCGGAAGCCGTTAAGAGCAATCTCTTTGTTCCAGACGAAGGCCATGTGCCTCTCAGCATTAGAGCAGCTCAAGTGCTCTATGGTGACGTATTGTGGGAACACATATTTCACAAGATAGTGGACGATATCAGATTCGCCTTAACTAAAGGTTCGTTAGATATGACTGGTCCCATTCAACTCCAAAACTCCCACAATCGATTTGTAGACTTGGCAATGAGAATCGCCAAAGATGTCTGCGAGGGAAAGCTTTCGGAGCACTCTGAACCTGATCCGGTAACGGTTGAAAGAATCCAACGTTTGTACAAGCCAGAGAGATACTTCCAACCCCACTTAAGCAATGTTGGGATTGTTCTGACTCAGTCACCAAGGACAATGGAGAAATACAACCAGCAGATCGGGAGCATGATCAAAGATGCCTTCAGAACTTGGAGTAGTCGTTCTGTCCCCGGTCTCCGACTGTGCAGCAAAGCAGACAACTTATGGGAAGACCTCTTTCTCATAAGAGACGCCAAGATATCGAGACGTGAATTGCTGAGAATTTCATTGATCGACAAACTGTCAACAATGAGAGCAAGCAGGGAACGACCAATCGATAAGAACGAGGAGAAACTGATGCTAAAGGATCCCGTGCTTCATCAAGCCTTCTCAAAGGAAGAGATCAGGAATATCATTGAATCCGTAGGGAGCCTTCTTAGAAGGGCGAGAAAATTCAACCTGCTCTCACGGAAAGGCACATCCTTGGATCAGATGAAAAAAGATCCAGATTGGTTCAGTGAGCACGAACTTAGGTACTATGAACTGGCTGACGGGATAGAGACACAAATCCGCTGGCAAGAAGCATTAGGAACCTCCGGTCCGGTAACAGTAAAGTTGCCGATTTACCCGGAGAGAATGAAGGAACTTGTCAATGCCTATAGGAAGAAAGTAAGAGCCGAACTTAGAAAGGCCACCTTAACAAGCGCTAAGAAGAGTGCTCAAGCATGACGGATTGTGAAGCTGGGTTTGTGTTTAGTCTCTCATTGTGCCCACATCTCGGTAAGTACTGCGACTTGTCCACTGCTAGTAGAGCGCGGCTGCTCCCCCGTACGTTATCATGGGTCAAGAACGCTCTGTTTTCCCCTCTCTTTCTGCCGGAAGCTTAATGTTCTAACGGTCAGATATCACCAATGGCGATTGTTGTGTATGTCAAGATAGGTACACTTGAAATTGGGGAACCAGACATCACCGATGTATACCAGATGGGAATGGGGTTCCCAGGTTTTCTGTTCAGAGGTATTGCCCCTGAAGAGAAAGGCAAGCGTATTGTCGATCAACTGAACGCGATCAAGCAAGAGGAACTGCTCGAATGTGAAGCCTTGACAGACAAGGGTAGCACTGTGTCCGGATACGGAAAGTTGGAAGATCTTCAGATCCAAGTTTCAGAGACAGCGCCCATTACCTACCGTTTCTCAGCTAAGGTAAGGCTTTCACGTTAGTTGGACAGAGTCATCGTCCGACGAAGATTTCCCAGGACGATCCATCACATCCGCCTCTTCGCCCTAGATTCAGACTGTACGCGCGTCGGCGCCGCATCCAGCCTAGGGGGTCTGTCGTTCTATAGTCTCGAAGTGTACGTTCCCCGCCTCAACGGCTTCTTTGATGGACTTCTGGACAGGTTTCAGTCGGCTCTCTCCGGTCTTGATGTCGATGAAGGTTATCGAATCGACCTTCCGGTCGACCCCGATCCCGTGGAAGGCTACAAAGTCGATGGGGTCCCAGAGAGCTCTAAGGTCATTTAGGTCGTACTTGAAGCCTGGAAGGAGCGGACCAACCTGTTCCATCAGACTTCCCAGCAATGCCGCCCTGCTTCTCTTGGCAGCATCGGCGCGTATCTCGCTCTCCTGATCCTCCAGTTCCCGTTCCTTATCCCTTAGAATGCGAAGGACGTCGCCCTTTCTGTCAGGTATGTAGAACAGTTCCATCTCGCTCAGCCGGATCAATTGGTTGCAGAGAGGGCAGAGTCCCGCAATCTGATCCTCTGCTCGCATGACGTTGAGAACAATGTCTGAAATGTCTTTGATAGGAAGCTTTGCCAACCGAGGTTACCCCCTAACAGAGTGCGATCTGATCCCTTTGAAGAATTGCTTGTTGTAACCTAACGTACTAATGAGATGGCAAACAAGGCGGCTGAATCCATCAAGCGCCTGACTAAGGAGAGCCCGTTATCCCGTGGTCACCGGACTCGCTGCCAAGGAAGTCAGAGTGATAGAATTCGCCATACTTCGAACAATAGATAAGCGAAACCGGACTTATCTCAACGTATCGCGATTTTCACCGCTTCTGCTTAGGTGTGCCATCGGTGGTATACCTTGTGATGACTCCTTCGATACGCTAAAGGCTGAAAGGTCTAGGCAATCCTTTTCATTTGGGTCATCTTATCTTGCTTGGGGACCGGAGTGCCGAATGGTATAAGCATCAGAGTTGAAAGACTCAGCCCGAACTATGCTGCGGTCACGCCCACCTTGGAGTTCTCGCTCAAAGTGGACAGTCGGAACATGAGAATAGAGGTTCCACCTTTCCAATATGAGCTGGGGTTCAGGCCTGATGACAATGTTCACCTTTACTTGGGAAGGGGAACTGCTGGCGAAAAGATGCAAAGCATTTCCGCCAGTGGGTCTGCCCAATTCCGCTCATATTTCGAACTAGGATACGAGAAACTGGCCTACATAGATAGAGCGATGACAAGAGACCTTGACTCAGACGTGCGCTTCGAAATCCAAGCCTATCTTGATTACTGGGAAGACCTTGGCTCAAAAGACAATGCAGATCTGAGAAAACACGGATCTGAGACTATCTCCATAAGAGACGTGAATGTTCCAAGGAGTCACTGGATCAAATGGCTATCCCACTGGGGGAAGGATGTCACAATGATAACCATCCCCGGACTACTAGTCAAGCAACTCGATGAGTTGAAGCAGAAGACCGGAGCTCTAGACTACGACGATCTGATAGCATCAATGGTTCGTGAGTTCAGAGAGTCTCCGGCTGCGATCGAGAATCAGTTCATCTGCACCCTCCCAACTAGGAGAACTATCAACGAGAAGCTAACCAAGATCCTGCAAGATGTCGAAGGGATCAAAGACATCCTTCTGACCGGCTACATCGACGGCGCAATGATACCATACCTGTCCAAATCACTACAGACCGGTACCAGTGTCAGAATAATTACGCGTCCGGTGACAAGAGACGCCGGCAAGGGAGTCCAAGATGCAATACGTCAGCTTCTCAGGATGAAGGCGGAGATCAGGCAGAACAAAATGATTCATGCAAGAGTTGTAGTCGCTGGTGAGAAGCATGTAGTTGTGTCATCTGCAGACCTCAAGACTGACAGCCTGTCAGAAAATCGTGAAGCAGGTGTATACAGTGCTGATCCAGCTATAGTTGCGGCAGCCAGACGCTTCTTTGAAGAAGTGTGGAATGAGAGCGATGAGCTTGACCTGGAACATTAGTGCCATGTCCAGATGATAGTGGCAGAGCTGAGCATCGCCGTTGATGAACGTGCTCGAAGAGGGATGAGACGAGGTTCTTCGCAAGGCTGCAACAGCGCAAGATGACAGTCATCTCTCTGGACACAGAGATTAGATAAGCCTGTTCGATCTGTGGGCTAGGGTATTTTGCCCACCTCTCTGGAAATACGCGCTTCTCGTTCCGGTTGGCAGGCGCGACAATGAGCCCTATGACTGGTCCTTTCGAAAACGCCTTGTCAATAAATAGAACCTTTAACGTCCCGGTCGAGTCACGAGAACAGAGAAGCTCTATGTGAGTCTTGAATACTGAACGACTAATATACACGACGATCAATCTATTTGATAGAGCTGCGGGGCGGAAAGCTGTAGTGGAACGCTCTAGACGGAGCGATTCAGTTCTCATTCAAGAACTAGCAGATATCTTGCGCAACTACGATGATCTTCCTAGCGAACGGAATGAGACAAATCGCATTGCAGAACGCTACTACGGCCCTAGGGAGAAATGGCGCTGTGTTGTTTGCAGTCGGAGTACAGCTGGCGGTGTTAGGCGAATCGAGGCAAGCCACATAACGCCACTCCTAGAGGGAGGTAAAACAACTCCTGAGAACCTAATACTTCTTTGTGTAGGAACAGTTCATATCTCCACGGCCTTAAGGAAGGTTCTGGATCGTTTCTCTAGTTGGGTAGGTAAAGCGAAGGTAAGGCACAAGTCACCATCATTCGCGAAAGCGCTAAACAAGTTTGGTGAAGACACAAAGAGTGTAGGCTGTCATCATTTACTGGACTATGGGTTTTTCACACGAAATATGGTTCGAAATGTGCCGAGAAAACCTGGCAGCTTGGAAAATCTCCGTCAATTAAGATCGAACGCTTTACGCATTCCACTTGACCGGTTAGACACTGATTTCAGCCCAGCAGCAGCTCGAAGCCGGCGGATCAATAGATTGAAACGAGAGGTCAAGCGCCTATACGGATTGACAGGTCGGAACTCGAAGTTCGACCAATGGTTCCAGAAATCCTGTGAATTGATAAGCGCGGCACGACGACCCGCCAGCGAAGAATATCTCAAGATTGCACAGGATCAATGTCACGAGCTACAGAGGTTTCTACATGAGCACATCGACTCGATCTCTCCCAGTCTTCTTTCTTGGTTCTATTATGAACAAGCACTTGTGTGTGCTGTGCAACAGACGCCCGACATTAACGCAGCAATCTGCGCTTTAGCAGAATCCATGGACTATGCGAGGAAAGCGCATGACGAACAGCGCTGGGCAATGAGCGGCATAGAGAAGGTACATATGTCGATTCTGGCCGAAAACGCTTTGACCACACAGAGGTACCAAGAATTGCTCGAAGAACAAGAAAGATACCTGCAGACGATTCTTTCCAAAGATCCGGAAGGGAAAGCTCCTAACACAATGCGATGGAAGATGAACGCGATGATGCATCGTGCTAGACTCCAAATCAAAGCTAATAGGATTGATCAAGCGGCGCTCAGCCTCATGGAAGCACGTGCGTTTCGTGACAACCTAAACGTCAGCACTGGCTGGACCGAACATCAGGCCATCTATCTCAATTCAATTGAAGGAATGATTGCGGCCCGGAGAGGGGATTATGAGCATTCGCTAAGACTACTTTCTCGGGCTCTGATCCCTATGCATCCAAAAAAAGGAAAGAGGCCCGAAACTTTCAAGGACATTGCGCTATGCGCGGCATGGGTTCTTAGACAAATGGGTAGGATAAAGGACGCTGACAGAGTGGCGGACATAGCGGAACGTACGATCGACGGACGATCCGGAGTCTGGGTCGGCCCGTCCTGACAGAAGAACGATATTTCACTTCAACTGTCTGGAAAGGTTTAATCGATATTTCTAACGGCGGCTCATTATTGTTTTCTTCATAGAGATCGTGGATTCCGCCGTGCAAGCTTGTTTTGAACTTCCTTAGCGAACTCCTCGAACTTAGCAGCAACGGAAACGCTATTACGTATACCATGAATTGAAGGAAATCTGCGAGTCCAAGTTCATAGGAATCACTTGACCGTCGAGCTTTTCACGCCAGACTACAAGGAAGCTCTTATTCTGTCCATCAGCGCCTGGATTTCATATGCGGTGGGATTTCGCTTCTTGGCCATACGGCGGGCTTTCCCTATGTTCCAACCCAACGCACCCATCCTCCCCATTGATCGTGTTCTAGGGATCATATGCCAGTGGAGATGCCATTGGGGGCGTCTTTCTACCGTAGATTCTGCCAACCGAACCACGTAGACGATCTCCACTCTGTCCCCGAAGAACATTGAATCACACGCTCTCTTTAACGCAGTCTCCAGTCTCTGTGACACACCTCCGAACTCACGCAATTCTCTTGACGTCATTTCTGATGAGTCCACCCGATGTTTTTTCGGCTGAAGCACAAGCCACCCTAGGAACCTGTCTCTCGAATCCTGGTAGTGATTGGCCATCCAGCATGTCCCGAGTTGAATGATGCCTCCTTCAACGTTTCTTGTCCCTCTGGCAATTTCACAACTCCTGCAATGCACGCTTGTCAACCATGCCACGCTGAAGCCTAACGAAAACCTCAACTTTATGGTTACGGTTAGGGCCCTTGTTGTCAAGATTCTGCAGGAACAGGGCAAGGAAGAGCCTAGGGTAGAAGCCATTGGAAAGACAGCCAGGCAGAGAATTAAGTCAAGCGGGCCCTTCAAAGGGGTTGCGATCTTGATGAGCGCGTCGAATGATTCGTGGCATATCCTAGAAGAAACGGAGCAGATTCTGCAGACTTCTATTTCGTACCTGCGCTTATCAATGTCGAATTGCCAAGACTCAAGAAGGAACTGGCGGATGACTATCTCTTCCTAATACTTCTCAACGACGAGATTGAGAGACAGCTAAAGGGCTCAGAGAAGAGCGAGGGAGCAAAATGGCAATTGAAAGCAATTCAACTCGCGCTTCCAAAGCCACCCTCTGCTGAATCCAGATTGTTCACTCTTCTAGAAGGACCTATGCAACAGGATCTCTACGAAAAGGTAAGAAAAGCTGTTCATGAGTTCTTGATAAAGTTATGAACTGTTGCAGCTAAGCAGTTATTGGAAGGTGACCTTTCATGGGGGAGCACGCCGAGAACATTCATGCGGAATACTGCCGTAGGCTCAGAAAATTGGGTGATATTCTCGGCTATGATACGAGGATGTCTAAGACAGGCCTATACCATTTGGCGAACCCTGACGCAATCTGGTACGTGGACACAAAGATTGGATCTGACCAGATCCCAGGCAAAGTTCCACTTGTGGTCTTCGAAGTTCTATCTAGTGAGAATGAGAAGATGATCAGAGGATCCATAAGCTCTCTAGGCCTCTACGGAAGTCCAATAGGTATTCTGGTGATGATAACCGAGAAATACAGGACTCTGAAGAAAGGCAAGACATCTGAAGACTGGGCAGACTACGTGACCAATCTCATCAAAGCCCTTGGGCTAGAAAGACGCATCTTCTTGTGGTATGAAACGGATGTCGACAGTCTTCTAAAGAGGGCCGAAGCCAAGAGCAACTAGGCTGCGAGATTGGATTTCAACGGTGGCTATTCAAACAAGGACCACGCAGTGCCCCTTAGTACAACGGCGCTAGTCAATCTTGCGCTAGCTCTTTGCAAGAAAAGCCTGAATGCAGCCGACCAGTTCCTTTCTCTTCGCCTGACTAGCTGCGAAATCATCGGTATCCCCGTACACTAGTCTGTAGCGACTAACTTTGCTTCCTTTGATTGGAATAACGCCCTGTACTGAACGTTCGATGTTACGCCATTGCTGTGTTTTGAATGTCTTGTCCTTCTTCAACCCAGAAGTATCGAGGACCTGTATGAATAGCACCGAGCCGCCCGTCCCTACACGAGCGTTCTTCTTTCGCTCATGAATGAAGCATCGTGACAGGGCTGAAGCAAAGAACTTGCCACAGACCTGGATAGGAGTGACGTTTGCCTCCTCGATTTCGACAATGACCCTTATCCCGTCTGGGGAAAGCACTAGCAAGTCAACATTACAGTACTCTGTTCTCCGTGACTTCTCGTCGGAAGAGAATAGGGGTATTCTCTGATCTCCACCACACGCAGGATCTCTCAAAACTTCAAAAGGTGGAAGAATGGCTTCAGCAACAGCTTCACCTATCGTTCGATGCAGCGAGTGAATAGACAACTCCAGCACAAGCTGTTGTGGCAGATATCGTGCTCATAGCCTTTTTCCCATCCACTATGGCCTAGGCTAGTGGCACTTGGGGTAGTTAAGGGCTGCCCGGCTCAGTATTGCCATCAACTCGGGGCACAACGAGTATATGGGCAAGACAAGGGTCGGAGGAAGGGTTCCTAATAGAATCTCAAAGCGTTGAGTATCCAGCTGATTCTCTTACGACAATCCTTACAGTAGACGTGTGCTTTACGGCTGTCTCTACTGGGGTCGTAATGAAGTAGCGTGGTTCCCCTTATTCTGGCGTGCTTAGCTCTCCAACTGGCAGTCCTGTTCCATTCCGTGAAAACTCCTGCCTTGTCCATTACCTCTTTTCCGCATAACTCGCACCTAACCAAGCTGAGACACCATCATTCCACGAGTTCTGCAGCCATAGGGATAACTACTTTTCGGTTGCACCACGCAAAAAGTCTTCAGCACCGAAATGTTTGCGGCCATCGGCGAAGGCTAACGCCCCATAATTGATTTGCGGGCGCTGGATTTACTTAGTTTCTTAACTGCGTACGATCCGGCCCATTGATCTCAAGTGCACACACTGTTTACTCGGGAAAGAAGAAGAATCTTTCTGGAGCGGTCGTCAGCCAATGCGCCTTCGTCTCATCAGAATGAATCCAGCGAAATAGGTCGGCTACGCTTGTAGACATAGGGGTAACCTTGGGTACTAGAGGCCATTTCCGCAGTGGTTCCGGTATCATAAGCTTGACAGTCCGCTCGTACATCTCCCAGTCCTCCTGACTCAATGGATTGCGGCCATAGACAACTGTCGGCGGATTACGCCATCCGTTGAACCTCAACCAGTTCAATCTGGATCGTAGAAGAGCTTCTAGGGCGTGCATTGAGATTGAATGCAATCTAACGGAAAGATCGACGACATGGCTACCGAGAATGAATGCGTGTGGTCTTCTGAGAGGCTCTAGTTCTTCCGATGCGACGATGGCGAGGTTCAGGCATTCGCTGCAAACATCCTTCGCTTTGACGTTTGATTCAGGCTCCATCTTTGCGAGTCTCATTCCCAGAAATAGTGGAAAGCCATGTTTGTACTTGTTGTGCAAAGTGGAGTAGAAAGCTCGGAACTTAGTAAGCTGCTTCACAAGATAGGCCAGAAACTCGATATTCTGCCTCTGGACAGTCTCTATCAACTTCCTCTCGTAATCGCTGACTTGGAAGCGAGATGGGTCATCGTATACCCAGAGTCTCTGGAAGTACTCCGTTGGTGCAGACGAGGCAGCTCTGAAGAACTTCCAAATGTCCTTTGGATCCGTTTTGGCCACCGCCGACGGCAGATCTTCCAGCCTCTCTCTAAACGCCAAACAGAATGTTGCGAAATCCTCTGATGCCATGTACGCGTTGCAAACAATCTCAACGTCAAGTTGACGCAAGAGTGTTATTGTGTCTACCTCCTCTTCGAGCAAATCGGGAAACGCTCCACTCCTCTTGCTGATCCCTTGTTTGAGCTTCAGAAGAAGCCTGCTGTACTGCCGCCGACAGAGATGGTTCACAAACACATACTGATTCACAAAATAGATGAAGTCATTTCCCTGACGAGACTCAAGGAAGTCACTGATTGAACTAGCACGGATACGCGGCCAAGGATCTCCCAAGATTGTAGACATAGCAGCCACAAGGACATATCGGCGTCTCTTGCTTTTGATGTCAGCGTAGCCTACGAACCGACAAGGCGGGAAGCGCATGTCAGCAAAAGATGGGTATGGTTGATCAGCACAACCCGCTACGACTGGAGCCCTTTGAACCTAGATTCTTGGCCCGACGAACCCCGCCGGACCGATGGGTCATCGACCTAAGCAAGAACGATAACGTTCTGATTAGGCCCCGAGAATACCATACCATACGCAACGTAGAGGATCGCCTGTTTGTCCCAGAGGAGTATGTACCTCTCTTTGTCGAGAGAGGATGGCAACGACAAGCGTAATCTCGACGGTAGACACATCACGATGGCCTATTCAAGGAACTCGCGATGGCATTGCCGAACGAACTCATTCGTCACTATCTTTGGTCGAAGCTCTGAAGGTTGAACTGATTGACGTTCGTATGTAATATCGGAAAGACGGCTTCGATTGTTTGGCGGTTGCTTCTTACACCAGCGGTTGGGTTTCCGGTTGTGTCCTTTCTCCTATTCAGGCAGTACCTGTGGGAACCATGTGGAAGATTGTTGGTTGTCGGATGGTTGTTAGTGTGGTCTTCTGGCCATGCGCTGTCAAACTAGTCCCGGTTCTTTGCGACCAATTATGACGCCTAAGTGGACTACAGTGGATTGTCCAGATAACAGAAGGACTGAGGGGGGACAAACCGATCGAAGCGAGTCCACGGATCTATGGCTATTTCAAATGCTTGCGCGGACCAAGGTGTGTGGCACCGCTTGGCGAGGTTGGTTGGAATTGAGCCGTTGAAACACTGAAATTGTGTTTGCACACAAGGGCCTTCCGCAATCTACGTCAGGTGGCCTAACG
>Ga0209725_1002203_pt1 | contig 10604 bp, 7 predicted proteins | sample I18A1metaG_FD_184145 | JGI IMG/M metagenome (GOLD analysis project Ga0209725, IMG submission 184145) | Lake sediment bacterial and archeal communities from Gulf of Boni, Indonesia to study Microbial Dark Matter (Phase II) - ​I18A1 metaG... | ecosystem: Environmental > Aquatic > Freshwater > Lake... | reverse complement strand
GGCCTGAACCCCTCCCGGATGATCTCGAAATTGAACGGCAGGTTCACCGTCGATGGATACCGGATCGACATGACTAATCCTCCCCCACGCAAAAGGGCACCATCACCGGCGCCCCTTTACCCTTCAGACATTCACCACTATAAGAACATTGCTGCAAAACTGAGGTTGTTCAAAAATGGTCAGATCGTCGCACCCGCAGAAAGCCCCACGGAGGCGTAGCCACCCTCACCCTATCCCTCTCCCGGAGGGAGAGGGCAATGAGTACTCTCCCCCTCTGGGGGAGAGATAGAGAGAGGGACTGCTACGCCGCACACGGCGGCTTTCGAGGACGGCGGCGATGGCTGTTTTTCAACAACCGCCTCGCTTCACTTCTCCGCCAGCTCCGCCTTGAGCCCGTCGAGCACCGCCTTGACCTCGTCGATCATCTCCTGGGCCTGGGGGGACTTTTCGTGTTTGAGGTACAGCTTCAGATACTTGACCGCCTCGGAGAGGTGCTCCCGGTCCATGTGCAGGCTCCCCAGGGTCAGGTAGGCGAGGGTGAACCCGGGGTCGATGCGAATCGCCTCCAGGCACTCCTTCTCGGCGGCATCGTGCTCGCCCAGGTCGTAGTACAGCTCCCCGAGGTTGAAGTGGGCGGCCGCATCATGGGGATCGACGGCGATGCCACGGTTGAACGCCTCGATCGCCTTCTCCCGGTCCCCCTGGCCGTACCAGGCATCCCCCAGGGCGTTGTAGGCGAAGACATTGTCCGGGTCGATCTCCAGCGCGGCATTGTAGGCCCTGATGGCATCCTCGGCCCGCTCCATGCTGTTGTAGACCAGGCCAATATTGACGAAGCCGTCAGCATCCTTCGGGTCGATTTCGACGATCTTCTGGTAGGCCTTGAGGGCGTCCTTGTGCCGCCCCTGCTCGAAATAGAGGTCACCCAGGGCGGTGAGGGCATCGGTATCCTCGGGGGCAAGCTTCAGCCCCGCCAGGTAGGCGGCAATCGCCTCCTCCGGCTTCTCGGCGCCGGCCATCGCCTCCCCAAGGTAGAAATGCCCCTCGGGGTTGTCCGGTTCGAGGTCAATGCACTCCCGTGCCGCTGCCGCGGCTTTTTCAAATTCAGCCGACTCGATGGCTGCTATGACTCTCTCCAGCGTCTGTTCAAAAGCTGTGCTCATGATCTCTCTCCCGCCTCTCCGGCTGGTCTTGTCAGGGCTCTGCGCGCCTGTTTCCGGATATATAGCATAGGGTGCCGCAATTATCACCTCAATTCCATCATATCCTCTTCACATATCGGGCAAATCATTTATACTGACTGCATTTCACACGGCTAGGACGGTCCATGCAAGAACGGCTCGAATCCCTGGGGCTCCGCACCCTGGAAGACATCAGCACCCTGATCCTCCACTCCCACGACATGCAGGAAACGCTGGACAACATCGTCACCCTGGTCGCCAAGCGGATGGAGTCGGACGTCTGTTCCATCTACCTGCTGGACGACGACGGCGAGACGCTGCGGCTCCAGTCCACCAAGGGTCTTTCCCGGGCATCCGTCGGCAAGATCACCATGAAGACCTCCGAAGGTCTCACCGGCCTGGTCGTGGAGCAGCGGGGGGTGGTCAGCCTTGAAAACGCCCATGAACATCCCCGTTACAAGTACTTCCGCGAGACCAAGGAGGAGCGCTACCCGTCGTTCCTCGGCATCCCCCTGTTCGAGCGCAAGACCCCCGTGGGGGTCATCGTCATCCAGCACCGGGAGCCGCGGGTCTATACCAAGACGGAGATAAGCACCCTCTCCACCATCGCCTACCAGATATCCAGCATCGTCATCAACGCCAAGCTCCTCGACTCCATCCGGACGAAGGAAGAGGAGCGTGCCCGCCTGGAGGGGGAGCTGCGGAAGATCCACGGCATGGATATGCCCGGAGGCGACCTCCTCCCCGGGGAGCCGTCAAAGGCGCCCACCGCCCACCACGGTACCGGGGTCTCCCCCGGCTTTGCCATCGGCGGCATCTACATCCTCAGCAGGCGCAACCCCCTGGAAGGGACCATCGTCGAGAGGACCCTCCCCCCGGAGGAAGAGCACAAGCGGCTGCAGCTGGCCCTGGAAAAGGCCAGGATCCAGACCCTCTACATGGAAAAGAGGGTTGCCGAGACACTGTCGGAAGAAGATGCCGCCATTTTCCATACCCACCTGATGATCCTGGAGGACCGGGGATTCCTGGCAAAGATCAGGGAGCTGATCGACCAGGAGTACGGCGCAGCCCGGGCCGTGCAGGAGGTCGTCAATTTCTACGTGGCCGCCTTCTCCCGCATGGAGGACCCCTACCTGAAGAGCCGCTCGGCCGACATGGAGGACATCGGCCGCAGGCTCATCGACTCCCTGGACGGCACCGAGAGCAGCGCCCCCCAGCTGGAGGAGAAGCGCCTGCTGGTGGCGGCGGACATCCTCCCCTCGGACCTCGCCACCATGGACCTGGAGAAGATCCTCGGCATCGTCACCGAGAAGGGGGACATGAACTCCCACGCCGCCATCATGGCACGCTCCCTCGGCATCCCGGCCGTGGTCGGGGCCGAAGGGCTCCTGCGCCAGCTGGGGCTCAAGGACGAGCTGATCATCGACGGCAACAGCGGCCACGTGTACATCAACCCGGGGCAGCTCATCAGGACCGAGTACCTGCGGCTGCAGCAGGATTACAGCTCGAAGCGGCGGGAACTGGCGGGGCTGCAGGACCTCCCCGCGGTCACCACCGACGGGGTCAGGGTCTCCCTCAAGGCGAACATCGGCCTGATCAGCGACATCCGCGTTGCCAGGACCAACGGTGCCGAAGGGATCGGTCTCTATCGCACCGAGTTCCCCTACATGTCGCGGAAGACGTTCCCCAACCGGAAGGAACAGGCCCAGCTCTACTCAAGGATCATGGACGGTTTCAGCGGCCTTCCCGTCACCATCCGCACCCTGGACATCGGGGGAGACAAGGGGCTCCCCTACTTCAACCACCCGGCCGAGGAAAACCCCTTCATGGGGTGGCGGGCCATCAGGATCTCCCTCGACTGCCGGGACATCTTCCGCGAACAGCTGGCGGCCATCCTCATGGCTTCGGTCGGCCACGATGCCCGGATCATGTTCCCCATGATCTCCGGGGTGGAGGAGCTGGGACAGGTCAGGGAGATCGTCGCCGACGTGAAGGAGGAGCTCCGCAGGTCCGGTATACCCTTCAACGACCTCATCCCCATGGGGATCATGGTCGAGATCCCCGCCGCCGTGCAGATCGCCGACCTCCTGGCGAAATCCGCCGACTTCTTCAGCATCGGCACCAACGACCTGATCCAGTACACCCTGGCGGCTGACCGGAACAACCCCAAGGTCAAGGGATACTACACCCCCTATCATCCGGCGGTGCTCCACTCCATCCGCAAGGTCGCCGATGCCGCCCATGCCCGCGGCATACCGGTATCCCTCTGCGGGGAGATGGCCGCCGACCCCTTGGGCGCCCTGCTCCTCCTCGGCCTGGGGATCACCGACCTCAGCATGGCCTCGCCGTCGATCCCCCTGGTGAAACAGGTGCTGCGCAGCACCAGCCAGGCACAGGCGCGGGAGATCGCCGCCACGGCACTGGCGATGGAGAGCGCCGCCAGGATCAGCTCCTACCTGAAGGAGGCGGCCCTCGATCTGGGGATAATCAGCTAGGAGGTTGTTGAAAAACAGCCATCTCGCCGCCGTCCTCGAAAGCCGCCGTGTGCGGCGCAGCAGTCCCTCTCTCTATCTCTCCCCCAGAGGGGGAGAGTACTCATTGCCCTCTCCCTCCGGGAGAGGGATAGGGTGAGGGTGCTACGCCTCCGTGGGGCTTTCTGCGGGTGCGACGGTCTGACCGCTTTTGAACAACCCGAGTTTTTCAACAGACTGCTAGTCGCGGCGGAACAAAAATTACTGGTGATTTCCTCCACTGTGACGTATAAAATTGCATCTGCGCCATACACATGTCACCCGGAGTCAGCCCGATGAAACGGATCATCTTCCCCCTTGTCGCCATCCCCATGCTCTTCTCCCTTGCCGAGGCCAAGGTCTTCAAGGCCTACAACGGCGACGTGGACTTCAACCATTCGAAGCACATGGGGATGTACCCCTGCACCGAGTGCCACGAGGGCCCGCCCCGTCCCTTCGGCATCGACAAGGCCAAGGCCCACAAGCTCTGCATCGGCTGCCACACCAAGGAGGGGGTCGGCCCCACCCGCCACTGCAGCGGCTGCCACGGCAACAAGAGCAAGGACGACTAGCCGGCGCTCCCTACCGGTAACACGAACGCCCCGCCCGGATACTCCGGACGGGGCGTATTTCGTTACTGAGACGGGAAGAGGAACCGTCAACTCATCACTATCACCAGATCTTCTTTCTCAACTTTTTCGCCCTCTTTAAATTTCACCTCTCCGATCGTGCCGTCCGCCTTGGCCTTGATGTTGGTCTCCATCTTCATCGCCTCGGTGACCACCAGCACGTCTCCGGCCTTGACCTCGTCGCCGGCCTTCACGTTGACCTTGAGGACTTTCCCCGGCATGGGGGCACCGATGTGGGAGGGGTTCCCCTTGTCCGCCTTCTCCCGGGCAGCGGTATCGCTCTGGATCGACTGGTCGCGGACGGTGACGGAACGGGCATTGCCGTTCAGCTCGAAGTAGACGGCCCGGGTGCCGTCGGGCTGGACCTTGCCGATGGCGTTCAGCTTGATGATCAGGGTCTTGCCCGGCTCGAGGTCAAGGGAGGTTTCCTGCCCCGGCTCCAGGCCGTAGAAGAAGATCGGGGTCGGGATGACCGAGGTATCCGAGTACTCCTGGCGGTGCCGGTCGAACTCCGGGTAGACGTTGGGGTAGAGGATGGCGGAGACCAGGGCCTTGTCGTCGATCCGGTGACCGAGGCGCTCCTCCAGCTTGAGCCGCTCCTCCTCGAAGTCCACCGGCTCCAGCAGCTCGCCCGGGCGACAGGTGATCGGCTCCTGCCCTTTCAGGACGATCTTCTGCAGATCTTCCGGCCACCCCTGGTAGGGCTGGCCCAGCATCCCCTTGAACATGCCGACGACAGATTCGGGGAAGGCCAGCTCCTCCTTGGAGGTGTAGACATCCTCGGGCTGGAGGTTGTTCTTCACCAGGAACATGGCCATGTCGCCGACGACCTTGGAGGAGGGGGTCACCTTGACGATGTCGCCGAACATCATGTTCACCTTGTGGTACATCTCCTTGCACTCCTCCCACCGGTCCAGCAGGCCCAGGCCGGCCACCTGGGGCTTGTAGTTGGAGTACTGGCCGCCGGGGATCTCGTGGTGGTAGACCTCGGCCGTGCCGCTCTTCAGCCCCGATTCGAAGGGGGCGTAGTAGTCCCGCACCGTCTCCCAGTAGTTGGCCAGCTGCTGGAGGCCGGCGGCGTTCACCCGCGGGTCGCGCTCGGTCCCCTCCAGGGCCGCCACCAGGGCGTTCAGGTTAGGCTGGGCGGTGAGGCCCGAGAGGGAGGAGAGGGCCGCATCTACGATGTCCACCCCGGCCTCGGAGGCCATGAGGAGCATGGCGCCGGCATTGCTCGATGTGTCGTGGGTATGGAGGTGGATCGGGATCCCCACGTTCTCCTTGAGGGCCTTCACCAGCTTGTAGCCGGCGAAGGGCTTGAGGAGGCCGGCCATGTCCTTGATGGCAAGGATGTGGGCACCCATCTTCTCCAGCTCCTTGGCCATGCCGACGTAGTACTCGAGGGGGTACTTGTCCCTCCTGGGATCGGTGATGTCGCCGGTGTAGCAGATGGCAGCCTCGCAGATCTTGCCGCTCTTGCGCACCGCCTCCATGGCCACCTTCATGCCGGTGGTCCAGTTGAGGGAGTCGAAGATCCGGAAGATGTCGACCCCGGAGTTGGCCGCCTCCTCCACGAACTTCTGTACCACGTTGTCCGGGTAGTTGGTGTAGCCGACGGCGTTGGAGCCCCGCAGGAGCATCTGGAAGAGGATGTTGGGGATCGCCTCGGAGAGTTTGTGGAGCCGCTGCCACGGGTCCTCCTTCAGGAAGCGCATGGAGACGTCGAAGGTGGCCCCCCCCCAGCACTCCAGGGAGAACAGGTCGGCACCCAGGTAGGAGGTCGGCTCGGCGATCTTCAGGAGGTCATGGGTCCGCACCCGGGTGGCCAGGTTGGACTGGTGGGCATCCCGCATGGTGGTATCGGTGATGAGGAGCTTCTTCTCCTCCAGGATCCACTTGGCGAGCCCCTCGGGACCCAGCTTCATGAACAGGTCCTTGCTGCCGGCAGGCCGCGGCCTGGTGATGTCGATCTCCGGCACCCGGGCTTCCATGAGCTCGGCGGACTTGAGGGGCTTGGCGACCCCGGGGGAGCCGTTGACGATGACGTCCCCCAGGAAGGTGAGGACCTTGCTGGCCCGGTCCTTCTTCTCCCGGAACTGGAGCAGTTCCGGATGCTTGTCGATGAAGGAGGTGTCGCACTGCCCCTTGATGAAGACCGGGTGGGTGACCACGTTCTCCAGGAAGCCGATGTTGGTCTTCACACCGCGGACCCGGAACTCCTGCAGGGCGCGGTGCATGATGTGGGCCGCATCCTTGAAGGTCAGCCCCCAGGAGCTCACCTTCACTAGAAGGGAGTCGTAGTGGGGGGTGATCTTGGCGCCGGTGAAGGCGTTCCCCGCGTCGAGGCGGATGCCGGCGCCGGCCGCCGAGCGGTAGGTGGTGAGGGTGCCGAAATCAGGGGCGAAGTTGTTGGCCGGGTCCTCGGTGGTAATACGGCACTGGATGGCATAGCCCCGCATGTCGATGGCCGACTGGGAGGGGATGTTGATCTCCGGGTCCGAGAGCTTGTGCCCGGCGGCCACCAGGATCTGGGACTGGACCAGGTTGCGACCGGTGATCATCTCCGTAACGGTATGCTCCACCTGGATGCGGGGGTTCATCTCGATGAAATAGTGGTTCCCCTCGCCGTCGACCAGGAACTCCACCGTGCCGGCGTTGCGGTACTTCACCTGGCCGGCGATCTTCAGGGCCGCGGTGCAGAGCTCCTCCCGCTGGGTCTGGGTGAGGCAGAGGGAGGGGGCGAACTCCACCACCTTCTGGTGGCGGCGCTGCACCGAGCAGTCCCGGTCGAAGAAGTGGACCAGGTTGCCGTAGTTGTCCCCCAGCACCTGGACCTCGATGTGCTTGGGATTCTCGATGTAGCGCTCCAGGAAGACCGCGGCGTTGCCGAAGGAGGCCTTCGCCTCGCTCCCGGCAGCCACCAGCCCCTCCAGGAGCTCCTTCTTGTTCCGGGCAACCCGCATGCCACGCCCCCCGCCGCCGGCGGACGCCTTGATGATGATGGGGTAACCGTACTCCTTGGCGAACTTGAGGGCATCCTCTTCCTTCTCGACGGGATCGGGGGTGCCGGGGACCACCTGCACCTCGGCGGCCATGGCCGCCTTGCGGCCTGCCACCTTGTCACCCAGGGCCCGCTGCATCTCCGCCGTCGGACCTATGAAGACGATGCCGGCAGCCTCGCACTTCTCGGCAAACTCGGCGTTCTCCGCCAGGAAGCCGTAGCCAGGGTGGATGGCGTCAACGTCCGCCTTCAGCGCCAGGGCGATGATCTCGTCGATCCCCAGGTAGGCGTCGATAGGTGCCTTCCCCTTCCCCACCAGGTACGCCTCGTCGGCCTTGTAGCGGTGGAGGGAGAGCTTGTCCTCTTCCGAGTAGATGGCAACCGTGCCGATTCCCAGCTCGGTGCAGGCGCGGAAGATGCGGATGGCGATCTCGCCCCGATTGGCCGCCATTATCTTTCTGAATTTTTTCTTCTCCATGTAAGCCCCCGTTCTTTACGTAAAATAAAACAGCTAAACTCTCGATAAAGTTTTAGTCATGCTAAAAAAATTCAGTTATTTTAGATAGTTATACAAGATTATCAACCAGGGCCATAGAATCAAATTATGCAATTATTGTCAACATTATACTTGCGTTTTAACATCAACGGTCATCTCCCGCTCCCAGGCTCCCTACCCAAGTATGCTCTTTCCTGTTGCGGGGGATGTATGATAGACTTCGATAGTTATTTCATCCATCAAAGGAGACATTCCGATGAATTTCCGTTCCTCATTGCTGACCCTCATGCTGTCCCTCGGCATGGGCACCATGGCCGTTGCCGCCACGGAACCACCCGCACCGAAGGGAGAGACGCGGGCGGAAGCACCGCAGGCCAAGGCACCGACCGACGCCGTCGCCAAAATCGGAGCAACGACCATCTCCCGGGCAGAACTCGACCGGGCCCTGAGCGTGCTCACCGCCCAGAACCGCCTGCCGGCAGCCAACACCCCCGAAAGCCGCAAACAGGCGGAGAGCGCGGCCCTGGACCAGCTCATCTTCGCCGAGCTCATGTACCAGGAGGGGCTCAAGACCCCCCCCGCCGACCTGGACAAGCAGGTCGATTTCAAGATGTCCCAGAACAAGAGCAAATTCGGCTCTCCGGCCGAATTCGAAGCTGCCCTCAAGGGGGCCGGCGTCACCGAGAAAGACCTGGTGGACATCACCAAAAAAGACATCGTGATCAGCAACTACATCGAAAAGAAGATCGCCCCGACCATCACGGTGAGTGACGATGAGGTGAAGACCTTCTACAACGACAACAAGGAACAGCTGAAGGAGGAGCCCCAGGTAAAAGCCAGCCATATCCTCATCGGCGTCGACTCATCCGCCTCCCCCGAGGAAAAGAAGAAGGCCAGGGAGAAGGCGGAAGCCCTCCTGAAGGAGATCCGGGGCGGGAAGGATTTCGCCGAGGCCGCCAAGGCCAGCTCCACCTGCCCGAGCAAGGAACAGGGGGGTGATCTGGGGTATTTCGGCAAGGGGCAGATGGTCCCCCAGTTCGAACAGACAGCCTTCGCCATGAAGGTCGGGGAGATCAGCGATGTCGTCGAGACCCAGTTCGGCTACCACATCATCAAGCTGACCGACAAAACAGGGGGGGAGGCCCCCAAACTGGACGACATAAAAGAAAAGATCGCCACCTACCTCAAGGGGCAGAAAACCCAGAAAGCGGTCTTCGATTTCGTCACGAAACTGCGGAAAGACGCCAAGGTGGAGATCCTCCTCTAGCCCTTGCCACGGTTACCTGAAGATGCAAAAAGCCCGGAGTCCACGCTCCGGGCTTTTTTTGTGAGCTACCTCGCCACCGTCTGCCGGAGCCGGTGCAGCAACTCCTCGACATCGGAAGCCCTGATGGTCTCACCGTCGAGCACGGCGACCAGCATCTCCCGGCAGGGGCCGCACTTGCGCAGGCAGGAGGCGATGTGCACCGGGAGCCGGGGGAACTCCTTCCCGACCCTTTTGGCCGCCTCCACGGTCAGGCGGTTGTTGGCGCAGAGCTTCAGCTTCACGCCGGGGGATCGGCCGGGGGGGTGAAGACCCGCGTCCCCAGCTCGCTGTCCAGCATCAACTGGCCGTAGCCGTTGTCGCCGATCATCTTCAGCTTGCCGATGATCTCCCGGTCGTTCTCCTCCTCCTCGATCTGCTCGGTGACGAACCACTGGAGAAAGATCTGGGTGGCATGATCCTTCTCCTGCACAGCAAGCTCGGTAAGCTGGTTGATGCAGGAGGTGATGTACTGTTCATGGGCCAGGGTCTCCTCGAACATCCCCAGGAAGGACGGGAACCGGCTGGAAGGGGCGTTCATCTGGCCGACCGTCGCCTGCTCCCCCTGGCTGTTGATGTAGGTGTAGAACTTCATGAAGTGGACCATCTCCTCCTGGTACTGGACGTTGAACCAGTTGGCGGTCCCCTTCAGCCCCATGGCATTGGCGGCAGCCGACATGTTCAGGTAGAGATAGGCCGAGTAGAGTTCGGTGTTCATGTGGGTGTTGAGAGCGGCGTACATGTTGGGTGATAGCATCGGGCCTCCTTGGTGCGGGTAGTATCTGAAGGACATAAGTATAGCAGACGGACGGGAGGGAGCAACGGCTCAGTGCCGGCGGGACAGGTCACCCCTCCTTCCTGTCCAGGAACATCTTGATGATATCCACCGGTACCGGGAAAATGGTGGTGGAGTTCTTCTCCGCGGCTATCTCCGTCAGGGTCTGCAGGTAGCGGAGCTGGAGGGATGAGGGCTGCTCGGCGAGGATCTTCGCCGCCTGGGCAAGCTTCTCCGACGCCTGCATCTCCCCTTCGGCATGGATGATCTTCGCCCGGCGCTCCCGCTCCGCCTCGGCCTGCTTGGCGATGGCCCGCTGCATCTCCTGGGGAAGGTCGATGTTCTTCACCTCCACGGTGGTGACCTTCACCCCCCAGGGGCCGGTATGGCCGTCGAGGATCTGCTGCAGCTCCTGGTTGATCTTCTCCCGGTTGGCCAGCAGTTCGTCCAGCTCCACCTGGCCGAGGACGCTGCGCAGGGTCGTCTGGGCCAGCTGGCTGGTGGCATAGAGGTAGTTCTCCACCTGGACGATCGCCTTTTCCGCCTCCATGACCCGGAAGTAGACCACCGCCGAGACCTTGACCGTGACGTTGTCGCGGCTGATCACGTCCTGGGACGGGACGTCGAGGGCGACGATCCGCAGGGAGACCCGCACCAGCCGGTCGATGCCGGGGATGATGAAGATGAGCCCCGGCCCCCTCACCCCCTTCAG
>Ga0209725_1002201_pt1 | contig 10618 bp, 8 predicted proteins | sample I18A1metaG_FD_184145 | JGI IMG/M metagenome (GOLD analysis project Ga0209725, IMG submission 184145) | Lake sediment bacterial and archeal communities from Gulf of Boni, Indonesia to study Microbial Dark Matter (Phase II) - ​I18A1 metaG... | ecosystem: Environmental > Aquatic > Freshwater > Lake... | reverse complement strand
GGGAAAACCTTACAAGATTCTTGAGAGATTCAGCGGCCGAGAACTTGAAGGACTAAGATACAATCCTCCTTTGCGAGATGACGTACTGATACAATCGCAGTTGAAAGATGTGCATAAGGTCGTTCTAAGCAGAGAATATGTTTCGATGGAGGAAGGAACTGGATGTGTGCACTCCGCGCCAGGTCACGGTGAAGAAGATTTCGAAGTCGGGCTGAAATACAACCTGCCGGTAGTTTGTCCAGTAGACTCCAAAGGCGCCTTCACTTCCGAAGCTGGAAAATATGCCGGAATGTACGTAGTGGAAGCTAACGGAGCTATTCTTGCTGACCTTAAGAAGAAAGGGCTGCTACTGGCCGAAAGATTGATCGAGCACTCTTATCCCCATTGTTGGCGTTGCAAGACACCGTTAATATTGAGAGCGACTGACCAATGGTTTCTCAAAATCACTGAGCTCAAAGAGAAACTTTTGGAAACGAACGACAGAATATTTTGGGTGCCGGATTGGGCTGGAAAGAGAAGATTCCGAGATTGGCTGCTGGGCGTTAGAGACTGGGTTATCTCAAGGCAGAGATATTGGGGGGCCCCCCTTCCGGTCTGGATCTGTGAGAACTGCGAGAAGAGAATAGTTGTAGGAGGCGTAGAAGAATTGACTCAGAGAGCGATCAACCTGCCAAGTCATCTAGATCTTCATCGACAATGCGTCGACGCGATTAAGTTAAGATGCGACTGTGGGAAACAGATGAAAAGAGTGCCTGACATAGTGGACGTTTGGATAGATTCAGGAGTAGCGTCATGGGCCTCCCTTGAATTCCCCAAGGATAAGAACTTGTTCGAAGAATGGTGGCCCGCCGACTTCATAACGGAGGCGCATGATCAAACACGTGGGTGGTTCTACTCTCAACTCGGAGCAGGCCTCGTGGCGTTTGGCGAAGGCCCCTACAAATCTGTGTTGATGCACGGCCACACACTAGATGCTCTAGGTGAAAGGATGAGCAAGTCCCGTGGTAACTTCGTCTCTCCGGAGGACGTTGTGGCAAAATACGGTAGAGATGCGCTCAGGTTATATGAAACTCAGTGTACTGTCTGGGATGACTTTAGATTCTCATGGGATACTGTAGAAGATACATGGAGAGTTCTCCAAGTAGTATGGAACGCCTTCGCCTTCGCAAGCCTATACATGAACTTGGACGGTTTCACCCCGGAAGAGTGGCCGTTGCAAAAGACATGGAAACACATGCGACCTGAAGACAAATGGCTCATCTCGAAAACAGAGGGGCTCAAGCTTCTCGTTACAAAAGAAATGGAAGGATTGAACATTCACTTATCTGCTCGCGCGCTGACCCAGTACGCTCTTGAAGATCTAAGCCGCTGGTATATCAAGCTAGTCAGAAGAAGATTTTGGTTAGAGAAAGAGAGTCGAGACAAAATGGCTGCATACTCAGCTCTATGTTATGCGCTGAAGAATTGGCTCATTCTAAGCGCTCCATTTATCCCGCTCATGGCGGAGAAACTCTATCAAGCAATGATAAGACCCGCTGAGAGGAATGCTCCTCAGAGTATTCACATGAAACAGTATCCTGTGCCCAATATGGAACTCGTCAACCCAATGTTGGAGGAAGAGATGGAAGTACTCAAGGAAGTAGTAGGAGCTACAGCGAGCGCAAGACAAACACTCAAAATAAAGCTCAGGCAGCCGGTCCATAGAGCCCTCGTAGTCACGGACAATCCGGTGGTGAAGAAGGCTATAGAAGATCTAAAGGGAATAGTCTTCGAGCAAGCGAACGCAAAGAAATTCGAATTCATTAGCATCGATGAAGAAGAGAGATTGAAAGAGATAACTGCGAAACCAAAGTACGAAGCCATTGGACCAGTATTCAAAGCAGAAACCAAAGGGATAGTCGATGCCCTTCAGAGTTCAGACGGAAGAGAAATCTCAGAGAGCTTCAAGAAGAATGGTTTCTACACGCTGTCGTTCGACGGAAAAGATGTCAAAATAACTCCTGAAATGGTTTCATTCAAAGAAGAGATGCCTAAAGACTTCGCTGTCGGAACATTCAGCCAAGGGAGAGTATACATAGACGCAAGAATCCCCCGCTCTCTCATGCAAGAAGGCCTTGTGAGAGATGTCGTTAGAAGACTGCAGGAAATGAGAAGAGAGATGAATCTTCCTGTGGATGCATACGTAGCCGTGGCCATCGTAGCGCCCTATGAAAAACATAGAAAATGGCTTGAAAAAAGTAAAAGCTACATGAAGGAAGAAGCTAGGGCAAAACATTTGTTTCTATTGAAGATGGGGCAGAAGGCAGTGAAGATGGACTTTAAAAAGGCTTGGATCATAAACAATGTTCGCTATGAAATGGGTATGAGGCTCATCAAAAGGAAATCCTAACTTTGAAGAGCCTAGGATTTGTCGTGAATCCTATCGCTGGTATGGGTGGAGCTGTCGGCCTAAAAGGAACAGATGGGCATGAAGTTCTGGAGAAAGCAATTAGGCTAGGAGCGGTCGCAACAGCGCCTGAAAGAGCCCGACAATTCCTTAGAGGAATCGAGCCAATCAAGCATTCGGTGCGCATCTACGCGTATGCCGGAATCATGGGGCAACGCGAATGCCTTGATGAGAAAATAACTCCGTTTGAGGTCATAGGAACCGCAAAAGAAAGGACAGAACCGGAAGACACGAAGAAAGCAGCTCTTGAGATGCATCGCAGAGGAGTTAACCTCTTAGTATTTTGCGGTGGCGACGGAACGGCGAAGGATATAATGGATGCCATAGATATGACGGTCGCTGTTCTAGGCGTTCCTGCAGGGGTTAAAGTTCACAGTTCTGTCTTTGCGATAAATCCAGTGGAGGCTGCCAGGGTTGTGTTTGCTTTCCTTCGCGGTGAATTGCCGACGAAAGAGATGGAAGTTATGGATATAGATGAAGATGCGTTTCGAGAAGACCGTCTTTCCGCAAGACTTTATGGATATCTGCTCACACCCTTCCGAGAATCCTTGATGCAAGGAATGAAGATTTCAAGCTTGGAAACCGAGAACGAGATTGAGGCTCAAAGAGCGGTAGCCAAACAGGTTATTGAAGAGATGAAGGAAAGCTGCTGCTACATCGTCGGTCCAGGAACTACGAACAGGACTTTGCTGGAGACCCTAGGATTGAGAAAGACATTGCTCGGCGTAGACGTCGTTAAGAATAGAAGTGTTATTGCTGAGGATGTCAATGAGCGACAGTTGCTTCAACTGATCGAGAAAGAGGATGCTAAGATCGTTGTAACTCCCATTGGAGGACAAGGCTACATATTCGGTAGGGGAAACCAGCAGATAAGCTCCACCGCAATTAGAAAAATTGGGAAAGAAAACATCATAGTCACAGCTACAAAGAACAAGCTCTACGCGTTGGCTCAGAAAAGGCTACTGGTCGATACAGGCGACAGTAACCTGGACGAGCAGCTGAGGGGCTATATTAGAGTGATAACTGGATACAGAGAAGAAACTATAGTGAAAGTGGAGTGAATTCAATTCACACATAAACCGTTCTGGAGGCATTTTACAACTTACAATCCTACCTGTGGTGGCCCCTTGCTCTCGTTTCTACCGCCATGAAATCACAATCTGCCACGAGGCAATCTGGTTCTCCCGTAAAGCTGAGTATCGAAGAAAGGAAATTTGACAACTTGCGCTTTCGTGAACCTATCGCGAATCTTGATCGTCAAGACCTCTCCTTCACTCGAGAACTCTGGAGGAACATAACCCATGGCGATTCCTACTCCGACGGTTGGAGACAAAGTGCCACTCGTAACTTTCCCGATGACCACGTTATCCTTCAAGATTTCGCATCCTAGTCGTGGTATACCTTTGTCTATCATCTTCAGTCCGATACGAACACGTTTGACACCCTCACTCTTCTGCTTAACAAGCGCGTCTTTGCCGACAAAATCCTTCTTCTCAAGCTTTACTGTAAAACCCAACCTCGCTTCGAATGGGGTTACTGACTCATGCATATCGTTCCCGTAGAGGCACATTGCAGCTTCAAGACGAAGGATATCTCGGGCACCTAGCCCACATGGCTCCACTCCAAACGCTTTCCCGGCATCGAGCAGAGCATTCCAAGCCTTTACAGCCAGCCGAGGATTGCTCACAGGAGAGTCCCATACGAAGACCTCGAAGCCGTCTTCTCCAGTGTATCCCGTTCTAGAGGCAAGGCATTTCAAATCGCTCAGTTTTATCCATCGGCAGCCGAACCGCGGGATCTCAGAAAGATTCTCAGGACAAAGTTTCGATAGCGTTGATTCAGCGCTGGGCCCTTGAAGAGCTAGCATCGCTACGTCATTCGAAATGTCTTTGACCTCAACTTCGTAGCTTGTTGCGTTCTGTTGAAGCCATGAGAAGTCTTTCTCACGGTTGCTCGCGTTGTAAACCATGAGAAACAAGTCACGTTCAAGTCTTAGAAGAACCACATCATCCTTTATTCCGCCTTGAGGGTTGCAAATAAGTGAGTAGTGCCCTCCAAACCTACCTAGGGAAGCTACATTATTGGTTGATACATAGTTCAAGAAAGGTTCAGCATTCTCGCCCGTAATTAAGGCTCTACCCATATGTGAGACATCAAATAAGCCCACTCCATTTCTGACAGCCATGCATTCAGCGTTTATTCCCCTGTACCATGCTGGCAGCTTGAACCCAGCGAACTCCACTAAGTGTCCAAACTTCTCGTGAAATTCGTTAATATGCGTCCTCGCTGCTACCATAACTAGGCCAACTAGCAATTACAGTAACAGCTATTTTACAACTCACACGTTTATAATGATTCACTGTAACATAAGCGGAACAGGACTACGTCAGAGCGATCTTCTGCATCACTTTTCTGCCACCGGAATTATCTTTATCGTCTCAGTATCGAAATTCAGCCTCTTTCTACACTTTGGACAAATCCCATTGTACCTCTGCATTATTTCAGTCGGCGATTCAAGTTCGATGCCAGTATAGAGGACTACTCCACAATTCCCACAGGTTATGCGTTGTGGCAAATCATCACCACGGCACACTGAAGAATATACAAAATAACCAAAACATATTTTAACTTTCTTCATCAATAGACTTGGAAGCTACAGAGCGCTGACACCCATTGAATAGAACAAGGACTCGATTGAGCCGATTGAAGTGGAGAATCAGTAGATTCTTCACGAACATGGCGTACAGGTTCAGGATACTTCGCCTACCCAGCACCAGAGCTATGAAACCGTCGACTACAATAGCAACACTTGCGATGATGGGCTTCGCGATATTCCTGCTCGCTGGAGGAGTCTACGATGTGCTGGAAGCCATGGCAGGAACATCGATCGCAATCTTGCAGCAGAGAGGCGGCGGATGGGCATTCGTCTATCCAGGGGATATACATAGACAAACAACTTCTGAGAGCCTAGTAGCTGGATTGCTATACTTCGTCGGAATGGCCGGATTCTACATGCTCCTTAGGAGCACAAGACTCGCGTATAGACCGAGACAGGCATACCTGCTCCTCATACTAGGGCTTCTTCTGACTGGAATGACTGTGTACTACATCACATTCCTACTTACGGGAAAGACAGGCGGAGCTTAAGCTTCTACCAGAACGTGTTCTTCAGCTTCAATACGTACGCTAGAGCATTTGTGAAGATATGGAACGGAGGAGTTACCAGAATGAGAATGAATACCGCTCCTAAGGTGAGATTGTAAACCGGATACGCGAAAAGGAGAGCGCCAAAGATGAAATCCAGCTGATCCATTAAAGGCAGAGGAAACCCAGGGGCCAGCTTCAACCTCCTCTTTACGAATGCCCCGAAAAGATCGCCAGAGAGAGATCCCAGTGATATGGAAATTCCGACAAGTGCAAATCCCTTAATCAGAACAAGATCCTCCACAATTGCTGCAATCGAACCGCATATGAGTCCGCTTAGAAATCCTTTAATCGTCTTATTCGTTCCGAAGATTCTCTCTCCGTCAATGAACTTCCTTCCTAAGTCAACTGACTTGCCCCCGCCGAAGACTGTTGGAATCGAGTTCGCGATGTACGCCGGGATCATGAAGTAGATAGCAATTATCAAATCGTTTACGGTTATCATAGCGTCCATATCTATTCGACAACTCTTGAAGTTCTAATCAAGATTAGACCTCGCCCAAGCCTTTCTCAGTTAATGTATAGTAGCATCGTGCCATCTCCCCAGCGGAGGAACGGGGATACTCCAATATCGCCTCTTTCACATAGGCTTTTCCAGTAGGCTTAAGAAACAGCTTTACTTTATTCCAATGGAACAGAATTCTTCTGGCAACCGGTTCGATTCTCCAACCTTGCACATCCATCGAACTATGCACTTGGCTAGTCAACATTACGCATAGACGATGTTTCAAGGCTATCTCAGCGAGATATGCTATTTGCCTATTCAACTCTCTATTCAATGTAAATGTTCTTTCCGCCGAACCCAATGACACCCTGTACAACGAAGTGACGGTATCAACTATGATTAACTTCGTTACTTTCGTCAAATAGTTCTCAAGATCTTCAATCAGAGAAGACTGATCTGAAAAGGTTTCGGGAAGAAATATGATAATCCTACGCCCTAACTCTGAGGCGTCTGAAGGAGCCACCTGAGACAGACGTTGATGCGAAAAGGATTGATCAGCATCAATATAAATAACCTTGAAACCCTTCCTTGCACATTCGATAGACGCTTGGATAGCTAGAGTTGTCTTACCGGTAGTTGCTTCACCATATACCAAGCTGACACAGTCTACTGGAAAACCGCCATTAAGCAGTTTGTCAATTGATAAGCATCCAGTCGAAATGTAATGTAGCTTGTCTACCAATAGCGTACCCGCCAGAGAATATTTCATTAGATATGGTTTAAGATTATGTTAAATCAACTTCTTCATGCTCAGCGTGGAAAGTGTTGCCGATTCTAAAAGTCAGCTCAGGAAAGACATTGCTAATCTCCGGCCCAGCGTCTGCGAAACTTGTTGAAGGGACGGCAACTGTTTTAGGAGCTCCAGTTGAAACTGGGAAGAAAATCGTTGTCGGAGAGGAGAAACAGGTACCTATATTCATGTCTGAAGACTCGCTGTTTGACTGCTCATTTGGCGAACATGGAAGCCATGTGGAAGCCAACGGTAATACCATCCCAACTTCATGGAGAGAAGCAACTGATGCGATTTTAGAATTGGATAAATCCAAGACAATCGTTATCGGCGACATAGATACAGGAAAAAGCACTTTCTGCACATACCTAGCGAATTTAACTGTTAGAAGCGAAATGGGCATCTGGGTTCTCGACGCAGATATAGGTCAATCAGACCTCGGGCCTCCTACAACTATCAGCTTGGGACTTGCCAACAAGTATATAACGAATCTTTCATCAATCAAAGCAGATAGAATGTTCTTTGTTGGATATACCAGCCCCAGCTCGGTGACTGACAAAGTAATCTTTGGAATTAAGAAACTCGCTTCTCACGCGTCCCCTCCCCCTCTAGTGATAAATACAGACGGGTGGGTAGCGGATGATCAAGCGGCTAGTTATAAGGTCAAGATGATAAATGAACTTGCTCCAGATATTGTAGTAGGAATCGAGCGCGTACACGAAATAGACGCTATCCTAGATTCTGTCAATGCGATGTCGATCAGAATCCATCCACCTGACTTCGTAAAGCCAAGAAGCAGAGAACAGCGCAAACGGTTGAGAGAAAACTGCTATCGACGATTCTTGACTGATGCCAAGACCATAACTCTTCCAGTTGATATGGTCAAAATCTCAAGTGGGACCCACCCGCAGAGAAACGAAAACCTCATTGTCGGACTATTGGACCGCAACGAATTCCTCCTCAGCATCGGAATCCTGAAAGAAGTAGATAGCCAGAGAAGATCGGCAAAGATTTATTCTCAAGAAGTTACTGAATTGGCTTCAGTAGAGATCGGAGCAGTTCGAATTTTAGAGAGCGGAAAAGAAATTGCTGAGCTGGAAATTTATTAGACCTCGAAATCTTGCTAATGTCAGTCAGATGAATTACAAAGAATTTTAGGTAGCATCTGTTATTCATTGATTGGGCTTTAGTAGGCCTAGTTGAAAGCGGAAATCAAGCTATGAGGTGAATATGTTGGAGACTTTAATATTGAAAGAAGAAGATGTGAAACAGTTACTCAATATGAATGAAGTTCTAAATGTCGTAGAGCAGGTTTTCAAGGAAAAGGCTTTAGGCAGAGCTCAGATGCCGCCAAAAATGTATATCTATTTCGAATCATTCAATGGCGACCTAAGAGTCATGCCTTCCTATGTTGAGGCTTTTGGCATATCAGCTGTCAAGGTTGTCAATGTACATCCTGACAATAGGCGCTACAACCTACCTACAGTCATGGCGACGATAACCTTAGTGGATCCTAAGACCGGAGCGCCTTTGGCCATTATGGGTGGAACTTGGATCACCGCAATGAGGACAGGTGCCGCTAGCGGAGTTGCTACAAAGCACCTAAGCAGAAAAGGGTCAAGCAAACTCGCTTTTATTGGAACTGGAGTTCAAGCTGTTACGCAAATGATGGCCATGGTTCAGGTTATGAAGCTGGAAGAAGTGAAAGTCTACGACATAGCTGATGACGTGAAGGCCAACTTCGTAAAGAAGATGTCCTCCAAATACCCAGACATCAAGATATCTGCAACAGGAAGTATTCAAGAAGCTGTTGAAAATGTGGATGTTATTGTTACTGTCACGCCATCGAGAAAACCCATCGTTAAGAATGGCTGGATAAAAGCTGGAATGCACATTAGCGCCATAGGAGCGGACGCTCCGGGAAAAGAAGAGTTAGATCCAGCCATACTCCAAAGAGCCAAGATCGTTGTCGATGATATCGAGCAATCACGCCATAGTGGCGAGATAAATGTCCCTCTCGAAAAAGGCATAATCTCCTTGAAACAGATCTACGGAGAGTTGGGGGAAATTGTAGCCGGAAAGAAGGCTGGCAGAGCCTCCGACAAAGAGATAACAATCTTCGACTCAACTGGACTGGCCATACAGGATGCAGTGACAGCGAAACTCGCATATGAAAAAGCTCTCAAGGCAGGGTTGGGCATCAGGCTCAATTTGGCGATATGACCCTGGAAGAATAACGAAATCATCTGAACCGATTCGTCTCGAGTTATAGGCGGTCAAAATAGCCAACTTGCATCTAATAAGTTGGCTAATGGCAAAGCATTTTAGGCTCATGGTCCACTGTCGTTAATTGATTGTATGAGGTAATGTTCTAATGTCTCGGGAATTATCGTATTCAAAAGCAATGTCAAATTTAGGAACTGAGACAGCCTTTGAAATTCTTGCCATGGCAAAAGAACTGGAGAAGAAGGGCGCCAAAGTTATCCATATGGAGATAGGTGAGCCTGACTTCGATACACCAGAGCACATCAAGGAAGCTGCTGTGAAAGCTCTAAGAGCAGGATACACGCATTACACGCCCGCACCAGGAATCCTCGAGCTTAGGCAAGCGATTTCAGAGAAAGTTTCGAGAGAAATTGGAATGGGTGTCGACCCAAATCGGGAAGTTATAGTTATGCCTGGTGCCAAGCCAGGTCTCTTCATGGGAATCTTGTCGACAGTCAACCCCGGCGAAGAAGTTCTCGTTCCAGATCCTTCATTTCCAATATACAGATCGGTCGTTGAATTCATTGGAGCGGTAGCTGTCTCTGTCCCATTGAAGGAAGATAAGAACTTCAGAATGGATCCAGAAGATGTTAGGAGAAAGGTTACAGCGAAGACCAAGATGTTGATCCTCAACTCTCCCCACAATCCATGCGGATCAGCTCTGCTGAAAAGCGATATCGAAGCGCTGGCAGAAGTCGCTAGAGATAACAATTTGTGGGTAATGTCTGATGAAGTGTACTCCAAGATAATTTACGAGGGGAGTCATCACAGTATCGCCTCAGAACCTGGCATGAAAGAGAGGACCATACTGGTCGACGGATTCTCGAAGACCTATGCTATGACCGGTTGGAGGCTTGGCTACGCGATTGGTCCTGCACAGGTTATCGCTCACATGGTTAAACTTCAGATAAACATTGCATCCTGTGCTCCAGCATTCACTCAGATGGCTGCGATCGAGGCCTTAAGAGGACCACAAGATTCCACGAGGAAGATGGTGGAAGAATTCGATAGACGAAGGAAAACAGTCGTTTCAGGACTCAACTCGATCAAAGGAATGTCATGTAAGATGCCGGATGGTGCTTTCTATGTATTCCCAAACGTGAAGAAATTTGGCCTGGGCTCGAGAGATATAATGATGAAGATTTTGAATGAAGGGTATGTGGCTACCCTTCATGGCGAGGCTTTTGGGCCAGCAGGAGCAGGCTACTTGAGACTCTCTTACGCAACAAGCATGGAGAACATTAGGGAAGGTCTGAGTAGGATTAAACAGATAGTTGAAGAATTGTGAGGAGAGCTTCTCTATACTCCTAGGTACAGTCTATCAGCAAGGAAGCTTGGCAGAGAATTCTGCAGTATCTTACTCGCTGCGGAGTCTATATCGTACGTCTCTCTTTTTATCGCACAAGATATGTTGTCGTCCATAATCTCTATGATGGCGTAACTTGCCCTAGGATCACCGTCCCGTGGC
>Ga0209725_1002200_pt1 | contig 10618 bp, 8 predicted proteins | sample I18A1metaG_FD_184145 | JGI IMG/M metagenome (GOLD analysis project Ga0209725, IMG submission 184145) | Lake sediment bacterial and archeal communities from Gulf of Boni, Indonesia to study Microbial Dark Matter (Phase II) - ​I18A1 metaG... | ecosystem: Environmental > Aquatic > Freshwater > Lake... | reverse complement strand
GACTATCTCATCTCTCATGGGCTTGAGATGAAGTGGTACCCGATACAGATCGCGAGTCTACAGCTCTCAATCCCTTTGGTAGGCTTGACATTCATGGGAGTTCTGATCGTAGCGATAGCAGCTTGGTCGAACATGTCCGCCACCGTGCCCATAGCCGTGGCCAGAGAACTGGGTCATCTTGAGACAATTCGTGTTCTGAGAGCTGCGGGAATCGCGCTTTTCTTCTTCAGCGCGGTGCTTTTCGTGCCGTACATTATCGGCGCGAGCGTCTTCTGGGGGCAGGCATCAGTCCTTACTAAAGCTGTCCCGCAACTTGCGGGCTCCATTCAAGGTCTGTTCTACTTTGTCCAACCGGCCATGATCCAGGATCCGCTGACTGAATTCGTGATATCGCAAAACGCGGCGGCACTGGCACTCGTCGCGGTCTCAGGGCTGGTAGGCTACAGTCAGCGCCGGATCAAACGCGCGCGATAGTCTAGCTGCCCCGGGACTAGACTTATGAAACTACCAAGCGAGTAGTCCCTGCGGTCAGCTTATGGCTCAATTCACGTGCAGAACAATCGACATCCTGACCGGCCATCGTACCGTCTTGCTGAACCGGAAGGACTGCGAACGCGTGGATATTCGCGCACATGACAGGGTCAACCTCAGGCGAGCCGACAAGGTCGTAACAGCGACAGTCGAAACAACCACAACACTAGTGGGCGCGGGAGAGATCGGAATTACGAATGACATAGCCCCTGAGCTCAGCGTTACAGAAGGCGACGCGATCGAAGTATCTCTTCTGCCAGCTCCGGGCTCAGCCTCATTCATTCACAAGAAGATACTCGGAGAGAAACTGTCAAAGGACGAGATCTACTCCGTGGTTCAGGATGCAGTCAAGGGCATGCTCACAGACGTGGAGATGGCTGGGTTTCTCATGGCCCAACAGTTCCACGGAATGACGGACGACGAGGAGATTTGGCTCACGAAAGCGATGGCAGACACCGGAGAGACCATTGACTTCGAGAAGCCCGTCTATGACAAACACTCGGTCGGGGGAGTCCCTGGGAACAAGGTCAGCCTCCTCATCGTCCCGATAGTAGCCTCTGCTGGTCTACTTATCCCCAAGACGAGTAGCCGCGCAATCACAAGCCCGTCCGGAACGGCTGACACAATGAGCGTCCTTGCTCCTGTGGAATTCTCTGCAGCTGAGCTGAAGAGAACGACCCTGAAAACGGGCGGAGCAATCGTGTGGGGCGGAAGCCTGCACCTTGCGCCTGCGGATGATGTATTCATCAGTGTCGAACACCCCCTGCGAATAGACCCCGAGCCACAAATGATCGCAAGCATAATGGCGAAGAAACTCGCAGTGGGAGCCGACTTCATGGTGCTTGATCTGCCAGTGGGTCACGAAGCCAAGATCTCGTCCTCCGATGAGGGCAGGCGACTCTCATTCAGGTTCATCAACATGGGCGAGAAGCTCGGAATCAAGGTGCGATGCGGAATCACCTATGGTGGCCAGCCAGTCGGCTACGCTATAGGGCCAGCGTTGGAGGCTCGAGAAGCGTTCCAGGCACTTGAAGGCCAAGGCCCCACTAGCCTAGTTGAGAAGTCAACCGCACTTGCAGGCATGTTGCTCGAGCTTGGGGGCAAGGCAGTGCGCGGTGAAGGCCAAGAGCTCGCCACACAGATCCTCGCCTCGGGCAAAGCCTTGCAGAAGATGAGTCAGATAATTGACGCTCAAGGAGGAGACGGCAAGGTTCGATCTGCTGCTATTGCGGTCGGACGATGCAGAGCGGAGATCGTTGCTCCATGCGACGGTTACATTACTCGTGTCTCCAATGCTGCCATGAATCAGATCGCCCGTGCCGCAGGCGCGCCGATCGAAAAGGGAGCAGGCATAGTGCTGCATGGAAAGGAAGGGCACAAGGTCTCGAAGGGACAGAAAGTCATGGAGGTCTTCGGAGAAAGAGATTCCCGCGTCGACGAGGCATATGATCTTGCTGTGAAGCTTTCTCCAATCAGCATCGAAGGCATGCTACTCCAAGAGGTATCATCCGACTAGGATGATCCGCCGCACGATTGACATGTCCTGACAGAACTCGAAGGCTGAGAAGCTTAATACAAGACCTTTTTGGCAAAGTCTCAGGATGATTCAGTGACGCGTGCTCATGCAAGACATCTGCCAAATCTGCAACAGCGAAACTGTTGCAGGATCGCAATTCTGCAAGTGGCATCATCGAGCGCATGTACTCCTAGAGTCTGCATTCGGCAAGTGGCAGTTGGCCTACAACAATGAAGTGAGCAAGAGAGCGTTCCTAGAACGGCTCCTGCAGCTTCCTGAAACAGGGCGCAAGACGAGCGAAGTAGCCAGGTCCCTTCTGGAGAAGGATTCGCCCTGACGACGACGCTGATCATCACGGAGAAGCCGGACGCGGCGCTGCATGTTGCGGAAGCGCTCCATCCCGAGGCGAAGCCCACAAAGCTCAGTTTCAACGGAGTGCCTGTCTACGAAGTCAATCGGTCGTCAGAGAGGATCCTCGTATGCTCGGCGCTCGGCCACCTCTATAAGGTCGACCAGGTCGCAACTTCACAACGCAGAGAGTGGCCCGCATGGGAGTACGCTTGGAAACCGGTCCATGTAGCCGAACGCGGACGTGAAAGGCAAGAGAGATGGCTCAACGCGATCACTGAGATTGCCAAGGAAGCCGATGGCTTCGTGAATGCCTGCGATTTCGATGTCGAAGGGTCACTCATTGGCTACATGATTCTGAAGTACGCATGCTCGGGAGCAGACGCCACAGCTAGACGAATGAAATTTAGCACTCTCACGCCGGAAGAACTACGCCAGGCCTATGATCGCCTGCTTCCGCAGCTTGATTTTCCTCTCGTGAACGCTGGTCTTTGTCGCCACGAAGTCGATTGGTTGTACGGAATCAATCTCTCCCGTGCGCTGACGGAATCAGCGAGGAAATCGAGCGGAAGATACACGACTCTAAGCACCGGGCGCGTGCAAGGACCCACGCTAAGGTTCGTTGTAGAACGGCAACAAGAGATCGAGACCTTCGTCCCCGTTCCACATTGGGAAATCGACGCCACCGTCGACATCAATGGGGAGATCCTGCATCCGGCGTTCGAGGTGGAGAAGCTTGATGTCAAGCTGGATGCGGAACGAGTTGCGTCGCTTTCAGACGGTAAGGAAGGCTCGGTTGAAGCCGTCGAGTCAAAGCGTACTCGGGTGGCGGCTCCGTCTCCCTTTGATCTGTCCTCGCTCCAAACGGAAGCATACAGACACTTTGGGATGGCGCCGCGTCGCAGCCTAAGCGTTGCCGAGCGTCTCTACCTCGATGCTCTGATCTCCTATCCAAGGACATCGAGTCAGAAGCTGCCCGCCTCGATCAACTATCGACGCGTACTTCAGGCCTTGGCCAAGAACCCAGACTACGAGCGGTACGCGACTATGTTGCTGGATCTGCGGAGCCTGCACCCAAATGAGGGGAAGAAGGATGATCCCGCCCACCCGGCCGTATACCCGACAGTCGCGCTTCCCGAGCGATCACTTGAGCGGGAAGAGTCCAAGATATACGACCTGATAGTCAAGCGCTTCATCGCAACGTTCGGGCCGGCCGCAACGCGAGAAAGCGTCAAGGCTACCATCAACGTCAACGACCTGACGTTCTACGTGAGGGGTTCCCGCATCGTTTCTGCAGGGTGGATCGATTTCTACAAGCCGTATGTAAGATTCGAGGAGTTAGAGCTTCCATCGATCGCCAGAGGAACACGCGTGAAGTTCTTGTCGGTCAAAGCCGTTGAGAGATTCTCGCAGCCCCCGCCCAGATGCAATCCGAGCAGCTTGCTCCGCGAGATGGAGGCAAAGGAGATAGGAACAAAGGCCACTCGAGCTGAGATAATTGAGACTCTCTTCCGAAGGGGATACGTGAAAGGAGACAGAATCGAGGCAACTCCGCTCGGGATTCAGATAGTCGACGTTCTTGAGAAGTACTGCCCAAGAGTTCTCGACGTTGGACTCACCCGAGAACTGGAGGAGCTGATGTCCAGCATTGAACTTGGAAAAGAGGATAAACAGCGAGTTGTGAGCGAAGCAATCAGTCACTTGAAGCCGATCATGGAAGAGTTGAAGGCTCACGAGCAGGATGTTGGCAATCACCTCACCCTCACGATCACGCAGACACTCACCACGGAGCTGACTTTGTCTGTCGCATGCCCGAAATGTGGTCGCGGGCTGAAGGTCGTCAGAAGCCGAAAGAGCGGCAAGAGGTTCATTGGATGTATTGGAAAATGGGAAGGGGCTTGTAGCTTCACGCTTCCCCTTCCACAACTCGGAAAACTGACCCTGCTCGACGAGAGATGCAGCAAGTGCGGATTTCAGTTAGTCAAGGTCGAAGCCAGGGGCAGGCGACCTCTAACAACATGCCAAAGGTGCTACGTCGAAAAGTGATGAGCTTGCTTGGTAGCTCCCTAGGAGGCCAGCACCACCGGTCATAATATTCGAGTACAGGATGTCCATCTCGCCGCCGGTCTATTCGTCTAGTCGTTCATCAACTCTCTCTCTGGCTGATTCTAATTCTGTGGGTGGCTACGTTTGCAGATTGTGATCGACCTCAATACTAGATCGGTGGGTCTGATCTTGCTAGGAGTCAAAGAAGCGCGACTGCTAGTTTCGACTGCTAATACAACACGTGCTGTCTGCCAGTCTTTAGATCAAGCCAGGCAAGCAGCCTAGTGACGATCTCGAGTTCTAGAATGAGAAGTGCTCGAACGACGCTGCTTGGGCGCGAAGCGACTTCCCAAATCATGGCTCGTACAAGGAGCCATGTGTGATCGAGAGCAGCTCCCTCCATACTCGTCGCAAACCTTCCCGTTTTGGCCTTGATCTGTAGGTGCCCGAAGGTCACCCGCCGCCTCTGGGCAACATAATCTCGAACCGACGACGGGACTTTCGTTATGAAGTTCGCTCCGGGCGCAAGAGTTACCTTGAAGCCTTTGCTTCGGGCGAGTGTCGCAAGGTACGCATCGTCGTTGACGATTTCGCCAGGAATTTTCCCAACAAGGCTCGTTCTGAAACAGTACGTCTCTCCCATGACATAGGAGAGCTCGCCTCTCACGCTAAGCTCGCACAAGGCTCTCCTCATCACACGCCAGATAATCGCCGCTGACTTTGCAATGTTTCCATTTGAGTTTCCCACAATTGGCAAGGCCCCCACTACGCCAATCTTCTCGTCAGAGAATTCGCGCAAGACTTCGTTGAGGCTGTCTCGGGGGAGTCGTATATCGGCGTCAACGATTGCAAGAAGTTCACTTTGGCACTTTCCCAAGATGAGGTTGATAGCGCCAGTCTTGCCGGTTCGGGTCCTCTCCTCAACGAGAACCACTCTAGGATCCTCGACCGTAATCTCGCGAACGATATCGGCCGTGTTGTCCGTGCAGCCCGAGGCTACCACGATCACCTTCGTGGCGCGCGGCAAGCCTTCTTGGCCCAAAACATCGCGTAGTAGCACCTTGATGTTTGCCGCTTCGTTGAACGCGCAGACTCCGATCGTCAGGTTCATGAGTGGGCCTCAGGTGGCAGCCGATCTTCTTTTGGATTCAGGAGGAGAATCTGATCTCGAACGTCCTTATCAAGAGCACCCAGTAGCCTCGGCCATTCATGGTATTGCCCACCTGGGCGGAGACATTAAAACAGGAGGTCGCTCTGGATTGGCTCATTCACTCGAACCCATCGACCAACTCGGAACTCTTATCTAGAATCCGGAGCGGTCACATGTCTCAGTCGAAGATTGGTGGAGCCTCCTGTTGCCCTTTGCGTTTGAACAGCTTGGCCTGCTGCAACGGGTCATTCTAGTTCTTTCAGTCATCGTCTCCGGGCTCCTAGCAATCTACGCGGTCCACGTCTGGGCGCTGACAGTGTTGGCGTTTCGCAAAAAGAAGTGTCCAGCCGCCTCACCTCCGAGTGTTTGGCCGTCTGTTTCGGTGCATGTGCCTGTCTACAACGAGAAGTCAGTCGTGTCACGGTTGCTCGATTCACTTGTCGCGATTGACTATCCTCATAATAGGCTAGAGATAATCGTGGTCGACGATTCGAACGACGGAACGACGGAGCTGCTCCTATCCTACCAGGAGAGGTATCCGGGACTTGTCACCGTCATTCACCGAGAGAGGCGTGAAGGGTTCAAGGCTGGCGCCCTGCAGAGGGCACTGGAAAGAAGTAAGGGCGAATTTCTTGCGATCTTCGACGCAGATCAGGTTCCCCCATCAGATTTCCTCCGGCGCATGATACCATATCTGTACTCTGGAGACACTGTGGCATTTGCGCAAGCGCGTCCGGCTTACGCACATAACGGGAACTCTTGGGTGGCTCGTGCCCTTTCTCTCGGGATGGACTCATTTGCTTTCGTCGATCAAGGGGCTCGATTTTCTGCGGATCTTCTCACCCATTTCAGCGGTGGCGGTGGCATATTCAGAAGGGAAGCCATCACGGGCGTTGGCGGATGGGATTCTCATACGCTTGCTGAGGATCTTGACCTGTCAATCCGTCTGAAATTGAATGGTTGGAGCTACGTCTATGATGACGCTGTCGCATGTCCGGGTGTGCCTCCGACCTCATTCCAAATACTTCGGCAGCAGCAGTTCAGGTGGGCCAGCGGTTTTGCTGGCTGTCTGAAGAAGCACCTGCGGAGCCTGATCAAAACCAGACAGATGTCGCTGATGCGGAAGGCGGAGGCCCTTATCTATCTAACGGGCTACGTTGCTTCACCCCTCATTGCAATTGGTGTTCTCCTTGCGGTTCTGTATTGCCTCGTGTTCCCGCTCGACTTCATACTGAATGGATTCCGGCAAAATTCGCTGGCCGCCTTCACGGTGGTAACATCCGCATTGATTTACACAGCACCCCTAGCGCTATTTGCGGTCGCGGTGTTCAGGTCCACGAACGGGTGGCGGTGCAGAGCGAAACGCATCATTGATCTCGCCTATCTCGGTGTGCTTTCTATGGCGATCTTCGTGACAAGCGCGAGGGCAGTGCTCAACGGCTTTCTAGACAAAGCGACATACTTCTACAGAACGCCAAAGCAGAGAGATGTTACGGTGTCAGCATCACGTTCGTTGGGGTGAGCTGGATGCCGAAGGTTTGTGTTTGTATTCCGACATACAACGAGCGCGAGAACATCCCTAAACTGATCCCCTCGCTTCTCGGTGTCTTCCGGGACAACGCGGTTGACGGATGGCTGCTCATTGTGGACGACTCAAGTCCAGATGGGACTGGCGAGGTTGCTGATGCGCTCTCGAGGCAATACTCAAACATCCGAATCATTCACAGGAGAGCGAAACTAGGGATAGGTGGAGCATACAAGGACGCATTCACGACGGCACTTGCAGATGATGAAACGCAAGTTGTTGTCGAGATGGATGCCGACCTCTCGCATGACCCGATCTATGTCCCTTTGATTCTGCGAGCTGCCGAACGTTCTGGCGGGGTCGGCCTGGGGTCACGTTATGTGAAAGGGGGGCGGATCGTCGGTTGGTCGAAAGGAAGGAGGATCGTGAGCTGGGGCGCGAATGTCCTTGTTCGTGTTATGCTTGGTCTACGTGTCAAAGACGCGACCAGCGGCTATAGAGCCTTTACGAGGGACGCGCTCACGAGCGTCGGGTACATGGATGCCGGGACCAAAGCGTACGCCTTTCAGGTGGAGATGCTCCACCGATGTGCACAACACAAGCTCCCGATCGAGGAAGTACCCATTACTTTCTACGAGCGCCAGCTGGGGAAGTCTAAGCTGACGAAGGGAGACATCTTTGACTTCCTGAGGACCGTCTTGCGGCTTAGCTTGGGACTCTGAGTCCGCGCTACCTGAGGTCGCTGCGTTTGTCAATAACCAGCAAGAGTGAGATGAACAGACCCACCGCGTACACGATGAGCGACGCGTTGAACACGCCGATGATGTCGTTCGGATACCAGCCGGATACTCTCACCGAATAGAAAAGCGTCGAAACCATCTCGATAACTCCGAGAGGAAACAGCAGTAGTGAAAGCCACAACGCAAACCGACGGCTGAAAAAGACCCCAACCCCGGTCGCAATCAAAGCCAGACTCAGCGCAACAAGAGGGATGAGCCCAAGGTCATAGAGGGCGGAGAATACGAGTCCGTAGGCGCCCAGTGCCATCAATATCGCACCGGCGACGAGCAGTCCCGTCGCGTGAGTGCGCTCGAGGTTTCCCTTTCCGGTCAACCCTCTCAACTCACGGTCCGACGCATAACGCGGGGTTACGTATATCGTTTTATGACTTGGTACCTCTGTCGTAGAGGTCAGCCCACAGTCAGCGGACTCGAGTGTCGTACTCCGGCGTGCGAGGAGGGCTCGAAAAAAGGGGAGTTGGGCGCCGTCTACCAGAGAGGTATCTTTGTGAACTTCCTGTGCAGGACCGCGTCTAAGCCGAGCACTCTTCCGCCTGGCGCTATCATCATCCCTAGTTGCGCACCAATCATCACTACGTTGATGCCCATGGTCGACGGCGAGGTGTGGCCGGCCGCCAGGATAAAGATCATGTTCATGACTATGCCGCCGAAGGCGCCGAGGCGAGTCAGGAGTCCGAGAAGCAAGCTGAGCCCTACGAGGACTTCCGTGATTGCTATTGCTGTGACAGCTGTTGAGGCATTCGGAGCTGCCCAGTTCGTCAGGAAATCTGCCATGAAGGAATAGGGATTCGTCTTCGCCCACACTGCGGCGAAGACCTTCGAGAGGCCGCCGAAATACGCGCTCGGGTCGGTGAGGATGCTCTGGATCTTTCCGGTTCCTGAATTGAGCCACTCGAACGCCAAGAACAGTCGGATGAGCAGAACCGACAGCGCTGCGTTCGTCAAGGGCACTTGAACCTTATTCAATCTTTCTGCCAATGTCATCTTCATCACACGTTTTTGTTCGATGCCGTTTGTGTCAAATCTATCATAGATTTAAGCGTATCCTCCGATATTATGAGCAACATCATAATAATGCACCCCGATTGGCCACTTGGGTTGCACTTGAAGGCAGATCGAATCAGAGCCGCAATGTATCGGCCGGTGGGCATGCCTAGGTGAAGGTTCCGGCGACGCTTGTCGGCGGACAGGCTAATCGAGTTAATTTCGAAAGATGACTTTGGTTCGAGACTTGAATCTGCAGGGAAGTAGGACACAGGTGTGCTGGCATTCTGAGACTGACGAGACAGGTGGATGCCCGAAATCTTGGTCGAAGTTTTGACGTCATGAGCAAGCCTTGTGAGAGAACAGCTCATGAGAGTTCTTATGGATCGCTTGGAATGCGGCGAAAAGGAGAGCCAGAGGTAGCATTGCCCTGAAAAGTTCGTTCGTCTCGCGCAGACAGATGTAGGCCCCTGCGGATCCCACAATTACTGACAGCTCGAACAGCGTAGAAGTAAGGAACCTCCTTTCCAGGAGTCTCAACAGGCTTCAGGTTTATCGGTGGTATTTGCTTGTATATGCGATTTTCTGAATTCTAAATATCATAATTATCACACTTTCCTCCTACCATGATGCCCAAGAATACCAAGCTGCAAGACGACCTCACGAACAGAACAGCCGGAACTGCACGTCCGCAAAGGTAAGCTTGAGTTGCGGCGGGGTCGTTTCGCACGGATACTTAGCGTGATCCAAGGCAACGGTAAGAGCCGTTCCCAGAGTTTCGGTAGGGATAGGCAAATAGCTGTACGGCAAGGTCATCTAAGAAATGCCAGCCTAGCCGAGCGTAGTGGCAGTCTTGATCCGAGACCAGATCGGGTTGCATGTTTCTCCTTCCCAGATCTTTTCCGGTGTTGGGCATCCTTTCGACGATGCGCGATTCATCGTCTTGGGGGTACCATTCGACAAGACCAGTACGTGGCGGGCAGGTTCGAAGTTCGCCCCCTCAGCCATACGAGAGGCTTCATTGAACATAGAGACCTACAGCTTCCGTTCTAAGTTCGATCTTGAGGACGCCAAGATCAGTGACATCGGCGATCTGCACGTCGTAGACGCTGTCAGCGAGACAATGCGTCGATTGTCCCTCGTCGAGACTCAGATCATCAAGGCCTCAAAGATTCCGGTAGCCATTGGCGGCGAGCATACAATTTCGTTCGGAGCGATCCGCTCCTTTCCAAAGGATATCGGGGTGGTGTGTTTGGATGCTCACGCCGACATGCGAGACGAATACATGGGCGAGAAACTAATGCACGCCACATTCCTTAGGAGGATAATCGAACTTCTCGGCCCGGATAGGGTCGTACATGTGGGACTGAGAGCGCCATGTAAGGAAGAGCTAGGCTTCATTAGAGAGAACCGAGTGAAACATTTCTCAATGCGTGATCTCAGGCGTCACGATGTTGGAGAGGACGTACGCCTTATTCGTCGAGCACTTTCCGATTTTCCCAAACTCTATGTCACAATAGACATGGACGTGGTTGACCCGGGATTCGCACCCGGAGTTGGAAACCCTGAGCCGGACGGGATGTTTCCCGATCTGTGTTTGAGTATTCTGACGGGCCTATGCGATGAGAGATTGGTGGGGCTGGATCTCGTTGAGGTTTCACCGAACTACGACAAGGGAGTCACTGCAGCGCTGGGGGCGAAGATGCTGTTCGAAGCAA
>Ga0209725_1002199_pt1 | contig 10621 bp, 10 predicted proteins | sample I18A1metaG_FD_184145 | JGI IMG/M metagenome (GOLD analysis project Ga0209725, IMG submission 184145) | Lake sediment bacterial and archeal communities from Gulf of Boni, Indonesia to study Microbial Dark Matter (Phase II) - ​I18A1 metaG... | ecosystem: Environmental > Aquatic > Freshwater > Lake... | reverse complement strand
GTACTCGAGAATGTGGACATAAAATACTTCGTTATGGCGAAACGGGAAAACTTGGAAGGCCCATATGACCTAACCTTTGTAGAAGGATCCGTTTCCACCCCTCGGGAACTGGAAGAACTCAGGGAGGCACGGAGCCAATCAAAGACCCTAGTTGCATTTGGAGACTGTGCCTGCCACGGATGTGTACCTTCGATACTTAACTGGGTGCCAGCTGATGTAGCAGCAAACACGGTCTACGAGAACTTCCAAGCGATCCACTCCAAGAAAGAATCCTACAGAAAAATCTGTCCTCTAAGCGAGTTCGTCAAAATAGATATCCAGCAAAGGGGATGCCCCCCTCACAAGAATACGATCCTTGAAGTGATCAGAAGCACCACACTGGGAATATCGCCCTTCCTAAGACGCCACCCTGTATGCCTCGAATGCAAACTAAAGGAGAACATATGCATACTCACCTTTGAGAAAAGAGCGTGCATGGGCCCAGTCACTGCAGCAGGATGCGGAGCAATATGCCCAACAGTCAATAGAGAATGCGAGGGATGCTATGGGCCCATGTCTGATGCAAACGCACAATCATTGGCACAAAAGTTCTCGGAAATAGGATTGACCAAGGCCGATGTGACAAGGAAATTCCGAAAGTACGCCGGAATAACACCGGCCTTCGTAAAGGAGGCAGAAAACAAATGACCGAAGACAGAGAGATCCAGGTTGGATACATCTCAAGGGTTGAAGGCCAGGGGTCCCTAGAGATCAAGGTATCGGCAGGCAACATCAAGGAGCTGCAACTAGGGATATTCGAGCCTCCGAAATTCTTCGAGGCCTTCCTCGTCGGCAGACACTGCAGCGAAGTCCATGAGCTCACCGCTAGGATATGCGGCATATGTCCGGCACCGCACGAGATCACAGCCCTCCGAGCCGTGGAGAACGCTATGGGTATTGAGATCAGCCAGCAGACGAGAGACCTGAGAAAACTGATGAATTACGGATGCCACATCGCAAGCCACATCCTTAATCTCTACTTCCTAGCAGCCCCGGACTACCTTGGCCTCGAAAGCGTATTCGCCATGGTCAAGGATTATATGCCCATAGTCAAGCGAGCCTTGCACCTGAAGAAGCTGGGCAATGATCTTGTGGAATTGATAGGTGGCCGAGCGATACATCCTGTTTCAGCCGTCGTCAACGGATTCACATGCATCCCTGAGAAGAATGACGTGAAGTTGATGCGTCAAAGACTTCTTGACGCAAAACAGGATGCCTGCGATACGGTTGAGTTCATAGGCTCGCTGAAGCTGCCGCAGTTCGTCAGGAAGTGCGAGCACGTGGCCGTATCCAGTCCAGAGGAGTTCGCAATCAACGAAGGACTGCTCGCCTCGACAGAGGGAATAAGGGTCGAGGAGGAGAAATACCGTGACTACGTCAAAGAACTTCAGGTTGACTATTCCTGGGCCAAACATTCAGAGATTGTGGGCAGAAACGCGTTTCTCGTTGGGCCATTGGCAAGAGTGAACCTGAACTTCAACAGGTTATCCCACGATGCCAGGAAAATGGCTCAGAAGATTGGATTCAGCATCCCGAACTATAATCCCTTCATGTCACACATTGCAAGAGCCTTGGAAGTGGTCAATGCCATAGACGATTGTGTGAAGATAATGGACAGGATTCCCCTGAAAGAGGAGGACAGATCCTACGAAATCAGGCCTGGAACAGGCTACGCCATCACTGAGGCACCTAGAGGCCTTCTCTATCACAGCTACGAGGTGGACAGAGACGGAGCTGTGAAGAAAGCAGACATAGTAACGCCGACAGCTCACAACGCTAGGAACATAGAGAATGACCTTCGTGAACTTGTCCCCAGTCTAGCCAATATGACTGATCAAGAGGCGACACTTCAATGCGAGATGCTGGTCAGAGCGTACGACCCATGCATCTCATGTTCTGTTCACTATGTGAATCTTGACAAGACTGAGCTGCGGAAAGCTTAGCTGGCGGGGGGATCCTGAAGAGAAAGAACCAACCAAGACATGTCGCTCTGAGTGATTGAAGAGAGCTCTCGAGGCTATTTCTAGGTAAGCACTCTCCCTTCCCACATCTTCTCAAAAACTTCTCGAACAGCTCCACCGGTCAACTCTCGAGGACTGTTAGGTCGAGGCCACTCCTTCACACAAGTCTCAGCAAGTTCAGCCATCTCTCCTTTCTCAAATCCAAGCGCCTTCAGAGAAACAGGAATTCCCACATCCTCAACAAGCCTGACGACAAAACGAATTCCTGCCTTAGCTGCCTCAGAGACAGGTAGTCCGCGAGTCTCCACTCCCATGGCCTCAGCGATCAGAGACAGTTTCTCCGGGATGACTGGAAGATAGAAATCCATCACGTAAGGCAATGCGACCCCGCAGGAAACACCGTGTGAGATTTTCCTTACAGGTCCAAAGGTTTGAGAAAGGCTGTGGCCCAACGTCAGTTTTCCACTTCCGAAGGCCAGCCCTGAGAGATTCGCTGCGAGGGCCATTCCACTTCTCGCCTCAATGTCACCGCCATCATTATACGCTACGCGCAGCCATTTCGCAGTCAGTTGAATTGCTGTCAAAGCCAGGCAATCTGTCAAAGGCGTCGCAGCAAGAGAGGTGACGGTTTCGATTGCCTGGCTGAGAGCATCCATTCCCGTTCCAGCTGTCAGCTCGGGCGGCATCGTAGCGGTCAGAAAAGGGTCAACTAAAGCCACATCTGGAATTATGTGAGGACTAACCACATCCATCTTCTTCTTTCCAACAGAGAGAACTGAGAACATAGTGACCTCGCTGCCCGTGCCGGCCGTGGTCGGCGCACATATGAGCGGGACGCCCTTCTTCGGAACAAGATCCACACCCAAATACTCTCTCACGGGTTTGGGATTAGTGAGGCTCATCGATGCGATCTTGGCCAGATCCATAACGCTACCGCCACCTATGCCTATGACCACATCGAACCTTCCCTTTCTCGCGTAGGTTGCCAAGTTCTCAGCCACCTCGATCCGCGGCTCAGGTTCAGCTCGACTGTAAACAGCTGAGTCCATCCCGTCGCCATGAAGGATCTTCACTATTTCCTCTACGGTCGAAGCCAACTTTGGTTCAGCATAAGTTACTATGAGAGGCTTTGATCCTTCCAATCTACGAATCTCCTTCGCCATATCCTTTCTAGATCCGATTCCAAACACGATCTTTCTCGGACTGAGGAAATGAGTGACGTTCTTCAAGGAAGGATAGGTAATGTCGGCGAGTCTCACCGTTTGCACCCGAGAATAGACAGTGGGCTATCTGCGTATAAAGGCTAGACCGTGGGAATTGCATCCATCAACTCAAGGCTAATGAGAACAGATCGAATAACCAGCGCGCGCAAGCACTCTTACTCTGATATCTTAGCGGCTCGAAAGGCAAGCGATCAGCCCAAGACAGATGATGCGATCAGTCTGGCCGCGTGCGAGATAGCATTGAGACTCGTATGCAAAGCCTTAGTGGCGCCTAATCGCTCAGGAACGACAGCCGGAGGAGTCTCAAGATATAGGCCTCCTTTTCCCATAGTCGCCCTAGCAGAGAGTGAACGCACCGCAAATCAGTTAGCAGCCTCATGGGAAGTCCAACCATATATGATAGATGGAATGGGAGACCATATGGAGGTCTTTGAGGAGGCAGAGAAGCTGCTGTCAAGATGGGGCTTGCAGGTGAAGGGGGAAACGCTTGTAATTGTGGAGGAGACTGGGCAAGTCCTCAAGGAACAACCACTCTCTTGAAAGTGCACACTGTCTTGAACAGAGACGAACCCTCTAGGAACTAAGCTCCTGGGTACGCTTGATCGTAAGATGACCCTTGCTGATGACTGGGCTGGGTGCCATTCTAACTCGCCCCAGCAGCTGCGTGGAGCCCCGGGCGGGAATTGAACCCGCGGCCTTCGCCTCGTTGTCCTTTGGTTACCAAGGCGGCGCTCTTGGCGCTCGTTATTCTACCAGGCTGAGCCACCGGGGCTGAAATCTTGCACGACCTGTCACGTTATTTAACCTTTGTTTGAGATAGCGGCCAAAGAGCATGTATGCGCTAAGGGTTGGATCGCAACAGCTGTCTGATTGGTCATTGGGGCACGATATTTGTGAATTCCACAAATGACTCCGGTTGAACATGTGATTTGCCATTGAAATGGTCACGGTCACAATGAGGGACTGCCGCGATTGCCAACTTCGGAAAGGCTTAAGTGTCGATCTTGGCGATAACGTATCACTTAACGGTTGAAACCATAGGAGGATAATCGTTGCCCAAGAAATGTCCAGAATGTGGAGCAGACAATAGGGATGACGCAGTATACTGCTCAAGCTGCGGTATCCAGATAGCGGCTCCTCCACCAGCACCAGTACCTGTACCAGTTGCAAGACCAATGCCACCGCCACCTGCACGGGTGCCGCCTGTCGTAATGGCGCCGCCAATGCCTTCTGTTCTTCCATTGCCACCTCCGCCGAGACCAATTTGGGGCACTTTGATCACCATAGCAGCAGGAATACTAGTGATAGTCGGGGTCATAGCAGCATACATCTACACGCCATCGTCAGATCTTGTCCTGTACCTGCTCAGAATCATGCTACCGACAGCAACCGATGCTGCACGAATGAGCGTGGCAGCTGTTCTAGGCGTGGTTCTGTCCTTTGCGCTCCTGCTTGCCGGATTCCTGATGTACCAAGGATATGGGACATTCGGCGGAATCATAGGCTTCCTGTGCGCGATCATCAGCATCGTGATTGGTGGCGGATTCCTAGCCGGATTCACCTTAGGAATCATAGGATCGTTCCTGGCGATAATGCGAAAGTAACTGCTCTTTTTTCTCCCCTCTTTTCGGCAGCGTTAACAGCGGAGTTGCTATTGGGCTCGTCTAGAAGACCACTATTCTCAGAGTCATAGCACGTTTCTTTAAGGCTAGATTAAATATAGGCATCAGCCATAACTTAACCTCTGGCGGGACCGTCATGGTCAAAAGATGTCTCGAATGTGGTTATGATAATAGCGACACGGCAGAGGTCTGTGTCGGTTGTGCATCACCGCTTATTGAGGTAGAGACTGGGAAGGGCCCCCCGACAATGGATGTCCCTCCTGGGTCTGGAGCCATAAGACCTGGTCTTGACAGTCTCAGGATTCGTGGGCCTCCTCGAGCCAAGATCAGCTTCGGGCTGTGCCTGATCGCAACATTACTCGTGACGGTGAATGCTGTTCTGGCGGGTTTGGCGGGAGTATCTGTTCCTGTTCCGGTATGGATTCTTCCTCTAACCTTTTCCAACATACAGGCAGATTCTGTGGGATTGGTTGTAGGGTTTGGTATGTTGATTGGTTCCATCCTTATCTTGGCAAGGCGAGAGATCTACGGAAGTGGCTTCATCATTGCTCTCAGCCTCATCAGCCTTGGTATCGGAGGCGGCTTCATGATTGGCTTTCTTATCGGAATCATCGGGGCCCTTCTTGCATTGCTCAAGAAATGAGAGGGCTGCGAAATTCTTATGTGTCCAAAACGGGTAGCTTGTGAGTGGTGTTCAAATGCCTTGGATGTATGATCTGACGTATGGCTGGGTTTGGGTAGAGGAGACAGCTCCGCGTTACTACACGCAGGTACCGCACTATCAGATCTATAGCGCATATCACTACTGGACTCCCTTGCCTCAACCGCCTAAACTTTGTCGGTATTGTGGGGAGTCACTCGTTTGGGTGCCCTCCTATCAGCGCTGGTGGTGCACCAAGTGTCTCAAGTACCGATGAAATGAGCCAAGAATGTGGCTTTGAGCTGATTTCGCAACAAAAGATGCTGTATGAAGCCGCATCTAAGCTCGTACAGCGACATGGTCTTTATATGTGCAACTGGGAACACCTAGTGAGCCGAGTCTAAGTGATGAATCTATGTCTGTGAGACCACCGGAAGTCTGGGCGGCACATGAGTACGCAGTCATAGGGTCTATCTTCTTCTTCCTCTTCACAGTCCTGCCGCTTCTCGCGATTTCGGTATTCTTGGTCTTTGATGCCCCGTTGGTCCTCTGGTATTTCACACTGTGGACGGGACTGGTGATTCCGCCCGCGTGGGTTGTCCCAATAACGATGGGCGCCGGACTCTTCGCGCTCGTAATCATCTTGATCTTCATAGGCGCGTACCTAACCACCGTGAAAAGAATAGATGACGGATTATACGAGGCTGCGAAGACTCCATGTCTGATAATGGGAATCCTCGGCCTGCTCGTTGGTCTGGTTGTTGCTGGAATCTTCTACATGATGGCGTACACTAAGCTCGGAGAAGTGATTCTGAGGTACGGCCCGGTCGCGAGCCGAACCGTCCTGACACCTGTCGGACTTAGCACAACCTGAGCATTAACACTAGAATCAGGAGTAATACAGACTATCTTCTTGGACAGATTCACTGTTACGCCCAGTACCGGAGACAGACAGTTACGTCTGATTGCTCACTTGTAGTATGCGATATTCGAGGTTCTGTAGTTCACACTATTGATTCAGAGAGAACGCCGCACGAACGATTATGTCACTCGACATCGACATCGGAAACGGGTCAGCTAGAGATGTTGAGTCTTGTCTGTTCTTAACAGACCTGTCGGTGAGTGACGCTCTCCCGAAGAAGGGTTCCTCGAAAAAAGGATGAGATATGCTACTTTCTCAGGACAGCCATCAATCCGCCGAGCAAGCCGAGAATCGTTCCGAATATGAGTCCGCCAAGAACCATTATGGCCAAGATCGAGAAGACTATTGCCAGTATACCTCCAATAGGCTCGTAGCCCGGCATGTAGATGAGCACTGAACTCATGATAACGAAGAGTCCAAGCACGATTCCTGTCGCCACCAGAGCCCATGTAGGCAGAACCGGCGGGCCCCACGGAAGGGAAATCCCAAGGAATGTCAAGACCCATGGGAGTATCAGTGAACCGAGGATTATTAGAAAGCCGCCTATGATCGTCATCACGAATCCGATACTCGCCCGAGATGCTAGCTCAGCAGTCGCAGGTCTACCTGCAAGAACTCCCGGTCTAGCCCCACTAAGTCTTGTTCCGCAACTGGAGCAAAAGATGGCGTTGTCCTCATTGTCGGCGTTGCATCGAAGGCATTTCTTAACCATTAATTTTCCTCCAAGCCTCTTGAGAAGCTACTAACTGGATTTGGTCTATTCTTAAGCCTTTTCCATGATTCTGCATAAAATCAGCACCCTCAATCCCCCGTTTAGAGCCGTACATGATGCTATTCCCAGTATTGAGGCAAATTTCGGTCCAAAAGAGCACCTTGGAGAAGCCCCTCAAGATTTCTTGACGTGAACTACACGGAAATGGAGCACAAGAAAAAGCTGAAGGCACGATCCATGCCCGGCAGGAAGCATATTAGGTAGAGCAAGAGCATCTTGATTCGGTCAATTACGATGATACAAGCTCAATGCGCAAAATGCGAGGCCAAGCTGTGTCGAACAGAGAAGCCCGAGAGCAGCACCTTGCCCACCTTCTGCCCCATCAAGAACTCAAGAGAATTGATTCAAAGGGCATTAGATAGATACGAGAACAGCGACTTGAAGCGACTGTATCTTAGCTCCACGATCGGCGAAAAGGAAAGCTATGAGAAGGTGCGAGGAGTCCGCATGGCCGTCCGGCCGAGAATACGGGAAATGGCGGAACTTGCGAAACGCATGAATATGAAGAACATAGGAATGGCATTCTGTGCCGGCCTGAGCGACGAGGCAAGGAAAGCGGTGGAAATCCTTGAAGGCCATGGACTTGTGGTCCACTCTGTCTGCTGCAAGTGCGGCGCAGTGGACAAGATCAAACTGGGCGTACCTAAGGAACACAAGATAGCCGATCCCGAGAAGTTCGAAGCGGCGTGCAATCCGCTGGTTCAGGCCGAGATCCTGAACAACTCTGGAACCGGTTTCAACATCATAGTTGGGCTTTGCGTCGGCCACGACATGTTATTCACATCTGCCTCGAAAACTCCTGTTACAACATTGATCGCGAAGGACAGAGTTACGGGGCATAATCCTCTTGCGAGCTTCTACTCTCGATATCACAAGGGCCTGGTATGAAATCCTGCGTGAAGCTGAGCTGCATCTGTCATGTTGACGGAAGCGGAATTCATTTCCACATCAAATAGCAGAATGAAAGAAAAGGGAAGCCTCAGCTAATCCTCGGGTTTATTGGCTTCCTATGACTTTCGCGACATCTCCCAGACCTAGCTTCTGAAGAGTGGCCGCATGAGGAATACCATTCTTGTCCCAGCCTCGTCTCTCATAGTACTCGTTCAGGAGCCGCTCGTACCCTTGTGAGTTGATCATGACGCCCCTCTGAGCACCTTTTGTCGGTGCCTCCCTGAACCATCTGGCTGGCGGGTAGTCCATAGCTCTGCTCCATTTCGAACCGTACTCTCTCACCCAGTAAGCTCTGATGAGAGAATAGATTCTGTCGCCCACGGTGTTAATGTCATCCATCGTGATTCTTGTTCCTGTTGCAGCCTCCAAGAACCTGGGATACCATTCCAGCTCAAAGTCTAGTTCAATCCATGGAAACCTGCAGGTGACTAGGCTCTCGAATCCTCCGCCTCTGATCCTCTGAAACTCTAGGACTTTCGCAACCTTCTCGGGCCCATACGATTCTCTGCCAGCATTGATCTCCCACGATATGACCCATGCGTCTTTATGGTGAGCACCAATGGAACAGGTGCCGAATCCAAGCGCCATTCCAGGAGCGGAATGACAATTATACGCGGATATCTCAAGACCTTTCACGTTCATTGCCCATCTGCTACTGTCGTGGCCCAGTTCTTCGGCTGCAGCTTTGGTTCCTTTGGCTGCCAGTTTTCCAGCTCCTTCTCCGCGCACCGTGTCCTCGAGAAGTCTCTTTGCGTCATCGTAGTTGCCCCATTCGAATCTCTCCTTGAGTAGTTTCTTTTCTGATGCTTCCATCATGAAACCTATGGTATTACCTAGAGAGATCGTGTCTAGGCCATAGTCGTCTGCCATCCTGTTCAGGTAAGCGACCTTCCTCAGATCGCCTAAGCCTATGTTTGAGCCAAGCATGGCCACATTCTCGTAGTCGAGCTCTGACGGATGCCCTTCAATATCCTCGATCACATTTCCGCAAGTCATGTTGCAGTTGGGACAACCTCTCTGAGAAACCTTGAGCTTCTCCATCGCCTCTCCGGCGATATTGGCAGCTTCTTCGAAAACGGCCTCCCTGAAGTTGTATGTCGGTAGAACGCAGTTCGCTTGGCACCACTCCAAGACGAGAAGTGTGCCTTGACGCTTCCACATGTCGTAGTTTGGTTTGGATAGAACGTGTCGATATCCTTCTTGTCCAAGCTCCATCAGCTTCTTCTCATCAGAAAGCAGAATCTCCTTCGTTCCCTCAATCACCACTGCCTTCAATTTCTTTGATCCCATGACAGCACCGATTCCAGGCCTCCCTCCAGATCTTCCTTCTTGTGAGAGGATAGTGGCGTATCTGACAACGTTCTCTCCTCCTTGGCCGATGGTTAGCACCCCAACAGACCTCCCATGTTTCTCCTTGAGCCTCTTCTCGGCCTCAAAGGACCCGGTCTTCCAGACATCCCGCGCATCTCTGATTTCGACGCTTTCATCCGCTACCGAAATATACTTCGGTTCTCGGGCCGCGCCTGTGATGACCATAGCATCATAGCCTGCCTTCCTCAGACGTACCGCAGCCCATGATCCCATGTTTCCGTCGCCGTATCCTCCTGTGAGAGGACTCTTGGCTGCAACCACAAGTTTGCCACTACTTGGCAAAGGAAGCCCTGTCAACGGTCCTGTGGCGATCACTAGAGGATTCTCAGGTGAAAGAGGTGAGATTCCCGGCTTCGTCTCATCCCAAAGAATTCTCGCGGCAAAGCCTCTACCACCAAGAAACTTCAGCGCAAAGTCCGCTCCAAACTCTTGGACCGTGGACTTCTCCCTCGACAGGTCAACTCTCAGTATTTTCCCAGTCCATCCCTTCATGACTGTAACCTCTTCTCCTCTGGAGGCAAGCATAGGCCCGGAGACCGCTTTAGGCTTTCGATTCCATCATTTGCATCGGATTGCTTTGACCATGTGCTAGTCGGCCCCGAAGATTTTCTGTCGAAGACGATGGTCAAACTTGCTGCAGCATGCAGAAATGAATGTGCACACCATGAGTTGTGAGGAGAGAAATGAAAGGAGGAATTGTGTCGCTTCGAATCTCTCTCTGAAGCGCTGAACGAGATATCAGAGCGTTGTGACCCTTGCTGACCCGATCGTGTTGTGTTTCGGTTGACTGACGATCTGCAAGAGAGAAGCAAACATGTCGCAACTCTTATCTTTGATGGGCCACAGTCATGTTTGGTCGAGCAATTGTTTGCGACAGGAATAAAGTGTACCAAATGCGGGGCCGAGTACCCTCCAAGCGAAGCTATCTCAGTGTGTAGCAAGTGTCAAGGATTACTTGATGTCCAATACGATTATGGCAGGATGCAAGAGAAGTTTCAAAAACAGGAACTTGCGGGCTCTCCTCCTGGTTTGTGGAGATACGCGAGGGCTCTGCCTGTGGAACAGAGATTCGTTGTGTCGCTAGGTGAAGGATTCACTCCGCTCTTGCCTGCTCAGAGAC
>Ga0209725_1002198_pt1 | contig 10621 bp, 10 predicted proteins | sample I18A1metaG_FD_184145 | JGI IMG/M metagenome (GOLD analysis project Ga0209725, IMG submission 184145) | Lake sediment bacterial and archeal communities from Gulf of Boni, Indonesia to study Microbial Dark Matter (Phase II) - ​I18A1 metaG... | ecosystem: Environmental > Aquatic > Freshwater > Lake... | reverse complement strand
GAGGAGGTTTCGCGGTTCAAGGATCGATTCATTGAAGCGATGGATGACGACTTTGACACGGAGAAGGCTGTGAAGGAACTTGTCAAACTCACTCACCATCTGGTTAGGAAGCTTCGCCGTAGGAGATGCAGCGGACGAAGCCTTTCAAGGGCTCTGGGGTCTTTGACGGAATTGTGGAGCATCTTAGGTATAACGTGAATCTTGTGAACTGCAAACGACCGGTACTTGACAGCGAACGTCAGTAAACCCACGCCCGGACAGGTCGTCTCACCATAGGCCTGACGAAACTCCAAACTTCGTCAAAGGAGTCAAATTCATACCACTCTCCTCCTTTGGCAGCCGTGTAGGTTCGTTTCTTTCCTTCTCGGATCCTGTCGCAGATATTGACACGATACTTGCCTTGATGAAATCCTATGAATAAGAACCCTCCACTCGTAAATCTTCGAACTTTGCCCACAATGCGCAGTCCTTCGTCTTCCTCAAGATCCCGGATCCACCTTCTCAGAACTCGCATGTTACTGACCGAATCCTCGATTGTTGAGAACATTCAATCAGCTCTCACGGACAGGCCATTCGCGAAGAGAAGGTCAAGATTCAGGAATCTCAATGTCTGTTCCAGTGGCCTTACCTTGGGGATTGTATTCCCAGTTGCTGAGCTTGCGCCTTCATCTTTTCCTTGTGGGCCTCTATCCTTTCTGCACACGACTCAACGCTAGCGACGTTCGCCTTGAGACATTGGATGTAAAACTCCCCCAGCCTGCTGTCGAAGCTGTTGAACTTTTCGTAAAGTCCTCTCCCGATAGCGGCGGCGTCAGAACAGGTCGGTGTGCAAGGAATAAAGTCCTTAACGAAATAGGCCAAGGGTTCCGGCTGTACACCTTCGGCTTTTCCAATCCTGATTTGCCTTGATGCTCGCTCCTCGGCTAGGACACTTCCCTTTCTTCTTCCTTGAACATATTCTTCTGAGCAGCATTTCGGGTAGCCAAGCAGTTCCCCAATACGAAGCACGTAATCAGGAGAATACTCCTCAGGATAGGCCGCAACTGAGCGAGGCAAAGGTTCACGCACTTCCCGCAGAAATTTCTCGCGAAACGAAGCCCTGACTGTCGAGAGCTCTTCAAGCCTTCGCCTCGCATCTATGTCATTATAGAAGAAAAGTTCCCATATTGTGGGTCTAACTTCGACCTCAAAAACTTGAAGCTTCAGGCGACTTACCCATGTGACATGGCTCTTATAGGAAGGCGAGTTCCCAGTCTTCTCCCGACAAACCTTACGAAGTTTGTTCTTGAATTCCTGAATCAATTTCGCCTTTTTTCTAATATCTGTCTCCGAGATTATTCTCCGGCAGTCGTGGACGCAAGCTAGATCGATGGCCCTAGCTATGGCAGCTGCGTCAGGAAATTCAGCGGGAATCGTGATCAGTGAGCATTTGCGCAGATTCAAGGCCACGCTTAAGTAGTTCTCTAAAACTGCTTGAGGTCGAAGATTCTCCTCCGTAAGAATATCAGAAACGGTTTGCTCCTTATTCGCCATCATTTGGGTCCTTCCTAACGTACACATCCTGCGCTAATATCCTTGCTGAAGTTTAGATGTCAGAGCCGGCATGATACGTACAGGGTCTAGACTCCTCTGAACCTCACGAATAACTGCGTGTCCTCTGCTGAAAGTGAGCAGGCTACTTGGATTCAGATGTAACGATGGAAAAGAGAAGGCCCACGAGTCTACGGACTAACTCGCCTTAAGGCAGAGACCATCGAGGGTTATCTTCTTCGCATCTTGGGAGGTCTTGGGATCTTTCCAGGCCGGGCCCGAATCGCATGCCTAGCTTGAGATATCATCTCAGTCAAACTTGAGAACGTCTTTCCCACATCTTCCATGCGTACAACAAGAATCGTGTCCGTGAAGCAGCTCATGGTCTCCTCGATGTTGATGTGACGCCTTGATACGGGGTTGTAGAACGCTACCGCGCTTCCGGGGACACCTATTATGGCGCGCGGGCTATGCACCATAATAGCTGCGAGATCTCTCTTCTCGTCAAGAACGTCGTCTCTTCGAAACATTGAGCACACATTATCAAAGAGCCTATCATCGAAGATCAGCGTTATGGCGGAAACGCCCTCCAGAATCTGAAGAAACTCCCCTCCCAGGTCTGCCATAGTTCGCCTTACAGTCTGAATCGTACGCTTCGTCTTTTCAACTGAAATTTTCGCTACATCTGTTCTGAGATTAATGACACTCCTTGCGACTATACCAACTATGTTCCCCCGAGCGATGCGGTAGTTCGATCTGGCCCTCTTGACCGCAGTGATTATGCTCTCAATTTTGACTCCTCTCTCCAACACCTCTTCCACCCGAGGCCTCAGAATCCTAGCTATCGCGCTGTAGTTCCCATACCCCCGCTCCAAAGAGTCCTGCATCGAAACGTCATTGTCTATGAGAGTCTGAACTGTTGCCGAAACACTTGGTCTGACCAATTTGGGTCACTCTTGGCTTCTTTCAGTGATTTCTTGACCACAAGGAATAAAAATCTTCCCGAAACGAACGTATCCCGCAACGAGGATTCAGAAGAAATGACCGAAACCGTGGACACGCAGAAAGGAGGAAAGAGGCAGACATCTAGCTTCTGCGTGGAGGTCTGCCGAGGCCGCCTTGGATCATGTCTCGAATGTGTTGTCGACCACCTAGCTTTCGAGAATTGGCTAAGGCGAAACTACCAAGAGAATGAAATCTTCGTCAAGACTTGAAAGGAGGTGAGTTGAAAGATGGGTAAGACCATGGCAGGTAAGTCAGTGCAGATCCTCGCGATTGCGTTAATCATGCTGTGTGTGGGAGTTGCAGCTGGCTACTACTACAGTCAATCTCTAATTCCACCGCCACCACCGAAGCGAGTAAGCCTCTTCGAGAAAATCAAGCAAAGGGGACACATCGTTGTTGGAACAAGCGCAGATTACCCCCCCTATGAGTTCATCGATCCTAATACGAAGAAGATCACTGGGCTCGATGTCGAGATCGTAGAGGCGGTTGCCAAAGAACTGGGTATCAGTGTGAAATGGGAGGACATGCCCTTTGACGCCCTCATTGCCGCTGCCCAAGCGGGCAAGATAGACATGATCGCCGCTGCTATGGGGCTCAAGGCTGAGCGATTTCCGAAACTGGACTACAGTATCGCTTACGAGCAAGGGGATAACGTGATCGTCGTGAGAGGAGACTCCACTGTGAAGCCATTCACGGATCTAGCTCAGGCAGGAAAGCTGGGCTTGAAGATTGGAGTCCAGACAGGAACGATACAGGAGGGCAGAATCAATGACCTCGTCAAAGAAGGGAAAGCAAAGAAGGAGAACGTGATCTCGTACGAAAGAGTCGACCTAATGATAAGCGACTTGGTCGCAGGGCGAATCGATGCCGCGATGATAGACAAACCAGTCGCCGACAGCTTCGCTACACGGTATGCAATCAAGGTTGTCTACACGGAGTGGGCTCCTCCAAAGTGCCTATGGATCCCGAAGGGCGAGAAGGAACTCTTAGAAGCAGTAGACACGGCAATGCTGAAGCTTCATAGCAATGGGGTCATCCAGCAGCTTATAAACAAGTGGCACGGTTCATGATTCAAAGTGTTCACGAAATCACTGGAAGGCCCACCTTTTGCCATCTTTTCTTGATTTGTTATTATCGCACTTTTCGTTCATAATTGAAGGATTACCAATAACCATAAGCTTGACGGCCTGCGGACTAGGTGCAGGATTTCTCATAGGACTGCCCATGGCGATTCTCAGAGTATATGGGGGAAGAGCGGGGCAGCTATTTGTCTCTGCGTATGAAAGAGTGTTGCGCAGCATACCTCCCCTTGTCCTGATATTCCTCTTCTATTTCGGAATTCGAACAACGGTGCTTGAAATACCTGGGTTTTTCGCAGTTGCGCTGGCGCTTGGCCTCTGCAGCTCCGGATATCAATCTCAGATTTTCCGAGGGGCACTTGAGTCCGTCGGCAGCGGGCAGATGGACGCTGCCAGATCATTAGGGATGAGCAGACTGGAGGCGATCAGATCGGTCATTGCGCCACAAGCCTTGAGGTTTGCCCTGCCCAGCTGGGCAAACGAACTTGCAACCATGATCAAAGACACATCTCTTGCATTCGTTGTTGGAGTTGCTGAACTCATGAGAAGAACTGACTATGTTCGAGCTGCCACATTTGACCCGGTTGTTCCGTTCTTACTAGTGGCAGGCATCTACTTCGCCATAGTGTTTCCAATAACTAGGATAGCGGGGACTTGGGGCCAAGAAAGGAAGCGATTGGTGACCGGCACTTGACAAAGGTCGTATCGGTCAGAGACGTATGGAAATCCTATGGAAAGGTAGACGTCGTCAGAGGAGTCTCATTTGATGTCGAGGAAGGAACAACCACGGTGATCTTCGGCCCGAGCGGGGCGGGAAAGAGCACACTTCTGAGATGCATAAACATGCTTCATCCTCCAGACCGGGGAACAGTCTTCCTCCGCGACATTGACCTCATGAGGACTGGCAACAAGATGAACTACTATCGATCAAAGTTCGGAATGGTCTTCCAGCATTTCAACCTCTTCAGCCACATGACAGTTCTCGACAATGTCATGACTGGGCCCAAGATCGTGAAGAAGATTCCCCATGATCAAGCGAAAGCGATCGCACTACAGGCGCTTGCGAAAGTCCGGATGAAGGACTGGTGCAACCATTACCCAAGCCAGCTCTCCGGAGGACAGAAACAGAGGGCAGGCATCGCAAGAGCGCTGGCGATGGATCCGGAGGTCATACTCTTTGATGAACCGACTTCAGCTCTCGATCCTGAGTTGATTGGGGAAGTGCTGCAGACGATGCTCGACCTAGCCAAGGAGAAGAAGACGATGATCTGTGTAACTCACGAAATGGGGTTCGCGAAAGCCGTGGCTTCCGAGATGATATTCATAGATGAAGGCGCAGTGGTTGAGACAGGTTCTCCGGAGCATTTCTTCACGAGCCCTAAGAGCGAACGAACAAAGAGATTCCTCAACCGGCTGACCGAACTCTACGGACGGCATGAAAACAGACAGAAGGAAGGAAGCTGCTGATCAGAAATGATAGACTACTTGGGTGATCTTCTTGAAGGGTTACTTCTCACAATTCAATTGAGCTTTACAGCGCTTGGTATTGGATTGGTCTTGGGTCTCGCTGCCGCCTTGGCCAGAAAGTATGGTCGGAGGCCATTATCTTACTTGGCAAACGCCTACATTGAGCTTGTTCGGGGAACACCGCTTACTGTTCAGCTCTTCATCATCTACTTCGGGCTTCCTTCACTGGGCATCCTGTTCTCGCCCACTCTATCAGCCATAGTAGCTCTGGGGATCAACAGTGGAGCATATCAAGCAGAGTATTTTCGAGGAGCGATAGAATCCATAGGCGGCGGACAAATGGAAGCTGCTCTTTCGCTCGGCATGAGCAGGCTCCAGGCCATACTCCGTATTATGTTGCCTCAAGCATTTCGATTGGCTCTGCCCAGCTGGTCAAATGAAGCAGCGTACCTTCCAAAGTACAGTTCTGTGGCATTTTTGGTCACTGTTCCGGAGCTCTTGGCCAGATCGAAAATGGTGATCTCTCGAAACCTCAGACCTCTTGAGGTCTATTTTGTCGTTGGGCTAATCTATCTCGCAGCAATCGCAACCATCTCCAAGATCCTAGACATGGTATACGAGAAATACAAGATCACGATCGAATAACGGGAAGCCGCACACTTTGCGAACAGACTGAGAGAAGGCAAACTTTCAAGAAGTCGATGAGCGCTTTCGCACAAATGGCACCAGAGAGTCGGAACATGAAGCTTTCAAGCCGAGTATTATCTACCGAAAAGCTGTCATACCTCGAAGTTGCGAAGATGGCAAAGACCGTTTCAGATGTCATCTACCTCAACATAGGTGAACCTGATTTCCCGACTCCGCCACATATTGTTGAAGCTGCCAAACAGGCGATGGATAGGGGCGACACTCGCTACACTCCTGATGAAGGAATTCCGGAACTGCGAAGAGTTGTCGCTGAGATGGAGTCAGAGAAGCTTGGGCTAGAGCTATGTGAGGAGAATGTTGTCATAACCCCTGGCGCTACTGGAGGCACATATGCTGCGTTGATGGCCTCTGTTGAGCTTGGCGACGAGGTCATCGTGCCCACCCCGTACTACAGCGGCTTTTACTATGCTGTCCAGATGACGGGGGGAACTCTTGTGGGAGTGAGGCAGATGGAGGAAAAGGGATTCCAGATAGATGCTAGTGAACTTGAGCATAAAACATCACCTAAGACGAAGGCCATGATTGTCGTATCGCCCAACAATCCGACAGGAGCCGTCTTGAGTAATGATACTTTGAAGAGGATGGCAGAGATAGCCTGCAAGAGAGACCTGTTGGTCGTGTCAGATGAAGTGTATGATCAGTTCGTTTTTGACGGAGAGTTCAGAAGTATCGCTACGCTTCCCGGAATGAGTGAACGGACAGTTGTGATCAACAGTTTCTCAAAGACATACGCGATGACAGGATGGCGAATAGGTTACGCTGTGGGGCCAGAGGAGATCATGGAACAGATCGCCAAAGCGTCCCACTCAACTGGAATCTGCGTCAACTCAATCGCTCAGTACGCAGCCCTAGCGGCGTTGCAAGGACCTCAAGAACCGACGAAGAAGATGCTGGAAACCTACAGGATTCGAAGAAAGTTTCTCATAGACGCATTGAAGAGCATACCTCAGTTCAGCCTGGTGGAACCTCAAGGCGCCTTCTTTGCCTTCCCTGACATATCAGCAACAGGGATGACATCAATGGATCTATTCAAGTATCTTCTGAACGAGGCACGGGTCGTTGTGCTTCCGGGCTATCCCTTTTTTGGCGCCGAAGGAGAGAATCACATCCGTCTCTCTTACGCGACATCAACGAATAGGCTGCGAGAAGCCATCGAACGAATTATGAAGGCCATGAGCAAGCTTAAGTCTACGAGCCCAACCTTTCGGAGAGGAAACGCATGAAGGTGTCAATACCGTACGGCAAGGATGAAACTGAATTTGATGTTCCTGAAGCGAACCTCATGGGAGTGTTTTGCCCCAAAGATGTTCCCGGCGTCGATGATGAGTCGAAGGTCATTCATGACTCGTTACTGAACCCCATTGATAGTAGGCCCCTGCGGGAGATTGCAGAGGGAAAGAACCGCGTTGTGATAATTACCAGTGACGTGACTAGGCCCACCAAGGATCACGTGATGGTCCCAGTGATTCTAGATGCTCTGACTCAGGCTGGGGTCAGAGAAGAACGAATCAAGATCGTCATCGGCCGCGGACAACATAGAGAGATGACTCAACAAGAGGTTGAGCGGAAGCTGGGGAGAGAAGTGCTTAACCGAGTTGCAGTGGTCCAACACAGCGCTGACATGAATCTCACTGACCTAGGAACCACAAGCAGGGGCAATAAGATTCTGGTGAATACTGAGGTGGTCAAAGCAGACCTGAGGATTAGTACCGGGAATATCGTTCCTCATAGGTATGCCGGCTTCGGCGGAGGCGCTAAGAGCATTCTTCCCGGAGTATGCGGCAGAGAGACAATCTACAAAAATCATCTCTACATCATTGAAGGAAAATCCGGACCGGGGATCCTGAAAGATAACCCGATCCGTATGGAAATGGATGAGGTCGCTGGAGTCGTGGAGCTCGACTTCATCGTCAACACTGTGATGAATTCCGAAGGACGCATCGTCAGAGCTTTCGCGGGGCACTTCCTCTCCGCGCACAGAGAGGGTGTGGAATTCGCAAAAGATCTGCTGGGAGTTCATTTACCTTCTAAGGCAGAGCTGGTTGTCTCAAGCGGATCGCCAATGGATATCAACTTCTATCAGGCTTCAAAGGCTCTTGAGATGGGAGACGCAGCAGTAGCTGATGGAGGAACCTTCATTCTTGCCTCACCCTGCTACGAGGGAATCGGGGAGGAAGAACTCTACAAGCTTCTGACTCTCAACTCACCTGAGGAGATTCTGAGCGAGATCAGGCAGCCGAAGCAAGAGACAAATCTGGTGTCAGCTGTAATAGCGTACTTGATGGCCCAAACGAGCAAGCGGATCAGGATCGTTTGGGTTTCGGATGGATTAGAGAGGAAACAGGTAGAGGCTATGGGCTTCCGAAAGGCAGCGTCGGTTCAAGATGCTCTCAACGAATCGCTTGAGAAGAGCGAAAAGGGTGCTCGCATCGCAGTCTTCCCCAAAGGCCCCATAACCCTCCCTCTCCTTTAGACTATTTGCTAAATGGTTCTTTGATCGCTGCTCTGAAGTTTCTTGCACCACAGCAATTGTCTTTCTGCAATCCTGTTGCGCCGCTCATTCGAGGTACAAATCTTTTTAGGAGTGAGACGATTCCTCGATAAGGCGTGGGCCGGTAGCTCAGCTTGGCTATCTCAAGAGAGGAAGGTCAAGGAGCATCCGGCTGATAGCTCGATGTCAGAAACCGGAAGGTCATGGGTTCAAATCCCACCCGGCCCACCATCACTAGAAGTGGGAGTAATCGTCTTCCCCTGCTGTCACCTGTGAACTGCATCTGAGACCTCGTTTGGTTGAAAGAAAACGAAAGGATTCCGGATTCGGCTCCTTTGTGCGTGGCCCTATTAGAACTCGCTGCAAGACTACAGCGTGCTATTGAGACCACTATGAGGTGCTATGTTTTGACAAGAGGATTCGTGGACTTAGCAGGGCAGTGATATGTGTTCCCATTGTCGTCGCAACCATGGTGAGAAGATCTAGACTAAAGGAAAGAGATAATTGTCGTCATACTCATTCTTCAGTTTTGAGGGCTATGATTACAGCGAACACTCCAGTCAATTCTGCCGACGGGTAAGGAATCAAGCCTCCTGTTCCCATCGAGAGTCGTTTTGAGACACTTGTTGACGTGATTTGCGTGCAGCTCAGTTTGGTTGTTGATCTTGAGATTGGAAACGCAGAACCGTTCTCGGAACCTGCCTGTGCGGTTGAACTTGTTGGTGGCGTCGTTGTCTGGACCGAGTAGCTGTACGTCAATTCTGTCTTGCCTGTCTCTCCGCGGTACCAGTAGGCTCCAATTTGAAGGAGCGATGCAGTCACACCTGTCTCCAGCATTATGTTGCTGCCCCTTGACATTACTAGGAATCTATCTGTATCGGGATGCCCTGAGAAGTAGTCACCAGGCCTATTGCTTCCATCTCCAACACTCGGATCCACAGGGATCCAGCCACATCCTGGCAAGAGGAACTCAGCCCACGCGTGAATACCTCGGTTATTGCCCGCTGGGTATGTTCCTGCTCGTGTCCAGAACAAGCCTGAGACAAGTCTTGCAGGTATGCCCACCACTCTACATAGTGCAACAAACAGAGCCGCATAGTCTCCACATTCGCCATAGCCGTTATCATATGCGAACTTGGCTCCTTTCCATCCATAGACAAGCTTGTATGACATGTGTTCCAGTACCCAATCGTAGATCTTACGAGCTTGCAGGAAAATGCTCGTCACGTTGCCGACTAACTGCATGGCCTTGGTCATAATGGGCAAGTAGTCAGACTCGACGTATTTCTCCGACCGAGTATAGAGTAAGTACTCTGCGCCATTCTTGTCGTAGACGCCAATCTTGCTCTCATCAACTTGGCAACAGATCCTGCAGACCGTGAAGACAAGCTGCATCGACACAGTAACAGAGGAAGCGGGTTTTACACTTGCGAATCTCCAGTACGAAATCCCATTTCCATTCTGAGAGTCCTCAAATTGGCTGTCAGGACTCGGTGACATTTTCTCTATGGACACGCTTGTCTGGGACCCCCATTGTACAGGCTTCGGCATCCATATCTTGACCCAATCAACTACAGCATCTTTGTTTGTGAACGTGAGATTGTACGTCATACGGTAGGTCTTGGGATCCGCGTACGTCGTAGATGAGTTAGCGGTAAGGAGACTCGTGAACTCAGTGAGGCAATTCCGCTCATTGTATTCCTCATGACGGATCCACGTATCTTCCTTTGCAGTTGATCGCACGCCGCCAACGAGGGGTGAGATTTCTTTAACGTTTGCCGGAAGGGCGGAAGCCGAGGTCGCCAGAAGAATCAAGAGAGCCACATACATGCGTGTCTTCAAGAAGGCGCACCCCACTATCCTGTACTGACAAACACAATGTGATATAAAACTTTGAAGTGCCCCGAGGAAACTGCCTATCGACGGCCTTTCTCTCTCACTCTTTCGGGTCTAGGCATTCTTGAATTATCTGTGCAACAACTCCAAAATGACTGTAGTGAGCGTTTGATCGTGGTCTCGAATATGCGTGGAACGAATGAATCTGCGCAAAGCCCAGCCCCAAATGGGCAGACAATGTCGGACACAAATGAACCAAGAGCGATACTGGCTATTCGGCTTGCTGGAAGAAACCTGACTCTTCTAGGCAAGATCACAAATGCCATTGAAGTGGTTAGGAGGATAGCTACAACATGGGCTATGAGAGCATTCGTCAAAGATGTCGTGATTATGGTGGTTCCATCGTAGCGTCATAAGGAAGTCAGATGGGAAGCGATTCTCGGCGAATGTCATATGAACCAGCGCGCTGTAGAAGGCCGTTGACGCAACCGAGGCAAGAGATATG
>Ga0209725_1002196_pt1 | contig 10625 bp, 8 predicted proteins | sample I18A1metaG_FD_184145 | JGI IMG/M metagenome (GOLD analysis project Ga0209725, IMG submission 184145) | Lake sediment bacterial and archeal communities from Gulf of Boni, Indonesia to study Microbial Dark Matter (Phase II) - ​I18A1 metaG... | ecosystem: Environmental > Aquatic > Freshwater > Lake... | reverse complement strand
ACCGTATTTGACTGGGCAGGCCCCGTCAATCATAGCCAAAGCCTTGTTGCGAAATCTCAGAACAACCACAGACCTGTCGTAAAAATCTTCATATTTTTCCTTAAGTTCCGGAGCAACCAAGGCTTCGGCCTCTGCATACAGTCTTTCAACCTCAGATTCCATAAGCCATCTAGCCGTGTCAAAATCGTGACTGTTGACTTCAGCAAGCATTCCGATACTGGTTCTGGGATCGCAAGCCCAAGCTGGCGGTAATCCGGGGCCTCTTCCAGTGGATTTGATGAGCGTCGGTTTGCCTATTGCGCCTTCTGTAAGCTGTCTCTTTGCCGCTCGGAACTCTGGGCTGAATCTGCGCATAAACCCGATTTGCAGTATCACATGCTGTCTCTTCGCTGCGGAAATCATTTCGTCAGCTTGCTTCAATGTTAGCGCCATCGGTTTCTCGCAGAATACATGCTTCCCGGATTCCGCTGCATCGATCGCTATTCTTGCATGCGCAAAAGTCGGCGTCGAGATGCAGACAGCGTCTACTTCATCGAGTCTTAGAGCATCTTCATGATTGGAATAGTACAACTTGGCTCCAGTCTGTTCGGCGCACGCCTTTGCGGCATCGATATTCGCGTCAACGACTGCTACAATTCTTGCGCCTCGTAGGTTGAATGCATAGTTGCTTGCGTGAACGGTACCTGCCCGACCTACTCCTACCAAACAGATGCCAACTTCTCTCATCGACATGCCCTTCAGCGTTTGATTGACGACGGAATTGATATTGTTGACGTGCCAGTTCAAACTAACGGTGTCATCCCATGACATTCGGCACACTTCCGAGGTAGACTTCCGCTGGTGTTGAATAGTCCAACGCCATGTGCGGACGCTCGTGGTTGTAGTATTCTATGAATTTCCCGTGGAGCAGGAAGCTTGCATGTTCTAGGTCGTAGGTTGCGAACCATCCTTCGATCTTGCCTGGGGTTATGGCTTTTCCGATTCAGCCGAGGATATGCTTGATCGCTTTCTCGCGGCAGTACGTGTTGAAGGTCGACTCGCCTCTGCGGGCGCTCCGGAATTGTGATCCATGGCCTGCGGGGATCTCTCTTGGCTTCGCGTATTCATGGATCGCCTGGTCCAGTATCCAGATGGCGTTCTCTGCGGTTGCTTCATTGAAGCGTTCGGAGCCGGTTACGGGATCTGGAGTGGTCGTCTAGGATGGTGATGAGCCATCTTGGGTCGAGGAACTTCTGGCCACGTTGCGTTAGGCTGTTTGGACGCCTACTCGGCTTGGCGTTCGATGGATGGTATGCGGCCTCTTAGACCTCGTCTTCAATCCGTCTACGCCGTGTTGGCGGTACTGCATCCACCAGTCATAGAAGGTTCTTCGAGATATCTGAGCTGCGGTGCAGATCTCGCTGACTGACGCCCCCTCCCCACGTCTTCGTATGCACTGGCGTCTCAGCCTCACAATGTCTAAGTTCCCTTATGCAGGTGCAATCTACTCTCTCAACTTATGACTGTGCAATATGTCATGGCACGACAGACCAGTTCAAACTAGCCTTAAATGGATTAGCGCTCTATTTGATTCCCTCGGTGTCTTCTCGTGAAGGCAGTGAGACTCTATGGTGCCAAAGACCTAAGAGTCGAGGAAGTTCAGAAACCGAGAATATCAGAAAACGAGATTCTTATGCGCGTGAGAGCAGCGACGATATGTGCAAGCGACATTCGCTCATACAACTACGGTAACGGGCGAATGAGGCCTCCCAGAGTCCTCGGTCACGAGCTCGCGGGGGACATAGAAGAAATCGGATCGAAGGTCAAAGGCTACGATTCCGGAATGAGGATCACCTTGAACCCCAACATTTTCTGTGGAAGATGCGTCTTCTGCGTCACCGGACGGCATCAGCTTTGCGATGAAAGACGTGCACTCGGCTTTGACGTTGATGGAGGCTTCGCCGAACACCTCCTCATCCCGTTCGAATCCATTAGAACAGGCGCGGTCTGTGAAATACCTGACAACGTCTCCTACGAGCAGGCGGCGCTGATTGAACCGATTTCCTGTTGCCTTCACGCACAGACCTTGGTTAAGGTCGGAGCAGGCGACACGGTTACAATCATCGGGGCAGGGCCGATGGGAATCATGCATACAGTGATGGCCAAAGCTCTCGGCGCGTCCAAAGTGATCGTGGGCGAGATCAGTGAACAAAGACTACAAACAGCAGTCGATTTTGGAGCGGATGTGGCGGTGAATCCCGCCAAAGAAGATCTTGCTTCCAGAGTCTTCGAGGCTACGGAGAGACATGGATCAGATGTGGTCATCGTCGCGGTTGGGTCCCGATCCGCCTTAGAGCAAGCTCTCGGATTGTTGAGTAAAGGAGGGCGCGTCTGCTTCTTTGCCGGTTTGCAGAAAGGAAAAGAGAGTGTGAGGCTGAATGCAAATATCATTCACTACAGGGAGACTGTTGTACTAGGCTCATTTGCATCCACGCCATACGAGTTCTATCAAACCGTGAGGCTCGCTGCCTCTGGAAAACTACTCAACATGAAACCGATTGTAACTCACCGGTTTAGCTTGGACGACGCGTCCAAAGCGTTTGAGGCAGCTCTATCCGGAAGAGCATTAAAAGTCTGTATGAATCCGTAAAACCCATCTGCATAGAGACAGCAGCCATTACCTCGAGGGGAAAATCATGTCTGCCTGCCATTCTTCTTCCACATTCATCGTCGAGGGAAGGATAGCGAGACCCAAAGTGGGTCTCATAGCACTGGGGAAAGCTTCGTGAGTTGCTGGGAAGAATGCGGAGAGCCTGGAGGAGATGCTCTATCCGCAATCAAGAAACGGCCTGTTGATCCACGTGTCATTGACGGAATCCTATGATCGAGAGAAACGAGGTGCGGAAGGTGTCAGAGCCGACAAGGAAACGCTGGCAGTTCTGGGAGAAGCAAGGGAATGCAATCATGATCTCATTCCGGCATTGAAAGACCGCTTGAATGTTTAAATGTGACGTCTCATAGTCCGTCGGAACGGGGCTACAATTGACCAAGATATTCGTTGCCTCACGCTCGTTCGGCAAGATAGTTCATGACGGGATTGAACTCCTCAGAAGAGAGGGAGAGATAATAGCAAATCCCTACGGCAGAGCGTTGAGCTCGAATGAGCTTCGAGAAAATCTCCGAGAGGTAGATGCAGCATTGCTTGGCAACGACGTATGTGATGCCAACGTCCTTAACGCCGCCAGCAGATTGAAGGTTGTGAGTCGTCATGGAATAGGCGTCGACTCTATAGATCTCAAAGCGGCGACTGACAGCGGAATTGTGGTGGCTAATACCCCTAGAGTGAACACGACGGCAGTTGCCGAGCACACAATTGCGCTGATGTTTGCGATCTTGAGGAAAATCCCGGAAGCCGACCTGTCCTTGAAGTCGAAGAGGTGGGAAGGACTGAAATTCGTGGGGGAGGAGTTCGCGGGTAAAAAGTTGGGAATCATAGGCTTGGGTGCCATAGGGAAGGAGGTAGCGAAGAGGGCCAAAGCATTCGGAATCGACATACTCTACACGAGGAGACGCGGGAGCGACGCGGACTTGGAGAAGGAGCTGGGCTTGTCATTCGCCCCGCTAGAGACCCTCCTAAGCGAGTCAGATATGATCTCGATCCATGTCCCCCTCACGCCTGATACAAAAGGACTAATTGGCCGAAAGGAAATCGCACTGATGAAGAAAGGCGCGTATATCATCAACACAGCCCGAGGGGGAATCGTAGACAGCGATGCGTTGGCGGAAGCACTGCGAAGCGGGCGAATAGCGGGAGCAGCAGTGGATGTTTTTGACACAGAACCACCCGACTTTTCATCTCCGTTGTTCAATGTCGAGAAGATCACAATGACTCCTCACATAGGCGCGTATACTGTTGAGGCCATAAGGCGAATGGACTGCATAGCAGCAGAGAACATAGCCAAAGTCCTTCGCGGCGAGATACCTGACTATGTTGTCAACAGAGAGGTCCTGTCCAGCCAGAAGCTGAGGATGAGAACCTCAGTCTGAGAGATGTTGGATTCACAGTTTCTCGCAGGCACTCCTCGTGGTATTGCATCCGTCTTCCGCCAATGTTCCGGCGGGCATTCTGAATTCCAGTCGTTGATTGGAGTAGAATCAGCAGTCACATAGTGACGTGTTCAGCGCTGTTGAACAGGCTCTCGCTCGTCCAGGTGTCAACCCAGCAGATCCTATTTCCTAGCGGTCGCTATGATCTGCAAAGCCTCTTTGACGAGTTCTGATATCTTCGCAAAATTGCCGGCTTCGATGAGATCTCTTTTGCAGATCCATGTGCCTCCAACGGCCCATGCTCCGGCCTTCATGTATTCCGCAAGGTTACCTGCGTTGACTCCACCAAGAGGCATGAACCTCACGTCTGGAAATACGGCTTTCATTGCCGTTATATGGCCTGGGCCTCCAGTTGAGGCGGGGAATACCTTGATAACCAAAGGAAGTTCTTTGATGCTTCTTCGTCGTGCGCCGGCTGTTGCGGCTTTTATTGCCCTTTGAACCTCCGATGGTGTGAATGCGCCTGGAATGGACACGATGTTCTTTCTCGCACAGTATGTGACGATTTCTTCGTCTAGGTGAGGCGAGACTATGAAGCGCGCTCCCGCGGACAGAGCCTCCTTCGCAACCGGGACCGAAAAGACGGTGCCGGCCCCGACCAGCAGTTCGCGGAATTCTTTGCATAGTGCTCTTATCGCTTCCATGGCTCTTGCGGTGCGCATGGTTATCTCAATCAAGTCCAAGCCGGCGTCCAGAACAGTTCTACCGAGTTGCACCGCCTTGCTGGGATCCTCGATTACCACGACCGGGATGATGCCAGCCTTCTCCATTCTGGCTAGGACATCTTGCGGCATTGCTACGCCTGCTCCTGCCTTCATCTCTGAAGCCTCTCCGCTCCACCTTCCCTAACGAACCACTCGATCTCTTCAATAGTCGCCAGGTTCGGCCTAAAAAAACATGCTATGTTTCAGCGACAGGCGTGGAAGCCGCGTGCCGGAGGCGCCGCAGGGTCCATAGACAATCTTGACTTTGACAGAGGCATCTAAAGATCACCGACTGTAGAAGGCAGGGCCTGAAACATCTGGGCCTTCGTCATGTCGCACATAGAAAACCTGATGCATTACCAGAGAACATCATACCCCAGCCCATTCGCAAAATGGATTCAAGCTGGATCATGCCGTGGACAAGTTCGTAGTGCAAGGTCTTGAAGACATTGTAGGTGAGGATCATCTGATAGCCAACAGAGACCAGATGCAGAACTACTTGGTGGATGAAAGCCCTGAGCCCGTGAGACCCATACCTGCGGATGATCTCGTATTAGTCAGGCCGGCTGATGCTCAACAAGTCTCATCTGTGTTGGAACTTGCAAACAGACATCGCATTCCAGTGTTCCCGAGAGGCGGTGGAACAGGCCTCGTGGGCGGAGCCGTCCCGACACGAAACGGCGTAGTTCTTTCGATGGAGAGGATGAACCGAATCGAGATTGACAAGGATAACCTGATGGCTGTCGCAGAAGCAGGAGTGACCCTCGAGCAACTGCTGAACGCTGCCAGCGGGTCCGAGCTATCTTTTCCGCCTCATCCTGGCGACGAAAATGCTCAGCTGGGCGGCCTCGTCGCCACAAACGCAGGGGGGTCAAGAGCGGTAAGGCATGGAGTGATGAGGAACCAGGTCAAAGGGATGAAGGCGGTTCTTCCAACCGGAGAGATACTAAAGCTTGGGGGCAGATTGCACAAGAACAACGTAGGCTACGATTTGATGCAACTCATAATAGGTAGCGAAGGAACGCTCGCTGTCATAACTGAGGTGACTCTGAGACTGTACCCAAAGACTGAGGCGGCCGCAACCATCATTGTGCCCTACAACGACCGATATGATGCATTATTGACTGTACCGAAGATACTGCGAGACGTAGGCGCACCGCTCGCAATGGAGTATGTTGAAAGACATCTAATGGAGAGAACTGCGAAACACATCGGTGAAACCTGGACAGTCAGCCAAGGAAATTGCTACCTAATCATGATAGTAGCGGAGACGGGCAGGGATCATGTACTTTCACAATCCGTGAAGATAGCGGAGATATCTCGACAGAACGGAAGCATGGAACCGATCTACGTTGAGTCAAAGAGAGACCAGGACAGGGTCCTGAGAATAAGAAGCAACATCCATTTCGCCCTGTAGAACGAAACGGTGGACATTCTGGACATATCCGTGCCAGTCAACGAGTTAGAGAGAGTGATGCGCTCCATAGAAGAAATCGCGAAGAGAGAGGAAGTATTCTTACCCGTTTTGGGACACGTCGGCGACGGCAACCTGCACATCAACATAATGAGGAGACGAGGGGACGTGCCGGAACACACGGAGGCGCTGAGGGAGGAAATCTACCACATTGCCATAGAAGCTGGTGGGGTCATAACAGGCGAGCATGGCATTGGAAAGATCAGAACAGAGAAGCTACAAGTCTGCCTCTCGAAGAAGGAAATTGAACTGATGAGGGCGATCAAGGGAGTCTTTGATCCGAACGGCATATTGAATCCTGGAACCAAGATACTGGCTTAGACCCAGAGTCATGAGGCGGATTCCTTCTACTAGAGTTCGATGATGTGACTTCTAGAGCGAGACAGACTGCTATAGTAGACGACCCTGCTGAGTGTGCGTGACTTCTGTGAAGCACGGCGCTTCCCTGCGCAGGTTACTCGCGCCTATGGCGTAGCGAGCCGAACCCAAACGTCAGTGCTGCGAGTCAAGTCTTGATCGCGAATCTCGGATTGTCGACAAGTTCGACCTTGCCGTGCCGTTGAACGACAAGTTTTGAAAAGCCTTGTTTTTGGACGCTTTCGTAGTCATGCCTGGCATCCGCTTGATACATAAAGAAGAAAATCAGCTTCTCTGCTCCTACGTTCACTGTTCGATGCCCCCATGCCGGAGGTACATAGATCACGTCTCCCTTGCTCATTTCTAGGCATTCTGAAATGCCGGTCCTTAACTGAAGTAGAATCAGTCCTTTCCCCGCTAGTCCTAGGTAGACTTCGGAGGATGCTTCCTTTGCATGGAAGTGTCCTTTTGTCATGTAGAATTCGTCTCCAATCTTGCCTGGATACAAAATGGTTGCGCCAAAGTTCAGGTGTCCGACTTCTTGTGGCTGGAGACATTCATACACTTCGTAGATGATCGGGTCTTGGCCGGAATTCAAGATGCTCTCCGTGGCTTGCGTGTCAGCGAAGAAGCTGTCCAGATCTTTCAGCTTCCGCTTCGTTAATGTCGAGGGCAATAGAACGCCTTTCCCAAGGTCCAGTGAAACATGCTTGGGCTTCAGCGCCGTCTCCATGGGCTCACCGGGTCAGCTGGTGAGGTTCGAAGCATATTTAAGGAGACGCGCCCGTCCCGTGCCTGCTCCCCTCGCCGAGAGAATGGATCCGTAGTCTTGCGATAACTCAGCAGAGACCCCGTTCCCCGCACCAAGTGCGTTCTATTACATGAGATTCATTACGCGAATTTTTCCTATCCCATGACATATGACACGTCGCGCTGCCTCTCGGGCTCCCTCTTCTTGCTCTGCACCAGCGTTGCAGTTTGGCGATGTCCCCTCGTTTCTTCACGCAAGGACAGTCTGATAGGTGAGCTCACGAATGTGCCATATGTCGTGATATGTCAGAATCCATGGCGTGAATCACAAAATTCATCTCACACACTTATGCGATAGTGTCGGGCGTTCGGCTGGAGAAAACTTGCCGACCTGTAGATTCGGGTTCTATGCAGCACACGAGCAATATGACGCTAACGAACTGCTGGATTTTGCTGTGAGGGCTGAGAAGAACAGCTTCGATACGGTCTGGAGTAGCGATCATTTCCATCCTTGGGCTCACACAAATGCAAAGTCTGGCTTCGCGTGGGTATGGTTGGCTTCAGCGGCTGAGAGGACGAGAAGAGTCTGCTTGGGCACAGTCACGCCGCCTCTGCTCAGGTACCACCCGGCCCTCGTTGCCCAGGCTTTTTCGACTTTGAGCCTCATGTATCCGAACCGCGTCTTCTTGTGCTTGGCCACCGGAGAGGCTATGAATGAGGCGCCGCTGGGGCTGCGCTGGCCATCTTACAGAGAGAGGTTGAACAGACTCGAAGAATCCGCAGCCATAATTAGAAAGCTGTGGACAGATAGCTTCGTAGATTTTGAAGGAGAATACTACCGACTGAGAAAAGCGAACTTGTATACGAAACCCAAGGGCAGAATCCCACTGTACATTGCGGCTAACGGACCATCCACCGCATATGTAGCCGGCAAGTATGCCGACGGACTCTTAACGAGCGGCCGCGTCTTCGAGGGAAAATTCAAGTCTGAACTGCTTCCTGCTCTCGAAAGGGGAGCTAGAGACGTAAGGAGAAGCGCGGACGAGGTCAAGAAGATTGTCCACATCGTAACCTCCTACGATGAAGACTTCGAAAGGGCGGTCGAAGGCTGCAGATTCTGGAACGCTACTATGGTGCCTGGCATATTCAATGCTGAGGTGTACGATCCCAGAGAAATCGAGGCGAGAGCCCAGTTGATACCAAGGGAGGATGTAATCAAGACGCGTTTCATAGTAACCAAGGAAGAAGAAGCGATAAAGAAGATCGAGTCGTACCTAGATGCGGGTGTCACAGAGGTAGAATTTCTTAGCACTAGTCCAGATCAAAACAAGTTCATAGACTTCTTTGGGAAGAAGGTTCTTGCGTACTTCAGAGATCGGAGCGGATAGAGATTACTCTGCAAGGAGAAGCTTCGGCGCCCTTAACGGCTAGTGGAGCCAAGATGAAGAACGATCTTGCTACTTTCCTACGCATTAGGAGTTTATGGAGGTTCGCAACCTCCTCTAAGATGAGGATTCCAGCTTCCAGCAACATCCTGTGAATTATTCGCGACGGTGTCTTTGCGACCGGACCTACCACGCCTCTACCGTCCCAACCTCCGATGCTGAGTCCGTCTGTGCCCACTACTTTGGGCCGCTTCCCAACCAGAAAACGAGCTGCGCCTGTGCTCAGGTGGGGCCACCTAAAGAGGTAGGCGGGAGTGACAGCTCTCCTTCTCGACCAGCCAGTGAAAATGAATAACATTTCTCCTCTCTTGATATGCCTACCATAGTCGAGCAGATCTTTCTTCGTTATCTCTTCGCACTCCTTCTTGTTGCTGAGATCTATGACGACACCTTCGCCTGAAAGATCCCGCAAAGTGTAGTGTTCTAGACGGTTCGAGTCAGGGATGACGTGAGATGGGAAGTCTATGTGAGTGCCCATATGCATGTGCATATTTGTGATGAGACTTACAGTAGACCCATTCTTGGCGGCGAGCTTCAGATACTTGATCTTGAAAGACGGCAGAGTGGGATACGAGGGCATGTTCACGAACATTTCATGAGTCAAGTCGATGATTTGAGATCTCTGAATCATTTCTCATGCTTCCATGAGTTCGGCTCCGGTTGTCCGATTCGAACACGTGTAGTCGGGCCGAGACTATTAACCAGACGGCCGAAGCCGGTGCGGGCCCAGAGATTCCAGTGCACGTTACCCGCCAAATCCGTGTTCTTCTGGTGGATGTGAGTCGGCGCCTGCGTCCAGCCAGTGAACACCTTCGCCCTGCTTTCGCCGTGGTTAGCGGTCAGCGGCTTAGTCGGCTGCATCGGCACCGCAGTTGTGGTCGCTAAGAAGCGGCGACCGTAGATTCAACTCGGCCTGATCACGACGCCAGAACGAGTTCGAGCAGGATGGTATGTCGTTTCCATCATACATCGTAGATTATGCACAGACGCGAGTATTTTCGTGCCAAGCTTTAAGTCAAATAGCCGCGCGAAAAAAGGGGCTGTGACCATCTATGAGTGACATAAGCAAGCAACCGCTCGTCTACGCAAGGAAGACTTCGGGGCTGATACGGCGACTCTCCGCTTGGGACGCGATGATATACAACGTTGTCTTCATGGCGCCGACTGCCGTGTTCGTGTACGGTATCTGGGCGCTCCTAACTTATCCGGGGACTGACCTGCCGATCACAGCTATCGTCTCCGCGTTGATCTCTATCCCGATCGGCCTGTTCTACGCGGTATACTCGGCGTCGATGCCTAGGTCTGGCGGCGACTACATCTGGGTCAGCCGTACCATCCATCCAGCCATAGGCTTCAGTATCAACTTCTTCTTCTTCGTAGCCATCCTCGGCATTGCCGGCTCTTACATGCCGTGGTTCACGCAGTACGCGCTCGGCCCGATACTCGAAGTGGGAGGCTACACGGACCTAGCCGCCGTCGTCGTGACTCCAGAGTTCACCTTCGCCTTCGCCGTGATCTTCTTCCTGTTCTCGGCCGCGATCATCTCGCGCGGAGCCAAAGCCTCACACAACGCCTTCTGGGTCTTCTTCATACTGATCGTGATAGGCGTAGTGACCTACGTCGCCGCGCTGCTCTACGCCGGCTCAGCCGGGTTCAAAGCCAACTTCAACGCGCAGTCGGGAATGAACTATGACGAAGTCATCTCGCTGGCGACTGCGGGCGGATACCCGACCGGCATGGTCTGGTCCGCGACGCTCCTGGGCTTAGCGTTCACGTTCATGAACTTCCTAGGCTTCAACTCTTCAATCT
>Ga0209725_1002194_pt1 | contig 10630 bp, 11 predicted proteins | sample I18A1metaG_FD_184145 | JGI IMG/M metagenome (GOLD analysis project Ga0209725, IMG submission 184145) | Lake sediment bacterial and archeal communities from Gulf of Boni, Indonesia to study Microbial Dark Matter (Phase II) - ​I18A1 metaG... | ecosystem: Environmental > Aquatic > Freshwater > Lake... | reverse complement strand
CTCAGTACTTGTACCCTCGCGCTTCTTGTTCGTCGTGTTCCACACCGAGCCCTTGTGCTACTCGGTTGACAAAATTCAGGTACGCCGTAAAGAGAACAAGATCCAGAATCTCCGAGTCCCCGATTCCGACCCCGCGCATTGCCTCAAGATCTTTCTCGGTGACTTTGCCGGGTTCACGTGTGAGCTTCAATGCATAGTCAACAAGCGCACTCAGCCTCTGAGGAAGGTTCTCAGGTTTTCGTCCTTGCTTGAAAGCATCAACCTGATCGGCATTCTTCAGATAGAACCTTAGCGCTTCGCTGTGATGTATGACACAATATTCGCAGGCATTGTGTGCGGAGACGATCGTTGCTACCGTCTCGCGCTCCCCGCGACTCAAACCTGACTTGCCGAATGCCAAGGTCACGTAGAGCTCAAGGTGACATCTTAGAGCATTGGGATTGAGACTCTGGGCACGCATGACATTCGAGACTTTCCCACGTGTCCGTACGACTTCTTCATATGCCCGCTTCAAGTCTCCTGTCGCTTTGTCTTCTGGGATTGTCTTGATCCACGCCAAGGTTCTATGACTCTCCGCACCCTGTTGGACTTCCCCCTTCATAAGGCGTGACAGACTACCAAGGATCAAACCAGTCTTTCTACCACATGTCGAAATGCGATATTCGGCTTTAAGTATCTAAATGCAGATTTAGGAGGACCAATCGCGGAATGAAGGTCTGGCTCATGCGAGCAGGCACTGCTTGTGCATTTCCTGCGTATCCAGTGAGCTATGCCTTCTATTATCGATGCTAGCTCGCCAACATCCTTGCGCGGGCTACTCAGGTGGTTTTTGTGAGAAGTAGTACTCAAAATGGATTGTCTGCTGGCCTCGAGTTTTCGAGAGATCAGCTTCAGACTCTGACGGAGATCGCTCAACAGGTGAGGCGCGACATCGTCGCGATGATATCAAGCGCCCGTAGCGGCCATCTTGGGCCATCGCTCTCATGTGTGGAGATCTTGGTCTCGCTGTACTTCGACCGCATGAATCATAAACCTGAAGATCCAACATGGGCTAAGAGGGATAGGCTCGTTCTATGCAAGGGGCATGCGGCCCCAGCACTCTATGCAACCCTCGCAAGAGCTGGATACTTTGATCATGAAAACCTTCCCACCCTCAGGAAGGCAGGTAGCATCCTCCAAGGACACCCCGCCCGAGGGACCCCAGGTGTTGATGTCTCAACCGGGTCGCTCGGTCAGGGGCTGTCAATTGCCAACGGGATGGCTCTCGCAGCGAGATTGGACGGCAGCGACTTCCGCACCTATGCGCTCTCAGGCGACGGCGAATGCGATGAAGGCCAGATGTGGGAGGCCGCTATGTCCGCCAGTCACCTCGGGCTATCGAACGTGACTCTAGTCGTAGATCGTAATGGCGTTCAGTCAGACGACATCACGGAGAGAGTCAAGAAGAAAGAGCCTTTGGACGCAAAATGGCGATCATTCGGATGGCAAGTTCTGGAGATCGACGGCCACAACTTCATGCAGATTCACCATTCATTCGATGTTGCAGAGTGGACAACCGATCGACCAACCGTAATAATTGCCAGAACAGTGAAGGGTAAAGGCATCTCGTTCTTGGAGGGTGACGCGAACTCGCACAACGCCTCATTCAGCGAGGAAGACTTGGACTGGGCCTTGGAGGACCTGCGCTACTCCTAGCCAGACAAGAGTGACGCTTCGACAGTACGTGACAGGCATGTCGATTCTAAGAGAAGAACTCGGGAAGACTCTTCTCGAACTCGGGAGAACGCACAAGAACGTTGTCGTGATCACGGGAGATCTCGGAAAATCAACTGGCGTAAGCGCATTCGAAGCATTCCCCGAGCGCTACTTCAATCTAGGAATCAGCGAGCAGGACATGATCGGCACAGCGGCAGGACTTGCGTCAGCCGGAAAGATACCAATCGTCAGCACCTATGCAATATTCCTAGCTGGCCGGGCCTGGGAACAGATCCGGAACAGCGTCGCCCGCGACTTGCTAAGCGTGAAGATGATCGCAACACATTCCGGGATCTCGCCATCCGCCGACGGCTCCTCTCATCAATGTTTCGAAGATATCGCACTGATGCGAGCAATCCCCGGCATGACGGTGGTGGTCCCAGCCGACCTCTCAGAGATGAGGCATACTGTACAGGCAGCAATTGACATGACTGGACCGTTTTACGTCCGGCTTGGAAGAGGAGAGATAGCCGACATCTTCGAGGATGAAGACGACTTCGAGATCGGAAAGGGCAGACAAATCAGTGCTGGACCAGACGTGGGGATCATCGCCTCTGGACCTCTTGTTCGAGAAGCCATTGAAGCTGAAGTTAGGCTCCGAAAGGAGGGGATCAACGCGTCAGTACTCGATCTTCACACTGTCAAGCCAGCAGACTCTAAGACCATAATTGACGTGGCACGAGAGACTGGCGGAATCGTCACTGCAGAGGATCACAACATCCTAGGTGGCCTAGGAAGCGCCATCGCCGAACTCGTGTCCGCACAGTACCCTGTCCCAATCGAGATGGTTGGAATCAGAGACAGGTTCGGTGAATCCGGCGATCTACGCGAACTCATGGAGATCCACAAACTGACAGCCCCCCATATCGTGGAAGCGGCGAAGAGTGTCATGAACCGGAGAGGGAAAACTGCGGGCATAGTGGAGAGTCAAGATTCTTGATAATAGAAGCAAGGAAAGGAGCGAGTCCTGAAGCCTTAGAGGAAGCCCTTGACCTTCTAAGACGAGCGGATCTTGATCCAAAAGTCGTAGCTTGGAACGAGCGCACGCTGATCGTCACTGACAGGAAACCCGGTTCCGTTGGTCTCGCACAGCTCGCAGAGATCGGAATTGCGGAACGGATGGTCCACCCGACCCTGAAAGCGCAGCTGGCCAGTAGAGACTTTCAAGTCGATCCAACGGTGGTCAAGGTACGAGACGTGCCCATTGGAGGAGACCGACTCACCATAATCGCAGGACCTTGTTCCGTTGAGAGTCGAGAACATCTGCTCGAAACAGGGCAAGCTGTCAGAAAGCTCGGCACATCAATGCTGCGAGGAGGCGTCTTCAAACCGCGAACATCCCCGTACGAATTCCAAGGACTCGGTGAAGAAGGACTGCCCTTGCTAGCCGAAGTCCGAGAAGCGACCGGGTTGCCTGTTGTAACGGAAGTTCTCGAGCCTGAGAAGGTAGATGTAGCAGCCAAGTACACTGACATGCTTCAGATCGGCACTAGAAACATGCAGAACTTCCCGTTACTCAAAGCTGTGGGAAGATCAAAGATGCCTGTCCTTTTGAAGCGTGGAATGGCGGCAACTATCGAAGAGTGGCTGCAGGCAGCCGAGTACATTCTTCTTGAAGGAAACCCCAACGTGGTTCTTTGCGAACGAGGCGTCCGGACATTTGAGAAAGCTACACGGAACACGCTCGATCTGTCGGCCGTTCCCATCGTGAAGAGGCAGACGCACCTCCCGATCCTTGTTGACCCTAGTCACGCCACCGGACGCAGAGAGCTCGTTGGCCCAATGGCGAAAGCTGCGGTCGCCGCCGGAGCTGACGGCATCCTGATCGAGGTCCATCCGAAACCTGAACTTGCCCTTTCGGATTCCAATCAACAACTCAGCTTGGAGGAGTTTGCCAGACTGATCGAGGAGTTGAGGCCGCTCGCCGAGGTCGTCGGTCGCGGAATTCGCTAGGGGCGTCTCGGTTTGAGGACGATTCCAGTGTCGCTCGGAGACCGTTCGTATGAGATTGTCGCGGGGTGCGGAATCATCAGTGAACTTGGAGATGCGATGAGTGGACTGGGACTGGGATCAAAGGAAATGATCGTTACGAGCAGCACGATACTTGAACTCTATGGCGAGGCCGTTCACGATTCTCTGAAGTCGAACGGATTCGACGTTTCGGTGACTACTGTTAGCGACAGTGAAGAAGCGAAGTCTCTTGAGATTTATGAAATGCTTCTTGACAGACTGCTGGACAATGAGTTCGAAAGAAGCTCCGGCATGATTGCTTTGGGAGGAGGGGCAGTTGGTGACGTGACAGGATTTGCCGCTGCTACCTTCATGCGGGGAATACGGTTCGTTCAAGTGCCAACCACTCTCTTGGCCCAGGTTGACAGCAGCATTGGAGGTAAGACAGGCGTCAACCACCCGAAGGCGAAGAACCTCATTGGAGCATTTCATCAACCTGTGCTCGTCTGGACTGATGTCTCAACTCTCAAGACCCTTCCTGAAAGAGAACTCCGGTCCGGCCTAGCCGAAGTCGTGAAGTACGGTGTCATTGCGGACCCCGAGCTCTTTGAAATACTGACGAGGATCAGGTCGTTTTCCAACATCTCATCAGAAAGTCTTCTTGAGATTATCAGTCGTTGCTGTGCGATCAAGGCTCGCGTCATCCAAGAGGACGAAAGGGAACAAGGGCTTCGGGCGATCCTCAACTACGGTCACACGGTTGGTCATGCTCTCGAAACTCTCACAGATTTTGCCCACTACACGCATGGTGAGGCCATTTCGATTGGCATGACTGTCGCCGCCAGGATATCGAGCGCAGTAGGTTCTACCGACGAGAAGACAGTTGAACGTCAAGAGTCCCTTTTGCGAGCTGCAGGCCTTCCTACGAGAATAGACCAACAGATAGACCCACGCGACATTGTTCGACAGCTCCGCGCGGACAAGAAGAGACTCTCCGGGCGGGCAAGATGGGTCCTGCCCCGAAAAATAGGCGACGTCTTCCTTGCTGACCACGTGCCAGGAGATAGCGTTCTGCGCGTTCTCGAGGACATCTCCGTTCGCCGGGAGCGTGAGGCAGGCTGAAACCGAGGATATGCGTTTCTGTGATGGAGAGAAGCGCGGAGAAAACGGTCAAGGCTCTTCGTCAGCTCGAACGATACAATCCAGATCTTGTTGAGATACGATTCGACGGCATGAAATCGTCGTCATCAATCTCGAAAATACGATCCGCCACAAATTGCGCTTTGATAGCAACCAATCGCAGCAAGAAGCATGGAGGGGGCTTCGTAGGTCCGGAGAATCGAAGAATCGGAACTCTGATGCAAGCAGCTCGAGCCGCATTCGACTACGTGGATCTAGAGCTCGAGACCAAAGATGTGGGAAGCAACATCCGCGGATTGAAACGCAGTGGAACCAGAGTCATAGTATCCTACCACAATGCAACAGCCACTCCATCGGCGGTGAAACTCGGGATCATTCTCTCGAGAGAGAAGCGGGCTGGCGCAGACATCTGCAAGATAGTCACAACGGCCAACAGTTACGCTGACAACCTTCGTTGCCTCACCTTTCTCAACCAGCACGCAGGAGCAACGAGACTCGTTTGTTTTTGTATGGGAAAGCTGGGAGTCGCGTCGAGAGTTCTCTCTCCGCTGTTTGGGGGACACTTCACATTCGCGTCCTCGGGTGTCGGCTCGGAAACCGCGGCTGGACAGATCCCGATCACGATCATGAGAGCTATCCACAAGGAGCTCGGCGCCACATGAAGAATCCCTCGACAATATCGACAGATCTAGCAAAGATCAGTGGAACGACCAAAGTGTACGGAGTCATCGGGGATCCGATCACCCACTCCATCTCGCCAGCCATGCACAACGCAGCCTTCGAGTCACTAGATATGGACGCACTGTACGTAGCATTTCGGGTGCCAAGAGGCGAGGCGAGCGCGGCAGTTCGAGGTATCAGATCTCTCGGCATCTCGGGAGTGAATGTGACAATGCCGCACAAGATGTCCATCATCCGCTATCTGGACAGAATCGATGGCGATGCTCGGAAGATCGGCGCGGTCAATACCATAGTGAGGAGCGGAGCTAGACTACTTGGCTACAACACGGATGGGAAAGCTGCCCTAGAAACCCTGTCACAACTCGGAACACTGAATGGTCGAAAAGCAGTGATCCTCGGAGCCGGAGGCGCTGCACGTGCAATTGCCTACTGCCTATCTAAGGGCGTCGATGAACTGACTGTGTTAAACAGGACACGTTCCAGAGGTTCAGCGCTGGCGGCCGCGGTTGGGAAGTGGAGCCGGTCCACCTGCCAATCTCGTGATCTCAGTCTAGGCAACCTTCGAAGGCAAATGAACGGGGCTAGGCTTCTGATCAACACTCTACCTGCAGATGTATTTCCGCACTTCGGGGAGACAATCATTCGTGAACAACTGATTGGAAAGGACGTTCTCGTCTTGGATGCTAACTACAAACCGGAGAGCGATTTTATTGCCAAAGCAGAGATGGCCGGAGCTAAGGCGAGCGATGGTCTGGAGATGTTGGTTAGGCAGGCGGCATACTCCTTCAAGCTATGGACTGGACAAGATCCTCCGATCAAAGTCATGCGGGACGCCGCGGCCAAAGCAAGAGCCAAGTGATAACGTTGACTGGCGAGGCATCAGCGTACGGAGCTGTCACAATAGTGAATGCCATCGCGACCGGTAGGGGCGCCGCTTTTGGGATTGACCTCTGGACCAAGGCAAGGGTCGACCTTACTCAAGATGCGACGATTGAGGGCAGGATCCTAGGCGAAGAAAACGAAAGCACGATCCTGATTGGCAAATGTGTACGAGCTGTGCTCGATCATTTTGGGAAACGTGGTCTCGGCGCAAGGGTAGAGACCGAGTCGAATATTCCGATCGCAAGAGGACTCAAGAGCAGCAGCGTTGCTGCCAACGCCATCGTCTTGGCGACCCTTGGTGCCCTCGGAAGGCAGCTCAAACCTACACAGATTCTCAATCTAGTTGTCAACGCGAGCCTAGAAGCGAACGTCAGCATTACCGGAGCGCTGGATGATGCAGCCGCCTCACTCTATGGAAACATCGTTGTGACCGACAACGTTCGCAGGAAGGTTCTGAGAAGATTCCCCGTTGAAGACTACTCTGTCCTGTTGCTTGCTCCGCGGCATCGGGCGTACACGACCGATGTTAACTTGAAGAGAATAAAGACGGTTGCGAAACAAGTGGAGTTCGCTCACAAAGAAGCGCTTGCTGGGAACTACTGGGACGCGATGACTCTCAACGGCCTGATATATGCAAACGTCTTGGGCCTTCCGACAAGTGTCATCATAGAAGGATTGGAAGCTGGCGCGCTCGCTGGAGGGATCTCGGGAAAGGGGCCTGCCTACGCTTTCGTCGTGCAAGACAAGTCTAGGAACTCAGTACTGGATATCCTGAGAAGAAGCGATGGCCAAGTGATCGAATCAAGAACAAGAAGACACCCTTCACTCGTTGGAGCGAGGAAGATTCGGTGAGGTCTCGACAGTCTTGAGAGTGACAATCCGTCGGAGTTCCTTGAGTGGTTGCCTACGAGCGCCTCCGTCCAAGAGCTACACGCATAGAGCATTTTTTTGCGCCGCCTTGGCCCAAGGTGAGAGCCGCGTAGAGTCACCTCTGATTTGCGATGATACGATGGCAACCTTCGATGGCTTGTCAAGGCTTGGAGTGACAATAGAGCGAGACGGGGAAAGCACCCGTGTCACAGGATTTGGGAAGTTGAGGAAACCTTCGGAGCCAATTTCCTGCAAAGAATCTGGAACCACACTGCGATTCATGACAGCTGTCTGTTCGACGATTCCTCACGAAGTGGAAATCTCAGGTGGATCTTCGCTGCTGAAAAGACCCGTGAAGGACTTGGCGGACGCCCTGCAAGTGCTTGGTGCCGCCTGCACTACCAATGGAGGATATCCTCCCGTTCACGTCAAGGGACCACTCAAAGGAGGCGCGGTAACAATTCCCGGAGGTATCAGCTCCCAGTATGTTTCGGCGCTTATGCTGGCTGCACCGCTCGCAGAGAAACCCGTTGAAATCGTCATCTCAGGACGCCTACAGTCAAGATCCTACGTGGAGATGACTCTGCATATGCAGGACATGTTCGGCGTACGTTCTGAGTGGACCGATGACTTGACCCACTTCAAGATCACAGGCGGAGCGTACTCTCCGTCCCTTGTAAGGATCGAGGGCGACTGGTCTTCTGCTGCCTTCTTGCTTGCCGCGGCTGCGACTGCTGGGGAGAAGATACGGGTCTCTGGCCTACACGACGAGACTCTACAAGCCGACCGATGCCTATTGGACGTGATAGACAAGATGAATGGACATCTGAGCCAAGACTCGGGTTCGGTAGTCGTCGAGAAGTCCGAGCTCAAACCGATCGAAGTTGACGTCTCGGACTGTCCGGATCTTTTTCCTGTGATATGTGCCATGTCTGCAGTTGTGGACGGGGTAAGCAGAATCGAAGGTATTCGTCGACTCAGAATCAAAGAATCCAACCGCGTGCTGGCAATGACCAAAGGGCTCGATCAAATGGGCATCAAGACAGAAGAGTCCGAAGATTTCATCATCATCAACGGAGATAGACCTAAGAGAGCCACAATAGATCCGCAGAACGATCACCGGATAGCTATGGCGTTCGCCACGCTTGGACTCTGCACAGACGAAGTCACAATACTTGACGCCGAATGTGTGAGCAAGTCATATCCCTCGTTCTGGTCAGACCTAGAGTCCTTGGGAGCAGAGGTGATGGTACATTGACAGGTAGCTCACTCGGCAAACGCTTCGTGGTGACAAGCTTCGGAGAAAGCCACGGCCCGAAAGTTGGAGTCATCATCGACGGATGCCCTGCGGGCCTCGAAGTGACAGTAGACGAAATCCAAGAAGATCTAGAGAGAAGACGGCCCAAAAACGACTTGTACTCAACGGAGAGGAAAGAACCCGATCATGTGGAAATCTCGTCTGGAGTCTTCAAGGGGCACACGACCGGCGCCCCAATCTGCCTCTCCATTTCCAACATTGACACGCGATCAGAAACATACGAAGAGAGAAAGGACAGACCGAGACCTGGACATGCTGACCTAGTCGCTAGAATGAAGTATGGTGGATACGAAGACTACAGGGGCGGGGGCAGGTTCTCAGCGAGAATAACCGCTGGTTTCGTCGCAGCTGGCGCTATCGCAAAGAAACTGATCCACACCATTGGGATCTCGGTGTATGCTCACACGGTCGAAATCGCCGGGATCCGTGCTAGGGAGATTCCACTCCCGTATCAGAAAGCGGCATCGCAAGCAGACACACTGAGTTGTGCTGATTCCGATGCAACAAAGAAGATGCTTGAGGCGATAGCTCAGGCCAAAGACAGAGGAGATTCCCTAGGAGGAGTAATCGAAGCTGTCGCAACAGGAATTCCCGTCGGCTTAGGAGAACCCGTCTTTGACAACTTAGATGGCGACCTTGCCAAGGCCTTCTTTGCGATTCCCTCAGTCAAGGCTGTCGAGTTTGGGGTGGGATTTGGGTCGGCGACGATGAGAGGTTCAGACTACAACGACGCCATGAGTGTAGACGACGGGAGAATCGAATATCTTAGCAACAATGCCGGAGGAATCGTCGGAGGACTCAGCAACGGTCAGCCCGTAGTCTGTAGAATCGCGTTCAGGCCCCCGTCATCCATAGGGATTTCGCAAGTCACCGTTGATCTCCACACCATGAAAGAGCAACAAATGACGATCAGGGGTAGGTTCGATACGTGTGCTGTACCTAGAGCTATCCCCATTGCTGAGGCCATGATGGCGATCGCCTTGACTGACCACTCGATACGAGCTGGCCTCATCCCGCCGGTCCTCAGAACCCGCTAGCGAGCCACCGCGCTCGCGTAGGATCCAAGCACCTTCACGAACGTCGTTTTCTTCCTCAAGTCACGAAGCGCTTCCCCGCAGACCGTGTCCCGTATGTGACCTTGGAAGTCTACGTAGAAGTCATACTGCCACGGCACATCCTTCACAGGCCTTGACTCTATCTTGGTCAGATTGATCCTGCGTGTCGAAAGCGCCGCTAGAGCTCGGTATAACGACCCAGGCTTGTGTTCCACTCCAAAGATGATGGATGTCTTGTCGTTGCCTGACCTTTGAGCAATCCTCCTGCCTAGGACAAGGAATCTAGTGTAGTTGACCTCGCTGTCTTCGATTCCCTCAGAGATAACTTGCATCAAATAGAGCTCTGCCGCGCGTCTGCTTGCAATCGCAGCCACTCTTCTCGATCGCATTGCCTTGACAAGTTTCACGCTACCTGCAGTATCGTAGGCTGGTACTGCTTCGAGCCTGCGAGAACGTAAGTATCTGACGCATTGAGCTAGCGCTTGGGGATGAGAGTACACTGTTGCCAAATCGCTAGCTTTGGTTCCAGGTTTCGCAACAAGACAATGTCTCACCCTGACTTCCACTTCTCCTGAGACCCTTAGTTTCGTCAGGGCAAGCAGATCATATGTCTCGTTGATGCTTCCTTCATACGAGTTTTCAACCGGGACGACACCAAACGCACAGGCTCCTGCCTCGACCGTCTCAAAGACCTCTCCAAGAGTCCTGCATGGTCGGAATCGAGCGTGAGTTCCGAAATAGCGTTCGCAAGCCTCATGACTGTAGCTTCCCATCTCGCCTTGGAACGCAACAGACACTCTTGACTCTTTCAAGATCACATTACCAAGGACACATATGTTCTCGGGCTACTTCCGCGTCATGCTTGATAGCAACTCGTGGACCCTCGCGAACTTCTCTTGTGCGAGACCAAATTCAGGATCGACTGACAGAAGTCGGCGGACCTGCCTGTAACGAGCGACCAATCTCTTTCTATCACGTC
>Ga0209725_1002193_pt1 | contig 10630 bp, 11 predicted proteins | sample I18A1metaG_FD_184145 | JGI IMG/M metagenome (GOLD analysis project Ga0209725, IMG submission 184145) | Lake sediment bacterial and archeal communities from Gulf of Boni, Indonesia to study Microbial Dark Matter (Phase II) - ​I18A1 metaG... | ecosystem: Environmental > Aquatic > Freshwater > Lake... | reverse complement strand
CTCAAGTTTGGACTTGAATCCTTCCATAACTCGTTTTATGAAACCGCCTCTGTCATGGACTATTATTCCATCCTCGACCACATCAAGGTATATAGGCCTGTGAAGCTTCGCTTCCTCCATCGTGAGAGGGTGAAACTGAACCCAAGTGTTCAGACCCCTACGATTCAACTCTTCACAAGTCTGAGTTTTAGAGAACTCAACCAGAAGATTGGCTAGAGTCTCCATCCTTTCACTTAGCCTTCTAGGCATATTCGATGCGACCAGAATAACGTCAGTATCGCTATCAGGATCAGCCCGACCTCGAGCTACAGACCCGAAGACAACCACGCTGATCAGGTTATCTCCGAAAAACTTCCTAAGAAGCTCCAGAATGCAGGTAACAAGCCTCCTTCGACCAGCATCGGTGATCTGTTCCATGCCGATTTTCAACATAGGCGTCATCCCAATGAATGATCGACCGGAGATTTAAGCGTCATTGACATCTGCGGACGGCCGCTGGGAGAGCTATATTCAAAGTTGATATGTTCAACAACGGCCATTGTCCGTTTCGTCGTTTATTCCGCATCTATTCAGAGACCTAGCAAACCTTCAAGCTTCTCGCTTGCGATTCTAACATTGCGAGTTGGATCGGTCATAAAACGTCGCTTACCCAGAAAGACGCAGGATTCATGCATATCAGACTGTGAAGATTGACAGAGACAACTAAACAGCACAGTTCGAATCCAGAATACTTTCAGGGTACTCTCCTCTCTTTTCATGTTTTCTCGCAGCCCAAACTTATATAACCGAACTCTCGAACTCATACACGGATTCTCGAAGACCAGAGGATAAGGCTTGGCTGAAGAAACCAAGAGAAAGTATGAAGCAATAGAAGATATACCTGGAATCGGTCCAGCTACAGCTGAGAAACTGAAGGAACTAGGATTCCACACAGTAGAATCTCTGGCGACAGCCACGATCAAAGAACTGGTCCCAGCCGGCATAGGCGAGAAACAAGCGGGAAAGATAATCTCAGAAGCGAGAAACAGCATAGCCCTCACCTTCATCCGAGCAGACGAATTGATGAAGATGCGCGAAAACGTTCTCCGGCTCACAACAAGCAGCAAGCCTGTAGACGAACTCCTCGGAGGAGGAATAGAAACCCAAACCATAACAGAATTCTACGGCGAGTACGGAGTTGGAAAGTCAATCATGTGCCATCAACTCGCCGTCAACGTTCAACTCCCAGTCGAGAGAGGCGGATTGAACGGAGGCGCACTTTACATCGACACGGAGCAAACGTTCCGGCCCGAATGGATCGTGAGGATGGCTGACCACCTCAAGCTGGACCCTGACAAGACAGCTAAGAACATTATCTACTGCGAGGCTTACAATAGCGATCATCAGATGCTCCTCCTCGATAAGGCGGATAAAGTCATAAAGGACAATAATATCCGCTTGATAGTCATTGACTCGTTAACAGCTCACTTCAGAAGCGAGTATTTAGGGAGAGAGATGCTCGCTGAGAGGCAGCAGAAACTCAACAGCCACATGCACAGACTGGTAAGACTTGCGAGAGCATTCAATGCGGCAGCCATAGTCACAAACCAAGTCATGGCTAAACCAGATCAATTCTTCGCGATGGCTGTTGAAGCAGTTGGTGGACACGTGGTCGCGCACACAAGCCACACCAGAGTCTTCATAAGGAGGACGGCGAGCGGTCCGGTTAGGATAGCTAGGCTTGTCTCAAGCCCGTACCTCCCTGAGGGTGAGCGGATCTTCAAGATAACTGAGAAAGGGATTGAGGATATTACGGAAGAGGATGAGGTGAAGAGAAGGAGGTAGAAGGCCGAGTTGATCGATCAGACGGTCGTTGAAAAATACTTCATACTGATTGGAGAGAGAAGAATCTCTGAGGCTGAGAGGGAACTCCAAGCTATCAGAGAGAAATCAGATAGCTCTCAATGGGAGAAAGGCTACATGAAAGCACTTGAAGGCCTTCTACTTACTCAAAAGTCAACCAGCGACAAGTACATCTACCTAGCTAGAGTCAACCTGAATGGAGAATCCGCCAAGAATTTGAAGATGGAGTTCACGCAACATGCTTCAAATGAACTCCACGGCGAATATGACAGAGGGTACTTCAAGGCGCTCTTGGATTACGTTGATACGCTAGAGAGAAATGCGCTCTGGAACAACAAGATCGCGCCTTCGCCTCAGGCTGAAGCTGAGATTGAGAAGACGGTTGAGACAGAGCCACCCTAGTATGGGAAAAGCGTGTAGAGTAAGATCCAAGACGCTGCCCAAACGAAGACATACGTTCCTAAACCAAGCATAACAATCTTGTATCTTCCCTTCAATTCTGCTTCTCCGTAATGTAGAACGTACCTAACGAAAAGGTATGAGAGGATGTAGATAGACATCATCGTACTTATCCCAGAGCTTCCTTTCAACTGGAGAAGAAAACATATGAGAGCCGCAACGAAACCTAACCCGAACCTCGACCAGTAGACGATGGTCGTCGGGACCGCCCTCCTCGGCTTCGGCTTAGGCTTGGGGGACTTTGAAATGAAAGAAGTAATGTCAAGCTTCGACATCGCAGCCATAACCCTTGAACTAGAGCAGAACATAATCGGCAAGCATCTAGATAACGTTTATCAATTAAGCGAGAAGGCTTTCCTCATCAAGATTAGACCAGGAGACCTAAACCTCATAATAGAGATAGAAAAAAGAATACATTTAACGAAGTACGCTGTGAAGACACCGGAAGCGCCGACACAGTTCTGCATGGCCCTAAGGAAGTACCTGTCGAACGGGAAAATAATAGGGGTGGGGCAACATGAATTCGAACGAGTGGTCACGTTTACAGTTCAAACACGCGAAGGAAACTTCAAACTGGTCGCTGAGATCTTCAAGAGAGGAAACCTCATCCTTCTAGATCCTGAAGACAAGATTCTCCACTCAACAAGATACTTGAAGATGCGAGACAGGAACATAGTCAGAGGGGAAAGATTTAGACAAGCACCCTCAACAGGCGTAAACCCGCTCAAAGCAAGATTTGAAGACATCGCTCAACTTAAGCAGATAGAGCGAACTGAGGTTGTAAAAGCCCTCGCTAAGACGCTTGCAATAGGAGGACAGTATGCCGAAGAGATCCTTGCTAGATCAAGTGTAGCAAAGGTAACTAGAACAGATGAGCTCTCCCCGACACAGTTGAAAGCAATCTACGAGTCTGCGATATCTCTAGCCGCTCCATTAGCTCAACGCAGAATTGAACCCTGCATAGTGCTCGAAAAGGACGGGAGACCGATCGACGTCACCCCGATCCCCCTAAGACTATACGAGAACTATCAAGTTAGACACTATCCGTCATTCAACGAAGCAGCTGACCGATACTTCTCAGAGTATGCAGCTGAGATCGAGAAGACTAAGATGAAGCAGAGGCTGGCAGAGAAGACGCAGGAACTGAAGCGAATCACAGCGATGCAAGAAAAGCAGTTGGAAGAACTTCGAGAAGTAGCTGAGAGAAGTAGGAAGATAGGAGACATCATCTACGTCCACCTCAACGAGATCCAGCAATTGCTTAGCATCGTAACGCAAAAGAAGAAAGGGGGAAAGGCATGGAAGGAGATAGAGGAATCGATAAAGCAAGGAGCAGTCGAAGGCAGGAAGCTTGAAGCGTATCTTCACTCAATAGATCCAAAGACTCAAGAACTCATCATGCAGATCGAGGGCGTACAATTCTCGATAGGATTAAGGCAGAGAGCTCAAGACAGAGCGGCAGAATACTACACTAGAGCAAAAAGAGCCGCAGGCAAGATACGCGGACTGGAAATGTCGATGAGAGAAATGAATGAGAAGCTGAAGGTGCTTGAGAAAGAAGCTGAGATGACCATTGAAAAGTTTCCAACTCTAACTAGAAAGCCGGAAAGGGCATGGTATGAAAAGTTCTACTGGTTCAAATCTTCTGAAGGATACCTCGTGCTTGCTGGAAGAGACGCAACAACAAATGAGCAATTGATAAAACGGTACACAGAACCACATGACATAGTGCTCCATGCAGACGTTCACGGAGCACCATTCGTAGTCGTAAAGACTGAAGGAAGAACGCCTGGAGAAGAATCGATCAAGCAGGCTGCGGAAGCAGCGGTCTCGAGGAGCAAGGCTTGGGCTAGCGGAACGGGATCGGGAGACGCTTACTGGGTTAAACCGGAACAGTTGAGCAGCAGTGCCCCGCCGGGAGAATACCTAGCAAGAGGCATGTTCATGGTGATCGGCCGTAGAAATTATCTCAAGGGAGTTGAGTTGAGACTCGCCGTTGGTGCGGTAGAGAAAGAAGGACAGATCCAACTCGTAGGTGGGCCAACTGAAGCTGTCAAGTCTCAAACAGCAAGATACGTAGAGATAGTTCCCGGGAAGACTCCTGCATCAAAACTTTCGAAACAGATACTCTACGAGCTTGCTGCAAAGGCACCGCAGAAACTCGTGGAAGAGATACGTCGGCTAGAATTGAACGAGGTTCAAAAATTCATCCCAGCCGGTAGAGGAGATATCCTACGGCGAAGGTGACGAGTCCTCAAGCCATAAACACTTAAAAGCAGTCCTCCATTGACAACATAGCGTGAGAGAACGATGCCTAACAGTAGCATCAAGCCTGAAATCAAAGTCAAGGACATCATGTCCACCCCGGTCAGAACAGTGAAAGAGACCGAGAAGGTATCAGAAGCCGCAAAGAAGATGGATAGACATGAGATCGGCGGGATAATAGTCGTCGACAGGAAAGGTAAGCCTGTTGGGATCATAACAGAGAGGGACGTAGTCAATAGAGTCGTCGCAAAGAACCTTCTACCGAGCAAAGTGAAAGCAGCCTCGATAATGAGCAAGCCGCTGGCGACGATCAGCCCGAACAAGGATATATCTGAAGCAGCGAAAACGATGAGGAAGCTGAAGATTAGAAGATTAGCCGTCATGGAAGAAACAAAGCTGGTCGGAATCATAACGAGCAAAGATATAGTCGACATAACGCCTGCGCTGATAGACGTCATAGTTGAAAAATCGCAGATAACGGGATTGGAGCCTTCAAGGAGAAGCACCGTACTGGCTGGACACTGCGATAAATGCGCGACATGGTCCGAAAACCTTGCAGAAAGCGACGGAATATTCCTCTGCGAGGATTGCCTTGCGGATGTGGAAGAGGAAAACAAGGTCTACTAAGAGAGAATAGCGATTCAAGAACCGGTGAAGCTAGACCGGCCTGTTCGGCATCGAAGCCAACGCTCAAGCGATGAAGACTTATCCCTTAGGAGTTCTACAGAAGGGAGAGATTGAAGGTCAAGAGATATTGCCAAAGAAAGGAGAGATAATGGAAGTAGCGAGAAGCCCAGTTGTAACGGTCGCTCCCTCAACCCCGATAATCGATGTCATTAGAATAATGACGAAGGAAGGATTTAGACGCCTCCCCGTCATCAACCCTGCGAATAGAGAGCTCGAAGGTATCGTGGCCGCAAGAGACATAGTCGATTATCTTGGCGGAGGAAGGAAATTTGAGATCGTAGAGACGAAATACGATGGAAACTTCTTCCCCGCTGTGTACGCGCCAGTCGAGACGATAATGTCAAAGAAGGCTGTTTCAATCAGAACAACGGGGAGGATTGGTCAAGCCACAAATCTCATGATAAAGAGAGGCGTGGGAGGCATCCCAGTGGTAGATAGAAAGAAGAGAGTCTGGGCGATTGTAACGGAGAGGGACCTCCTACATCTCTTCTCAAAAAAGCTCACTGGAAAAAAGATAGCGGAGACTATGTCGAAGGATGTCGCGGCAGTATCGCCCGACACAACCTTGAAGGTCGCGAGCAGAAAGATGATAAGAGAAGGCTTCAGAAGACTCCCGATACTTAAGAATGAGAAGCTCACAGGCATAATAACCGTCAGAGATATAGTGCGATTCTTCGGTACCGGGGAGGTATACAGGAGTTTGAAGTCGGGAGCGATAGGACCGGTTCTCGATACGCTTGTACAACGCATAGGAAGCAGAGGCTTAGTGACTGTAGCTGCAGACCTTGACATAGCAGAAGCGGCGAGACTAATGATAAGAAGAGGAGTAGGAGCCCTACCGGTCCTAGACGAGAAGAAGAGAATAGTAGGAATAATAACTGAGAGAGACCTACTAAAAATGATAAGAAAGATGAAACTTATCTGACCTCGTGAACACGTTTTGACCTCATCGATCAATCTCATCAACGCGAAGATCCCGTACCAAGAAGAAGTCTTGGAAGGAGGAATACACGTAGAGGAAGGAAGGATAGTCAAGATAGGGAAAGAAGCGACCCTGCCTCCAGCTGATAGAACGATGGATGTGAAAGGGCTCGTAGCACTACCGGGACTAATAGACGCCCATGTCCACTTAAGAGATCTACAGCTCTCGTACAAAGAAGACTTCTACACCGGAACATGCGCTGCCGCTGCCGGCGGATTCACAACGGTTCTAGACATGCCCAACACGATCCCCGCTACGGATTGTTCTATCCGCCTCAAGGAGAAATATGAACACGCAGAAAAGGAGATTGTTGTAAACGTCGGATTCCATGCTGGATTCACAGATAGGCTCGAAGAGATCTCTAAACTAGCAAGGCTAGGAGCGGTCTCATTCAAGTTGAACCTTTACAAGCCGACCCCAGAGATCGCTGTAGAAGATGACAGCTTGATAACTCAGCTCTTGTTGAAATGCGGAGACGTAGGAAAACCTGTCACAGTTCACGCGGAAGATAGAGGGTTCATAGAGGGAAAAAGAGCGCAATTGAAAACCGGAAAGAAGCCCACCGTAGAGGATTTTTTGAGAGCCCACTCAAAAGAAGCCGAACTCCTAGCTGTAAACAGAATGATCGATCTGGCAAGAACTACTAGAGCGCATCTCCATATCTGCCATCTTAGTGCGATGAAGAGCCTTGATTTGATAGGAGAAGCGAGGAGAAAGGGGTTGAGAGTCACATGCGAAACCTCTCCTCACTACATGCTCCTGAACGAGGACCACTTGAGACGACTCAAAGGAATCGCCCTCACTGTTCCTCCGGTTAGAGACTCAACAAATTCACGAATGCTATGGAATGCTTTCATAGATCGTAAAATAGATTTGATCGCGACTGATCACGCGCCTCACACAGAGAAGGAGAAGATCTTAGATAATGTTTGGGAGGTCGCTCCAGGGATACCGGGCTTAGAAACCGCCTTGCCATTACTGCTAACAAAAGTGAATAGAGGACAACTGAGCTTAAGTATACTGGTGAGAGCCATGTGTGAGGAGCCTGCTTCAATCTTCGGTTTACGAGGGAAAGGCAAATTGAGGCGAGGCGGAGATGCTGACCTAACACTGATCGATCTGAAAGCCAAATTCAAGATAGATTCAACCAGGTTCCACTCGAAAGCAAAGCTCTCACCCTTCGATGGGTTCAAGTGCAAAGGCAAACCCGTCAAAATGTTCGTCGCTGGCAAATTGGTCATGGATAACGGTGAAATCGTCGCGAAGAAAGGAACTGGATCCATCCTGAAGGCGACTTGAAGATGAAGTTCCTGGCTGACGGGATGGTCGGTCGCCTCGCTAGATGGATGAGATTGATCGGATGCGATGTAGAGTATCTAAACGATATTCCTGACGACCAATTGTTGAAGAAAGCCGGGAGCGAACATAGAACCCTACTTACATGCGATGTGGCACTCTATAGGAACGCTGTTACCAAGGGGGTTGATGCCTTCCTAGTTAGCGGCAAAGATCAAGCTGAGAAACTGGCCAAAGTTGCCAAGCGATTTGATCTGCGGCTTGAAGTCAACACAAACATATCTAGGTGCCCGACCTGCGGCTCTTCAATCAAGAAAGTTGCGAAGACCGAGATCAAGGGCAAGATCCCATTAACAACGTTTAAAGCTTACAACGAATTTTGGATTTGCAATAATCGGGACTGTGGCAAAGTTTACTGGCAAGGCAGCCACTGGAGAAAGATCGACGAAGTACTAACTCGCGCAAATAGGCTGCTGAGTACTCAAGACCGAACTCGAAAAGAAGGTGGAGGAAGTTGAAGTTTGAATTGACTCTCGAAGATGGAGAATTCCTAGTCAAACTGGCTAGGCATGCCATAAAGACTTTTCTCCAAACCCGGAGGAAGATCGATTCCCCGGTCGACACTTCCGACAAACTTCGAGAGAAGTGCGGTGTCTTTGTCACCCTCAATAACGTGAAAGTCTCAAACCATGAGCTTCGAGGATGCATAGGGTATCCGTCTCCAGTTGACCCCCTTGTAGAGGCGACAATTGACTCAGCAATACAGGCAGCTACAAACGATCCGAGATTCCCACCTGTCTCACTGCAAGAATTGAACGATGAGATCGCAATCGAAGTTAGCGTCTTGACGCCTCCAGAACCCATCAAAGTCGAGGATCCTTCCGAGTATCCGAGCAGAATCCAAATCGGAAGAGACGGCCTGATAGTAGAAAGGGGTTGGTACAAAGGACTCCTTCTGCCTCAGGTCGCACCCGAGTGGAATTGGAATGAAGAGGAGTTTCTAAGCAATTGCTGCATGAAGGCGGGACTCTCACCGGACAGCTGGCTCATTAAGGGTACAAAAGTGTACAAGTTTCAAGCGGTAATATTTGAAGAGAAGACTCCTAACGGAGAAGTTGCTTCGAAATCTCTGCCGGTGAAGAAAGACCGATGAAGGTCTACATAGCTCCATGCGGCTTAGGGTTAGGCCACATAGCGAGATGCGAACCCATAGCGCGGAGACTAACTGAGAAAGGCGCGACTGTTGTCTTCTCAACCTACCTAGACGGCCTCCAGTACGCCCAGATAAAGAAGTTTCGAACCGTCGAAACGATACCGATAAGTTTCAAAGTGAGAGCAGACGGCTCTGTAGACTTTAAGAGGACTGCGTCTTCAAGCGGATTCTCGCTCGGCGTTCGTCGATTTCTCAGACAAATTCTAAAGGAGGTCGAGAACATCGCAAGCTTCAGACCGGACATCATCGTCTCTGACTCACGAGCATCATCAATAGTCGCAGCAACGTTACTCGGCGTCCCCACGATCCTCCTGTTGAATCAATTCAAGGTCGAAATAGTCAGAAGACCGAGCACTGTCAAGATGGGCCTCTTCGACAGACTATTCTTCTTCATAGCAAACATCTTCTGGATCTTCGTCAGAACACTACTCCAAGGCGTCTGGGCCCTAAGCGACACTATCCTAATTCCAGATTTTCCGCTACCCTACACGATCGCGCTTGGAAACTTGGCGATCCCGAAGAAATATCAGAGCAGAGTGAGACTCATCGGCCCAATCGTAGAGGTTAAGCCGGATCAGCTAACAAGCAAAGAAGAAATCAGGAAGAAGTTGGGATTCAATTCAGACCGCCACTTGATTTATGCAGCAGTAAGCGGCCCAAGAGTCGAAAGGAGATACTTGGCCAACAAGCTACTTGAAATATTGAGGAACCCTCACCCGGATTACCAGATAGTTCTCTCAAAAGGGGAACCCTCAAGTGAAGCCTACCCGAAAGAGTGCGGCGGTGTTATGGTCTATGATTGGATAGACGATCTCACCCAATTCGAACTTCTGAAGGCATGCGACCTCTTGGTATGCAGGGCAGGACATGGAATCGTAACAAAAGCCATGACATACGGCAAACCTCTAATTCTAATTCCAATTCCCGATCAGACCGAGCAGTATGGGAACGCCAACAGAGCTGTTCGATTAGGGGTGGCAGAAGTCATTATGCAGAGTGAACTGAATGAAGAAAACCTTTTCAAAGCCGCTGAGAGAATCTTGAATTCCGATATCTACGAGGGAAGAGCCCAACGGGTCGCTGACATGGCAGCGACGCTCGACGCAACCAAAACCGCGATCGAAGTGGTTGAGCAATTAGCCAGCAGGAGTTAGTGGAGAGACTTTCTCAACTAATGCCCCGTCTAGATCAGGTCTATTTGACCTCTGAAATCTTCTTCCGCCAGTAGCCTATCCAACGAACAGAACCCATCCGCTTGCTCATTTGAAGACATCTAATCATATGCCTCTTCTTCTCAACTTTAGATAACCGCTCCATCCGGTGCTTCAATTCCCAAAAGCGACCTTTCGGATCGAAGATCGGATTCCCATCTACGGCAATAACGTAGCAGAAAGCTCCCAAGAACGGATTGCCCTTCAACATTCCCTTGAAATCCCTCTCTCTACATGAGAACATCTTGACTTTTGGAAGCTTACGAACCGTCATGCGGACCTCTGCAGAGAACTGAACGTATTGAAACATCGTTGTGCGATCGCTCAACATCACAAAGATGTCATAGTCGCTGTCTAAAGATTGATCCCCGCGCCCTCTAGAACCATATAACACGACACTCAGAACGTCTATATTGTACCTTCCAGCAGTTTCAAGAACCGCGTGCAAACATCTTCTTACAACGCCATTTGTTTTCAAAGTCTCGAACCCACAGCAGTTCTTGCTGTCTCTCATATACCTTCATGCATTACCGCGGAAGGACGCCCCTGCACTTACTTAGGGGTTATTCTAACAACTCTGAAGCCTCTCAACAAAGGATTGTTGAACTCGTTCAATATCACAGATTCAGTTACAGAATCTTCGTCCTTAGCGTAGCCGAACACATCGTGTTCGGC
>Ga0209725_1002192_pt1 | contig 10630 bp, 10 predicted proteins | sample I18A1metaG_FD_184145 | JGI IMG/M metagenome (GOLD analysis project Ga0209725, IMG submission 184145) | Lake sediment bacterial and archeal communities from Gulf of Boni, Indonesia to study Microbial Dark Matter (Phase II) - ​I18A1 metaG... | ecosystem: Environmental > Aquatic > Freshwater > Lake... | reverse complement strand
TCGAGGCGTTGAAACACTACCTGTACTCACCTCAGCTTAACATAGATGGTATTTGGGCGGGTTACACAGGGCCCGGAACCAAGACCCTTCTACCTCACAAGATCACTGCAAAGATGGATGTGCGACTTGTCCCGAACATGAGAAAGGAGAAAACTCTCCCTCTGATAAGAAGACACCTGGACAAAAACGGATTCAACGAAGTGAAGATCCGGATCCTAGAGGAGGGATACGACTGGGCGAAGACAAGCGTAAAGACTCCCACGGCCCAAGCAGTCCTTAAGACCTACAAGGAGTTCGGGTTCGAGCCTGAGGTATGGCCCAACATTGCCGGAAGCGCTCCCTTCGCGATGTTCAACAGACCTCCTTTGAATCTTCCATTCATTATGGGAGGACTAGGGCATGGAGCCAGAGCGCATTCACCAAACGAGTATCTGGTTATCGGAGAAGGCGGACCCACCGCTGGATTGGCCTCAATGGAGAAATCGTTCGTCTCGATACTATACAACCTCGCCGAAATCTAGGATCATTCGTTGCGTTGCGGTGCAGGCCTCTAACCAGTACTTTCCTTCCTGCCTCATCATCCCCCAATATGCTCTGTGCTCTTTGGAGATCCCATAACATTCGAAAGCGAATTCATTTCTGCCGTTGAATCTTGATCCTGCGTTCGATTTCCGGCATCATCTTGTTGTCATTCAGAATGCGAATTCTATTCCTTCGATAGAGCTGTATGAGGTTGTTCTCGACCCAGTTCTCTATCCCCCATTCTTTCACAATCATCGCCACCTGTCCGAAATCCAAGGATCGTCGGTTCTCTTGAATGAAACTGTTCAATCTCGCTGCGTTAAGGCGTGTGATCCCTTCCGGTTGTCTGAACGCGAGACGAAGCGCCACTATGGCCTCACGCGTCGGTGACCATAAGTTCAAGGCCCACCGACTTGTAGGCTCAACGTAGGGCTGGAGAATTGACGGTGATCGTCCATCTAGAATTTTGTCGAACACTTCGACGAAGAATGGTTTTCCTGCGACCCGTAACTCTATGGCGTACGTGGTCATCTTGCGATCTTCGAATCTTCTTGTTTGAGCAGTAGTTGTCTTGTACTGGACTTCTTTAATCTCGGAGAATCTGTCTGCCAGAGCTTCCATTTGGCGAAAACTCACTTGGCTGGAGAGAAGATCCAGATCCTTGCTCCGTAATGGGTTCATCATGTATACGGACATGGCCTGGGATCCATATAGCAGAAGATCGCCGATTCCCTGCTCCGTCAGAAACGAGTACGCGATCCGAAGTAGTGCTATCCAGTTCTTGGGAGCTGTGCGTATCTCTCTTGGGCGTTTCAATCAGCCTGTCACTCCAAGCTGTTTTCCAACCGCCATGATGATATCATGTTCACTCAGGTTGCTCACCGTCCGGACACCCAAGTGGCCGACTCCTCTCTCATCGACGAGTTTCCAAAGTCCAGATTGACTGTACTGTCTAGCGATCTTCAAGAAATGTTCCCTCACAGCCATGAAGGCCGACGCGTCCACTTCGGTCTCACTCGAAGACGTGACCGCAAGAATACGATTGAACAGTAGACGTAGCGCTGTGCCCAGATGCATTTCGTCAGCCCGTCTGAGCAAATATGGAAGATCCAACGTTCTTGTTGATATGATTGCTATCACGAAAGAGATTGTGCCTGATCTCCTGCCTATGTCTCTGTGCAGCTCTTGAATGAGACAGTCCTCAAGAGACGCCATCAAGGTATTGTCAAGAACTTTAGAACGCGCAAGGCCATCAAAGTCTGTCACGACCCGCCGCATCTCTGTCTCAGGAACCTCCCAATTCAAACCATGTCTTCGAAGGACCGCAAGTCCGACAGAGACCTCAGGTTTCCTCGAGTTCACGGTGTATAATTGTTGCAGGTTGACAGATCCCACATCCCGAGTTCGCATCCTCAAGATTTTTCCCTTAACTAGAAGATCCAGATATCGCCGCAATGTCTTATGCTCCTTAAGGACACCAATACGTGCAGCCTCTCGCATTATTTTCCTGAATGAAGCGGTGTCACCGAGCGCTTCCACTATGCCAATCAACTCTTCCGCCTTTCTGGCGTCTAGGATTCTAGGCAAGAGTAACGCCTGTGGGATTAATCCCGCGGCGATAACTTAAACTTTTTCATCTCCCACAGGGCTACGCGAAGAAGGAACGTTCCCGTCTTCATTCAAGCTCCTGACAATGAAAAGACGTGGGGTCAAGCCCTAATCCGAGCATTTGGCAGGCGTGCCAAGCAATCCTTCATGTTATATGTCGATTTCACATATCTGGCCGAATCTCTCGGGTCAGAGCGTAATGAGAATCTCAAGTAGAATGCTCTTAGCCACTGCGATGCTGATTGTTGTTGCCGCAGGACTTGCGGCTAATGCGGCCCTGCAACCACGGCAGAAGCAACAACTCATCCTATCCACAACTACGAGCACGTTTGACACTGGTCTTCTGGACTATCTGATACCGCTCTTTGAGAAGAGATACGATTGTCAAGCGAAGGTCCTGTCCAAGGGCACGGGTGAATCTATCGAGATAGCAAAGAGAGGAGACGCAGATGTGGTTCTAGTTCATGCAAGAGATCTGGAGGAGGCCTTTGTAAGTGATGGTTATGGGGTACACAGGGTTGGAGTCATGTTCAACGATTTCGTGATAATAGGCCCGAGAAGCGACCTTGCGGGAATCAAGGGTTCAATAAATGCGTCCCTTGCATTTCAGAGGATCGCTGAAACAGGCGCTAGAGGAAAGGCGATCTTCATCTCCAGAGCTGACAGATCAGGAACCCATAGCAAAGAGCTGAGTATATGGGCGAAGATCAATGTTAAGCCTTCAAATCGGACATTCTCATGGTACCTCGAAGCAGGCGCAGGCATGGGCACAGTTCTGCGCATGACAAACGAGAAGCAAGCCTATTCCATCACAGACAGGGGAACATGGCTGGCGTTTAGGGAACAACTGTCGAACTTGGCGATCATGACAGAAAGGGATGCAGTCCTGCTCAACCCCTACGCGGTTATCCTAACAAACCCTGAGAGGTACCCTCAGCGGAACTATAAGATGGCCCTAGCTTTCGCAAAGTTTCTTGTCTCGCCTGAAGGACAGACGCTCATTGCCGATTTCAAAAAGAGCGGAGAAGCTCTGTTCTTTCCAATGGCGAGAGACTTCAAGATGGCGCATGAGCTGGGCTTCCCGAACCAAGAGCAGGAAATAGCCTGGTACGATTCAAGTAAGGTCTAGCAAGATCCTTGAGAGACCGCACCAAGCGAGAACTGTCTACCAGTATAGATCACAAACTTCACGTCAATCGTAGCTCGTGTCAGGGTGCATACACCCACGCAGAAGATAGCCTAAGGAAAATCTCTGACAATCTCGGTCATACTGGAAAGAACCGTAATCGCGTGCTGACTTTGCGAAGACACACCACACGAAGGCTTAAAGAAGTCTGGCGAGAAGTGGGTAAATGAAAGCAAGTCAATGCGAGCGATAGTTAGAGTGAGCCTGCCAGAATATCGAACCGTTGAAGAAAGCGAGCCGAAAGGGAATCCATTTGTCTCACCGACTTGGCTCGCATCGGCTTTTGGGGCTTACCATGACTAGCAAGATATTGGACGGCCGCGGCGTGGCCAACGCCATCCGTGAGCACATCAGGCAAGAGGTAGCGAAGCTAAGAGTTCAGGCGGGCATCACTCCATCCCTAGCTAGCATAATCGTCGGAAATGACCCCGCAAGTGCAGTGTATGCTAGAACCAAAGAGAACGCCTGTACAGCCGTGGGGATAACCCATGCTCTCTATCGATTGCCAGCAGATGCCAACGAAGACAAGGTGCTAGCGACTCTTGCCGGACTCAATGAGGATCGAAGGGTGCACGGCATCGATGTTCAATTTCCCATACCACATCATATATCAGAGGATCGAGTGCGGCGTGGCATCTCGCCGCTCAAGGATGTTGACGGCATCCACCCGGAAAACCTAGGGCTCTTGATGATAGGTGCGCCACGCTTTGTGCCCTGTACTCCCCTTGGAGTTTGGATGCTCTTGCAGCGAAGCCAAATCGAAGTACAAGGCCGGCATGTCGTGATTCTTGGCCGGTCGAACGTAGTCGGCCGTCCCCTTGCTGCGCTACTTTTGCAGAAGGATTGTCACAGCAACGCTACTGTCACTGTCTGTCACAGTTTGACAAGAAACATCGAATATCATGCCTCGCAGGCGGATATCCTGATCGCAGCGATGGGACAACCAAAAATCGTGCAATCAAGCTGGGTTAAGCCTGGGGCCATCGTGATCGACGTTGGTATCCACCGGCTGGCCGACGGTACTCTTTGCGGCGATGTCGACTTTGATCAGGTCAGCGCTGTCGCCTCCCTAATCACCCCTGTCCCGGGCGGAGTCGGACCAATGACCGTAGCCATGTTGCTACAAAACACTCTTGATGCGGCCCGACTAAGTCTGGCACGATGAAGTTTTTACAGCAGATCTCTTTAGATGGATGGTATGTTCGCCATGGAACAGAAGATTGTTGAATGTGTGCCTAATTTCTCTGAAGGAAAGGATCTAGCCAAGATCAAGCAAATCACCGCGGTTATTGAAGCAGTCCCCGGCATCACGTTGCTCAATATCGATCCGGGAACGGACATCAACCGCACGGTAGTGACCTTTGTCGGGAGTCCTGAAGCAGTGGCTGAGGCCGCCTTTCAAGCGATCGCCAAGGCGGCCCAAGTCATTGATATGACGAAGCATCATGGAGCCCACCCTCGGATTGGCGCAACCGACGTTGTGCCTTTTGTTCCGGTGGAAGGTGTCACCTTGGAAGACTGCGCCAAGATTGCCCGCCAGCTTGGAGAACGTGTCGGCAGAGAACTAGAGATCCCAGTCTACTTGTACGAGGAAGCGGCGACCCGGCCGGAACGTAGGAATCTGGCAAATATCCGCAAGGGTGAGTACGAGGGCCTTGAAGAGAAGTTGAAAGACCCCGCTTGGATCCCAGACTTCGGTCCGGTCAAGTTCAATGCTCGATCAGGGGCCACGGTGATCGGTGCCAGAGAGTTTCTCATTGCCTATAACGTCACGTTAAACACAAGAGATAAGGAGATAGCGGCGGATATCGCGTCGGAGCTACGCGAAAAAGGGCGTGTAGCTCGGGCCAAGACTTCATCTCCGCACTACGCCAAAGGCAAGATCCTGCACTATGCTGAGAACTCCTTCCCCTGCGGCAATTGTGAATTCATCGGCCGAACCTTCGCGGAAACGAACAAGCACGTTTCTGACGCCCATGGCTACGATCTGCCTGAACTACTCCTGGCTAACGACATCGATCCCAACAATGTTATTGGACAAAGAGTTTACCGCGCCGGCAAGTTCAAGTTCTGCAAGGCCATCGGCTGGTACGTTGACGAGTACAAACGGGCCCAAGTGTCGATTAACCTCACCAACTACCGTGTCACCCCGCCACATCTAGTCTTGGAAGCGGTGCGAAAACTTGCGGCCGAGCGCGGCCTAGTCGTCACAGGAAGCGAGGTGGTTGGTCTCATCCCCTTCCAGGCCCTGATCGAGGCCGGGAAACACTATCTGAAGACACAAGGCAAATCCCCTCACGTTCCGGTTCCCGATATCCTTGAGTCAGCAGTCCATTCCATGGGGCTCCGCGACGTTCAGCCATTTGACATAAGAAAGAAGGTGATCGGCCTGCCACGAGAGTTCGAAAAGGGCCTGACGAAGCTGAGCGTCAAGGATTTCGTCGATGAAGTATCACGCGACACTCCGGCTCCTGGAGGTGGGTCGATTGCCGCCTTAGCTGGCTCTTTGGGAGCCGCTCTGGCCTCAATGGTCGCCAATCTGACCCTCGGAAAGTTGGATTCCGAAGGAAAGGATGACCTGCTGCTGAACGTAGCGGAAAAGGCGCAAAGAATCAAGGATCGGCTGATCTTGGCAGTGGACGAAGACACTATTGCTTTCAATGCCTGCATGGAAGCTCGAGGGCTCCCAGCGACCACTGCTGATGAAAAGGCCTTCCGTCACCATAAGATGCAGGAAGGACTGAAGATTGCGGCCAGTGTCCCATACCGATCAGCCTTGGCTAGTTATGAAGCCATGCAACTTGCCGAACAGGTGGCGGTCCACGGCAGTCAAAACTCGATCACTGACGCGGCTGTCGGCCTTTCCATCGCCTTTACCGGTGTGCGCGGAGGCATCTGGAATGTGATAGTCAATTTGAAAGACATTGGCGACAAAGCTTTCGTGCAGGAGATGCAGAAAGAATGCCGCCAACTGCTTAAGAAGGCCGAAGAGGTGCTGGAGAGAGGAAGCCGTTACACGGACAACAAGCTGGCGGGCAATCTAAGACAAGGATAAGTGCGCCGCCCCTTACTGAAAGAAGCCACCTGCATAGTCGTGAGGTAGTGCGCTATAGTAGTGCGGCCGCCGAACCACTATTCAATTGTGGTGCCCACGGATTCAGAGACTTCGTACCAACCTTCTTCATTGATCTTGTGGCGGTGTTTGTTGTACAGGTAGTCTCGGTTCTCCAGAATGTAATGCTCCTTCAGCAGACAGACAACATTGTGGCTCAAGATGCTTTCGATATCTCCATTCACCCAACTATTGAATACTAAGGTCGAGTTGCCGTGGAATGGATCCACAGGCATTCGTGTCTTAACGATGCCGTCTGTCACAAGTTCCTCGAAGAACCTGTCTTTGGTCCACCCTCTGCCCTTAAAGGGCCGGATCTCGTCCACACAGACAGAATCAACACCAAGGCAACTCCTTAACCCATAGTACTCGAAGTCCTTGTTGAAGGCATGCACAGACGGACGGGACCCTATGTGTGAAATCGCTTCTCTCTTGAATTGTGCAGTATCGTCTATGCCGGGCTCTCGGTAGATCTGAATGATCTTATCGTCCACTATGATGCCGACGCAACAGATGTCAAATTTCTCGTATTCAATAGATCCTGTCTGAGTTCTAATGGTCTTTGTGATCTCGATGTCGATGATAGGCCTGGTGCATTGAATATCTTGGCATAGTTCTCGTCTGACGTTCAGAAATCTGACCTTCATGAAAGTCCCCACAGGGTCGGGCCAGACACAATTCTCAATCTTGCGGCCTTCTCCTCATAGCGCGAGCGCACGCTCTAATGCCCTATAGGCTCTCGCGCGATCCTCCGCATGATATCGTCTAGCTGTCCTTCATTTCAATTTTGCCATCAACACTAACCCTGGCAACTTTCCAGTCGTAGTCTCTTCGCTCTACGATTTCCCGTACAGAGTCACGCATTCTGTTCAATTGCGCATTTTCCGTCGCTTTGGAGAGAAACACGATTTGCCGAATGTCTTCCTTCCTTTCCAGTCCGTCGAAGACAACGAAGTCAACAGGATGCAGCAATGCCTTGATGTCATAAGGGTTGTAGGGTAGCTTTGAGAATTCTGATTGCATAGACCTTCGTATCATCGTTGGAACCTTGCGTCTTCCTTTTTCGGCGGCTCGTTCTCGTAGCTCACTCTCTTTTTCGTCAAACAGAGATTCCTTTCTCTCTAGTGAATTGATTTTGACATCGTATGTATCAAGCCAAGTCTTCGGAGCGGCGCCTCGGTACCTCAGCCTCATGTCACTCAATCTCAGGATGGATCGGCAATTGGGACAGAGACACAACACTCTTCGGAAGACTTGGAACGTATCAACGATCTGACTCAATCACACCACCTGAAAACCGACCTTATGCTCGACAACAGCCTCTCTGACGAGCTGCTGATGCTTGCTTAGTTTGCTTTGACCTGTCTTGATTTCCATGAACGTGATGGACTCCAAGTTGGCTATGCTCAACCCATTGAAGACAATCATGTCAATCGGGTCGAACAAAGGCCGACAATCGCAGGCTGGCATGTCAAAGCCCCTATATGTGGGCACTATTCTCTCGATGATCTTTCCAATACCGACTTCCATAGTCTTCTTCTCTGCACCCGGTCCAGCCGATACCTTCCGCTTCCTCAATGCTTCAAGTCTAGCCTTCAATTCCTCAAGCATTTCCCTTCTTCTCTCCTCAACAGGTTCGGGGAAGTCCCCTAAGCCATCGAACAGGATAGCCTTTGACAAAGGGAACTCTTGGGAGCAGCGCGGACACTCTGCACATAATCTGGATGATTTCATCTGAATGATCAACTTGGAAATATCCATCTTTCGTCCCCTGATCCAGACAGGTGCCAAGAACATAAAAGGATTTCAAGCTTGATTCCGCCAATCTTCAACAAGGAGCCGCCTTCTTTCTCATTTGTGGCAATAGCGTTACCTTCGCCAAATCGAAACGTGTAGAATACAATCTATCCCTAGACAACGACAATTAGAATGTGTGCCATAAACGCTTCGTGCCATAACGTCGCGGCGCGAACGTCAGCCTGTCGCCGTAATTGTCTCCCCCAGTCTGACAATGTTCACATCATCATGAATATCGTTGAATAAAGATGGGTGTTCAGTGTGAATGGGAATCAGCTGCTTTGCCTTCACGTTCTGCACAATGAACTGCAAATCTGTCGCGTTTGCATGACCTGACGAGTGAAAATGGAACTTCCTTAGCCCGAAGAAATCAAGCCAGTTGTTTAGTCTTTCCACATCTATTTCCTGTTCCTCGTTATGGGGTTCGGAGACGGACTCGATGTATATGCTTCCTTCTCTGGGCTTTATGTCTATGAGTTCATTGATATCGAAGAAACTCATACAAGCTATGATCTCGCTCTGATTCTGGTGGATGTAGTTTGCCCTGACTGCACTCGACATCGTCAGAAACTCCCGTTCCCACGTATCATAGTCAGCTGAACGATAGGTTCCGGTGTCTTTTCTGTCTACGTATACCAACAGTGATTCGTCATCAATCGGTGGCAGTACACTGCGAAGCTGCTCAATGTTACGGAGTTCTCTAATGAGGTATGCGTCCTGTTTGGTGATCAACAACCTTCTGTCAAGCTGTTTCGCGATCTCATGAAAAGTTGAGAACCGAAAGACATCTCTTGGTGCAAAGTCAGCAATGATGAGCTGGTTGCACTTGCTTGCGACTTCCAACGCGTTGCTCTTAACACCTTCTTCAGAGGAAGTCTCGTAGTCGTTTATGCGGGTACCTTCACACAAGAGCAAATCCGGGGCCTCACGACCGAGTTTGTCTAGAGATTGGCGAGTTTGGAGTCCGTAGGGGCCGTGCAGCCTGAGATCTCCTGTATAGAGTAGTGAAGTGTCGGAACACTCAAGCAGATATGCTGTTGCGCCCGCGACCGAGTGATCTACAGGGAAGGACTGAACCGTTATCGATCCGACTTCGAATTCGGCTCCAAGATCGAATGACTTGAATGTTCTGAGGATCGGCGCAGTTCTCATATTTAGAAGAGGGCGGGGTTTGAAATTGTACACCTCGGTTTCTATGCTCCTCTTTCCCGTCTCCATCAGGGCCTTCGCGTAAGCTCTCGTAATCTCACTCGAATATACTGGAACTCTTTCATCCAGGTAGGAGATATTCGCAGAATGATCGTAGTGAATATGAGACAGGAGAACACCGTCAAGATATGGCTGAGAAGGCACCTGCGTGCCCATCATTCGAAGCAGGTCCGCCCGATAAAGCTCAAGTCTACTAGGAATCAGCCCGAGTGTCAGAACATCGAGTATACCACTTGCTGTGCGCGGCTTGAGATACTCCTCAAAGTACTTGCCCCTAAGAGGGTATCTCATCCCGAAATCAAGAAGCAAACGCGTTCCCTTATCCTCAACGAGAAAGCAGTTCCCTCCGATCTCATTGATCCCACCCAGAAAGGTCACCTTCGCCATAATGCAGCCCTTCTACCCCTCATTGCTCATGAAGTGAATCCGCTAGATCACGATAATAAGGTTCCTAGCACTCTTGTATTGATCGGCTGGCCCACGAGACTCAACTCTTCTCTCTGCGTAAAAAGCGAATTTCTCATACGCAGGAAATTCAGCCGTGTGATAGTGAACTGGGCTAGATTCACACGGCTAGAGGAAAACCTTTCCGCCGCGGAAAACTTGTGTGTAGTAGTACAGTGGTGGACCCGGCGTACACTGAACAATAGGTACGGATCAACGACTTCAATCGCAGTTCATGCTCGCCTAACGCAGTATTAGTCTACAACCTATCATTGTGTGCTGGGCCATCACCAGTCTAGTTAGAGATTCAATCGTGCTGAACGCAGATTCGATACAATTCTATCTATACTGGTAACAGCTTAAAGATGATCGGTACTACATGAGTTCTAAACTGGATATTTGGTGTCGATTCAGGAGAGGGTGATGTGAGCTATCGGGTAGCCGGAACAATCAGTGGCGTTGAGGTTAGGCTTTATCAGGACACCGTCGAAAAGATATTTCGGAAGCACGGAGAACTGAGAAACACACAGTCGTTGATCTTGGAGACTGTAAGCGCACCTGACGTAGTTCTGGTGGGCCACGATAAGGAGCTGCTGGCAATTAGACACTATACTGCGACGCCCTTTTGGGTGCCAAGGACATGATCGTTGTCTACCGTGAAGACAAGCGGTTGATTATCACAGCGTTTTTAACCTCGAACCGATCTAGGCTCTCGAGGAAGAGGCGGACAGTATGGCGAAGACAGAGCAGGT
>Ga0209725_1002191_pt1 | contig 10632 bp, 13 predicted proteins | sample I18A1metaG_FD_184145 | JGI IMG/M metagenome (GOLD analysis project Ga0209725, IMG submission 184145) | Lake sediment bacterial and archeal communities from Gulf of Boni, Indonesia to study Microbial Dark Matter (Phase II) - ​I18A1 metaG... | ecosystem: Environmental > Aquatic > Freshwater > Lake... | reverse complement strand
GTCTGATAATGTTTAATTATTGCTCGACGAAGAACCTGCTCGGAGTTGGCGGCCATAGCTGGGAGCTAGGACCCGTTCCCATTTCGAAAGCGTGCGTCGCCGAAAACACGGAAGTGAATCTCCCAGGCGATTCAGGCGGTAGTGTGTTCCGCAAGGCCACGCGAAACTTGGACAGCTGCCAACTCCATGTCAATTTTTATTGCTGGAATCATCGATGAATGTTTATAACGGCCTCCGGGCGATCTACTGCGTCGATGTGCTGAGGCTTCCGATTTGATACTTGATGCTGCGCTCCAGATCCCGACAGCGGGAGGGAGCAGTTTCCTTGCGAATCTCATCAATCTCCTGATCTTCGGGATGATCTTTGCTTCTTTCTTCTTCGGTCAACAGATACAGAGTAGAATTGCCATCCTTCAGCTTGACGGCGCAGTGAGGAAGCTCGAGTTTATCAAGAATGACGCAAAGGATCTCTCGCTTCGAACGATCAAGGACATTGGAAAGCCAGAGGATGACCCTACTCCGGCGCTCTCGGGCCTTCTTGAGCAGTTCTTCATCACTCCGGTCGATCTCGACCCTGCTGGAATCATTGGCAAGCTTGATCATCTGCTGGATGTCCGTGATGTCAAGTTCAAAGAGGACGTCAAGAAACTCGCTCCCGCGGCGACCGACGCGCAGGTCAACAATCTCGAGAACCTAGTCGAAGCATCATGGGCGCTTAACCTGCTCTTCAAGCTCGTAAGACACTTCTATCTTCTCGGCAAGAAGACTTCAAGTTTCTATGTGATACTGCAGCTCCAGATGCTTCTACCTCTGATAATGCAGGAGGCCGAGGCATACTCCGGCGCAGCGAAAGCGTTTGCTAAAGGGCAGCCAGTCGGAGACGGAGCGGGAGCGCTTGTCGCGTCGAAGCTCATGAGAGACCACCAGAAGCGAGAAGTCGAGAAAGACATCATGGTCGCTGAGACGACGATCGAAGGGCGCAGAGTCATAGTGCTCAAGGCGAAAGGACCAGGCGGCAACGTCGGAAAACCCGGAGATGCAATTCGCACCCTGATCGAGGAGAACGGCGAAAAGGTCGCGATGGTCGTGATGGTTGATGCCGCGCTGAAGTTTGAAGGAGAGAAGACAGGGGAGATAAGCGAAGGCATCGGAGCGGCAATTGGTGGAGTTGGAACGGAACGGTTCAAGATAGAAGAGGAAGCGACGAAGCACAAGATCCCTGTCTACGCGATCATAATCAAAGAGAGTATCCAGGAAGCGATCACACCGATGAAGAAGGAGATCACGGAGGCTGCAGACGGCGTTATTCAAAGAATCAAGAGCCTGATCCAAGAGAGGACGAAAGAAGGCGAACTCGTCATCGTCGCAGGAATTGGCAACACGGTGGGAATCGCGCAGTAGGAGACAGAATTGGAAGCCAAACCCAGCGGCATGTACAGTTACTTGATGGTGATCTTCAGCGTCGTCATCCTTGTGTGGGCGATCTGGGCGATGTACACGGCGTTCAATTTTCAGCAAGAGGGGAACATTGAGAGCTTCTACTTCTACGCGATCGCGAGCTCAGTGGCCATCGTGTTAGCAGTCTCTTCGATTATGCAGATGCGAAGGAGAATCGTGATGCTGCAGAGGTTGGCAACCAAGGTCCTATCGGTTGTCCTATGCGCGAACTGCGGCTTCAAGGTGGTACGTGTCTTCGCCGACGGTGACTTCGTGTACAAGGAAGTCGGCAAGTGTCAACAGTGCAGCGGAACGATGAGGGTCGAGACCATATACGCAGAAGAGCCGGCTAAGAAGAGCCGGCTTTAGATTGTCAAGACCTCGCAGCCGTCCTCCTTGACGATCACCGTGTGTTCAGCTTGTGTCACAGCCTTTCCGCTTGCTTCAACTAGGACAGGGTATCCGGAAATACATTTTGCCTTTAGAGTCTCTGAGAGGCCGTCTTCGACGATCTCTTTCCCAAGTGACGAGTAGAGCCATCTCGATGCAAATGGCAGAGTTCTGTACGTTCTCCGAACATACTCCACTATCTTCCTGGCGGGTTCCGACCGGACTCCTCTGTCTCTGACTGCTCGGTAGATGAACACCTGGTCGGCGTCTTCAACTTTCCCTGCGGCTTCCCTTACGGTGACGAAAGGCTCGATCGCGTAGACTTCCCCAGCTTCGAACCGCCCAGGTGCAGGGCCGGCGACGTTTGGAACGGATTTCCCTGCGTGGATCGTGTAGCGTTCCACTTTGTGGCCCGTGAGGTTTCGAATTGGCTTGCAACCGTATTGCGCGATTGCTTTCTGGATCTGCTCTCCTACGTCTGAGAACCTGACTCCGTGAGCTATCCTTTCAACCCCTGAACGAAGAGCCTCTTCGGCGACTTGTATCATCGAATTGTAAACGGGATTGAGCGAGACCGTGACGGCCGAGTCGTTGACGTAGCCGTCGATGTGTACGCCGAAGTCAACTTTCACCACGGAATCCCTTGGGAGAATGCTCGCATCATCCCAAGGCGACGTGTAATGAGCAGCGACTTCGTTGATGCCCACATTGCATGGAAAAGCAGGCTGGCCGCCTAGGACAAGGATTTCGGCTTCAACCCGCTCGCAAAGCTCCCGGACGAGCCCCCCCTCATGCACGAACGTTGGCACGGTCTTTCGGAGCTGTGATATGATCTGTCCTCCTCTCCTGTAAGCCTCAAGCTCATCCTTGGAGATCAATCTCTGGAGCCTCCGTTAAGTGAGTCAAAGACAGTTATCGCTTGCATTATATTTGGGTTTGAGAGACTAAGCACGACTTCCGAGAGAATACATGAGCCAAACAGATCTTGGAGAGGCTGTCGCTGTCAAACAGTAACGAGGAAATGGTAGTAACCCCGTGGGAAGTCTCGGGAAGAATTGACTACGATAAGCTCAGTCGAGAATTCGGCACCGAGCCCTTGACCATTGAGCTGCTAGAACGCCTTCGGAAACACGCGGGAACGTTGCACACGCAGCTACGTAGAAGGATCTTCTTCTCTCACAGGGATCTCAACTGGATCTTGGACGAGTACGACGAAGGACGAAAGTTTGCGCTCTACACTGGCAGGGGGCCGTCAGGCCCTGTGCACATTGGACACATTGTCCCGTGGATATTCACTAAGCACCTTCAAGATGTCTTCAACGCGAACCTTTTCTTTCAGATGACCGACGACGAGAAGTTCCTGATTCATCAGCACTCGAGCCTTGATGATCCATATCATTGGGCCTACGAGAATACGCTGGATATCATGGCAATCGGTTTCGATCCTAAGAGAACGGTAATCATATCGGACATCAAGAACATGCAGTACCTCTACGAGCTAGCCATCAAAGTTGCCAAACACATGACCTTCTCGACCGTCAAAGCGGTCTTCGGATTTCAGGACAGTTCCAATATCGGCATCATCTTCTTTCCTGCAATCCAGTCGGTACCGGCATTTCTGCCCTCAGCTCTCAGCGGCAAGACTGTGCCATGTCTGATACCTGCAGCGATCGATCAGGATCCCTACTGGAGGATCACGCGAGATGTGGCGCCCAAACTCGGGTACCCGAAGCCTGCCCAAATCCACTCCAAGTTTCTGCCCGGCCTCGGAAAGGGAGGGAAGATGTCGGCTTCAATGCCTGAGACCGCTATCTTCACCACAGACACGCTTGAGGAGGCCGAGCGTAAGATACTGAACGCATTCACGGGAGGACGAGCTACAGTAGAAGAGCAGAGAAGGCTCGGAGCGAATCCCGACATCTGCAGCGTCTACTACTACGAGTATTTCCTCTTTATGGACGACGACAAAGATATCGAACAACTCCGGAGAAACTGTCTGTCAGGTCGCATACTATGCGGAGAATGCAAGGATATACTCGCAGAGCGCGTGAAGCCTTTCCTCCGAGAACATCATGCAAGACGAGAGAAAGCAAAGGATCACGTCGAGGAGTTTCTGGCAGAGTCGAAGGGGCTCAACTTGCCAGAGTGAGTCTGCGCAGAGCTAATATATCGTCTCTCGGCTAGGTACTGCGGAAAGTGTGCGGAGATTCGCAATGAGATGCGGGAGCAACCATGAAGGTGGCTGCGTTTTCACGCTCCCCGCAAGCACTTGAACCTACGCAGGATCACGTGTTGAGCCTGAGGTCATCATGTTTCTGGAACACGGTCAGATGTGAGAGACCGAACTCGAAGAGGTCTCAATGGAGGGCCTGTGGCAGTGATAGAACTCAGAGAGCATGAGGCAAGAACCCTCCAAGCGCTCGCGGCCCTAGGAGGAACGGCAAGATCGACTCAGATTGCGAACAAGACCGGACTCGACGAAGCGGCAGTGATGCGTGCAGTTCTCACACTAACAGAGAAAGAGTACACGTCGGTGAGAGACGAGGCAACCTCCCTTGCCTTCCTTACTCCGGAGGGGCGAGCCTATGCAGAGCAGGGGCTGCCGGAGCGCAGAATCATGAAGGTCGTCGCCGATCATGGCGGAAGAATGAAAGCGTCTGAGGCGGCCCGTCTAGCGGATGTCCCACGACAAATGCTTCCAATCGTCTACGGATGGCTCAAGAAGAAGGCCTGGGCCGCACTCGAAACGACCGAGAGAACGACTCTGATAGTAGCTGAGAAGGTCGCGCCGATATCGGGCGACGAAAAACTCCTCCACAAACTCTCCGAGACATCGGGGATCGAGGTGTCGAAGCTCACGCCTGCCGATTCAGCTCAGCTTCGTGTCCTGAAGCAGAGAAGGCTCGTGAAGGTGCAGGAGCGAGTTGACAAGATCATCTCGATCACTGAGGAAGGACTGAAGCTTGCAGAGCGGGGAATCACCGTTCAGCCTGAAGTCAGTAGCCTAACGCCTGAAATGTTGGCTACGGGGAGTTGGCGGCACGCCAAACTCAGGAAGTACGATGTCCGAGCAGAAGTCGCGGCATCTTGGCCGGGGAAGAAGCAGCCTTACAGACGATTCTTGGACGAGCTCAAATGGAAGCTGATCGCGCTCGGATTCAAAGAGATGACTGGGCCGATCGTTGAGACGATGTTCTTCAACTGCGACGCGCTTTACATGCCTCAAGACCACCCTGCCAGAGAGGTCCACGGTATCTATCTGGTGAAGTCACCTGAGTACGGTCATTCCGCTCCCTTCGCCGGCTATCTCGAGAATGTCAAGAAGACACATGAGACCGGCTGGAAGACTGGGTCGACAGGCTGGAGATGCCCGTACTCCAAAAGTGAGGCGTCTCGACTCATCCTGAGAAGCCACGGGACCGCTCAGAGTGCAAGAACCCTCGTCAGCCAAGACCTCCAGATCCCTGGGAAGTATTTCTCGATCGCGAGATGTTTTCGACCCGATAAAGTCGACAAGACGCACCTGACAGAATTCAATCAGGTCGAGGGGATAGTCGTAGGTGAAGACCTCACCCTCAGAGATCTGCTGGGAGTATTGGAGAGATTTGCGATAGAATTGGCAGGAGCGGACAAAGTCAAATTCAACCCTGACTACTTCCCGTTCACCGAGCCGAGTGTTGAGCTCGTTGCGTACAAGGAAGGAGCGGGCTGGTTCGAGTTCGGAGGATCCGGCATCTTCCGTCCGGAACTGACGATCCCGCTCGGTATCAAGGTGCCCGTAATAGCTTGGGGGTTGGGCGTCGAGCGCCTCTTCATGATGAAGGCTGGCATCGATGACATGCGGGCGCTCTTCTCTCAGGACCTCGATTGGCTGAGAAAACAGGAGCTCGTATAGAATGGTCACCATAGCCGTGGAACAACAAGACCTTGAAGACCTCATGCGCGCAAAGCTACCCAGCGACCTTGTTGCCCTCAACGAGATTCTAAGCCAAATCAAGTGCGAGGCTACACGCACGTTCTCAGAAGAGAGCGGAGTTGAAGAGCTTAGCCTCGAGAACAAGGACACAAACAGGCCTGACCTCTGGTCGCCAGAGGGGATAGCCCGGGCTCTGCGTGGATTTCTCGGGCTTGAGACAGGCCTCAAGGACTACTCACTGGCAGGTTCGTCTGGGGTATCGGTTAAGGTCGACCCGCGCCTGAGGAAGATTAGGCCGTTCATCGGTTGCTCGGTCGCCAAGAATGTGCGGCTATCAGATGCTGCCATCCGCGGGCTCATGCACCTCCAGGATAAGCTCGACGAGAGCTACGGTCGAGGGCGAAGGAGGTCGTCGATAGGGCTCTACGAGTTCGACCTGATAGTTCCCCCGCTAAGTTACGGTGTTGCCAAACCGGACGAGATCAGCTTCGTTCCTCTCGGAACGAGTGAACGAATGACTCTGAGGGAGATTCTGGCAAAGCATCCAAAGGGAATCGAGTATGGTCACATCGTCGAGCGAAACCCTCTGTGGCCGATCCTGCTCGACTCAAGAAAGAACGTGCTCTCCTTTCCTCCCATCATAAACTCCAACGACCTAGGCCGAATAACTCCGCAGACGCGTAACGTGCTCGTCGAGGTAACTGGCACATCACTCGACACGGTACTGAACGCGTTGATGATGGTGACCGTCAGCCTGGCGGATCGTGGAGGCCGGATCTATTCGAGTGTCGTTCACTATCCTTACGGCAAGACAAGAAAGGCTGTGACCCCTACGCTCGGTACACATCACATGAGGGTTGGGCTGGACTACGCAAGGCGCGTGCTTGGAATCGAATTACCCGTTAGTCAGGCGATCAAGTTGCTCCGCGCGGCCAGATTCGACGCATCGAGACAGTCATCCGCTTCATTGGACATCACGGTGCCCTGTTTTAGGTTGGATATCATGCACCCGGTCGATGTCATAGAAGACATAGGCATCGCCTATGGGTTGAACCAGATCAAACCAAGGTGGCCACCGCACAGCACAGTCGGCGGCATCACACCACTACACGAGTTCACTGACTTGCTGAGGGAAGTGATGGTGGGGCTTGGCTTTCAGGAAGTACTAACCTTCACCCTATCCAATCCAGACAAACTCTCCACGCGGATGAACCTGCCGTCGGAGGCCATCGTGGAGCTTCAGAACCCACGAGTCCAAACGCTAACGTGCCTCAGGAACTGGCTCATTCCAACTCTCATGGAGATCCTCTCCGTCAATGTGCATGTCGAGTATCCGCAGCGGATCTTCGAGACCGGAGACTGCGTCGTCAGAAAGGGCCCCCAGGTCGAGGAGGTCGTGAAACTTGCCGGCCTGACGTGCCACGCCGAAGCCTCGTTCACTGAGGCAAGAGCTTCGGTAGACGCTCTCCTCCTAAACCTCGGCCTGCAGTACCAAGTCACCGAACTTGAGCACGCAAGCTTCTTGGAGGGGCGAGCGGCCGCGATACTGGTCGGGGAGGAGCAGGCGGGAATCGTCGGGGAGCTCCACCCCCAGGTACTGGAGAACTGGGGAATCCAAAACCCGGCTGCAGCGTTTGAGTTGGACGCGAACAAACTACGCATGGCGGCAACGAACCATTAATCTAGCCCGCCAAGAACACAGGCACCATGGGCACCAGAAACAGCCCACCTCTGAGAGAGCCGACTCAGTGGGGCGACGCCCCTCGATGAAGTTCGCGTGTTAGTGTCGTGGGCGACAGGGCAGGAGCTCATGCACACCTTGAGATCCTGCCCGCGGTGAAACCTGAGCCACCGACTAGCCGATTAAATGATAGTCTCACATACCGCCCCAGCCTATTCTGCGCCGTCAGTACTCTTCAACGAAATCAACCCGACGATCAACGCAGACGACACGAAAGGCGGCTCGGGGACCTTCAGCCTGACAATCGAAGCCCAAGTCGCGAAGAAGTACGCGATATATCTACCGAAAGCTATCGTTCAGACACTCAACCTGAAGGAGGGTGCGAAGGTGCTGCTGAGACTGAAACTGAGATCCACTATTCGCGCGAACAGAGTTCTACGAGAGAGTGTGAAGGCGAGCCGTGTAACGAAGGAGCAGACAGGCAAGCACCTCGAGCCCTTTATGTGGAGAGATGCCCGCTTCTATGAGTGAACTGTCTTGGCTGAGAAGATACCTGCTTGGTTCGGGTCCGCGGTGACGCGTGTCCTTGCGCCTGAGATCACGCGGATTGTCGACGAGAGGGTTACAAGATCGGAGAGCAACCTGAAGGAGCTCATGAACCTGCGTTTCAAAGCGCTTGAGGACACTATGAGCGCCCGTTTCGGAGCGATAGAGCAGACGATGAATGCACGTTTCGCTGCACTGGACGCGAAGGTCGACGGGCTCGAGAAACGCCCTTGACCTCGTTCAACGTGTCGCCGTTCTCGAGGCCAAGGTAGGGGAAATCGAAGGAAAGCGCTGAGCAATTCTCCTCGGCGTGCGGACAGATTCCGTTCGTGCCGTCTGCGCCGCGACATTCACTTCCGCGACGCGCACGACGATTGATGCGACGTTCCAGCCTCTCTATTCTTGTGTCGCGGAGGCTGAGACTCGCCGAGACTTGCTTCTTCGCAGGAAGCACAAGTACGTTGGCATCTCCGTCAGCCTGCGCGACGACCTCATGGAACAGATCGACCGATTCGCTGGAAAGCAGCTTCCCTTCTCGAGTAGGAGCGCAGCCATCGCTCTGCTCGTCGCCATGGGCCTCCAGCAATGGGAAAGACAGCAAGAAAAACCGAGGAACTAATGAGGCGCCCCGGTTCCATGGCTAGAGGCGGAAGATAACTGACGAGCACCTGCTCGCATTGTATGACAGTCGAAATCAACTGTATAACAATCGTGAGCGCTTGGACATAGCAGAGCGGTCAAAATCAGTGTGTAAGACGCTGCGTCTTTCGCTCGTATCTTCTGCTCTTTGGGTGTAGCACACTATGTGCTACAGATGAATTTTGACCGCGTCGATGAGAGCTCTCAAAGCGGCCCCCCATTGGATGATGTGGTTTGTAGCGAGCGGGAGAGTGAAAACGCTGCAAAACGATATCGCGTTGATTCAATCCGATGTCGCTTTGATGTTCGCTCGTAGGGGATTTCTCAACGAAGACGAAAGAGCCACGCTCGGGCTTCTAGGTCAGTCGTCCGACCGAGCGCTCACCATACTGTCGCTCAATAGTTTGACTTCAGCATCTACCTCTGCGCCCGTCCTCGGAGTTTCAGTTTGAGGCTTGTCGTCGTCGGCGCGGGCCATGCTCTTGGTCAGTCTTGTCATCAATGTGAGACCAGTCTCCTGTTGATGTAGACTATAGAGATCACGTTGCCAGCGGATGGTCAGAGCTATCCGCTGAATCAAGCGGTGCCATCCAACTACGATTGTATCGATGCAACTTCAAGGTCGAGCCACGTGGACAATCTCAACAATCGGAGACCAACGCTGATTCTGAGACGGTGGCCATTCTCGGAGCTCTAACAGGAAAAGGACAGAAAAACGAGGAGGTTTGAGTAGTATTCGGAACTTCAGCTATGCTTCGATCAGTGTCTCAGTGCTCTTCGTGTCTGGAATAGCGTTCACCTTGGTAGCTAGAGTGCTGAGGCCTTCGTAGGTTGGCGCTTCAGCGAGTGCTACTATGTCGTACCGCCCTAAGACGAGATGTGCGCTCTTCACTTCTGGAAGCTTCTTAACAGCTTCAAGTGCAGGCGAGCCTTTCCCGGCAAGAACCCTAATCAAGATGCAAGAGTTCATTCTCCTTTCCTCCTAGAAGCCCACGAGCGTCTCGTTTGCTTTGACGCCTCGGAGCCCGTTTATCTTCAGGGCCAGCTCGCCTAGTGCTTTGATGTCAGCGACCTGAACCTCAGCGACAGCGTCCCAACGTCCGTGGACGCCGAAGGCTTTCTTGACACCTTCAAGCTTCTTCACTTCTTCAGCGACATCTTTGAACTTTCCCGCCTCGCAGCCGATCAAGACGCATGCAAAAACCAATTTTCCACCCGCAACTATAAGCGTACAACACCGGCCTCAATTAATCTTTACTTCATGGCTTGCAGGCCCTGAATAGGACCGATGGAAAACGCGTTGTCGACCCAACTGTAGCTCTAATTGCAGGGTCCCGATCCCGCCCAGAGAGCACAAGAGTAAGACCCTCGATAAAGACGGTGTCTCGCGGCGATGAATCATCTCAAGGTATGCTGAAAGTAGAGTAGGCCCGAAACAAGAGAAATAGCAGGAGCGCGGCCACGGTACGCGCCAGGCAGATACACATATCCAGTTCGTCAGATAGAAAAAGTTTAAGATTGTCGAACCTAGCACTACTTTTGGCGGAAAAGTTGGAAAGGGTTATCAGAATCGGAAGGAAAGGTGTCACCACGATACCCAAGAGCATTAGGCAGGAGGCGGGGATAGTAGAGGGCAGCGAGCTAAAAGCGAAGACTCTTCCATATGGAATCCTACTCAGACCACTAGTTAGGGATCCCGTCGTGACGCTGGCAAATCTTCCTGCAAGACGAAAGGGGAGGAGTTCGGTTGAGACCGTCAGGCGGCTCCGCGAGAGAATTGACCGGGAAGTCAGGAAAAAGCAGCGTTGAGCTACTACATTGATACGAATGTTTTCTTGAACATAATTTACAAAGAAAGGGTCCTCAGCGAAAGATCAAGTGTCTTCCTGAGAAAGGTCCAGACTGGAAAGCTTCAGGCGATAACCTCATCCGTAACGCTGCTAGAAATCATCCTGGACATGGTTGAGAGTGGGTTCTCGGAGATCACTGAAGTTGCTGTTGCATCCATCGAGGACCTCCATAA
>Ga0209725_1002189_pt1 | contig 10636 bp, 12 predicted proteins | sample I18A1metaG_FD_184145 | JGI IMG/M metagenome (GOLD analysis project Ga0209725, IMG submission 184145) | Lake sediment bacterial and archeal communities from Gulf of Boni, Indonesia to study Microbial Dark Matter (Phase II) - ​I18A1 metaG... | ecosystem: Environmental > Aquatic > Freshwater > Lake... | reverse complement strand
CTATTGGCGGCTGTAACGTTTCTCCAGGCTCGCGATCATCTCCAGCTCTCTCTGGATCTCCTCGCGGCAGTAATACCACCGCTGGTAGCTCTCCAGCCCCAGGATGGTGACGCCTGCCGCGAACACGGCCCAGAAGTTGGCATCCATGTCACTGCTCATGTGGTAGAAAAAGAAGAATGCTCCCAGGTATCCCAGGTGGGCAATGCCGCCGGTCTTGTCCGTGCCTTCCATCATCCGGGAGAGGGAGAGGGTCGCCGCGGAAAAGACGTAGACCGCCAGGGCGATGCTGATGTAACCCGGCGAGGGGGCTGCCCCCATGCTCTTCCTCATGGTCGCGGAGAAGCTCGGCATGAACGCAAAATCCCTGGTCGCGCCGATGCTGAGCAGGATGAACGCCGACAGGACATGGATGCCGGCGTATCCCCTCTTCTCCAGTCTGCGGACCGTCTCTTTGCAGGAGTTGATCCGCTCGGCGATCTGATCCGGCATGATATCCCCGCCCGTGCACTCACGGTTATCGGTTGAGATGGTCGGTTCCATGGCAACCCCGACGGCAGCCTGCCCCACGTGCCGGTCCGGCTGGAAGTCACTGCAGAGGCGGTCCTCCGGGCGTCCCGGGTGCAGGTGGCGAGCCACGGGACGCTAGGCCTCGTCGACTGAATCGGCTATCTCCGGTACCGCCGTGCCCAGGGAGTCCTGCAGCTGCTCTTCCATGAGCTGGAAATTGTAGCGCAGGGTCTCGATTTCGCACCCCAGGGACGGATGGCTCCGGTCGGCTTTCCTCGTCTTCGACGTATACTCTACCAGATTATTGAGGGGAAGGAAGACGGAACGGCGCAAAATGGCGGCCACCCCCCCGATGGTGAGGACCAGGATCATCAGGCAGAAGACGAGCATCCTCGAACTGATGACCGTGAGGGTCTCCTCAAGCGGGGCGGCGGAGAGCCCGATGTCGAGGGTCCCCAGCACCTTCTGCCCCTCGGGATGGACGTGGCAGGCGGCCGAGGAGCAGGCTGCCTCGTTGTAGATCGGCACGGTGATGGCGATGACCGGTACGCCGCGCCTGTTGACGAAGTGCCGGGCCTGCTCCATCTTCCCGAGCGTTGCGCGGGGTGAGGGGCTGTTGTGGCACCCCTTGCAGCCGGCGCTTTCCCGGTCCACCGCCTTGCCGAGCTCACTCCCGTCGCTGGAGTAGGAGATCACCCCCTTGCGGTTGAATATCCTGACATGTTCGACCCCGTCCTGGGAGCCGATATTGGTGACGATCCTGTGCATCCCCTCCTGGTCGGCCGTGAGCATGTTGTAGTGGGTGGCCTTGACCACCGTGTTTGCCAGGTTGGTTTCGTGGTACACGGTGTCCTTGAAGATATCCTTCTTGATGAACCCGTAGAGGAGGATGCAGCAGACGACGACGAACCCGGTAACCGCGAGGCTGACGGGGATGATGGCCCTTGCCGCCACATTTCTGAACACGGTGCACCTCCCTTGCCGGTCACACGACCTTGTGACATCTGGCACAGTTGCCCCTGACGGTGAATGCCTGCCGGTCATCGTGGCAGCTTCCGCAGGATTTACCCTTTTCCATATCGGTCATGCGGGCAGCGAGCCGCTTGCCCGGCGTGCCGTAAATGCCGCCGTGACACTCCCGGCAGCCGTACATGCCGAGGTGCAGCTGGTGGCTGAAGACGACGGTGCCGGTGCCGCTGTTCCTGTACGACACCTCGGCTGCGGGGTGGCACGCCGTGCACTTCTCCAGCCCGAAGGCGGTCGTTCTGTCATGACAGGCGCCGCAGGACTTCCCCTTCTCCATGGCAGCCATGCCGACGGGCCTGTTGGGGCCGGCCCGGAAGATCCCGGCATGGCATGTCTCGCAGCGATCCCGTTGGAAGTGGCTCTTGTGGCTGAAGATGATCGTTCCGACCCCCTTGTCCTTCAGGGTGACCTGCCGTGCCGGGTGGCACTTGTCGCAGGAGGTGAGGGAAAACGCCTTCGTGCCGTTGTGGCATGCCCCGCACGATTCCCCCCGTTCGAGTTCCGCCATCGAGTGGCGGGCAAGCCTGTTAGTCCCTTCCCGGTGACATGCCCTGCAGTTGTTCCTGATGGTTTTCTGCCTGAGATGGTCCCTGTGGCTGAACACGACCGTGCCGATGTCCCCGGTCCGATAGGTTATGCTCTTCAGCTCGTAGGCCGATGACAGGGAAGCCGTACCGGCAAGCACCACCACGCTGACGAATGTGCCGAGGCGGTTCATAGTCCCCTCCTGCCGCTTTCATCGCTGCCCAACTCCGTTATGACATAGCTGCTGACCTGAATCGGCTCTTCCCCCAGCTCCCGGTACGACGGCAGGGGGGAGAGTGGCTCTCCGTACGCCGGGACCGGGACTCCTTTCACGGGCTCGGCGACGGTTTCGCCAACCGGCTCCTCCTTCCATGCGTAGAGGATCGGGAGGCGATAGAGGATGAAGCGGTAGACGACGACGTAGATCGCGAAGACGGTGATGCAGATGATGAGCTCCCGCCAGTGGGGGATCTCCCGGTGGGGGAGTTTCCAGTTGAAGCAGATCATGGCGGTGTTGAGGCGGTTGAGGACAATGCCGAAAACCGTTATGAACGCCCCGAGGCGGACGATGGCGGGGTTGTTCCTCGGGATTGCCCAGCTGAACAGGGCGAGGGGGAGGATGACGCCGACCCCCATCTCCAGGAGGAACCACGCCCCCCAGCCCGTTGCCAGGTAGCTCCATTCGTTGTCATGGGCTATGCCGATGAGCTTGATGGTCAGGTAGGTGGCGAGCCCCATGGTCGCCCCCTTTGCGAGGGTAATGGTCAGCTTGTCGAGTGTGCTCCGGAAACGCTCGTCACAGCGCCACTCCATGGTCGTGCGGGCGATGGTGGAGACGGCGATGACCATGCAGAGCCCGCCGGGGAGGGACGAGACGAAAAAGTGGAGCCACTGGAACGACGAGGAGTACCAGAGGGGGTGGACCTTGCCCGGCGCATAGGTGAAGAGTGCCCCGAGGGCTCCCTGGTGGAGCGTGGAGAGGATGATGCCGGCGACGGTCAGGCCGAGGGTGATCTTCCTGACCCCCTGCTTGCCGACGGGCCAGCCGATCCACTCGAAGAAGCTGGTCGATACCTCGGCGACCTGGACCGACAGGTAGGTCGCAACGTGCCAGGCGACGAGGAAGAGGACCGCTGCCGGGCCGAAGGCAACCGCCATGGGGTAGGGGAGGCGCCAGGGCTGCCCCAGGTCCACCAGGAGGTAGACGACGGCGAAAAAGTATCCCAGGAGACCGTTCAGGAGGCCGACCCGCTCGATGGGCTCCAGGTCGTGCCTGCCGAAGACTTCACAGGCAGTCCCCAGCTGGAAGCCCGATGACGAGAGGGGGACCATGCCGAACAGCCCGAACCCGAGAAACAGTCCCCACGGGTAGTCGTTGGAGCTGTGGGTGACCCAGTTCAGGCCGAAGTAGAACCGCCCGGCAATCATCGGCAGCCCCACGGCGAATATGACGGCAAGGACCCAGTTGACCGGGTTCAGGAGCGCCTGCATGATGTACTGCTGGGGGGTGAGCCCCAGGAAGAGCTTTTCCAGTAATGTCCAGCGCTTCTTGCCATCCTTCCTGTAATGGGAATCGACCAGTTGGCCCATCTTCACAAACGCTCTCATGGTCTTGGCTCCTCCTTTTCGCTCCTCTTATGCCCCTCGTCGTCCCCCTCGCCGCCGTGATCCTTCCCTTTCGTGGCCAGGAGGTGGAATCCGCTGAACAGGGCCGGCCAGATTGCCAGGACCATCGGCACCGTGCTCAGGAAATCCTTCACGTTCGAGATGATCGGCTCATTCCCCAGGGTGGTGTCGAAACCCACCTGGTCGAACGGCACGGCGGAGAGGTACATCCAGCCGGTTCCGCCGACCTCCTTCTCGCCGTAGATCTGGTCGATGTATTTCCCCGGGCTGTTCCGGATCCGTTCGTGACCCAGCTTGATCAGGTCCTTGCGGTGGCCGAAGGTCAGCACCTCCTGGGGGCAGGCCTCCACGCAGGCCGGCGGGCGGCCGTTTTTCAGGCGGGTTTCATGGCAGAAGATGCATTTCTTGATCAGCGGGTTGGTGGCGCTGGAGTAACTGTAGGCCGGGATGTTGAACGGGCAGGCGACCATGCAGGTCCGGCACCCCACGCAGACCTTGTCGTTGTAGACAACCGCCCCCTCCTTGGTCTTCGTGTAGGCGTTGACGAAGCAGGAGGTAAGGCATGCCGGTTCGTTGCAGTGGTTGCACTGGATCTTCCGGTAGACGGGTCCCTCGCCGGTGGCATACCGGTTGACGACCGTGTAGTGATCCTCGTCGGTACGCCGGTCCGTATCGAAGACCGACTGGTCGGTGAAGGAGCGGTCCGGCGGCGCAAGGTTCTGTTCCTTGTTGCACGCGGCTTCGCAGGTGCGGCAGCCGATGCAGCGGGTGAGGTCCACCAGGACCCCCATCCCTTCCGGATACCCTTCGAACGAGCCGGAGGCCCAGGCTTTCCCCCCCTTGCCGCACATGCTCCCCAGGGTTGTGATCGCGCCGCCGATGACGGTGGCACAGAGGAATCTTCTCCGAGTTATTCCGCTCATATCGTCGCTCCTGTTCGCTTAATAAAATGAATCCCTTGTCACGGCAGGGGACAGCTGCCGGGTCGATGTCAGTGACCCCGTTTTGCGGCCGTGCCGGAGGCGGGGGCATGTTGTCCCGTCCTGTAGAATGCTTCGCCATGAGTGGTCAGCCCGTGGCATCCCGTGCAGGACTGGGGGCCACCCTTTTTCTTGTGGCAGCCGATGCAGCCCAGGTGGTATGACGCCATGAGACCGGGCTTGTCCTGGTGAAACTGCCGGCTGTTCTTGAATTTCTGGTTGACCACTCCCGCGGAGAACGGCGCTTTCTCATGGCACCCCGTGCACGACATGGTCTTCACTTCGTGCCCGCCACGGTGACAACCGAGGCACCGTTCGTTTGCCGCCGGAGCGCCGTTGGTGTGGTGGTGGCAGACGGCGCAGTCCCTTTCCCTCTCGATATGCCGGGCATGCTCGAAGGGGACGGGGGAGTACAGGTTCTGCAGGGTCTCTATGCTGATCCTGTCCGGAAGGTTCTCCCCCCATGCGCGGGGGGTGGTCCCGGCCATGATCGTGAGCAGCAGCCCGCAGAGTGTAATGGTGATCGTGTACATGCTCTCTCCTCCTGGGTTCATGGGTTGCCGAACTGCCTACGATTCCTGGGTGTCTTCCCGGCGCTCCCTCTTCCGGTGCAGGTGCCGGTAGAGCATGGGGAAGCCGATGAAGAACGCGACACAGATCATGTATTCGACACTCTTGATGTAGGTGTAGAAATCCACCTGGGTATAGACCTCCTTGACCGTGCCGACTGACTGGAAAAAGTGTGCGAGCGATTCCATGGTACCTGTCTCCTTTGGGCTGAGATGTGCGGATGCCGCCCCCGCGGGGCTTCGGCATCACTTCACCTGGCGGACAGTGGCTTTCTCCTTGCCGGTCAGAAGGGCCTTCAGCATGCCGGCGAGCATCAGGATGGCCGGGATGAGCTGCACGGCGATGATGGCGGCGCAGAAGCCGAAAAAGGCCAGGACCAGCCAGCCGCTGGTGTAGATCGTGTTTGTCGAGGCTGCGTGGGCAGCCGGCGCACTCCCCAGGAGTGCGGCAAGGGTCGGAAGCAGTATCCCGTTGGTTTTCATGGCGTTACCCCCTTTCGGTGTATGGCCCGGACAGTTCGTGCGCCCCTCCGTCCCGGTCGGCCCACCCCTGCTCCCGGGCAAGGCTGGCAAAGGCGCACTTGACCGCCTGGCAGAGCTCTTCCCGGTCCTCGGGGTTTACGGGTTTGAGTGCATGGTAGAAAATCCCCTGCTTGCGCAGTTTGCGTATGACCGGGAGCGAGTCGTCGGCCGATACCAGGATGATGGTCAGGTTCCTGTTGCACTGTTTCAGCAGGGGAACCAGGTCAGATGCCGTCAGGTCGTCGAACTCGCTCCCCAGGATGACGACCTGGGCGGCTTTTTTCAGGATCCCTTCCACGGCATTGGCCGTCGAGTTTGTCACGATGACGTTGTAGCCGGCGTCGATGAGCAGGTCTGCGATCTGCTTGCGGGAATTTATGTCCTGTTCTGCAATGAGAAGTCCTTGCATTGCTCAAACCTCCCTCGTCCTCGTTAACGGCGGCAGGGGGCCTCCGCTTCAGGAACCTTTTGTCCCGTCGTGTTCGACAGCGGTCGAGCTCTCCTTGGCCGCAAAAAGGCCTTTCAGCATGGAGCCGAAGAGGATCATGCTCGGCACGAGCTGGAAGACGATGATCAGTGCTCCGAAGCCGAGGAAGAGGATCCAGAGCCATCCGCTTTCTTCTCCGCCGGCGCCGGTGTCGGCAAAGGCTGAACCGGCAATCATGAGCAGTATCCCTGAACTGTTGGCAATCATCGATTTCATGGCAGCCTCCTTTGTTGTGTTGGTAACCGCGGGCCCTACACCAGACATAGCAGATGCCGTGCCATTTTATGTGAAAATATTAACTATCGTTTAAGTTGTTGAAATTTCTTGGCTATTTCTGCGTGGGGCGGGTGGCGGCATCCCCCCGGGCTGCTCTGCTGTAGCGGGAAATTATACGAATGTGCCCTGCAGCCTCGGGGGTGACGGCAGGCGTTTTGTGTAACATGCCGGTATTGCTGGTTTTGTCCGGTAATCTCCCCTGTATAAATGAATATTCACCCCCACTCCCGGCAGAGAAGCAGAAAAATTCGCCACCACTTGATTAGTCGTTATAAATTTGTATTATTTAACATGGTGTGGACCGAGTTCCGCGTGAGGAGACCTGGTGATGAAAAGCAGGGTAATGGTCGTCGATGATGAGGTGGTGGTCAGGGAAGGGGTGAAACGGGTGCTGGAGGGGAGCGGCGACTTCGAGGTCGAAACCTGCTCCAACGGCCACCTTGCCCTGGAGCGGCTCCTGGACGAGGATTTCGACCTGGTGATCACCGACCTCAAGATGCCCGGCATGAGCGGCATGGAGGTCCTGCAGACCCTCAAGTCCATCACCCCCGAGGTCCCGGTGATGATGATAACCGGCTATGCCATGGTGTCGACCGCGGTCGAGGCGATGAAGTACGGTGCGGCCGACTACCTCCCCAAGCCGTTCAAACCCCAGGAACTCATCGAGAAGGCACGTGACGCGCTGCAGAGCGCACGGAGCCGCTTCGAGGGGGGGAATTTCGGGATGCAGCCTGGCGGGGGGAACGGCTTCGGCATGTTTGTCGGGTCAAGCCGGGAGATGTGCAAGATTTATCGCCGCATCGCCCAGGTTGCTCCGACCGACAGCACGGTGATCGTCACCGGGGAGAGCGGCACCGGCAAGGAACTCGTTGCCAAGGCCCTCCACGGGAACAGTCCGCGACGAGACAGGCCGTTCGTGGCGATCGACTGCACCGCACTGGTCGAGAACCTGCTGGAGAGCGAGCTCTTCGGCCATGTCAAGGGGTCGTTCACCGGCGCGATCCAGACAAAGGCCGGCCTCTTCAAGGTGGCGGACGGCGGCACCCTCTTCCTGGACGAGATAAGCAGCCTCAGTCTCACGACCCAGGCCAAGCTCCTCCGGGTCCTGCAGCAGCGCGAGGTGACGCCGATCGGCGCGACAACGCCGGTCCCCGTTGACATACGGCTCGTGGCCGCGTCCAACCGGCCGCTGCGGGCCATGGTCCAGGAGGGGAGTTTCCGCGAGGACCTGTTCTTCCGGCTGAACATCATACCTATAGACCTTCCCCCCCTGCGGGACCGCAAGGGAGATATCCCGATTCTTGCCTGCCATTTCCTCGGCCGGTTCGCCGAAGAGGTCGGCAAGGATCTGCGGGGCCTGTCGGCCGATGCCATGGCTGCCCTCGAGCAGTACCATTTCCCCGGTAACGTCCGGGAACTGGAGAACATCATCCAGCGGGGCGTGGTGCTGGCGGAGGGGGACCAGATCGTACGGAGCGACCTGGAGCTCCTGGAGCATGAGGATGGTGCCGCCGGTGCGAGGGGGCAGTATGTCCCCCTGACCCTCGGGGAGCTCAAGGAGACGAAGAGGCTACTGTGCGACAGGGCGACCGAGCCCCTGGAAAAGGCTTTCGTGCTCCAGGCGCTGGAGAGGAACAACTGGAACATAACCAGGGCTGCCGAGGAGACCGGCATGCAGAGACCTAATTTCCAGACCCTGATGAAGAAACTGGGGATATCCTCCCGCGGTTACCTGTCCGGCTGACCTCCCCTTCCCGACAATCCCCGGAGACCTGTTCCACGGTATCCCGACCGGTCACGAATTGTACGAAATCGGCAACCGGATGGAGACCGTCGTCCCCCTGCCGACCACGCTGGTCACCTGTATCTCCCCGCCGTGATTGTTGACGATCCCGTAGGAAACGGAGAGACCGAGCCCCGTCCCCCCCTCGTCCTTGGTGGTGAAGAAGGGGTCGAAGATCCTGTCGAGCTCCTCTTCCGGTATGCCGCAGCCGTTATCGCGTATGTCGGCGAACACGGAGCGGTTCTCGTCGCACAGCCCCGTGGTTATGACGACGCTCCCCGCATCGGTGATTGCCTGGCTTGCATTGAGGATGATGTTGATGAACACCTGCTCCAGCTGCCAGGGGTCGCTGAAGATGGCGGGGAGTTCCGGTGCGAAATGCCGTTCGATGTTGATGTTCTGGAAAATGGCCTGGTGCTCGAGGAGGGAGAGGGCCGTTGCGATGATCGTGTTGAGGGAGTTCCAGCAGTTCTCCGGCTTGTTCTCCCGGGCAAAGTCCAGCAGCTGCTTCACGATGTTGGCGCACCGCTCCGTTTCACTGATGATGACATGCATGTCGTCCTTGAGTCCGGGAGAAAAGCGGGGGTCGTCCGTGATCAGGTTGGCGTACAGCAGGATGCCGGTCATGGGGTTGTTGATTTCGTGGGCGATCCCCGTGGCCATCTGCCCCAGGGAGGAGAGCTTCTCCGAACGGGCCAGCTGGGCGTGCATCTGCCGGTTTTCCCGGGTCCTCTCCTCGACCCGCTCTTCGAGGGTCCTGGTCCACTCGGCCAGTTCGTCGTGGGCCTTTTTCAGTGAGACGGTCATCCGGTTGAAGGATGCGGCCAGCTCCCCCAGTTCGTCCCGGGAGGTCAACTGCATGGTGGTGTCGAGCTTGCCGTCGGCAACCATCTGGGTATGCTGCAACAGGTCCTGAATGGGACGGTTGAGTACCTTCTGGGTGAAGACTGCCAGCAGGAGGGAGATGACGAGCAGAAGGGCCATGGCCAGAAAGATGACCCAGGTCCGGGACTTGGTGAGCTGGGTCTGCATCCCTTCGAGGGAGACGACGACATCGAGGAGCCCGAGTATCCTGACCTCCGACGGCGGGGGGTGGCAGGAGGCGGTGGCGCACTTCTCCTCGTTGAAGATCGCCTTGGAAAGGCCGAGGACCTTCTTGCCGGCATCATTAATGAAGATCCTGCTCCGCTCGACGGAATCCAGTTCCGAGAGGGGGTTGCTGCCCGAATGGCAGGTGAGGCAGATTTCCGACCGTTTCCCCAGGACCGTGCCGGTTTCCCGGGGGATGGACGAGAAGACGATCTTTCCGGTCCCGTCTATCAGCCGGATTGCCTCCACATCCTCCTGGCGGGAGGCATCACCCATCACCAGGTAGGCCTCGTTGCGGTGGTTGAGCATCATCTGCCGGTTCGTCGCCCTGATCAGGGTCTCGCTCAGCCGCTCCGCGCTGTTGATCGTGTCGCGCAGCAGGAGTTTCTTCACCTCCCGGATGTTGAGATAGGCATAGAGGAGCATGGTGGCGAGAACGACCAGGCAGGTCATGGTTATGATCTTGTAGGTCAGGCTGTTGCGCATGGGACCCTCGGGAGTATGCCAGCGCCGGCGGGAGTGGATGCTGTATTAATAAATCTTAGTTATTGTAACTTTCCGTTGCCTTTCGTCAACAGAATCTGCATCATTCGTTCATCCCATCCGTGACGGGAGCGGGGGCAATCTTTCCTCACCGGGTTCGGAGCGCGTATCATGTACAGAACCGATAGCAGGCACGCCTATTTCCCCTATGCCATCCAGATCCGCCGTAAAGCCTGGCAGCGTCTCTCCCTGTCCGAACTTCACGCCGACATCCGCAACAGCGGCAAGCCCCGGGTCATGTTTTTCCGGGAGGTGGCGGCCCGCCTCTCCGCCGAGGGGCGGCCGGTCAGCGCCGGTGAGCTGAACCTGTATGCCATGCAGCTGACGATCCAGCGGCACCTCATCGATGACTACCTCCAACGGCAGTGCCCGGAAATCCTGCCGCTGCTCCTGGCGGAAACCGGCGTGGCTACCGGTTCGGCCGGGCTTGCCGGCCTGGCCGGCACCTTCTGCCGGATTTTCCCCGGCGGACCGTTCCTCGACCACCCCGAGCTCGACCCCGTCGCCTGGATCACCGCGCCGGAAAGCGCCATGGACCGGGCCCGGCAGCTGGCAGGGGAGATCCTCCTCCTGTCGGTTGCGGCGGAAAACAGGGGGGTGGACAGCTTCCGCGACATCCTCGACTGGAAGGAGCTGCTCCTTGCCAGCGACTGCTTCGCCGTTGCGGAAGAGATGGAGGCACGCCTGTCAACGGCACCGCCGG